>ERZ650300.131-NODE-131-length-40795-cov-20.111070_pt1 | contig 40795 bp, 39 predicted proteins | sample MGYA00376236_ERZ650300 | MGnify/ENA primary metagenome ERZ650300 (study PRJEB26733, sample SAMN07839303) | wastewater metagenome | biome: urban; feature: wastewater treatment plant; material: waste water | place: USA: North Carolina | collected 2016-04-28 ...
CGTATCGTTGGTTGGTTGAGGAGTTTCGGATTCAGCTGTTTGCCCAGCCGATGAAGACCCGTGTGCCTGTTTCGGATAAACGCCTAGAAAAATTGTGGGATGAGTTGAATGTTAAACATTAAAACAGTATTTGTAACTATTTTACTCCCATTCATCAGTTTAAAAGTTTTAGCGATTGAACCAAAAACCATCACTAAAAATCACGGTTTATCACACTTAAATGATAAACCAAGTGAAAAGATTACCATTGGTATTAAACCGTTTTTTGACCCAAAAATGAGAAAAATTATTATCAATGATTTAAACTCATTAGGTGGATTCGATGCAGTAGAACAAAATGTGGGTACTAAAAATATTCGCTATATTATTGAAAATCAATTGATTCAGCAAGGCAATATCTCTGTTATAAAGTTTGATATGGTTGATACAGTAACCCAAACATCTTTATACGGTATCCAGCAAATACCAATCAAAGATTTTTCACAATCAACAATAGTAAGTCACAAAATTGCAGATAGGATTTATGAGTTGGTTAACACTAAAAGGGATTTTAGTTTAAAGATAAAATACGTTTCTACAAATTGAAAAATTCTTGAACATAATTTTTTAATTGATAATGCTAAAAATGGAAGTGATGGTTGAACGCAACAATCGTGATAAAATTTGGTAATTTATGCTAAACCTAGTAAAATAGTAAGATTAAATTATTTTCAAAGTGACGTCTATGCCAAGCCAACCGCAAGTTTTTAATCCCCAATCTAGCAATAAACCTGCCACCCACCACCAAGCCAATCATAACGAAAACCGTACTTTAGATCAAAGCGCTAGCCAAACGGCTCACCAACTTTCTCAAGATATCGCAACGACAAAAGCCCCTAAAATTGGTTTTGTGTCGCTTGGCTGCCCCAAAGCCTTGGTGGATAGCGAGCGCATTATCACCGAGCTTAGCCGTGATGGCTACCAAGTCGCCAGTGACTATGATGGCGCAGATTTGGTGGTGGTCAATACTTGCGGCTTTATCGAATCTGCGGTGCAAGAATCGCTTGATGCCATTGGTGAGGCGATTACCAAAAACGGCAAGGTGATTGTCACCGGTTGCCTTGGCAAAGATGCCGAAAAAATCAAAACCATGCACCCAGCCGTGCTTGCGGTGACTGGCGCACATGCCTATGAAGAAGTCGTCAATGCCGTGTCGCATTATGTGCCAAAACCTGCACCATCAAAAACTTACGACCCAAAAATTGACCTAATCAATGATGCGGGCATTAAGCTTACGCCAAAACATTATGCTTATGTCAAAATATCCGAAGGCTGTAACCACCGTTGCACATTTTGTATCATCCCAAGCTTTCGTGGTGACCTCGTTAGTCGCCCGATTGACAGTATCATGACTGAAGCGGCTGCGCTCAAAAACGCAGGCGTCAAAGAGCTATTAATCATCTCGCAAGATACCTCAGCCTATGGCGTAGATCTTAAATACAAAACCAGTTTTTGGAATGGCATGCCCATCAAATCCAAATTTTACGATATGTGCGAGGCGCTGAATCGACTGGGCATTTGGGTGCGTTTGCATTACATCTATCCTTACCCGCATGTCGATGCTGTGGTGAAACTGATGAGTGAAGACAAGCTACTGCCATACCTTGATATCCCATTCCAACATGCCAGCCCCAATGTGCTCAAAGCCATGAAACGCCCCGCGCATAGCGAAAACGTACTGGCGCGCATCAAAACTTGGCGCTCGATTTGCCCCGATATTGTCATTCGCTCTACCTTCGTGGTGGGTTTCCCTGGGGAGACGGAAGAAGATTTTGAATATTTGCTTGACTGGCTCAAAGAGGCGCGATTAGACAGAGTAGGGGCGTTTACCTATTCAGAAATAGAAGGCGCGGCGGCAAACGACTTACCGAACCCTGTGCCAGACGCTATCAAACAACAACGCTATGAACGACTGATGGCGCTACAGCAACAAATCAGTGCCGAAAAACTGGCTGAGAAAGTCGGTAAAACCTTAAAAGTGCTGGTGGATGAGATTGATGAAGAAGAAAATATCGCCATTTGCCGTAGCTATGCCGATGCGCCAGAAATTGACGGTCACGTGTATGTAGATAATATTGATGCATCGGTTAAAGTCGGTGAATTTTTAACGGTGACCATTGATGAAGCAAACGAGTACGACCTTTTTGCCAGTTTCACAGCTTAACTCTTATAAGGATAAAAATTGTCATGTCTCAAACAATGTTAGCGTATGGTTTTTTAGCAATTGCGATTGTCAGTGAAGTGACTGGTTCAACTTTTTTGGCAAAATCAGAGGGGTTTAGCAAACCCTTGCCCACTATCATCACCATGATTTGTTTTGGCATTGCTTTTTATCTTCTTTCACAAGTCATAAAAATCATACCACTGGGGATTGCTTATGCCATTTGGTCAGGGGTGGGTATTGTGTTGACCGCTATCATTGGTTATTTTATTTTGGGTAACAAATTGGATTTACCCGCCATCGCGGGAATGAGTCTAATTGTATTGGGTGTGATTGTGATTAATCTGTTTTCTCATTCAGCCACGCATTAATCACGCTTTAATAATCCACACATTAATATAGTACCTTGAATGTAGCGACTTGATAGTTTGATGGCTAAAGCCGACTGAATTTTCAAGGTTAGAGCAGGGTAAAAATTAAAATGACTGTTGAAATTATCTTTACACTATCTAAAAATCGTTAATTTTGTTAAAATTTCGCCATTTGCATTATTTGTAATCCAACAGCCAACAAGAGGTCAACCATGTCTGATAAAGCTCCCCGTTACCAACGTATTTTGCTCAAACTCTCTGGCGAGGCCCTGGCAGGCAAAAATGATATGGGGATTGATTCAGGCGTATTAGACAACATGAGTCTTGCGATTGCGCACTTGGTAGGATTGGGTGTGCAAGTGGGTATCGTGGTCGGTGGTGGCAACTTGTATCGTGGCGCTGCGCTACAAAAACAAGGCTTGGTGGGTCGTGTCACAGGCGACCAAATGGGTATGCTTGCGACCGTAATGAATGGCTTGGCGATGCGCGACGCCTTGGAGCGCCGTAATATCAAATGCCGTTTGATGTCAGCCTTACCAATTGGCGAAGTGACTGAAAACTACAGCAGCCGCAACGCTATTCGCTATTTACAAAACAATGAAGTGTGCGTGTTTGTCGCAGGTACCGGCAATCCATTTTTTACCACAGATACCGCAGCGTGTTTACGTGGCATCGAGATTGAAGCCAATTTAATCCTAAAAGCCACCAAAGTCGATGGTGTGTATAACAAAGACCCAAATAGCCATGACGATGCCGTCAAATACGACGAACTCACCTTTGACCAAGTGCTCGATCAAAAATTGGGCGTGATGGATTTGACTGCAATTGCGTTACTGCGTGAGCATAACGTACCACTGCAGGTATTTGATATGGCAAAACCCAATGCGCTGCTTCATGTGGTGATGGGCGAGGCAGAAGGCACCAAAGTTATCAATCACTAAGATAGTTGATACACTAAAATAGTTTATACATTTGACATACATAGTTTTAAAAGGACACAACATGATTAACGATATTAAAAAACAAGGCGAAGACAAAATGAAAAAGGCGATTGAAGCCTTAGAAAATGCCTTCAGCAAATTACGTACGGGCCGTGCTCATCCTGGTATTTTGCAGGGTGTGATGGTGTCTTACTATGGTTCTGAGATGCCACTCAATCAAGTGGCGAGCATCAACGTTGAAGACTCACGTACCCTGTTAGTGCAGCCTTTTGACCGTAGCATGGTACAGGCAGTCGACAAAGCAATTCGTGAATCAGATTTGGGTCTTAACCCAATGAGCGCAGAAGTGATTCGAGTACCATTACCCGCATTGACGGAAGAAACCCGTAAAGATATGCAAAAATTGGCACGTCATGAAGCCGAAGAGCGCCGTGTATCCGTGCGTAATGCTCGCCGTGATGCCAACAATGCCTTAAAAGCCTTGGTAAAAGACAAGCAAATTTCAGAAGACGATGAACGCCGTGCCAATGACGACATCCAAAAAATGACTGATAAATACATTGATAGCATTGATAAAATGCTCTCTAGCAAAGAAGCAGAGTTAATGGCCGTTTAATCGTCATTTATCCAATAAAAGAACCAATTCATAAGAAGTAGGTCATGGTTGAGTCAAAGGCAGCAATGCCACAACATATTGCCATCATTATGGATGGTAATAACCGCTATGCCAAAGCACATGGGCTACCAACCGGTGGCGGGCATATTGCCGGCAAAGATAATTTAGACCCTTTGGTTGAGCATTGTATGGATATTGGTATACGTGCGTTGACAGTGTTTGCTTTTTCTAGCGAAAATTGGCAGCGCCCAGCCAATGAAGTGGCGCTATTGATGAAGCTGCTTGAGCAAACCGTCCATGACCAATTACCGCGGATGCTGCGTCATCAAATTTCTTTGCGCTTTATCGGTGACAGGAGTACCTTGACGCCGCATTTACGCGCGATTATGCAAGATGCAGAAGAGCAAACTGCCCATTTTACTAAGATGAGTTTGGTGATTGCCATCAGCTACGGCGGTCAGTGGGACATTGTCAATGCCTGCCGCCAAGTTGCCAAACAAGTGGAAGAAGGCGCACTTACTGCCGATGCCATTACCCAAGACGATTTTGCACGCCACCTGTCGCTATCGGATTTACCAGCCGTTGATATGTTAATCCGTACCGGGGGTGATTACCGTATTTCTAATTTTCTACTGTGGCAATGTGCGTATGCTGAGTTATTTTTTACCGAAACGCTTTGGCCAGATTTCAAGGCGGCTGAATTAGACCAAATGATTGATATTTTCATGGGTCGTGAGCGTCGATTTGGTAAGACCAGCGAGCAAGTATTAAGTTTGGGCTTTTAATTAATCAATAGGAACTGTCATGTGGGAACGCATTAGAACCGCCATTATTTTGTTAGTGATTGTTGGCGTTGCGATGTTTGCTACCCGCGAGCCTATTTTGATGTTGCCGCTATTGTTAGTCGGTGCAGGTTTTGGGGCTTTTGAGTGGTCAAAGCTCATGCCGTCACTTGAACAAAATCCCGACAGTTATGTACCGCCCACCACCCAAATGCCCACCAAACCTGCCAAACCAATCGATTATAGCTATACCCTTGTGGTGCTAGGGATTGTCAGTTTATTATTAGTGATGGCAAAGCTGACTGACAGTATAGCCTGTTGGGTATTTTTTTGGCTGGTTGCGGCGCTGATTTGGTCGGTAGCGATTGGCTGGATTCGCCGTTATCCCAATAATACGCAAGCTTGGTATGGTAAGCATTTATACGTCATCGGTATGATTATACTGTCATCCGCCATTACTGCGATGTATTATCTGTGGTCACTTTCAGCTTGGTGGCTGCTATATGTGTTTGTATTGGTGTGGTGCGCGGATAGCGGTGCTTATTTTGTCGGACGAAAACTTGGTAGACGCAAAATGTCCCCGCATGTCTCACCCAATAAAAGTGTGGAAGGCTTATTAGGTGGACTTGCCACGGGTACGCTTGTGGTGATTGGCGTGTCTTTTGGCTTGTTAAACGATTGGTCTCTGCTGGCTATTGGCGTGTTTTTGCTGTTATCGTTGTTCACTATCATTATGTCCGTGTTCGGTGATTTATTTGAAAGTATGCTAAAGCGCCATGCTGGTGTGAAAGATGCCGGGGCATTGTTGCCAGGGCATGGGGGTATTCTTGATCGTATTGATTCGCAGCTTTCAGCCGTGCCAATTTTTGCGTTGGGGTTTTGGGCGATGAAATTTTATGGCTTAATTTAATGCTACCTTGGGTTAGCTTTCAAAAATTTTTACATCTGCTTCATATTAATTTGTTCAATACAAATATATCCAATATCAATTTGTTTAATTCACTAATCAATGCAAGCTTGTTTTTCATTCAATCTTTTTTTGCGCAACGGCTTGTTGATTGATGCTTAAAAATTTTCTCGCGTGTTAATATGCTTATCACAGTGGCAATTTGCCGCTGTAAACATAAAATATTAGGTTTAACCGCTGTCTGCCCGCAACTTACTAGGTCATTGTAATGCTATCTTCAAGTCACACTATACCGCAAAAAAACATTGCTATTATGGGCGCAACAGGTTCTATCGGTGATAGTACGCTATCGGTCGTCAGTCAGCATCCTGATTTGTATAACGTGGTCGGGGTGACAGGGTTTTCGCGGCTCGATAAACTGTTGAGCATTTGCCAGCAATTTAAGCCAACTTATGTTTGTGTTGCCAAAGAAAAGGAAACAGCATTTGCGCAGATGCTCAGCGAGGCTCATCTAAGCTGCAAGATTTTGATTGGTGAGCAAGGTTTGGTTGAGCTTGCCACGTTAGCAGAAGTGGACATGGTGGTTGCGGCTATCGTCGGCGCTGCAGGGTTGCCATCAACGCTGGCAGCGGCTAACGCGGGCAAAACTATTTTGCTCGCCAATAAAGAAGCATTAGTGATGGCAGGTGAGTTGATGATTAAAGCCGTCAAGCAGTCAAATGCCAAATTGCTGCCAATTGATAGTGAGCACAATGCCATTTTTCAATGTTTGCCTACCGCGGTGCAACAACAGCGCAATGCCATTCATGATGATAACCATGGTATTAAAAAGCTTTGGTTAACCGCCTCAGGTGGGCCATTTTTACACAAAACACTTGACGACATGAAACGCGCCAGCGTGGCAGAAGCTGTCAAGCACCCGAACTGGTCCATGGGGCAAAAAATATCGGTAGATAGTGCCACCATGATGAATAAAGGCTTGGAGCTGATTGAAGCGAGTTTTTTATTTGATATGCCCGTCTCTGAGATTGAAGTGGTCATTCATCCGCAAAGCATCGTGCATTCTATGGTTGAATACAACGATGGTAGTTTTTTAGCGCAGCTAGGCAGTCCTGATATGCGTACCCCCATTGCCCATGCTATGGCATACCCCAATCGTATCAGCAGTGGGGTGGAACGTTTAGATATTTTTAAGTTAAGCAATTTAAATTTTGTCCGACCTGATTTAGAAAAGTTTAAATGCCTAGGGTTGGCTTATCAAGCCATGCAACAAGGCAGCTATGCGTGTATCGCCTTGAATGCCAGTAATGAGATAGCCGTTCAAGCGTTTTTAAACGGTGACATCTGTTTAACCGATATTGCTGATATCAATGAAAAAGTGCTATTGCAAGCCGAAAAACAGCCAATTGGGTCATTGCAAGCAATTTTAGCGGTAGATAAACTAAGCCGTGAACAAGCACACCAATGTATTGCCGATTTAAACGCTTAAATAATGCTTAAAAAAAGCTTAAAAATAGTTGGCAACACTGGTTGATAATCGTTAAAAATGACTGCATAACTTATTAACATAACGATAGTTAAAATATTTTTAGCCTGTGATTTTGTCAAAAGGATAGCCATGAATTTCATCTTGACCGTTTTAGCTGCGATTGTGGTACTAGGACCTTTGGTTGCGCTACATGAGTGGGGGCATTACATTGTCGCTCGGCTATGCGGTGTCAAGGTATTGACCTATTCAATTGGGTTTGGTCCAAAGCTGCTAAGCTGGACAAGTAAAAAAACTGGGATTAATTACGCTGTCTCTGCGATTCCGCTTGGCGGTTATGTCAAAATGCTCGATGAGCGAGAAGGCAAAGTCAATCCAGCTGAACGTCATTTAGCCTTTAATACCCAGCAACCTTGGAAAAAAATCGCCATCGTCGCAGCAGGTCCGGTGATGAACTTACTGATTGCGATTTTTTTGTATTGGCTGCTATTTATCACCCCAACCCAAGTATTGGCGACCAAAGTCGGCAGTATTTTGCCCAATTCGCCCGTCAGTCAAACCAGTCTCACAGTCGGTGACGAAATTGTTGCGGTCGATAATAAACCCATCCAAAGTTGGCAGGATATTAACTATGCGTTAGCCGATCGCATGGGCGAGTCGGGGCAAGTTACTTTAACGGTGAATGGCGCGCAAGGTCAAACCAATGTTGCCGTGCCAATACAGCGCTTTATGAAAGCAGAACCGGGTAAAGCCACCAACCCCATTGATAGTCTAGGCGCGATTCCGTGGCAACCAAAAATTCCGGCGGTGGTCGGTGAAATTGTCCCAAATAGCGCTGCCGCGCGTCAAGGTCTGCAAGTCGGTGATACCATCACCCGTGTCAACGGTCAACCGGTGAGCGATTGGCTGGCGTTTTCACAAGTTGTCAAATCAAGCCCCGAGCAGTTATTAACCCTTGAAGTACAGCGCCAAGGCAAAATCATCCCCTTAAAAGTCATGCCGCAAGCAAAAAAAGATACCATGGGCAATCGATTTGGACAAATTGGCGCAGCGGCAGCAGCATCCAAGGTCACGCCGCCACCTGATTATATAAAAACCATTCAATATACCCCCATCCAAGCGGTGGAAAAATCCGTGCATCAAACTGTCGATTTAAGTGCCATGACCCTCAAATCAATGGGTAAAATGTTGACCGGCACCATTGGGGTAGAGAACCTATCAGGTCCCATTACCATTGCCAAAGTCGCCAATCAAAGCTTTAGCATCGGTTGGGAAGCGGTATTGTCGTTTATGGCGATTATCAGTTTAAGCCTTGCTGTGCTCAATTTATTACCCGTACCTGTGCTTGATGGCGGTCATATTGTCATGTATGCCTATGAGGCTATTTTTGGTAAACCCATGCCGGAGAAAATACAAATGATGGGAATGAATATTGGGTTGGTTTTGCTTGCAGGTTTCATGCTGTTGGCGATTGGTAACGATATCTCACGCTTGTTTTAACCGACCCAAATTTGGCCAAAATATTGATTTGTAGTTTTGTTTTTTCGCTAGACTTTACGCAAAATTTAGCTTACCTTATGCCAGTAAAATTTATTTACGGATCTCTTGTACTTTGATAATACAAGTTACCCATCAAAGACAAACTATTACTAGAAGTTTAATCAAGTCACCCTTTTTGATAGCAGTTGTCATTTTTAGCGAACTAAATTTAGATTACCAAACTTAGATTACCAAACCTAGATACAAACCTAGATAAAGACCTTTGGCTAACTAATTTTGGATACCTAAAAGTGACAGGTTTCATGCATTATCTTTGGGCAGTCGTCAATTCGGAAACAAGTTATATGCGAAATTCAGCGTTATTTTTGGTTGCACCGTTAGCACTCGTTACCTCGTATGCACAAGCGGCAAATTTTACCGTGAGCGATATTCAATTTAATGGATTGACACGGGTATCCGCTGATAACCTCTATCCCGTGCTTGCTGTCAATACCGGTGAAGTAGCAAACGATACCAATATCGCAGCTAGTATCAAAGCCCTGTATGAAACTGGCAATTTCTCAGACGTTAAAGCATCCCAATCAGGCAATAAATTGGTATTTGACGTGGTAGAGCGCCCAATTATCGCAAGTGTTACTTATGACGGTAATAAACTGATTCCAAAAGAAGCATTGACCGAAGGCCTAAAACGTATTGGCATTGTAGAAGGCAATGTGTTAAAACAGGCGACGGTTGAGCAAGTCCAGAATGAGCTAAAACAGCAATACAATCAGCAAGGTTATTATAATAGCGAAGTTAAGGTGACCCAAACGCCCTTAGACAATAACCGCGTTGCGCTTAAATTTAATTTTGTTGAAGGTAAAGCGGCGCGTGTTGTCGATATCAAGGTGATTGGCAATAAACATTTTAGCGACAAAGAAATCAGACAGGCGATGAGCATCAAAGAAAGCTCATGGGTCAATGTGATTAGCAAATCTGACCGCTATGCCAAAGAAAAGCTTGCGGCAAGTTTAGAAAATGTCACTGCCATGTACCAAAACGCGGGCTTCGTCAAATTCACCATCAATGATGCCACCATTAATTTAAGTCCAGAAAAAGATAAAGTGTTTATTGAGCTCAATCTTACCGAAGGTGAGCAATATAAATTTGGCAATGTCAACTTTATGGGTACGCCCAACTATGACACCAATAAGCTTCGTAAGCAGGTGGCATTTAAGCCAGGTGAGCGTTATTCACAACGTCAAATGACGACAACCTTACAAAATCTTGGCACACTGTATGGTAACGATGGCTACTATTTTGCCCAAATCCGCCCCGTGCCGCGTATCAATGAAGATACTCGCACGGTAGATGTCGATTTCTTTATTGATCCTGTGCGTCCTGTGTATGTTCGCCGTATCAATTTTACCGGTAATAATAAAACCGCAGATGAAGTATTGCGCCGAGAAATGCGCCAAATGGAAGGCACATTAGCCGCCAATGAAAAAATCGATTTGTCGCGCACGCGTTTGATGCGCACAGGCTTCTTCAAAACTGTCAACATGGATGTCAAACCTGTCCCTAACACCCCCGATCAGGTGGATATCAATGTCGCAGTAGAGGAGCAACCATCAGGTACTAGTACCATTGCGGCTGGTTATTCACAAAGTGGTGGTATCACTTTCCAAGCAGGTTTAAGTCAATCCAACTTTTTGGGTACAGGTAATCAGGTCAATATTTCGTTATCGCGTTCTCAGACGTTAGATAGTTATAATTTGGGCTATACCAACCCGTACTTTACCCCAGATGGGATATCGCAAAGTGCCAGTATCTATGCACGCAAAACCAAATATGATAGCAAAAACATTTCAAACTATGTCACCGATTCGTATGGCGGCACGTTAGGTTTTAGCTATCCGATTGATGAAAATAAGAGTTTAAGTGCCGGTCTCACACTTGATAATACCAAAATCAAAGCAGGTGCTTTGTTAGCGGTATCAAACTATCAATACTTAAAAGACGAAGGTGCTCTGCAAGTAGGTTCAGACTCTGATGGCAATGAATCATTCGAATCAGACCCATTTAATACCGCTAGCCTAAATTTAGGCTGGAATATGAACACGCTTGACCGTGGGCGTTTTCCAACCAACGGTATGTCACATAACGTCAATTTGGAACTGGCCTTCGGTGATGCCACTTACCAAAAACTGGTCTACCAAGGAAACTACTATCGCCCATTCCTAAAAAATACCGTACTACGCGGTTATACCAAGTTAGGATATGGTAACGATTTACCTTTCTGGAAAAATTTCTTCGCAGGGGGTTATGGCTCAGTGCGTGGTTATCAGAATGCCACTTTAGGCCCTACCAGTAATCGTTATTACCCAGTGAAGAAGTATAATGGGGTCGATGATAATCCAGAAGAGATTGGCGGTAATGCACTCGCGCAAGTGGGTACTGAATTAATCTTGCCGATGCCGTTTAAAGGCGATTGGGCAGACCAAATCCGTCCCGTGTTATTTGTTGAAGGGGCACAAGTGTTTGACACCACCAATAAATATGACCAAAAAGTCACAGTGGGTGGCAATCCAGTATCGCTATTAAATGAAAAAGACAATAACATGCGTTTTAGCGCGGGTGCAGGCTTCACTTGGATTACCCCAATTGGTCCAATCTCATTAAGCTATGCCGTTCCGCTTAATGATAAAGATAAAGATAAAGATAAAGTCGACAATGTACAGTTCGAAATTGGACGTACATTCTAAAAGGTCTATGTATATGAAAATAATCACTCAGTTAGCCACAGCAAGTATTTTAAGTGTATTGGCAATGCCAGTGTTTGCCAATACCGTTGCGGTTTGGAATTCCCAAGTTGCCATTAACAATACTAACATCGCCAAAACCAAAATTGGCGTGGTGAAAGCGGCGGTCAAACCAAAGCAGCAGCAGCTTGACAGCTATAAAGCGACCATTGAGCGTTTGCAAAAACAATATGCCACGCAAAACGCTCAGATGACCCAAGCACAAAAGGATGATTTGCGTAAGCAAATTCAAACCAATCTACAAAACTATGAACAGGTTGCCAGTCAAATCCAGTCCATCATTGATGCTAATGAGACAGAAGTGATGCAGCGAATTGTCCCCAAAATCCAAGCCATCAAAGAAAATATTGTGCGTCAAAAAAATATTGATGTGCTCATTGATAATCGTGATAGAACGGTTAGTTATGTCAAACCTGAATGGGATGTAACGGCAGATTTTACCAAAGCGATTAACGATCAAGTAAAATAATATTTTTTAAGCTCAGAGTTTTTAGCAAAAACGCAATATTCGACTATTGCGTTTTTTATTTTGTGTGTAAAATTAAGGCAAATTTTAAGCAAACGATTGGAGTAATCAAATGGCGTTTACCATCGCACAAATTTTGGATTTTTTAGCTAGTGACGTCATTGACCAAGGGGATGCAAATACCCGCCAAAATTTGCAGAAACAAATTTCCAAAATTGCTTCCCTTGACGATGCCACCGACACCGATATCACTTTTATTGCCAACCCTCTATTTGAATCAAAATTGCAAACCACGGGCGCTGGCGCTGTGCTAGTCCCCGCATCTTTGCAGGAAAAATGCCCAAGCCATAGCGTTGCCATCGTGGTCAAGTCACCTTATGCCGCGTATGCCAAACTGACAGCATTGTTTGAACCGACGCAAGCGTATCATCAGACAGTCAACCCTAATTTATCGGATAGTTTGATTCACCCGACTGCCATTTTGGGCAACAATCTGCAATTGGGCGACAATGTGCGTATTGGGGCGTATAGCCAAATCGGTGATAACTGCGTCATTGGTGATGGCGTCAAGATTGATGCCCAAGTCAATATTCAGCCCAATGTCGTGATTGGTGAAGGTAGCTTAATTGCGCCGCACGTGTACATCGGGCATGATTGTGTACTGGGTAAACATGTCAGCTTGCACAGTCATGCCAGTATTGGCAATGACGGCTTTGGCTTTGCCCCTAAAGGCAGTACAGATGAAGCAGGTTGGCAAAAAATTCACCAATTGGGGCGAGTGATACTGGGCGATTATGTCAGCGTAGGCAGCCACACCTGTATCGATCGTGGGGCGCTGAATGATACGGTTATCGGTAATCATGTCATTATCGATAATTTGGTGCAAATTGCCCACAATGTGAAAATTGGTGCTGGCACGGCGATTGCAGCGTGTGTGGGGATTGCTGGCAGTACAGAAATTGGTAAACGCTGTATGATTGGCGGGGCATCAGGTTTTGCAGGTCATATCAAAATTTGTGATGATGTCACGATTACTGGCATGACGATGGTGACCAAATCGATTCACCAACCGGGTGTGTATTCTTCAGGGATGCCAGTGATGCCCAATAGTTTATGGAAAAGAGCGTATATTAATTTTAAGCAACTTGGCAAACCAAAAAGTTAATCGTTACCTTTATCCATCAAATAATTTGAGAAAACAACTGTAAACTCAATCTTAAAACCGTTACAATGGTTGTTTTTCACAAATCTATTTTTTTGATAAAGATGATTTAAAAGTATAAAGGATATATCCATGGATTTTGATAAGTTGATTGATGAAGACATCGCTGGCCTTGCACAGATTGGGGTGACATTACCTATCAATGCCGTTGTGTTACGTGATTATCTGCCTCACCGTTATCCTTTTATGCTATTAGACAGAGTCACTGCGGTAAAACCCAATGAGTGGATTACCGGTGTTAAAAATATCACCATTAACGAGCCTTTTTTTAACGGTCATTTTCCTGAAGAGCCTATCATGCCAGGTGTGTTAATGATTGAAGCCATGGCGCAGGTGGCGGGTGTTCTGGGTTTTATCAGCAAAAATGTCAAACCAAGAGATGGCTATATTTATCTGTTTGCTGGGGTCGATAAAGTGCGGTTTAAACGTCAAGTCATCCCCGGTGATCAGCTTATTTTACGCGCCAAAAAGACCATGGAGCGTCACAGTATCTATAAATTTAGTTGCACAGCGTGCGTGGGCGATGAGTTGGCAGCCAGTGCAGAAATCACCATTGCAGAGCAGCGTACCCAATATCATCAGTCATGACTTTAACCTCATTTTTACATGACTTGAATAAGGCGCGTTAGAGTAAGTTATACCGCTAAAATCTGTTTAAGTTAAGCAAAATCCTTGATAAAAATGGCATACTTTAGTAAAAATGCTATAATGTCGTTTTTATTTTAACCTGCTGTTTATAGTTAGCTTTGCCTATGGTTTCAGCTAAACCTGTATTTTTAATTCTTCTTGAATAGTGGGCTGGTATAAGGATTTTTCATGACGATTCACCCAACGGCGATTATTGATGCCACTGCAACGATACACCCGTCGGTCAAGATAGGGCCGTATTGCATTATTGGTGAACATGTCACAATTGGGGCACAGACCGTGCTTCACCCCCATGTCGTCATTAGCAAGTTTACCCGTATCGGTGAGCGTAACCAGATTTTTCAATTCGCTAGCATCGGCGAAGACTGCCAAGATCTCAAATATCAAGGCGAGGAGACGTGGCTAGAAATTGGCGATGACAATCGCATTCGCGAAGCCTGTAGCATTCATCGCGGCACGGTACAAGATAAAGGCATCACACGCGTTGGTAGCCGTAATCTGTTTATGGTCAATACCCATATTGCGCATGATTGCGTGATTGGGAGCGACAACATTGTAGCTAATAATGTGGGTATTGCAGGGCATGTCCGCATCGGTAACCATGTGATTGTCGGTGGTAATTCAGGTATTCACCAATTTTGTAGCATTGATGATTATAGTTTGATTGGTGGTGCGAGCTTGATTTTAAAAGATGTTGCGGCTTTTAACATGGTATCAGGCAACCCTGCCAAAAGCCATGGTCTTAATATCGAAGGCATGCGCCGCAAAGGTTGGTCAAAGCAAACCATCGATTATCTGCGCCAAGCTTATCGGGTGATTTTCCGTTCAGGACTGACCAAGGAAGAAGCCATTGTCGCGGTGAGCGAGCAGCTATTACCCCAAGAACCTTTGGTACAATTACTATTGGATTCCCTGATTCATAGCGAACGTGGTTTAGTCAGATAACGTGGTAAGACAAGATAGTAAGAGAAGATAGCGTTGCTATTTATCGTATCAACAGCAGCGTATAAAAAGTAAAAAAGAGCCAAATCGGCTCTTTTTTTTAGATGTTTTTTATGTGTGTTTTAGGTCAAATGCAAATCAGGTTTTGGTAAGTTTTGCTGCTGATAAAAAGTATCGACAAACGCATCAAACTTATCATCTTCAATGGACTGACGAATATCTGCCATCAAGCGCTGATAGTAGCGCAAATTGTGTATGGTGCCCAACTGTGCCGATAGCATTTCATTGCATTTAAACAAATGATGCAAATAGGCGCGGCTGAAATTCTGACAAGTATAACAATCACACGCACTATCAAGCGGACTTTGGTCAAAACGGTGCACCGCATTTTTAATTTTAACGGCGCCAAAAGTGGTAAAATAATGACCATTTCGTGCATTGCGTGTTGGCATCACGCAATCAAACATATCAACGCCGCGGCGTACCGCTTCCACGATATCTTCAGGTTTACCCACACCCATCAAGTATCTGGGCTTATCGGCTGGCATATCATCGGGTAAGTAATCAAGCACCGCCATCATTTCTTCTTTTGGCTCACCGACTGACAGCCCGCCAATAGCATAGCCATCAAACCCAATAGCGAGCAACCCTTCTAGGGATTTTTCGCGAAGGTTGCGATACATACTGCCTTGGATAATACCAAACAAAGCATTCTGATTACCCAGTTTTTCATGCGCATTTTTACAGCGCTCGCCCCAACGCAGCGATAGTTCAAGCGATGTATCCGCTTCGCTAGGGGTCGCAGGGTAGGGCGTGCATTCATCAAACTGCATGACGATGTCTGAGTTTAGTGAGTATTGAATTTGCATCGATATTTCGGGGGATAAAAATACTTTTGCACCATCAATCGGCGAGCGAAAATGCACACCTTCCTCGACGATTTTACGCATTGCGCCCAGACTAAAGACTTGAAAACCGCCCGAATCGGTTAAAATCGGCTTGTTCCAACCGATAAAGTCATGTAACCCGCCAAATTTGTCTATGACATCGGTCGTTGGGCGCAGCCACAAATGAAAGGTATTGCCCAAGATGATTTCGGCACCGATTTCGTGGATATCCCGCGGCAGCATGCCTTTGACGGTGCCATAAGTACCGACAGGCATAAAGGCAGGGGTTTGCACATCGCCATGAGCGAGATGAACTGTACCACGGCGAGCACGGCTCTCGCCTGTAGCGGTTTTGTGTAAGGTAAATTGCATAATCTAAAGTTTCTGTAACAGGGTTTTTAAAAGGTTAAAATCATAAAAGGTTGAAATTATACCATTTTTTCCAACAACATCGCATCACCGTAACTAAAGAAACGATAGCGTTGCTCGATGGCGTGCTGATAAGCCTGTTTGATAGGCTCACTGCCTGCAAACGCTGACACCAGCATCAACAGCGTGGATTTTGGCAAATGAAAATTGGTGATGAGCTTATCAATCACCCCAAACCTAAATGACGGATAAATAAAAATATCGGTGTCACCTGACCAAGCCGATAGCATTGGGTTTTCAAAACTGGCGGTTTTTTGAAACGCCGTTTCTAATACCCGTGTCACCGTGGTACCGACCGCAATCACTTGCCCGCCACGGGCTTTGGTTTGGTTAATCAAATCGGCAGTCGCTTGGGGCAACTCGGCATATTCTGAGTGCATTTTATGGCGCAAAATATCCTCTGTCTTGACAGGGGCAAATGTGCCTGCGCCAACATGCAAGGTGACAAAGGCGGTATTGATGCTCTTGGACTTGAAGGCAGCCAATACGTTATCATCAAAATGCAAGCTTGCCGTCGGTGCGGCTACGCTGGCAAGTTTGGTTGGGTCATGAAATACCGTTTGATAGCGGGTCTCGTCATTGTCATCGGCATGGCGCTCAAAATAGGGCGGAATCGGTAGTTCACCATAATGCTCAAGCACAGGCAATATCGGCTGGTCAAACGCTAGCAAAAATAAATTGTCCTCACGCCCCATTACCGTGGCATCAATGTTACCATCGGCAAGGCTCAACGTTTGCCCTTCTTTTGGGCTGCGGCTGGCGCGTACATGACACAAAGCGGTGTGCTTTTGGCCGCTAGTAGCATCATCGGGCAAAATACGCTCGACCAATACTTCGACCGCCCCGCCACTGGCTTTTTGCCCGAACAGCCTTGCTTTCATGACCTTGGTGTCATTAAACACCACCAAGTCACCACTATTTAACAACTCTGGCAAATCCACAAATTGTTGGTCTTTGGGTTCACCATGGGCAGGCAGATACAGCAATCGAGAGGCGGAGCGCACCGCTAACGGATAGCGGGCAATGAGTTCATCGGGCAGTTGATAATCAAAATCATCTAAAGTTAAAGGCATTTATGGGTTACTCGGTGATAGCAGAATCTTTGGCAAGGTGGACATTGGCTTTAGGAAATGGGCGGATTTTATCGGCGTACGACCAAGCTTTGACCCAGTCATCAGGTGGCATATTGATATCTTTATAATCCAATGCGCTCAGCACTTGCTCAGTCGGCAAAACCTTGCCAGTCACGATGTTGGTGATACCGGTGCGCAGCAGCGCAGAGCAAGTCGGCTGACCTTTGACCCACATGCTTTGTTCAATATAAAACCAGCGCTCATCGACGGCTATCAGTCGGGTTTTGATGGTGAACTTATCAAATAAACGAACACGCTTACGATATTGGATGGTACTGCCAGCGACCACCAGCCCCCAGCGATGCTTGAATAATTTTTTGGCAAGCCCAGAGCGAATGGCAAGATCGTTTCGCCCCAAATCAAACAGCGTAAAAATACGCCCGTTGTTCATTTCAAAAAAATGGTCAATGTCGTTGATATTAGCGGTCAAGGTGATTTCGCTGGTATCGGTTAATTGAAGCGAATGACCTTGCTTTTGTTTAATCGCACTTTTGATGGCATGGGTGCCCAGTCGTAAAAAAGGATACATGGTTGTTCTCAATCTAAATTTGTGCCACATTATAGGTAAATCGCGCTTGTTTAGCAAAATTTGTCACTATAATTACCCGACAAGTCACTATAATTACCCTACAAAAGGAAAGCAAATGACCAATCAATCACAGGTAGCAGCGCAACCAATATCATCAGAGGCTAAAAAGGTATTAGACTTTTGGTTGCAGCAAAATACTAAGCCATTTTGGTTTGCCAAAGATGAGGATTTTGATAAAACGGTAACGGCTAAATTTTTAGCCACACTTGAGCAAGCCAAACGAGGCGAGTTAGGGGATTGGCGAGCCAGTACAAAAGGGTGACTGGCAGAAATCATTGTATTGGACCAGTTTTCGCGCAATATTTTTCGAGATTCTTCACAAGCTTTTGCCCAAGATGGCATGGCGTTAGTATTGGCGCAAGAAATCGTCAAACAGCCAGATTTTGACAAGTTAAATCAAGACGAACGCAATTTTGCTTTAATGCCTTTTATGCATGCGGAATCGGTAATCATTCATCAGCAGGCGTTGCCATTGTTTAAAAAATACGCCAGTGCCGATACGTTAGCGTTTGAATATAAGCATCAAGCCATTATTGAAAGATTTGGGCGTTATCCGCACCGCAATGCGATTTTGGGTAGACAATCCAGTGAGGAGGAAATCGCTTTTTTACAACAACCCAACTCGTCATTTTAACTTTTACTAAGTTGTTGCTGGATTGCCCAATCAATATGTTCTTGTGTGTTTTCGCTTAGCATGGGGCGTTTTTGTTGCAGTTTATCAATAATGACTTGATTAAACGGTGCATTGCCCAAGGCTACCGCCACATTGCGCATAAAATTGTCGTAGCCCGTGCGGCGAATCGGCGAGCCTTCAGTTTTTGTCAAAAAATCCTGTGTATCCCACGCCCATAACTCAAGCAGTGATAGCTTATCTAAACGGTGACGGGGATTAAAATCCTCAATCGTCGCTAATCTGGCAAATTTATTCCAAGGACAAATCAACTGACAATCATCACAGCCAAAAATGCGATTGCCGATTTTTGGACGAAGTTCTACAGGGATTTTGCCATCTAGTTCAATGGTTAAATACGAAATACACAGCCGTGCATCGACATCATAATGCCCAGTGGGTGTTTTGCGGATGGCATGGGTAGGACACACATGAATACAAGCACGGCAACTGCCACAATGCGATAATGTGGTTTCGATTTGCTTTTTATCCTCTGCCAAAGGCAAGCTAGTGAATAATTCCCCCAACACAAAAAATGACCCCGCTTGTGGATGAATCAGCAAAGTGTGTTTGCCTGTCCAGCCCAAACCTGCTTGCTCAGCCAACGCGCGCTCAAATATAGGCGCGGAGTCGCTAAAGGGACGAAATACAAAGTCGTTGGCATATTGCGGATAATCGGTGGTTAGTTTGTCTTGAATCAGTCTGGCTAGGGTTTTTAGTAACCCTCGCATGGTTTTATGATAATCACGTCCTCGAGCATAGCGGGCAATAATCGCTGAGTTGGGGCGTTCGTTGTCTGGCACACTGCGTTTGGGCGGCGGCGTGACCAAATAATCTAAACGCACGCTAATGATACTTTGCGTCTTGTCAACTAACAGGGCAGGGTTAGCACGTTTATCATGATTGTCTTCAAAAAACAGCATATCCCCATGTTTACCTTGTGCTAACCAAGTTTGCAACGCGCCAAGCTGTTTTACAAAGATGGGATTGGTTGGATGGACAAAGCCACAATCAGCAAACCCCAACGCCTTGGCTTGCGCCTTTATCCAGCCCTTGAGTGCATTGAGTTCGTTTGTAGTGTCCAACATGCCAACAACCAGATAAAATTAAAATGCTATTATAGCAAAATAAACACCTACCACATCATTGGATCATCTTATGCAAAGTAATGCACAGACGGATAAAAATACTGTGATGCAAAACGCCATTGCCTTATATAGCCCCAAACAAATTTATGACATTGAAAAAAACTGGTTTAGCAAAAATGACAGTTTTGCCTTGATGCAACAAGCGGCATGGCAACTTGCACACATCATCAAGCAGGAAAGTAGCAATCAAAAAGGCATTCACCTTCAAAAAAGCAGTCACTCTCAAAAATCGGTATTGGTAGTGGTAGGCGCGGGTAATAATGGCGGCGATGCTTGGTTGGTGGCGCATTATGTCAACCAGCTTTGCCCAAATTGGTCAGTTACCGTAGTACAAGTCGCAGCGCCTACCACCCTCGACAGCCAAACAGCAAAGCACCTGTACCAGTCAAACTGTGCAAATGCGGCAAAATATCTGACGTTGACGGCATTTTTACAGCCGTTCCATGAGCTTGGTTTAAGCTATCATTATGATGTGGTGATTGATGGGTTGTTGGGTATTGGACTCGATGGCAAGCCTAGCGCTGATTATCAGACAATCATCAATTGGATTAATCAATACCGCAAGCAAGTTCACGCTTGTCAAGTCATCAGCATCGATGTACCCAGCGGACTTAATGCCGCTACGGGCGAAGTGTGTGATGATACGGCGATTAAGGCAGACAAGACACTTTGTTTAATCGGACGAAAAGTTGGACTGCATATGGGGGATAGTAAAGATTATGTTGACACCGTTATCGATGTGCCTTTGCTCCCTATTGAGCAATCAGGCATCTTGTTACATTGCACGCTACCTAACTTGCCACAACGTCAGCAGGTGAGCCATAAAGGTACGTATGGTCATGTACTCATCATCGGCGGCAATCGGTTACAGGATGGGCATGGCATGGCAGGGGCGGCGATATTAGCCGCCAGTGCAGCATTGAGCAGTGGTGCAGGCAAAGTCACCGTTGCCTGTCATGGTGATTTTCATTCAGCCATTGTCACCGCTTTGCCCAATGCCATGACCGCGGATTTACACAATATCGCTAGCATCATCGAGCTGATTAACGCGGTGGATGTGGTTGCCATCGGCATGGGTCTGGGTAGGGATAAAGTAACGTTGGATTTATTTAACCAGTATCTTACGGCCATCAAACAATCAGAGAAGCTATGTGTCATTGACGCTGATGGTTTATACCATTTGGCAGATGGGGCAGGCACGAGTGACGGTTTAAATGCGCCAAGTCAACCACAATTGGGACAGTCGAACCAACGGTTTTATCTAACGCCGCATTCAGCGGAAGCAGGTCGTTTGCTCAATCAATCCTATGCCGACATTGATAGAGACAAAATCAGCGCGATTCGGGCGTTAGCTCACCAATATGGGGGCAATTGGCTTATCAAAGGGGCACAAACGATTGTGCTTGAAGGTGCGAGTCTTGAGCGTGCCAGTGTTGAACGAGACTGTCTTGATATTTGCGGCTTGGGTAATGCTGGTATGGCAACGGCGGGCATGGGCGACTGCTTGGCAGGTCTGATGGCGAGCTTATTGGGGCAAGAAATTGCCGCACCCATGCTAACCGCCGTGCTCATACATGCCAAAGCGGGTGATACATTAGCAGAAAAAATGGGTGAATATGCGTTGCAGGCCAATCACATGGCCTCGGCAATCGGTGACATCATCCATCAAATCACGCAAGATTAAAATCACGGCAGGTTAACAATGTTCAATATAAAAAAGGTGAGAATTCACTCACCTTTAACCTTTACACCCCTTTAATTTTTAAGTGAATGCTAAATTTATATAGCATTCAAAGTTATTTACAGTATTGGCTCACTGTTTGCGCGACTTGCTGACGGCGTAGCTCAATTTCACGACCATCTAAGTATTTACGTTCACCTTTATTGTCCATCTCATAGACGCGCCCGCCTTGGTTTAAGTTGGCAAGGGTACTTTGTAAGGCTTTGCAGCGCTCCGCATCTTGCTGTTTTTTGAGTTGCTGATTTTGTGCTTCAAGTTCAGCAGCGCGTTTTTGATCGGCTGTCAGCGTTGGTGATGCACCTGATGCAGCACCTGTGCTATTGCCAGCTGTCGCAGGTGCACGACTACTAGGTCCAAGTTCACGGGTATTAACCACTTGCACTTGTCGCAAATTAACACCATTGGTCGGCGCATATTGGCTATAATGCGGCACACCATTTTTGTCAGTCCACTTGTAGTAAGTTGCTGCATTTGAACTCGCCATAACGAATGGTGATAACATGAGTGATAACAAAAACAGTGGCTTTAACATTGTTTTTCCTGTGCAAGAAACGAGAAAATTATGCGATAGCCTATCACAGCTTGATAGCTTTTAGCAGTAAATTTCGACAGGATAATCGTTTAATTTCATAAATGTAATTTTCTAAAAACGACTGGCTCAATCAGTCTGAGATTTTAAAGTTTATCAAGCCTTAAAACCAAGCATTAAAATCAAGCCTTAAAACGAATTCATTTACCTATAACTAAAAGTTATAAATTCTAGTAGCTTTTTTTTATTGACAAGTGTTAAAAAAACTCACATCATAAGTCCTCTACTGGTCGTTAGTAACAATTATCGTTGGTTACTAATTGGTAAAATCTAAGCTGATTGGCGCTATCCGCTAATTAGGCTCTACAATTGGATGAGAGCATTTTTTACCGTTGTTGTTGTTTATGAATCTAAACAAAAGAATCTAACAACCCTGACTTATCGGTCAACAAAGACAAAAAGTAGCCATCAATTTATACATTACATTTTCGTGATGCTTTCTTTTTTGGTTATCATGCTTTTTGCCCTCGTCTGATTTGTTCACTGTTACCTTATGGCAGTGTTGAAGATTCTTGCTAATCATTTAGCAATTTTTATCTAAAACAACTTCCCAGTATCATTTTTGAAGACGACCATAAAAGGTGATGACAGTGACTCAAACTACCCAAGCTCCCAATATGACGGGAGAAAACCAAACGGCTCACGCTGCACCCAATTTTGACAAAAAAACCGCCAAAGCCTCAGCAGGTGAACCTGTGATGATGTCCGGTGCAGAAATGCTGGTGCAAGCGCTAATTGACGAAGGTGTCGAATACATTTTTGGCTATCCAGGCGGCGCCGTGTTGCATATTTATGATGCCTTGTTCAAACAAGATAGCATTGAGCATATCCTCGTGCGTCACGAACAAGCAGCGGGTCATATGGCAGATGCCTATTCCCGTGTGACAGGTCAAACTGGGGTGGTATTGGCGACATCAGGTCCAGGCGCCACCAATACGGTTACCGCCATCGCTACCGCGTTTATGGATTCCATTCCGATGGTTATCATCTCAGGTCAGGTGCCTTCAAGCCTCATCGGTGATGATGCGTTCCAAGAAACTGATATGATTGGTGTGTCACGTCCGGTCGTCAAACACAGTTTTCAAGTACGTCATGCCAGCGAAATCCCAGAAATCGTTCGCAAAGCATTTTATATCGCAAGCTCTGGTCGACCAGGTCCTGTGGTGATTGATGTACCCAAAGACAAAACTGCCCCTAATGAAAAATTCCCTTATCATTTTCCTGAGTCGGTCAGTATGCGTTCTTACCAACCATCGGTTCGCGGTCATTCAGGACAAATTCGTAAAGCCATCGAAACCTTAATTGCTGCCAAACGCCCTGTACTATATTCAGGTGGTGGCGTGATTGCATCAAACGCAAGTGCAGAATTAACCGCATTAGCCCGTTTACTTAATTTGCCTGTGACCAATACTTTAATGGGGCTAGGCGCTTATCCAGGATCGGATAAACAGTTTTTAGGTATGCTTGGGATGCATGGTACGTATGAAGCCAATATGACCATGCACAATTCAGATGTAATTTTGGCTGTCGGTGCGCGTTTTGATGACCGTGTGACCAACAATACGCAAAAATTCTGTCCAAACGCTAAAATTATCCATATTGATATCGATCCAGCATCAATCTCAAAAACCATCAACGCACACATCCCGATCGTCGGTGATGTAAAAAATGTGTTAAGCGATATGCTCGCCGTATTAACAGAAAATAACGCACAGCTTGACCAAGCCGCGCTAAATGATTGGTGGGCGCAAATCAATGAATGGCGTAAACGTCATGGTCTACGCTATGAAAAAGATGACAGCAATGGCATGAAACCACAGCACGTTGTTGAGCGCTTATACGAGTTGACGCATGGTAAAGCTATCATCACCTCTGATGTGGGTCAGCACCAAATGTTTGCCGCCCTATACTATAAATACGATGAGCCGCGTCAATGGTTAAACTCAGGTGGGTTAGGCACCATGGGGGTAGGGTTGCCTTATGCAATGGCAGCCAAACTTGCTAATCCCGAGCGTGATGTGGTCTGTATCACCGGTGAAGGCTCAATTCAGATGAATATCCAAGAGCTATCAACTTGCCTGCAATATAACTTACCCGTGAAGATTTTAAATCTTAACAACGCCCAGTTGGGTATGGTCAAACAATGGCAAGACATGATTTATGAAGGTCGCCATTCGCACTCTTATATGGATTCATTGCCAGATTTTGTCAAACTTGCAGAAGCTTACGGTCATGTCGGTATCCAAATCACCGACCCAGCCAAACTTGATGAACAACTTGCTTATGCCTTATCACTCAAAGATCGATTGGTATTTATCGATGTACTCGTCGATAAAAATGAGCATGTTTATCCAATGCAATTAGCAGGTCAGTCAATGCGTGATATGTGGTTAGCCAAAGGGGAGCGTACCTAATGAAACATTTAATTTCTGTCTTAATGGAAAATGAATCAGGGTCACTGTCTCGTGTGGTTGGCTTATTTTCACAACGTGGCTACAACATCGAGACATTGAACGTCGCGCCAACCGATGACCCGACTTTATCGCGTTTGACCTTGACCACAGATACCGATCAAAATAAGATCGAGCAAATGACCAAACAGTTGCACAAGCTGATTGAAATCGTTAAAGTAACCACGCTGACCGATAGTGTACATATTGAGCGCGAACTCATGCTGATCAAAGTGCGTGCCACGGGTAGCAACCGCGAAGAAGTGAAGCGCTGTGCGGATATCTTCCGTGCAAGTATTGTTGATATCACGCCCAATGTCTATACCATTCAAATTGTCGGTGACACGGCAAAATTGGACGGCTTTATCGAATTGATGGGACGTGAACGCATTTTAGAGGTCGTACGTTCTGGTGTTATTGGTATCGCGCGGGGTGAAAAAATCCTCAGCGTCTAAATTTACCAACCTTTTAATCTTTTAATAGTAGTTGTTTTTTACACAAGGAAATAGTTATGAACATTTTTTATGATAAAGATTGTGATCTATCAATCATCCAAGGCAAAAAAGTTGCGATTATCGGTTACGGCTCACAGGGTCACGCCCACGCATTGAACCTAAAAGACAGCGGTGTTGATGTCACCGTAGGGCTTCGCAAAGATTCATCATCTTGGAAAAAAGCAGAAAACGCCGGTCTAAAAGTGGCTGAAGTAGAAGAAGCCGTCAAGCAAGCTGACTTAGTCATGATTTTGACCCCTGATGAATTCCAAAAACAACTTTACAGTGACGTGATTGAGCCAAACATCAAACAAGGTGCCACGCTTGCATTTGCCCATGGTTTCTCAATCCATTACAACCAAGTGGTACCACGCAAAGACCTAGACGTCATCATGATTGCGCCAAAAGCACCGGGTCATACCGTGCGTAACGAATTTGCCACAGGCGGCGGTATTCCTGACTTAATCGCCGTGTACCAAGATGCTTCTGGTCAAGCCAAACAAGTGGCGTTATCTTACGCGATGGGCGTCGGCGGTGGTCGTTCAGGTATCATCGAAACAACGTTCAAAGACGAAACTGAAACTGACCTATTTGGTGAGCAAGCGGTACTGTGTGGTGGTGCGGTTGAACTGGTCAAAATGGGCTTTGAAACCTTGGTTGAAGCAGGTTATGCCCCAGAAATGGCTTACTTTGAATGTCTACACGAATTAAAATTGATTGTAGACTTGATGTACCAAGGCGGTATTGCTGATATGAACTACTCAATCAGTAACAACGCAGAATACGGTGAATACGTGACAGGTTTAGAAGTTATTAATGACCAATCACGTGAAGCAATGCGTAATGCCCTAAAACGTATCCAATCAGGCGAATATGCAAAAATGTTTATCGCTGAAGGTATGTCAAATTATCCATCAATGACAGCGCGCCGCCGTCAAACCGCTGAGCACGAAATCGAAAAAACAGGTGCCAAACTTCGCGGTATGATGCCTTGGATTACCTCAAGCAAAATCATCGACAAAGAGAAAAACTAGTTTTGCACCCAGTTAGTTTTACCAATGGTATCATACTCAATTGGTAAAACAATAAAATGACAATAACCCTGTACTGTGTAAATTTACATGGACAGGGTTTTTTAGTATAAAATAATGGGTATCGATATAAAGTTTATGAGATTTGTTTTGAATATAGCGTCTGTTTGGCAGTTGTCGACTGCAACTTTGTTACACACTTTTAGCGGTATGAGTGCTTTGCCTGCATTGGCAAATCCTTTGAATCACCTGATGGGGGATAGCTATACGTTAAATTGGCAAGCAATTTATCTGGTCGGTACGTTAATTGTCGCCCTACTGATTGCGTATGAATCCATTGTTTTGAAGAAAAACTTAGGAAAACTGCCGCAATCAACGTTATTTAGCGTGAGCTCCATATTAGAAACTGTGTGGCTTATGGTATCTGTGGTTGCCATATATTATGGCGGATTTAGTAGCATCGCCAAAGTCGTGCCATTTGCCTATATTTTGTATAGCATATTTGGTTGGATTTATGGATTTTATCTACTTAAAGATCAGGCGGACAATATTAAAGATGTCGATGACATGAGTATGCCCATCAAATATATGGACTATAGCCTATCATTTTCACTGGTGATTACTGTGACTAGTATTGCGATATTTATCAATATGTTGATGAACGGTGTTATCGCCTTTAATCTAGCTTAATAAAGTCAATTTAACTCCCTTTTTAATTGTAACTTTGTGGTAAAAATTTCAAAAAATAGTAGGTGAAACGCTAAAACTAGGCTATACTGTGATTATTCGCTAAAATACACTTAACAAATTTTTGGCGATGACAATTTATAACACCCTGTATTTACCTAAGTAATTGCAAGCGTTATAGATAACATAGTTAATTTTTAATGTAGGATTTTTTATGTCAGATAAAGCTACTGGTACTGTAAAATGGTTCAATGAGAGCAAAGGTTTCGGCTTCATCGCTCAAGATAATGGCGGTCAAGACGTTTTTGCTCATTACAGTGCAATCCAAGGTTCAGGTTTTAAAACACTTAAAGAAGGTCAACGTGTGAGCTTCGTATTGAGCCAAGGTCAAAAAGGCCCACAAGCCGAACAAATCGAAGCACAATAATAATAACTACAAGCTTAATTGTTTGTTTATTAACTGCTTATCTTAATTAGCTTGCAATAAAGAAAAACAACCAGACGATAGGTTGTTTTTTTTTGCGCGTTTGTTTTGTGTTCAATATTCATATCAAGCACAAGACATTGTATGTTGAATATTTAGTTAAAAAATTTCCCTAATTATTTTAGTTATGATATATTCGAAAAATTCAAGAATTTTTGATGTTTTCCAACCATTTTTTTATGACTTAAAATTCATAGGATTTTCTTGATTTGTTGGGTAAGTTATCGCAACATATATTATTAACGAAGATAATGGGTATTGTGAGTATTCACAGTATAAGTATTCTTTTTAGCTTGCTAAGTTAGCTCACCAAGCTAGTTTAAGTTAAGAAGAATAGGATGTTTATTTTATCATGACTGGGGATACTTGGATTTATCCTCCTTTTTTAATTCATATAACAAACGAGGAACGTATGAAAGCATTAGTTGCTGTTAAACGTGTAGTTGACTATAACGTAAAAGTTCGTGTAAAAGCGGACAACACTGGTGTTGACTTAACCAATGTTAAAATGTCTGTAAACCCATTTGATGAGATTGCTGTGGAAGAAGCTGTACGTCTACAAGAAGCGGGCGTCGTCTCTGAAATTGTTGTTGTATCTATCGGACCAAAAGAAGCACAAGAACAAATCCGTGGTGCAATGGCACTGGGTGCAGATCGTGGTATTTTAGTTGAAACTACCGACACTGTGCGCCCACTACAAGTGGCAAAAATTTTAAAAGCGATTGCACAAGCTGAAGCGGCTGACATCATCTTATTAGGCAAACAAGCGATTGATGATGACAACAACCAAACAGGTCAAATGCTAGCGGCATTACTAGACGTGGGTCAAGCAACCTTTGCATCAAAAGTAAAAGTCGACGGTGGCAGTGTCAATGTAACACGTGAAATCGATGGGGGCTTACAAACCGTTCAGTTATCATTGCCTGCGGTTATCACCACTGATTTACGGTTAAATGAACCACGTTATGCCAAACTGCCTAACATCATGAAAGCGAAGAAAAAACCATTAGAAGAGAAAAAACCAGAAGATTATGGTGTTTCTACCGCTAGTAACATTCAAATCGTAAAAGTGACGCCACCTGCAGAGCGTAAAGCGGGTGTTAAAGTTAAATCGGTTGACGAGTTGGTCGATAAATTAAGAAATGAAGCTAAAGTTATCTAATTATTAGTTATCTAATTATTTAACTAACTTCAATTTAATTCGTCATTTAACGATAGCGATTATCAAATATTAAGGAAAATCTCATGGCAATTTTAGTATATGCAGAACATGATAATAAAGAGCTAAAAAAAGCAACCCTCAACACCATAACGGCAGCAAGCAAAATCGGTGGCGATATCGTTGTATTAGTTGCAGGTCTTGGCTGTGAAGCCGTAGCAGAACAAGCCGCTAAAGTAGCGGGTGTATCAAAGGTGCTTTGCGCAAGTAACGCTGCTTTTGAACATCAACTGGCTGAAAACGTTGCTAAACTCGTGGTATCGCTGGCAGGTGATTATAGCCATATCGTTGCACCAGCAACAACAACGGGTAAAAACTTCTTACCACGCGTTGCTGCGTTGTTAGACGTAAATATGCTAACTGATGTGACCGCTGTGATTGATGCAGAGACATTTGAACGTCCAATCTACGCAGGTAACGCCATTGCAACCGTTAAAGATACTGAAAGCAAAAAAGTTATCACAGTTCGTACCACCGCATTTGATGCAGCGGCAACAGAAGGCGGTGCAGCCAGCATAGAACAAGTAAGCGCAGGCGAAGATACGGGCAAATCAAAATTTGTCGGTGAAGAGTTGGCAAAATCTGATCGTCCAGAATTAACTGCTGCAGAAATTGTTGTGTCGGGTGGCCGTGCATTAGCCAGCGGTGAAAACTTTACCAAATATATTGAGCCACTCGCTGATAAGCTAGGCGCTGCGATGGGTGCATCACGTGCCGCAGTTGACGCAGGTTATGTGCCAAACGACCTACAAGTGGGTCAAACAGGTAAAATTGTTGCGCCAAACCTATACATTGCCGCAGGTATCTCAGGTGCCATTCAGCATTTGGCAGGTATGAAAGATTCAAAAGTTATCGTTGCCATCAACAATGACCCAGAAGCACCAATCTCTCAAGTGGCTGATTATTTCCTAGAAGGTGATATTTTTACAGTCTTGCCAGAATTAACTAGCAAATTGTAATTGCCGCTATCATCAGCTACTAAGCGATAAATATATAGGCGATAAATATAAAAAAACCTCATGCTTTTTGAGGTTTTTTTATTTGCTATTTACTGGCTAAGCACTGACTTAATTATCGCTAAAAGTATATTGATTGTTGTATAGCGACTAGGTAATATAATAAAAATTATGGGATTTTATTGATAGTAAATTTATTGGGAATAAATTGTGAAAATGGATTTAAAAAAATTCCGTACAGAGATGCAGCAGCGGCTTAGCGAGCAGCAACTAGACAATGTGAAAGTGCGTCCCTTTATCTGTTCAGGGTCACCCCTTAATTGCAAAATTATGATGGTCGGCTACAATCCGGCTCGCGAAGTTAATTTAGACGTGTTTGATACCGATATTTGGCATGATGACATAGGGTTTGACCGTGAATCGTTTGCTGAGCATTATGACATCGCGAGTTACAATGATGATTTACAGTGGAATCGCAACCATATATTTCAGCAAAATTTGATTGATGAAATCTCCAATCATCCGGTGATTGAAACCTACCTTTATAGTGTTATCACCGCCAAAAAGACTTTACTAAGCCCCCAGCATAAGCACACCCATTTATTTGATTGGCTATATGGTATTTTAAAACCTGTCTTAATCATTACCCAAAATATGGATGTCATTAAATATTTTGAGCGAGAAGCCAATAAAACTCTTGTGAGAAATACATTTAACGCCATTACTTATCGCGATTTACACTGTGTGATTTTACCCATCAGCCATTTATCCAAAAAATGGAATGACACCCAAATGTACCATTTGAAAGAAGAAATTGATGAGTTGTTTAATTTAATTGATTTATAGACAATTGTTTTTCATTTACAAATGAATAGCGCAATAAAAAAAGCTTAACAGCATTACCTATTAAGCTTTTATGGTTAGAGTCTATGATTAAAGTCTAGCGGTAAAGTTACAACCAACCTGCCTTTTTAAATCGATAGTAAAGCGTGAAACAAATGGTCAAAATAAATGCCAACAAAATATAGTAGGCATAATGCATTTTTAGTTCAGGCATATTTTCAAAGTTCATCCCATAAATCCCTGCGACGGCGGTCGGAACCGCGAGGATGCCTGCCCAAGCGGCAAGTTTTCGTACCACCTCATTCTGACCCATATTCACCACTGCCATGTAAGTATCCATGGCAACACTGAGCATTTCGTTGAGTCCATTGACCGCATCAAGCGCGCGCAGTAGATGGTCATTGACGTCACGAAAATACGGTTTGGCTTGGCTAGGGAAACTTGGAATCAAATCAGTCTTTTTATGATTAATAAAAAAATTACAGATATCTTGTACGGGTAAGATGACAGCACGCATATGGACGAGCTGTGATTTTAATTCATACAAATTGCGCAGTGTATGCTTGTTAAAGTTTTCAGAGAAAATCTCCCGTTCTTGCTCGCGCAAATAACGTCCTAATTTTTCAGTGACAGGTAAGTAGTTATCGACGATAAAGTCTAGGATGGCATGCAGCACAAAGATGGGTCCAAGGCGCAATTTTTCTGGTCGGCGATGGCAAAAATCTCGCACACTTTGGTAGCTATGAGAGGCACCTTGACGAATAGTGATGATATATTGTTTGCCCATAAAGATGGCCGTAGTGCCATAACGAATGGTGTTTTCGGTCAACTTGGCGGTTCGTACCACCACGAACACACTGTCATTACCATAGCTTTCAACTTTGGCGCGTTGATGCTCAGCGAAAGCATCTTCAATGGCAAGTTCGTGCAAGTCAAATGCCTCTTGAACTTCTCGAATGGTTTCGATACTTGGGTCATGCAGTCCTACCCAAACAAATACGTTGTTGTTGGATAATTCGCGGCGCACATCATCAAGTTTAATCTCGCCGATTTTTTCCCCAGATTTACGAGAGTAGGCAAAGCAGTTGGCAATCTCATTTTTCCCTTTAAAGCGATCTTCGGTGATTTCAGCTTCAGGGTTGTACTCAGGGGGTGGTACATCGGTAGGTGCATAGACTTCGACAATGCCATCATCATCATAATCTTCGCCATAGATATAACTATCATCACCGTGCAAATCCAGGTCTTCATCCGCGATTTCGTCATACATGACATCCGCGTTGGCAAGGGTAAAAGAATCCGACGACATATCATGTGGCGGATTAAGCGCTGAGGCTAACGGCAGAGTGACGTGCTGGGTCGTCTGAGTGGGGTGCTCTAATAAATCGTCGCTGCGTTCAGATAAATTTTTGTTTTGGTGGGGTGGCGTCATAACCAAAAACCTCGCTATCACGATTTGAAAGAGTTATATCAGATCGAATAAATGTGTCCAGTCGTTATCAAAGTACTAAAAGGTAGCAACCACAAAACAGCAAGTAAACATCAAAGTAGGCAAATGCGCCTGTGTGTTCTTGCTATTTTGTAATTCTCAGTGATTTTTAAACGAATAAAAAAAGAAGTCATGCATTAACAATGCAATCATACGGCTAAAATTAGATGGATAATGATAACAGTGAAAAATGACAATCTCAAGATAATTATACGTGACAGACCGCTAAAACCTAATTGAATCTAGTTAACCATGCACTTAGCAACGGGCATTTTTTCACTATCGCCTTAAATAGCATACTGCTGCAGTGTCTCTATATCCACTAACTCTAAGAGGCTCTCATGGCATGCGGCAAGCTTTAGCGGCGGCGCAACCCCCGCATCCAATGCTTCCACCCAGCGCAGGGCGCACACGCACCAAAAATCATTGGGCTGCAGCCCTGGAAAACCAAATTCGGGTAAAGGCGTCACCAAATCATTGCCTTTGGCAACAGAAAATTCCAAGAATTCTCGGGTCATTTTGGCGCAGACTGTGTGTAAGCCGACATCACCAGCACCGGTATGACAAAAACCATTTCGATAATAACCTGTTAACGGGTCAAAACAGCAACTGGCTAGTGCGGTACCCAGCACATTGGTTTGGTTTAATTCAGCTTTTGGATGATAGGACATAGTGAGCTCTTTTAAGGTTTTGATTGGGTTAGATTAATGATTGGCTAAAGTTGAGAGATAGAGGTTGGTAGTTTTTCTAAAGCAGAGCTTTGAGTTTTTTGCATAAAATCTCGCTGACAAAATTGCTCAAGTGCCGCTTTGTTTGCCTCACTTACTGCCTTGTCATACACCTCAGTCAAACGTAATTTTAAATACCCTAAGGCAATGCCAAAGAAGATTTGGCTTAACGCATCGCTTCGGGCATCGAGCTGTGGTGCATTGGGGAGTAAATTAGACAATAGACTGGTGGAGCGCTCAATAAATGGATGAGGGGTAGCACTTGATGGCTGAAAGCGCTCGGTGGCAAAGGCGCGAACAGTTTGGTTGATAATGCCGAGGCTCAGGCTCGTTAAAGCGGCAGATTTTTCATCAGCGAAAATTTGCGGCATCAGATGCGCCAAAATCACACTGCTTTCGGTGATGAGTAATTGATTATCGGTGAGCAGGGCAGGTACTTGGCTAAAAGGGTTGACCGCTAATAATTCTTGTGGGTTTTCCCAAGGCATGACAAATATAAGCTTAGCATCAATTTGCTCGCGTAAACATGCGACCATCACGAGACGGGCAAAAGGGGAGGTGGTTGAGACAAAGAGTTTCATGGGTAAATGGGATTTCCCTATAATGATTGCATGGGTGTAAGTTTTAATAAATAAGTTTTAATAAAATTTTATAGGAGTTTAGCATAAAAAATTGGGCAATAAAAAAATGCCTAAGCCCAGTGAAGCTATGATACAATGAAAAGGAAAAGTGCCCTTATTTTATTCTTTGCTTATTTTATTTTTGTAAGTGCCCTTCTCATCGATTATTCTATGATTTTACATGGTAATTTATGGTCTATGTTTTCATATGGCCGTTTGTTGTCATGTCTAGTGATATATCATTTAATCATCCTTAGGATTTATTGTGTCAAATTTAGCATCAAATTCCACAAATGTGGCAAATCAGTCTGCTTTTTATCTTAATACAAAAAATACTTGGCTATTACCCGATGGGGTTGTCGATTTACTATCAACCGAAGCGGTAAAGCAAGAAACCCTGCGTTATCAATTGACCCGTATTTTAATCAGCCATGGCTATGAATTTATTAGCCCGCCTATGATTGAATATACCGAAAGCTTGCTCGGCTATGCGTCTGAAGATGTTAAATTACAAACTTTTAAAATCATTGATCAGCTAACCGGTCGGCTCATGGGAGTGCGCGCAGATATCACCCCACAAATTGCGCGGATTGATGCGCGTCTACACAATAATCAAGACACTAGTAACCCATCAAAATCAATTTCCCGCTATTGTTATGCAGGGCATGTAATCTATACCATGCCAAAGGGCTTATTTGGTTCGCGTACCCCGCTACAGTTGGGCGCTGAGATTTTTGGTACCGACTCACTAGCCAGTGAAGTAGAACTATTAGATGTGCTATTTACCTTGTTAGATAGCACGGATGTGATTGCACGCTCGCATATTGATATCGGTCATGTGGCGATTTTTCAGCAGCTTTGCCAGCTTGCCAGTGTACCTACGCATCTGCAAGAAAAACTCATTGAGCTCTATGCCAATAAAGCGTTACCTGAGCTGAAACTTTTGACCAGCAAAATGAGCCAGTTTGGCGAGCTTGCCAACGATTTTTATGTGCTTGGCGAGGCAGGTAATAACTTGCAAAAACTGAGCGAACGACTCTCAACTCAAGCCAAACACGATGCTATCATTGCCAAAGCCTTGTCTGATTTGACTTATTTGGTGAGTTATCTTGAAGACCACTGGGATGCCAATGTCAGTGTCGATGTCACAGGATTGGGATATCACTATCATACAGGCATTGTCTTTAATGTGTACGTGGCAGATGAGTCATTGCCGCTGATTCGTGGTGGTCGTTTTAGCAATCATTTTCATCATGAAGCTGATAATACCGATGCCGTGCGTTCGGGTGTTGGCTTTAGCTGCGAGCTAAACCGTTGGCAAAATCATATCCAAGTACATGAGCAGCCTTTTACCGTGGTGCCTTATAGCCATGTACAAACTATTTTACATGTACCCAATCATCCTGATGCGCCAGCGCTCAAACAAGCGATTGACTCACTACGCCAAGAAGGGCATCGGGTGATGATTGCGCTGGATGAAACCGATGAACCTGAGCAAACCACCCATCGCTTGCAAGTAGCGAATGGGGTTTGGTACTTAGAGCATTTGGCAGAAAATTAATTTTTAAGCTGTTATAAACTTGTTTTTAGCAATTACTTTGATAAAAGGTGACTTATCATGAAACATACGGGAAAAAACGTCGTTGTCCTTGGTAGCCAGTGGGGCGATGAAGGTAAAGGCAAAATCGTTGACTTATTGACTGAAAAAGCCAGTGCGGTGGCGCGCTATCAAGGCGGTCATAATGCCGGTCACACTTTAGTCGTTGGCGGTAAAAAAACCGTATTACATTTGATTCCATCGGGTATTCTACGTGAGGGTGTTACTTGCTACATCGGTAATGGCGTGGTGCTAGCCCCAGATGCCCTATTAAAAGAAATGCAATCACTGGTTGAAGCAGGCGTGCCTGTGCGTGAGCGCCTGCGTATTTCGCCCAACTGCCCACTGATCATGCCTCAGCATGTAGCGCTTGACCAAGCCCGTGAAATCAAACGCGGCAACAACAAAATTGGTACGACCGGTCGTGGTATCGGCCCTGCCTACGAAGATAAAGTAGCGCGCCGTGCGTTGCGTTTTGCTGACTTGTTGCGAGCTGACTTCGCCGATAAATTAAAAACTAACCTTGAGTACCATAACTTTGCCTTGACCCAATACTATGGGGTGGACGCAGTTGATTTTGATGCGACCTTAAAGTTGGCAGAAGAATGGCGTGATGCGCTAAAAGAATTGGTGGCTGATGTGACAGGCGAGCTTGACAAGCTATGCAAAGAAGGCAAAAACTTAATGTTTGAGGGCGCGCAAGGTACGTTGCTTGACGTTGACCACGGCACTTATCCTTTCGTTACCAGCTCAAATACCACGGCTGGTGGCGTGGCGACGGGTACGGGTCTTGGACCCTTGTACTTTGACTACGTATTGGGTATCACCAAAGCTTACACCACGCGCGTGGGCGCGGGTCCCTTCCCAACTGAGCTATTTGATGATATCGGTGAGCACATCGGTACTGTGGGTCAAGAATTTGGTGCTACCACGGGCCGCGCCCGTCGTTGTGGTTGGTTTGATGCAGCGATTCTACGCCGTGCTGTGGTACTAAACTCACTATCTGGTATCTGCTTGACCAAGCTTGATGTGTTAGATGACCTTGAGCAGCTCAATATCTGCACGGGTTATGAGTTGCCAAGTGGTGAAGTTTGCGGCTCTAGCGATGCGGAGTTTTACGAGAATGTCAAACCTATCTACGAAACATTGCCAGGTTGGAAAACTAGCACTGTGGGTGTGACAGAGTATGACAAGCTACCTGAAAACGCCAAAGCTTATATCAAACGCATTGAGCAGCTTATCGATTGTCCTGTTGACATTATCTCAACAGGTCCTGACCGTGCCGAAACCATCGTGCTACGCGACCCGTACGATGCCTAACCCTTATTCATCAAAAAACCCGATGTGACATCGGGTTTTTTATCGCGCGCTTGGTTTGGTCAGGATGCCTTAGACTTTACCTATTTTTGGCAATTTTTGGCGGGCTCATGGCTTGGTACCCGACTGCGCTATAAAATCCATTTAGACTGGCTAGAAAAAATCCTGCCGTATCTACTCACCCTCATAGCGCTCAAATTGATTGTCGATATCGCCCGTCGCTATTTTTTTTGAACCTAATGCCAAAAAATCTCAGTAACAAGCGCGATGGCAATGATGATAAATATCAACCCACATAATCGATTGAGCCACATCAAGCGATTGCCCAATTGCAGCCAATCCGACAGTTTTTTGCCACTCATGGTATAAACCAGTTGCCACGTTATCTCAATCATAAAAAAACCCACCGTGAGCGTGAGGTATTGCGGCAGTAAAGGCGCGGAAAAGTTGATAAATTTGGGGAAAAATGCGGCAAAAAACAAAATTGCTTTGGGGTTGGACAATGACACCCAAACCCCTGTTTTAAACAGTTGCGCGGGGGTCGGTATCACCTGTAACTGGTCACTGTGCAATTCGCTGTCAGCTTGGCGCCAAGATTTCACCCCAAGATAGGCTAAATACAGCGCACCCACGACTTTGATAATGGTCAGCAAAAAAGGCGCGTTAGTACTGATAAGCCCTAGCCCTAACAGTGACGTTGTCAATAATATAAATAAACCCATGCTCAGCCCTGCTAACGTCCACAGGGTTTTTTTGATGCCATAATTGACACCAAATTGGAACGCTAACAGCATATTAGAGCCAGGCGCTGCCGAGATAAGGCAAGTACTGATTAAAAAAAATAAGAAATTTTGCAGGGTCATTAGAATTTTTAGTAAATAAGTGAAAGATAGCCAGTCAACGGTTAATGAGAAGTGTTGGCAGAGGGTGGAATGACAAACTGCCATTGCGGGTTAAAAAACCGTCGAAAAATCAGCAAAGTCGCTATTGTACACCCTAAAGTACTGCTGGTGGCAATTAAAAACAGGGTAATAATTTGATAAAGCACGGCTTGGTGCGGGTCTGCGCCTGCCAAAATTTGTCCTGTCATCATACCCGGCAAGCTCACTACCCCCACCACCATCATACTGTTAATCGTCGGTGTGATACCATTTTGAATGGCAGCGATGACATAGGGTTTTGCAGTTTCCCAAGGCGTGGCGGACAATGCCAAATAAGTATTAATCATATTTTGTTCGCGATGAAAACTGCTGACGAGTTGGTTCATAGAGAGTGAGACAGCAGTCAATGAATTACCTAAAATCAGCCCCAATAACGGTATCATCACTTGCGGTCGAAACCACGTAGCCGCGTTGTCTGACAGCACCCACCCACCACCAAATATAGCCACCACCCAACTACTGACAAACACCGCCAATGCCGTATCCCAAAATAAACCTTGATAGGGTTTTTTAACCCGATTTTTGGCAGCGATAGTGGCGACAATCGACATAAAAGTCAAAATCGCCAACACTTCATACCATTGCTCTCTAGCAAAAATCCACGCAAGTACCAGTCCAATGAGACTTAGTTGAACCACCGTGCGAAAACTTGCAATGAGCAGGGATTTTACGATTCCCAGTTTTAACCAAACACTGATTGCCATCACCAGTAATAATGCCAGGCTTGCCAGCGCTACTTGTAGGTAGGAGATAGGTGGCATGGTGATGGCTAACATCATCATAGCTGATTGCCTTGTGCTACGGATGCGCGTACTTTGCTATCCACCGTTAACTTGTGATTGCTCAATTGACCATCAGCCATCGTCCAGTGGCTAGTGCCAATCGCCAATAAGCGCTGAATTTGGGTCGGTTCATGGCTGATCCACACGACGCTGGCATTGGGGGTGGATTGATACCAGTGGTTAATCAATGTTTCGACTTGGTGGGTGGTAGTGGTATCAAGGGAGGCGGTAGGCTCATCAAGTAACAAAATGCTCGGGTGCAACTGTAGCGTGCGTAATAAATTGACGAGCTGTTTTTCGCCACCCGATAAGCTGCGGCTATCTTGCTGTAAAAACTGGGGTGATTTGCCAAGATTAACTAGCTCCTGCTCGTGCCAAGATACATCGAGTTTTTTGTCTTTATAAAGTGCAAAGCTAAAGGGCAGGGCTAAGTTATCTAAGACGCTGCCCTCAATCATCTCACTTAGTTGCGCAATATAGGCCACCTGTGAGCGCCAAATGGCAGGCATCAAGTCGGTCAAATTTTTGCCGTTTAACGTGAGGTGACCTGCTGACATAGGTAATAGGCTTGCTAGTAGCTTTAGCAGTAACGATTTGCCGCTACCCGACTGCCCGGTGATGACAATAAAGTCATGGTCATGGATTTCACCTGAAACATGATTGATGAGTATTCGATTGTCGATTTGGTAAGACAGTTGGCTAAATTGCAGCATAGCTTTTTAACATGGCTTTTTAAAGTATAGTATTTTTAAGGTATAGCTTTTTTAAAGTATCGTGATAGGGCTATGACAGGGTGTTTTTATCCCAAAGCACTTCTTGACCGGCATCCAACCGAGCAACGACGCGCGCCAATACAAACAGCCAATCGGACAGACGATTGATAAACTGTAGACTGATGGGTGAGACATTATCATCCCGCGAGTTTAATGCCACGAGTAAGCGCTCAGCGTCTCGGCAATAGCAGCGAGCGATATGCACTTGGCTGGTCACAATGGTGCCTGCAGGCAAGATAAAATCTTTGAGGGGTGGTAAATGGGTGTTCCACTCATCAATTTGATTTTCAAGTTCTATCACGTACTCTGCCAAAATCCCGCGGTATTCGGGCATGGCAAGTTCACCGCCTAGATTAAAAAGCTGGTGCTGCAAGCGGCTTAAGTTGTCATCAAATTGACCATGACTAGCTTGAGTAAGATAGCCTCGCAATAAACCGATTTGTGAGTTTAATAAGTCAATTTTGCCCATGGCGTCAAAGCGTAAGTCTGCCTTGGAAATGCGTGAACCATCCGCCATGCCAGTGGTGCCGTCATCGCCCGTTCGGGTGTAAATCTTTGATAATCGATTGCCCATTGTAGAGACCTTAAAGTGTGAAATATGCCAAATCATAGCACTTTTAACAAAATTTCGGTATGATAACCGATTGTCTTTTTTACCCAACTTACAAAGGTGACTATCCCATGACACAGCTGACACAGCCCATGCCGATTACCATATATGACTCGATGAGTGGGCAAAAACGCCCATTCACGCCCTTAGAAGCAGGCAAGGTTGGCATGTATGTCTGTGGGATGACGGTGTATGATTATTGCCACATTGGTCATGCACGGGTCATGGTCGGCTTTGATGTGGTCGTGCGTTGGCTGCGTCATATTGGCTATGATGTCAACTATGTGCGTAATATTACCGATATTGATGACAAAATTATTAACCGTGCTAAGGACAATGGCGAAAGTATCTATCAGTTGACAGACCGCTTTATCAAAGCCATGCATGAAGATGCTGATAATCTGGGCTGTGAGCGTCCTAACAGTGAGCCAAAAGCCACAGATTTTATCCCACAGATGCAGCATCTAATCCAAACGCTGGAAAGCAAAAATTTAGCCTATCAAGGCGCAACGGGCGATGTCTATTATGCGGTCGAAAATTTTGCTGAGTATGGCAAGCTCTCCAAGCGTCGCCTGGCCGATATGCAAGCGGGTGCCAGTGAGCGGGTAAATGTTGAGACAGACAAAAAAAATCCGTTTGACTTTGTATTGTGGAAATCTGCCAAACAAACAGAATCACAAGAAACCAAATGGCAGTCGCCTTGGGGTGTGGGTCGCCCAGGTTGGCATATCGAATGCTCGGCGATGAGTACCTGCTGCTTGGGCGACACCTTCGATATTCACGGCGGCGGACATGATTTGCAATTTCCGCACCACGAGAACGAAATTGCCCAATCTGAAGGCGCAACCGGTAAAACCTATGCCAACAACTGGATGCACGTGGGCTTTATCAATGTTGACGGTGAGAAAATGTCAAAATCACTGGGTAATTTCTTTACCATTCGCGATGTGATGAGGCAGTTTCACCCAGAGACCATTCGTTTTTTTATTTTATCGAGTCATTATCGCAGTCCAGTGAATTTCTCGGATAGCGCGCTTAAAGAAGCCCAAACCAGTCTCACGCGTCTATATCAAGCCTTAAAATCTGTAGAAAGCCTCACCGAATCAGCGGGCGAGATTGATAAAACTCCCTTTAAAACCCCTTTTAATCAAGCCATGTGCGATGATTTTAACAGTGCAGGGGCGGTGAGTGTATTATTTAGTCTGGCGCGTGAAATCAACAAAGCGGTCAATCTCGAAACCGCTGAAGGCAATGCCCAAGCGCTGGCATTGTCAATATTGCTAAAAGATTTGGCACAACCGCTCAATATCTTACAGCTTAATCCAGTCGATTTTTTACAAGCGAAAGTGGGCGAAACGACCGGGTTAAGTGATAGCGAGATTGAAGCATTCATCGAAGCGCGCAAGCAAGCGAAAGCGGATAAAGACTTTGCCAAAGCTGACCAAATTCGCAATGATTTGAAGGCGCAAGGCGTTGAGCTTGAAGACGGTAAAAATGGCACGACTTGGCGCCGCGTTTAAGCTGATTTTAACCCGTCACCATTTAAATGGCTTGATAAAATAACCGATTTTAGCTAGAATATGCGGTTAATTTAAAAACTTATTTGCAAAGGTGTTAATTTGACATTTCAAATAACAACACGCTAAATCCAAAGGCTGGGCAGGGAACTGTTCAGCCTTTTGCGGTTTTTTGGCTGTCAAATTTTT
>ERZ650300.132-NODE-132-length-40795-cov-6.704443_pt1 | contig 40795 bp, 35 predicted proteins | sample MGYA00376236_ERZ650300 | MGnify/ENA primary metagenome ERZ650300 (study PRJEB26733, sample SAMN07839303) | wastewater metagenome | biome: urban; feature: wastewater treatment plant; material: waste water | place: USA: North Carolina | collected 2016-04-28 ...
GGCGTTTGAAGCAGCGGCTGCAGGGGTTGCCGCAGATGCCGGTGGTGGTGGTCCGGGAAGTGGAAATAGCGGATTTATATCAATTGATCGTGTGGGTAATGCAACTATTGCTGAAGCTGGTTACGATACTACAGCTTTAGCATCTGCTCCGTTGTTACAAGTTGATGATCCGGTTGCCCCAACAGTTGCACTGATAAACGATCCAACCGTGGTAGTGGCTGACACAAATACTATTCAAGAGGACGAAGTTGCAACTGGCAATGTATTGGCCAATGACAGTGATACTGATGATGTTTTATCTGTTGTTAGTTTTGTGGTGGATGGAGTTGCTTATTCGGCAGGGAACACCGCAATGCTCAATGGTATCGGGGCCATTATCATTAATTCTGATGGTAGCTATTTATTTACGCCGGTAGAAAATTGGAACGGCGCGATCCCACAAGTTACTTATACTACGAACACAGGCGCATCAGAAACTTTAAATATTACGGTTAACCCAGTAAATGATCCACCTATTGATGGAAATGAAATACATTCAATCACTGAAGACAGTGAAAATACTGTAGTCACAGGTAACGCACTATTAAATGCTAGCGATATTGATGGTAATGCACTAACAGTCATTAGTGGTACTGGGGAAGTTCTTGGCATTTATGGAACATTAGTTTTGAATGCTGATGGTGAATATACATATACGCTAAATAATTCATCAGGAATTGTGCAAGCTCTTAATGATGGAGAGCAAGTCTTTGACACATTTGTTTATACGGTATTTGGCGGTCAAGGTGAAAACGTATCTTCTAGTATAACCATTGAAATTAACGGAACCAACGACACAGCGCATGTGGCAGTGGCGGAAGGCTCGGATACCGTGGTCGACGAACACGGTTTATTGAGTTTGCCAGATACGTCGGAAACAGCGACCGGTGAATTTGAGGTATCTGCGACGGATGGTATCAGTAGTGTGGTGATTGGCGGTAGCACCTTCGATTTGGATGCTCTGAAAGGGGCGTCTGCGGATTCACCGCTGTTAGTGAATACAGTCGAAGGGACTTTGAGTGTTACCGGTTATAGCAGCGGTGATGATAAGACAGCGACGATCAGTTACAGCTACACCCTGAACGAAGCACAGACGCACGGTTTGCCGGGGTCAGCCACCGATATCAATCTGCAAGATACAGTGGCGGTCACAGTAAATGGTGTGGGCGGCACGAGTGCGGATACCGAGCTGACCATTACGATTGTGGATGACAATCCAGTGGCGGTGGATGACGATACCCGGACGGTCACTGAAGACGGGGCGGTCCAAAGTGTCACAGGCAATGTGCTGTCCAATGGCGACAGTAATAATGCAGATGGTCCCGATTTACCGGCTGGGTTTGCCTGGGATGCCAACACAGCTGCCATGGCGTTACTGAAGACTTACGGTACCCTGACGCTGGGCAGTGACGGGCAGTATACATTTACCCTGAATAATGACAGTGAAGCAGTACAGAGTCTGAAAGCGAGTGATACCCCGATTGATGCGACGCTGACGTATACCCTAACTGATGCGGATGGGGACAGCAGTCATGCCAGCATTAATATTGTTATCAACGGAACCAACGACACAGCGCATGTGGCGGTTGCCGCGGGTTCTGATACCGACGTACTGGAACATGGGTTATTGAGTGTGGCGGACACATCCGAAATGGCGGGTGGTCAGTTTAATGTCTCAGCGAGTGATGGCATCAAGGAAGTGGTGATTGGTAGTACCACCTTTAGCCTGGCTGATTTGCAGGGAGCCAGCGTCAGCGACCCGCTGACAGTGACCACGGATGATGGCAGTACGCTGAATATCACCAGTTACAGCAGTACGGATGACAAGAGCGCAACCATCAGCTACAGCTACGTACTGAATGCAGCCCAGATGCATGGTTTGCCGGGCTCACCAACAGACGTCAATCTGGAAGATACAGTTGCAGTGACTGTGCATGGTGTAGGGGGAACCGAAGCGGATACAACCCTGACGATAACGATTGTGGACGATAAACCGACATTCACCCAAATCGACAACGCTATTGTTGCTAATGATGAAGGTGTATTGCTCGGAACACATAATCTGACGTTTGGTGCAGATGGAGAATTTAGGATTAACTTATCTGCCGATACTGATATTGAAGGTTTGAATTATTCTGAGGCGATATATAACTCGGATGGTTCTACTACCATAACGGCAGGAACAGGTACAAATACAGATGGTTTCTTTGTTTTGACAATTAATCCTGATGGTACATATATATTTGATCTTTTGGATGCTCGTCCAACTGTAGATAATATTGTCGATTTTACACAAGATCCTATAACTGGGGGTAGTTCTACAAGCACTTTGGCTCTTGCTACTAATTCTGGCTCTGTTGTGTTTACAGGTATTGGTGCCGATATTTGGCCAACTTCTTCTGGTTTTGGTATAAGTGACGGTAATCTTAATTTCGATAAGAAAAATGGTGTTGGTGATCGTTTCTTTGCTAGTTTTTATGACGACAGTTCTGCAACCAGTTTAACTAACTTGGTTGATAGTGTTTCCATTTATTTTAAAGTGGAAGGCAGTAGTGACTTAAAAATCAATTGGTATACAAATACTGATAATACCGTACATACTGAAACCTATAGTACCAATGGATTTTACACGATTGATCCAACACTAGATTTCTCAACTATTTATTTCGAGGTCGTTCAAGGAACCGCAAAGCTAGACGGATTTAGTTACAGTCAGAGTATATTGCCTGAAAATCAAGTTCTGTCATTTGCTGTATCAGCAACAGACAATGATTACGATACATCTGCTGTTCAGCAATTGGATATTAAATTACTGGGTGGTGTTGCGGGTGATGATATCAGTGGTACAGCTGGTCACGATGCGATTATGGGTTCATCGTTAGGAGAACACATCTTCGGATTAGAAGGCAATGATATTCTCACTGGTGGTGAAGGTAATGACATTCTGAATGGTGGTGATGGTTCTGATACTGCTAGCTATTTGAACTCAGCAACTGCAGTGACTGTTAATCTGGATGCTGGTACTGCAACGGGCGGCGATGGTAATGATACACTGGCAAGTATTGAAAATATTATTGGTTCTCAATTCGATGATTCATTAACTGGGGACAATAATGTTAACCATATATCTGGTGATGCAGGCACTGATACTCTTATTGGTGGATTAGGCAATGACATCCTAACTGGTGGAGACGGTGCCGATATCTTTAAATGGACGGCGGATGATATCAATATTGCTTCTGGTGCTCCATTTAGCGATACGATTACTGATTTCTCAATTACTGAGGGAGATAAGTTAGATTTATCTGATGTCTTAACCGGCGACACAACTACTCTGAGTAACTATCTGGATGTTCAGGCATCAGGTAGTAATGTAGTGGTATCTGTTTATGCAGATGGAGTGAGCGGTGGTACAGCCGATATGACGATAGTGCTGGAAGGTCAGTCTGCTGATTTAACCGCACTGCAAACATATTTACTAACTCAAAATGGCGTTATCCATTAAAATGTGTAATGGGAGCAGCTTGCCTGCTCCCCATTTATTTCCAACTGAGTAATAACAAATGATTGACTGGATTTCTGTGGATGATGTGCTGTACCAGTGGAACGGGCATGAAATTGTCTGTGAGACAGGTGTTGGCTATTCAACTAATCTGGATGATCATCAGCTTGATGGCTTGGAAATAACAGACAGTGCTGGCAACGTAGCTGGTCAGTTGTTTGTTGATTTTGCGGCGGGAACTATTGCGTATGAACCCTTTGATGAGACACATTCAGAAGGTTCTATTCTTTATTCTCTCGATGGCCGGGAAATTGTAGTGGCATTATCACAATTACCCGAAGTTGCGACGTTACATGATGTTATTACGATTGAAAATGAAGACGTAGATTTATGGTCATCGATTGCAAATGTCTCGCAAGCGTCTACGGATAATACAGAAAATACAGCATCACTGATTTATCTCGATCATCAGACGGTACTTGATTCAGGCGACAGCACGTTAGATTTTGTTTTAAAGGATATTGATGGCGCGATGCCTGTCGTTGCAGAACAAACCAATTCAACGGCTTTATATGATTTGAATGAGTTACCGGCGACTACAAATATCGTTGATCCATTAGATAGTTTACATTTCTATAATGCAGGATAGCTGAATACTGAGATATTTTTATCGCAGAACTTACTGATAAGTAAGCTCTGCGTTTTTGCATTTTAGACAAGAGTTATTCGTGCAACATATGTCCGAGTTTACCGGCTTTTGTTGAGAGGTAAAATTCATTAAAAGGGTTTTTACCTTCCTCTAACGGCACACGTTCTGCGACAGGAATACCATGTTGTTCCATCGCCTTAATTTTTCTCGGATTGTTCGTCATTAAACGCAGTGATTTAACACTCAGCTGCTGCAGCATATCCGCACAGATTGAATAATCACGTAAATCCGGAGCAAAACCCAAGGCTACGTTGGCTTCTACTGTGTCAGCACCTTGATCTTGCAGATGATAAGCATGGATCTTATTTAATAAGCCAATACCGCGACCTTCTTGGCGAACATAGAGTAGAACACCACGACCTTCTGTAGCGATCCGTTGAAGCGCGGCTTGTAGCTGGAAACCGCAGTCACAACGTAAGCTGAATAAGGCATCACCAGTGAGACATTCAGAATGAATTCGCGCTAATACCGGAGCATCTGTAGTGATATCACCCATCGATAACGCTACATGGTCTTTGCCTGTAGCCTCTTCTTTGAATCCGGTCATAGTAAAAACCCCCCAAGGGGTAGGTAATTCGGCACTAGCGACCAGAGAAACACTGCTCATGGACTTCCTCTCTGCTTCATATAGGTTCAGTCCGATTGTGACGATTGTTGCTCATGCTGGCAACCGCAATTAAGAATAATTCAATTTATTGCGGTTTATCATTCGAAAAGATGAACCTGTTTTTTATTAGAGATGTAAAATTAATTCAGGAAGAGTATAAAATTCGCAGTAAATTTTATAAGGCTCAGGTGAGGCATGAAAAAATTCATTTTCGGCTTAGTTGCGGCATTAATGCTGACTATATCCGGTTATTCCTGGGCTGATGGCTCATTTCGGTGTGGTAATTCGTTGATTTCAGTCGGCGACCCATCTGCCATACTATTGATAAAATGTGGTCGTCCGCTCACCGTCGATGATACGACTCGGGTGATCATTGATGAATATGGTCACAGACAAATTATTAGAACAGGTGAAGTCTGGACTATGTATATGGGGCATGATCATTTTATGCAGCTCGTTACAGTTCAGGGCGGCGTGATCACTCACATTGTCGATGGTCCACGCGGTTAATTGGATGCCAATACTCTCAGCGAGCCCATGTTGCGGATCTCTTTATTGATCTGAGCGAGAAGTTTTTTCCATTTCACGTTATCAACGTGATCATAACATGCACGTCCGGCATCAAAATGAAATGGGCCGGACTGTTCAATATAAAAAGTCCCCCGATAGTAGCTACGGATGTATCGTGCGATCTGTAATGCCTGATGTTCGCGAAAAGAACGTTTCATAAAATAACTCCAATAGGTTGTTAGATATCCTAATGGTTTCATTTGCTTATTACTTTTTTGTTACATAAAAGTAATAATTTTATGAAGCAGCATCGATATTAGAAATCTGATGAAAAGTCGCACGATAGTGGATTCGCCAGAGCCTGTTTTTCGCGATTTTTTTTGCCTTTTTCTTCCGTCAAGACTTTCGGATGAACATCTTTCTGTCATAATGCGCCGCGTCTATCCACTGATGATTAATATATATGCTGGAAATGTTTAATGGGCTCAGCTTTGAATTGGGCCTCGGTTTAGCGTTGGCATTGACGTTTGTTCTTGCCTATGAATTTATCAATGGTTTCCATGACACTGCAAATGCTGTGGCTACGGTTATTTATACTAAAGCGATGCCGCCGCATATGGCTGTTGTCGCATCAGGTATTTTTAACTGTGCTGGCGTGCTGGCCGGTGGCTTGGGGGTTGCCTATGCCATTGTTCACCTGTTACCGGTTGATTTGCTGCTGAATGTGGCATCTGCCCACGGTCTGGTAATGGTATTTGCATTACTGAGTTCTGCTATTTTGTGGAATCTGGGTACTTGGTATTTCGGTATTCCGGCCTCCAGCTCACATACATTAATTGGCGCTATCCTCGGCGTTGGTTTAGCCAATTCATTAATGACTGGCGTTGAAGTGAGCAAAGGTATCAATGTGCAAAAAGCGATTGATATCATGCTGTCTTTGATTATTTCGCCTTTGGTCGGGATGGTGATAGCCGGTGCTTTACTTCTGTTAATGAAGAAGTATTTCACAACATCTAAGATCCACAAGACACCAGAAGAGCGTCAGACATGGGACGGCAAAAAGCGTCCGCCATTCTGGACCCGTTTTACTCTGATTGCATCAGCAATGGGGGTGAGTTTTGTGCATGGTTCCAACGATGGTCAGAAAGGTATTGGTCTGATCATGCTGGTGCTGATTGGTATCGTTCCTGGTCAGTTTGTACTGAATATGGAAAGTACCAGTTATCAGATCGGCAGAACTAAAGATGCTGCTATTCATATGGGTGACTTTTACCAACGTAACAGTGCCTATCTGGATCAGATGATCGATTTGAAAAAAGTACCAAATGCTGAAATGCCTCAGGTATTTAAATGTGATTCAAAAGACTCAATGTCTTCTATCGCAACGGTTGCGAACTTATTGAGCACCACTGAACACTACAATCAGCTGGGTGTTGAAAAACGCAGAGAAGTACGTCGTTTATTGTTATGTCTTGATGACACCGCTAAAAAAGTAAGCAAGTTACCTGGCATTCCAGCATCTGAAATTTCAGATCTGAACAAGTTGCGTAAAGACCTGACGCTGACGACTGAATATGCACCAACATGGGTTATCTTTGCTGTTGCACTGGCTCTTGGTGGCGGCACGATGATTGGCTGGCGTCGTATTGTTCAAACCGTCGGTGAGAAGATTGGTCAGAAAGGTATGACTTATTCTCAGGGGATGGCTGCTCAGATCACCGCTGCTGCCGCGATAGGTATGGCTAGTATCAGTGGATTACCGGTGTCTACTACCCACGTTCTGTCATCTGCGGTTGCCGGAACTATGATAGCGAACCGATCAGGTTTGCAGTCAGGCACGGTGAAGACGATAGCACTGGCTTGGGTCTTAACACTACCAGTAACAATAGCGCTGTCAGCGGGTTTGTTCTGGCTGGGTACTTTTATCTTCGTTAACTGATAAACGCCGATACTTGTAGATTAATTTAAAAGGCCAGCATCAAGCTGGCCTTTGTCATATCTGTTTTAGCATATAGCAGGCGCCAGCACCGTATTGTGCTTCATCGATGGCATAGTTGTGTGGTTTAAAACCATGTCGTTGCCAGTAGCCAATAGCCTGCTTAAGTGAAACCAGCGACATTTCCTTGTATCCCTGTTTATTTGCCCAGAGCTGCAGATATTTCACAACCTGACTACCTAGTCGTTTACCGGCGTACTCAGGTGCAATAGCCATATCATGGATGTAAAGTAGTTGTGGTTGCGACGAAGGTTGATAGACGGTATGCAAGTCAGCGGGATTTCGGCTCCAGGGGTGGGCCAGGCAATAACCTATTACACAATTTTGCTGATCTGTCAGCGTCAGGCAGGTCTGTGGGCCAAGCATGAGTTTTGAGCGTAAAACCGTTTCTGTTTCGGGTGTGATATCAGGGTAAACGGCAGCTTGTATATTAAGAATGACCGGCCAGTCATTGTCAGCAATAGAACGAATCATTATTGGAATGCATCATTTTTTAAAGTGCTAGTTTACAACGATATGGCAAAACAAGAGAGGGTAAAATAATGGCTGAAGAATGGGTCGATATTGTCGATGAAAACAATAAGGTAATAGATGCCGTTCCCCGGTCTGTTATGCGTCAGCAGCATTTATTACACCGAGCGACTTATATTGCCATCACTAATGGTCAAGGCCAACTTTACGTACAACGGCGTACTGCCACCAAAGATTACTGTCCTTCGATGTTAGATGCCTGCTGTGGCGGCGTCGTATCTGCTGGTGAAGAGGTTCTTGCGTCAGCCTATCGTGAGCTGGCAGAAGAGATGGGTATAACAGGTGTGACGCTGAAGCCACATGGCTCATTCCTGCATGTTGATAATGAATGCAATGTATGGGGTGAATTGTTTAGTTGCCAATATGACGGCGAATTAGTCTTGCAAGAAGAGGAAGTAGAGTATGTCCTACTCATGTCGGGCGAAGAAATATTGGCCAGATCTTCGGAATTTACTCCAGATTCGCTAGTTGCGATCCGACTGTGGTTATCTGTGCAATAAGAGAGGCCGTATGTTACGGCCTCTTTGGTATTCTTTAATTAATGCTTTAGCTTCATTCTTCCCTGGCTGAAAGCGTCACTGCTGAATTGATACCATGCAATCGCTTCTTTCACTAACTCAGCATTACTCTTCGCTGTTTTAGCCACCGGGGTTTCCAACGATTGAATTTCCGGTTGTTTTCGTGGCCGTAAAATCACAAGACGATCGGGTGTTAAATAGCCAAGGCCTTGATATGTTGCAATAAAGGCTCTTTGTGGGCCTTGTGGCGTAGCGAAAATATCAACACCCATAAAATTCGATGTGTAAGTGAAGTTCAGCAAACCAAGTAGTGTCGGGGCGATATCTATCTGGCTCATCAGGCGATCTATTTTTTGAGCTGGCAAATGAGCCGGAGACCAAACCAGAAGCGGAATATGGTAACGCTCAACAGGCAGATCAGTTTTACCCGCACTCGATGCACAATGGTCAGCTACAATGACAAACACCGTATCTTTATACCAACTGTGTTGACTGGCTTGTTTGATGAAATTACCAATAGCCCAGTCGGTATATTTTACAGCGGCTTCCCGGGTACCATTTGGTAAATCAATCCGATTTTCAGGGAATGAGTAAGGGCGATGATTACTGGTAGTCATTATATGGGCAAAGAACGGTTTGCCTTGTTTGCTGGTTTCATCAAAATCGCGCAATGCCATGTTATACAGATCTTCATCAGCGACACCCCAGATGTTCTCATGGGTGATCTGGTTACTCTTTAATTCCAGACGGTCTTTGACGTTATAACCGTTGTTGGCAAAGAAGTAGTTCATATTATCAAACGTACCGTAGCCACCATACAGGAAGGACGAGTCGTAGCCTTTGTTGTTGAATACACTGGCCAGTGAAAACAGAGATTCGTTATTAGGGCGACGTACAATCGATTGTCCTGGTGTTGGTGGCACCGCCAGAGATAATGCTTCCAGTCCGCGTACCGTCCGGTTTCCCGTGGCATACAAACGGGTAAACAGCATTCCTGTATCCGCCAGTTGATCTAAATTAGGTGTCAGCCCTTGTTTGTTACCAAATTTACCTAAATAGTCGGCAGAAAGACTTTCTACAGAAATTAAGACCACATTTAGATGACGCTCTGCGCCAATGTGTTTGATTTCACGGGATACGTCATTACCTGAAGCAGTCATGAAATGTGCATCTGGCGTTGCCAACTGTTGACGAATAACAGTGTTGGTTGATGAGTCATCTTCCGTCTGGTAAAAATGACGATAATTCAGTTCATTGTTATTAAATGCATAAAACAATGAATACAGCCCACTGCCTGCCAGTTCATTTGCATAACGGTTTTCGCGCAGATCTTTTGTCTGGCCGGTTATAGCAAGATTAACCAACAGTTGCACAATGATGAGCGCTAACAATGCTTGTCTGCGTGGGATGTGTCCCCAGCGGTTCAGGAATGGTAAACGGCTGATGGCAATAACCAAAATCAGACTGGCCACAACACATAAACTTAACCAGGTTAATAGAGGGTAAGATTCCCGTATATTGCCAATAACCTCATTGGTATAAACCAGATAATCAACCGCTATAAAATTAAAGCGACTTTCAAATTCAGCCCAGAACACCCACTCACTAACGGCCAATATCACTAAGGCATAAGCAGCAACAATACTGAAAATCCATCCGGATATTTTCCAGATGTGATTGTCTCGCCAACGTAATGGGATCAATGTTAACCAGAGTAAAATGGGGATCAGCACATAGCTTAGTGTCGCGAGATCATAAAGAAAGCCGCTGAAAAAAGAGTAACCGAGATCGATAGGTGACAATGAGTTTTTTTGTACGGCCATCACCGTCAGTACAATACGGCTAATGGTGTTGGTTACAATAAACAAAAAACTTAACCAAATGGCAAAACGGTAACGGCTAACAGAACTGCTTTGTTTCACAATAAAAACCCATCACAACATAATTGCTGGCAGCATAAACAGGTTGTCTTAACACATCCTTAAAGTTACCGGTTTGCTGTTCAGCTCTGTGACATGACACCGGAACGGGAGTCTGTTGTTACCATCAGCGGGGAAATAAAGCTTAAAATACGTTAAGCTGAATGGTGTATGGTGAATGGAGAATAATATGCAGCGATCAGGCGATGTGTCGGCACAAAGATGGGTCTGGCGGGCAATGGTTCGTAGTGCGCTGGTGCCATTGGTATTAGTTGAAACCGTGCTGATTGCTGTCTATCTGATCAGTAACAATATGATCCGTGAAGCAAATATCAATTATATCTATCAACAGGCAGACAAAGAACTGCAATTGTCTGCTCAGCGGGAATCGGAAGTTATCCGGGAACAATTACTGGCTGTTTCGCGCCAAACGGATATCTATCGTGCTGAAACCCAACGGGTTTTAACAGAGCAACACCATGCAGCGCCAGCTCTAGACACATCCAATTATGCAGTATCACCACAAGGTGTTTATTATTCGAAAAAAGATATGGGTGGAGCAGCGTCTTTTTATTCCGCCGCCACACCACTGGATAAACAGAATTATGAGAAGGTTTCGCGTTTATCTCAGCTTGATCCTCTTATGAAGCAAATTAAAGAAACTAATCCATTAATCGCTGCGGTTTATTTTAATAGTTGGGATTCCTACAATCATATATACCCTTGGTTTAATACGTTGGAGCAGTATCCTAAGGATATGGTGATCCCCAATTATAATTTTTATTATCTGGCCGATAAGAAAAATAATCCATTGCGAACGGTTGTCTGGACTGATGTTTATATCGATCCTGCTGGTAATGGATGGATGGCCTCTTGTATTGCGCCAGTATATCGGCAAGACTTTCTGGAGGGGGTGGTTGGACTTGATATTACTGTTGGTTCAATTATTGAAAAAATTCAAAACTTGGTTATTCCTTGGGGTGGTTACGCCATGTTAGTAAATAGCAATGGCAATATAATGGCTTTGCCACCGGAAGGTGAAAAGGATTTTGGTCTTCGGGAGTTAACAGATCACAGTTATCAGGAAGCAATAAAAAAAGAAATATTCAAACCTGAACAATTTAATTTATTCCTGCGAAAAGATTCTCAGCAAATAGTTTTCGATATTAAAAATAGCCTCAACGGGAAAGGATTTTTGACGTTAAATGGCAATAAAAAATTAATAGCCTGGGATTCAATACCTGAGACGCGCTGGAAATTGATCACTGTTGTTGATGAAAATCAAGTTTACAGTGAGACCCGAACGCTAGCACAGCAATTTACGCAGATTGGCTATCTGATGATTGCCGGTTTAGTGTTGTTCTATGTGGTATTTATCTTCTTTATCTGGCTTAGTTCTCGTCGAATGAGTAAAGCTATCTCTCTGCCTTTATTGCACATGAAGAAGATGGTTGATCAGATCAGTCATGAAGAATATCAACTGGATAAACCGGAATTTACAATTGATGAATTACAGGAAACTGCTCTGGCAGTTGTTTCTATGGGGCAAAAACTAGATACCATTACTTGTGATCTGCGGCGGGCGAAAGAAGAAGCTGATGCGGCTAATAAAGCCAAAAGTTTATTTTTATCCAGCATGAGCCATGAATTAAGAACGCCACTGAATGCGATCCTTGGTTTTGGACAATTACTGCAAAAAGATAATGACAATTTATCATCCAGAGATCGGCAAGAGTTCACCGATGAAATTATGACGGCCGGCGATCATTTACTCAAACTAATTGATGATGTGCTTAATTTATCTCATATTGAAGCTAAAGGCACATCACTGAGCATAGAGTCGGTAGATGCCATCAAAATTTGTTTTGAATGTAACGAAATGCTGCGAGCTATTGCCGAAAAAGAACAATTAACGTTATCGGCTGAACTTCCTATTTCACCTGTTATGGTAATGGCAGACAGCACTCGTCTACGGCAGGTCATTATTAATCTTATTTCTAACGCTATAAAATACAATCATCCTAATGGAATGGTGAAAATTACCGCTGAAATTAGTGCGGCTCATCTGAAAATCAGTGTGCATGATAACGGTAATGGTATTCCTGAAGGAAAACAGCAGGATTTATTCAAACCATTTAATCGCCTTGGGCATGAAACTTCAGGTATTAAAGGAACCGGGATAGGGCTTTCTATTTCCAAACAACTGATCGAATCAATGCACGGCCGAATTGGTTTTAGGAGTCAATGGCAGGAGGGCTCAGTTTTCTGGATTGAATTACCATTAGCCGACAATTCAGGTGTTTTATTATCTGAACCAGACCGTAACATTAACTCGAATGAAGCTGAATCCGTTGATAATAAATCTGAAATGACAGAAGTTCATAATTTGCTTTGTATAGGTTGTGAACAGTCATCCATCCGGCAATTGGCTCAATTTTCCAAAGAGCATCAATTTGTTATTTCCAGCGCATCATCAAGTGAAGAAGGGCTCGCATTACTTAATGCCGTCATTCCAGACATTATTCTGTTGGATTCGCAGCTAAGCGATTCAAATGTATATGAGTTGCTATATCGTTTGCGACAAATGGAAATAACGGCACATATCCCTATCATTGTATTGACTGATGAGATCATGTCGGTGTTGCAACAGAGCACCGACGATTTATATTTCGATTATATTTTGATTAAGCCCGTTGACGCCCTGCATTCTTGGGCTGTAATTCAAAAAATGCTAAACTACGCACCATAAAGCAGCATCAAACGATGTATTATCAAAGCATGATTTAATGGAGGTAGTATGAGCCATGATGACAGTATCAGATGTTAAAAGACCAACAGTTCAGCACTCGTCAGTGCATATTCTGATAGTAGATGATATCCAGACTAATCTACGTCTGGCTAAAGCTTTCTTAAATGGCGGCGGCTATCAGAATATCTATCTGGAAAGTGACCCAACACATGTGTCTGAATGGTTAAATAGTATTGATATTAACTTGTTGATCCTTGATTTAAGCATGCCGCAAAAAGATGGCATCAGCTTGTTTGTCGAGTTGCAAAATGAGTTTGGTGAACGGTTACCGCCAGTTATTTTTCTCACTGCGCTGCATGACGACAGCTGGCGTGCACAAGCGATTGAATTGGGTGCCAAAGCCTTCATTACTAAACCGTTTGATCAGACTAAGATGCTGAGTTGTATCAGTGAAATACTGAATAGCACCACTTAGAAAAACAAATCGCGAATATCAGCTTCTTCTATTTCTGGATCGGTTCTGACCTGTTAGCATTCGCAGGAATAAAACCACGCAGTGCTTATCAGCCTGTCTGTGTTAACCGATCTGGAGTCACGTTTTGTCTGAAGCAATTCTTCGTTCGTTGCAAAGCCAACTGTCTGAATGTTTACCTGTCGATAAAGCTCAGTTATTGCGCCGTTTACAAGGTGTGCAACGTCTGCCTGCTAATAAACAAACCGCCGTTTTAGCCATCATCGGCCAAGAGCTGGAAAAAGCCAAGCTACGGGCACAGTTGCGTCAGCAGAACGTTCCAAAATTGCATTATCCTGACCTGCCTGTTACCGATAAACGACATGATATCGCTGAGGCGATCCGTAAACATCAGGTTGTGATTGTGGCCGGTGAAACAGGTTCAGGTAAAACAACGCAGCTGCCGAAAATTTGTATGGAAGCGGGGCGTGGCGTTCAGGGCATGATTGGTCATACGCAGCCCCGACGTTTGGCGGCCCGTACTGTCGCGGCGCGTATTGCGGAAGAGTTGCAGTGTGAGCTGGGGTCTCATGTTGGTTATAAAGTGCGTTTTCACGATCAGGTGAATGAAAACTCTTACGTCAAATTGATGACCGACGGTATTTTGCTGGCCGAAATTCAAAGTGATCGGATGTTGATGCAATACGATACTTTGATCATCGACGAAGCGCATGAACGCAGTTTAAACATCGATTTCATTCTCGGTTATCTCAAGCAATTACTGCCAAAACGCCCCGATCTGAAACTGATCATTACGTCAGCGACTATCGATCCGCAGCGTTTCTCCCGGCATTTTGGTAATGCGCCGGTGATTGAAGTGTCAGGCCGTACCTATCCGGTCGATGTTCGGTATCGTCCTTGGCAGGATGAGGAAGACAGCGATCCGCTGCAAGGTTTGTTTAATGCGGTCGATGAGCTATGTACCGAAGGCTTGGGCGACATTCTGATTTTCATGAACGGTGAACGTGAGATCAGAGACACTGCCGATGCATTGCAAAAGCGTAATCTGCGCGATACGGAAATTTTGCCGCTCTATTCCCGATTATCGAATACTGAGCAAAACCGGATCTTCTCTCAGCATGCCGGACGGCGTATTGTGCTGGCAACTAACGTGGCGGAAACGTCACTGACCGTGCCAGGTATTCGTTATGTTATTGATCCGGGTACTGCGCGGATCAGTCGCTATTCCTATAAAACTAAAGTGCAGCGTTTGCCAATTGAGGCAATTTCACAGGCCAGTGCCAACCAACGTAAAGGGCGTTGTGGTCGTGTGGCAGCCGGTATCTGTATTCGTCTTTATTCCGAACAGGACTTTTTAGGCCGTCCGGAATTTACCGATCCAGAAATTCTGCGCACCAATCTGGCCTCTGTTATTTTGCAGATGCTTGCGCTGGGTTTGGGTGATATGAGCCGTTTTCCCTTTGTGGAAGCACCCGATAACCGCCATATCAAAGATGGTTTACGTTTATTGGAGGAGTTGGGCGCCATTAATGGTTCGATTGATGGTCAGCATCCACTGCGCCTGACGCCGCTGGGCCGTCAACTGGCACGGGTTCCACTAGACCCGCGTTTAGCGCGAATGGTGCTGGCGGCGCCGCAATTTGGTTGTCTCGAAGAGATTTTGATCATTACCTCTGCGCTGAGTATTCAAGATCCGCGCGAACGTCCGATGGATAAACAGCAGGCATCGGACGAAAAACATCGTCGCTTTGAAGATAAAGATTCTGATTTTCAAGCTTTCCTCAATCTGTGGAATTATGTACAGGAACAGCAGCAGACTCTGAGTCAAAATCAATTCCGTAAACAATGTCAGAAAGAGTTTCTCTCTTATTTACGACTGCGCGAATGGCAAGACATTCATTATCAGGTGCGTCAGGCCACCCGCGAGTTGAGTTTGACGATCAACCAAGACGCTGCGCCAGAGCAGGCGATCCATAGCGCTATTCTTACTGGTTTGCTCAGTCATATCGGTATGAAAGATGGCGATAAGTCGGAATATATCGGCGCTCGTAATGCTCGCTTTATGATTTTCCCCGGTTCCGGTTTATTCAAGAAACCACCGAAATGGAGCATGGTGGCAGAGCTGACAGAAACATCGCGTCTGTACGGCCGCACCGCTGCGCGCATTCAGCCGGAATGGATTGAACCACTGGCTGGGCATCTGCTGAAACGTAGCTACAGCGATCCACGTTGGTCGAAGAAAGCCGGGGCTGTATTAGCGTCAGAAAAAGTCACACTGTATGGCATTACGATCGTTGCCGATCGTGAAGTGCAATATGGCGATATCGATCCGGTTGTCAGTCGTGAACTGTTTATCCGTCGTGCATTAGTGGAAGGTGATTTCGAAACTCGTCATCGCTTCTTTGCTGAAAACCGTAAATTATTGGCGGAAGTGGAAGCGCTGGAAGCTAAATCACGACGTCGAGACATTCTCGTTGATGATGAGACGTTATTCCTTTTTTATGATGCGCATATTCCGGCTGATGTAGTCTCAGCTCGTCATTTTGACAGTTGGTGGAAAACAGCCAGTAAAGAGTCACCTGAACTGCTCAATTTCGAACGCGAAATGTTGTTGCAGGGTGATGCTTCACACATCAATGAACATGATTACCCCAACCAATGGGTGCAAGGCCGTCTTAAATTCCGCCTTTCCTACCAATTTGAACCTGGTGAAGAGGCGGATGGGGTCACAGTACATATTCCGCTGCCATTACTGAATCAGGTTGAGCCGATTGGTTTCGACTGGCTGATCCCCGGTATGCGGCACGAGCTGTTGGTTGCATTGATCAAGTCATTGCCCAAACAGTGGCGTAAGAATTTTGTACCAGCACCCAATTATGCGGATGCGCTGATAGCGTCGATTTCACCGGAACAAGGTCCGTTACTGGATGCGATTGAACGCCAGCTGAAGCGAATGAGCGGTTTGACTGTGCCACGTGAATGTTGGGATTGGAATTCGATCGCCGATCACCTGAAAATGACATTCCGCGTTATTGATGATAAACGTAAAAAAGTGGCAGAAAGCAAAGATCTGCTAGCGCTGAAAGAGCAACTTCGTGCGCAGGTACAGCAGACATTGTCGCAGGTCGCTGATGACGATATCGAACAGGAAGGCTTAACGCTGTGGAGTTTTGGCCCATTACCACAAGAATACAGCCAGAAACGTGGTGGTTTTGAGGTGAAGGCTTATCCGGCGTTGGTCGATCAGAAAGACTCTGTGGCAATCCAACTATTTGATTCCCCGGTAGCACAACAGACAGCGATGTGGGCGGGGCAACGGCGCTTAGTGTTGCTGAATGTGCCATCACCGATTAAATATTTGCAGGAAAAATTGCCGAATAAAGCCAAATTAGGTCTCTATTTCACCCCGTTTGGCAAAGTCGCTGAGCTGATTGATGACTGTATTGCCTGTGGTTGTGATCAGCTCATGCAGCAGCATGGTGGACTGTCGTGGGATAACGACACGTTCCAGCAACAAAAAGAAATCATCCGCGGCGAGTTGAATGAAGTGGTTGTGAAAATTGCGGCGCAAGTGGAGCAGATCCTGACTGCGGCACACGGTATCCGTAAATTGTTTAAAGGCAAGATGACGCTGGAACTCGCGTTTGCGCATTCAGATATTCAGGCTCAGTTAGAGCGTTTAATTCATAAAGGCTTTGTTACTGCAACTGGCGCTGCCCGTTTACCTGATTTATTGCGCTACCTAAAAGGTATCGAACGTCGCATGGAGAAAATCCCGGTCGATGCTAACCGGGATCGTATGTACATGTTGAAAGTACAGCATGTCGAGCAGGCGTATCAGCAATTAGTTGGAAAGTTAGGGAAAGGGCAGGCAATACCGGAAGAAGTAAGTAATGTACGTTGGATGATTGAAGAACTGCGTATTTCTTATTTTGCACAGGTGTTGGGAACGCCATATCCGGTTTCTGATAAACGGGTGCTACAGGCAATAGAAGCTATAAAGATCTAGCTATTTTTTTTAAATGCCCCAATAAAAAGGCCACCATTTTCTGGTGGCCTTTTACTATCTGAGTATCATTTATTTTTTCTGCGGCAACTCCATGTTGCCTTTGATTGTCAGGCCATCTTTTTCAAAATCCATGCTGGTTAGCAGACGCACGCCACGCATTTCATCCAACATCGTCATGACTTGCGTCATTTCTTTCTGCTCAGCGGTTTCGGTTGGTGTTGCAGCCGAAGTTGCTGGTGCAGCTGATGTTGCCTCTGCCCCAGAGGTTGCTGACAACTCATCTGCTGCATTTGCTTTATTGGCTTGCTCCATTTGGTTGCGACCGAATTGTGCCATATCAGCCAGCAAACCATAATCCAGACCTAATTGGTAAAAACCGTTAGCGGCTAATGGTTGTTTGGCCAAAGAGGCTGCAAATTTAGCACCTTGATCACCGGTGAACACCGCAATGTGCTGACCGTATAAACCTAATTTAATTTTACCTGGTAATTCCATAATTGGTGGAATTGGTAAATCAACAGATTGGCCGTCAGCTGGCAACTGTACCTGCGAAGCCAGCTCTGGCGAGGCCATACCGATCATTCCCCACAACTGCTGAGGTTGTTTGCTGGAAACCGAAGCAACAAAAGAGAGCTGCTCCACCGCTGGCATCTCGGTCGCATTATTTTTAAGTTTCAGCTCTTGCAGATTGATGCTGGCGCCTTGTAATCCCTGAACCATAGCAGTACCCATAGCGAGCATGGATGGATTAGTCATATTCAGGCTGGTTTGGATATCTTTCAATGCCGTACAAGTGAATTGAGCCTTAGTTGCACGACTCCACAACTCGGTAGTAACCGGCGCTAACTCATCGACATTCAGACCAATTGCGGCTTTGAAGAGAGACTTATCTTCCGAACCATAGTCAGGAATAAAGCCACGCAGTTTCTGCAGTGATGCCATTGTTGCTGCATCTTTTGACTCAACTTTAAATGTACTGTCAAAACGGATCGGGTCACCTTTGGTATCCAGGTTGGTATAGCCAAATATTTCACGTGGCCACAGACTTGCGATACCTTCGATATCTTTCTGACATTCCGGTGTGCGGTATTCAGCCATACTCTTGCTGCTTTCACCTTCACTGATTTTATCCAGCAATTTAGCCAGTGGGCTGTCTGCACGGGTCAGCGTTTTGATCAGCAATTCATTGTTAATGAAACCCAGAGAGTTTTTCTTGAAACCATATGTTTGAACTAATTTGTCAAGCGTCGCTGCCTGCTTAAGCGATTGAGCTGGCTTGGTGATACCAAACGCGATAGATAAATCATCGGTTGGAACCATATCACCGAGGTCCAGCGTCAGGATCGCATAACCATCTTTTTTCGCGATGGCAAAAGCAACAGGCTGTTTATCTTGATTAAAGAAATAGCGTTTATAACTGAATTCTTTTAATTTTGCGGTATCTGCTTTTGCTTTAGTACGTGTTTCAGCGGCAGTAATAAATTTATCAAAATTAGTTTCATTTTCTAATTTAAAGCGTAATACGGGTAATGCACCAACGGTATAAAAAGCAGCATCTAATTTATCGGCTAAACCTAAATCCTGAGGATTAATAGTACCTTTAGTGAGCATGGTCACATATTCAGCATAAAGACCGAATATAAAACGTAAACCATCGTTCCATTCTTCAGGTTTAGCATTGATTTCATTTTGCAGACGTTCAATTTCTTGAATAGATGTTGTAGCGCCACCGGTAAATAGTTGAGAGAAACGTGCTTGCAGTGGAGACACAGTCTCTTTCCACGATGCAGGTTCTAAATCACCCATAAATACCAGTGTATCAGCGGGGACATAGGTCAACGTGCCTGCTGCGTCTGCATTTTGCTGTTGAACTGCGTAATATGCGCCTGCGCCAAGAGCAGCTGCAATTGCTGCATATAAAATCCCGTGTTTCATGATTGTTATCCTTGTTGGTGTATAAAAATTAAATGCCGGCCAATTGTAAAAGAAATATTACTTTTTTCACTAGGGGCTGTTGATCTTTCGAGGCGAATTATTGAGCGGCATTGCGAATTGATATAATCATTTTCGCCAAAAAACAATCCACACCAAATCACCATGCCTCGAATAATGCTAACAGATGAATACTGGTCAACGCTATCTAGACTCCTGCTTGAAACCGGTCGTGTCTATAACAAACCTGAGCATCGGATGACGCTTGAAGGTATTTTGTACCGAATGCGGGTTGGTTGTCCGTGGCGCGATATACCCCGCGCTTTTGGAGACTGGAACACGATTTATCGTCGTTTTAATCTTTGGTCGAAAAAAGGTGTTCTTCTTCAATTATTCACGGCATTGAAGCAATCACCTGATTTTGAATGGGAATTTGTTGACGGCAGCATTGTCAGAGCTCATCAGCACTCCACTGGGGCATCCACAGATGAGAGTGAATCGATTGGTAAAAGCCTAGGTGGCAATACAACAAAAATACATTTAGCCGTGGACAACTATGGTTTACCCATTGATTTTTTGCTCACCGGCGGTGAGGTTCACGACAGCAGAGCGGCGCCAGAATTGATAGCGCGTTTACCTGATGCTGATTTTGTTGTGGCTGATAAAGGTTACGACAGTGAGCCCATCCGGGAGTTGATCAGGGAAAAGAATGGTAAACCGGTGATCCCCAGAAAATCGAATTCAAAGATCGGAAATGCCGATATCGATTGGTGTTTATATAAATATCGGCATTTAGTCGAGAATGCATTTGCGCGGCTGAAACATTATCGCGCCATCGCAACGCGATATGACAAATTAGCCCGAAATTATGCCAGCACATTGGCACTGGCTTGTTGCATGATGTGGTTGCCGATGTGAAATGCATGAAATGTAATCAGCAAAGATCAACAGGCCCTAATGTTTTTAATTGACTTCATCATGAAATGCTTTAGATTACAGTTAACTGATTGAGTGGCTGAACTTGCTTTGTGAGCGGTGTTTTCCATAAAAAGAAAGTCAACGTGAGCTTATTAAGTGAACCTCTTTCAGCGTTAACGGCCGAGAGGCTCAAGTATTTTGTGTTAGGAAATGTGTTATGTCTGTACGTACTGGCAAAGTAAAATGGTTCAACGAAGCTAAAGGTTTTGGTTTTATTCAGCAGGATGAAGGTCCGGATGTATTTGTTCACTTCCGTGCTATCAACTCTACCGGTTTCAAAACCCTGGCTGAAGGCCAACGTGTTCAGTTCACTGTGACTCAAGGCCAGAAAGGCCCACAGGCTGAAAACGTAACTATCCTGTAATTATTTACAGTGACAGATAAAAAAGCGCCCTGCGGCGCTTTTTTTTTATGCGCCATTTAACAATTCAACAATTTAGCAACATAACAACACTCATCTTCTTGCGCTATTTCACGGCTAATTGTTGTAACTGATACAGGGTTGCATAGTGTTTATTCGCAGCCAGTAAACTGCCGTGATTTCCCCGTTCAATGATTTTGCCATGCTGTAGCACCAATATCTCATCGGCATCGACGATGGTGGATAGCCGGTGTGCCACGATAAGCCAAGCGTGCTGGTGGCGGATAGAAGCAATGGCCTGTTGCAAATGATGTTCTGTCTGTGAATCCACATTAGCGGTTGCTTCATCCAGTATCAGAACGGGTGGGTGGGTTATCAGTGCGCGGGCGAAAGAAAGCAACTGACGTTGGCCCGCAGAGAGATTTTTACCACCTTCCTGCAATTGCATTGATGCCGTTTCGTTGTGGTTAATGCTTTCAAACCACTGCACATGATTCAATACCTGTGCGATGTCATCATCACTGATATTCGGGCGCCCGAAGCGGATATTATCAGCCACCGAACCGGCAAATATAAACGGGTCTTGTTGAATAACACCAAGCTGCGAGCGCAGACTGCTGATGTTCCATTCTTCAATCGGATGTTGCTCTATGATGATATTGCCGGATGTCGGCTGATACATACCACTCAGTAAGTGCAAAATGGTCGATTTACCGCTACCGGTATGGCCGACCAGTGCCATCATTTTCCCTTTATACAACTCCAGATTGATATCTTGCAATATCAGATTGCCATCCTGCTGATAGCGGAAATTGATGTGCTGAAAGCGAATGTTGCCTTCAATCGGTTGTTGATATTCGCCAGCCGGTTCTTTTTGTTCATCAAGCAAAGTAAATATACGTTCACCAGCAATCAGCGATTGTTGGATCTGCGTTAATTGGTTTGTGAGATCATTTAACGGTTCGATCATTCGCCCCATATAGCTGACAAACGCATAGATAACGCCGACTGCAATTTGTGAGGTTCCTTGTATAGCAAACCAACTGAGTAAGGAGCCGAGCGTGAAGATATATAACAGGTCGATCATCGGGCGTAGCAATAGCCCGTTGAGCTGTAGCACTTTTTTTCTGGTCTGCAATTGTTGTTGATTGGTTGCGGCAAATTTATCGGCAAAATGCTTCTCTTGCACCAGCGATTGAATGATGGGAATGCCTTGCAACGTTTCGCTGAGCTGATGATTGAGATCAGATGTGAGTTGCCGTGCTTGTCGCGACCATGGCATGGAGCAGCGCTGATAGATCTGCATTACCACGATAGCCATGATGATCATGATGGAAATCATGCAGGCCAGTTGCCAGTTTAGCCAGAACATGCCGCCTAAAATACCCGTCAATAACACGACTTTGTGGATGGATTGACCAATCACCTGAATATAAAGCTGTAGCAGCGTTTCGGTGTCATTACTAATGGTTGAAATCAGATGGCCGGTCTGATGATTATCCAGATAGCGTGCGGGTAAGCGCAGTGCAGCGGAGAAGGTTTCTTGCCGCAGACCTTTGATAATGTATTGCGCTACTTTGCTGAACAGCAAGGCTTGCTTATAACTGCTGAATGCGGCGATCCCTTGCAGTGACAAATAAGTAATGATGAAAAGACCGATTTCGTGAGCGATCCAATGCCCGGTTGCCAGCGAAGTATCAATAAAATATTTAATCAGCAGGGGACCACTAACTTCAGCCAAGGAAGATGAGAATAAAAATCCCAACCCGATGAAGATCAAGCGCAAATGCGGTCGACAGTATTTCAGCAGACGCAACAAGGTATTACTCATTTTCGTCCTCTGTCAGTGCTTGTTCCAGTTGTTGATAACGCCAGGTTTTCGCATACCAGCCATTTTGTTCTAACAAGGTTTGATGACCACCCAGCTCTCGCTGTTCACCTTGCTCCAGTACAAGGATTTGATCGGCATGTTCTAACCCTTGTAACCGATGTGTGACCATTAGCAAGGTCATGTTATGACTGGTAGATTGCAGGTTATGCAGAATGCGGGAGGCGGTTTTTGCATCGACAGCGGAAAGGGCATCGTCCAACAACAAATAAGGGCGCTGGGTTAACCAGGCTCTGGCGAGCGCCAGTCGCTGTTTCTGACCGCCAGAAAGGGTGATCCCACGTTCGCCTACCGGCGTTTGATAACCTTGTGGTAAGCCTTGGATGTCGCGGTCTAATTCAGCCAGTTTCGCGGCTGCCATGACTTGTTCCATTGTGGCATCGGGGCGGCCCAACGCAATGTTATCCGCCACTGAAAGCGAGAATAAATAAGGCTCTTGAGGCACATAAGCAAATTGTTGGCGCAGATCAGCGAGCGACCATTCTGGTAATGGCTTTTGCTGTAAAGAGATATGGCCTTGTAGCGGATCGGCAAAACGTTGTATCAGTTTCAGGAGTGTACTTTTACCTGCGCCTGTCGGGCCGACGATGCCGACTAATTCCCCTGGCTGGATCCGTAGGTTGATCTGTTGCAATAGTGCAATGCCGTTGTCACTTTCAAAACGTTCCAGATGAATATCGATGTCACCGGGTGTTGCAGGCTTTTCAGTCATTCCTGACGTGAGTTGTGCTTTCGTATTAAGTACTGTCTGAATGCGCTGATAGGCGGCATTACCTCTTTCCAGAATGTTAAACAGCCAAGCTATCGCAAACATAGGCCAGATCAGCTGACCTAAATAGAGGCTGAAACTGGTGAGTTGACCGATAGTTAACTGGTGTTGCCAAACTAGCCAGCTACCACCAGAAATGGCGAGTAAATAAGCGCTGCCAATGCACAGGTAAATAACCGGCTCAAATTTAGCATCTTCCCGGGCGACTTGCAGATTGGCCTGATTGGCTTGTTCGGCGCGGTGTTGCATTTGTTGTTCAGCATATTGTTCAGCGGCAAACAGACGCAAAGTACGCAAGCCACTCATATTTTCATGGGCAATATTATTTACTTCGCCAAAGGCGGCTTGTGCTTTACCAAACGCATGGTGAATTTCGCGGCCAATGCGGGCAACCAGAAAGGCCATGATAGGTAAGGGGAGTAACGAGATTAAAGTTAGTGGCAGGGAGTATTGAGTGATCATTATTCCCAGTACCAGACAGCCCATAAATATGGAGTCAACCAGCGTCAGAATACCTTCACCGGCGGTCATTTCTACGGCCTGAATATCGTTACTGACATGCGCCATCAATTCGCCAGTTCGATGTTGTTGATAGAAATGCTGATCCATTGCCAGATAATGCTGGTAAAGACGTTGGCGTAATAAGTAGCCCAGCTTGTAGGCTGCGCCGTATAAAGCGACTCGCCAGACATAACGTAAAATATAAACCAGCAAGCCGATGGCGAGTAATGTGAGTAATTGGGGTTGGAATTGTGGCCAAACAGCTACGTTGGCTTTTGCATGCACTACCGTGTCGATCATGCTCCCGATCAACGCAGGAACTTTGGTTTGCACGATGGCAATCAGACAGAGGATGGTGACCGTCAGCAAATATCGCTGCCAGTTAGCGCGGAAAAACCATCCCAGTTGCCAGATCAAGCTCATCGTTGTTTTTTCGACAGCAGCATATCGCAGCGTTCAGGCAAGTCTGGCATCGGATTGGGTATTGGTTTACTACTGACCATTGCGGGTTTGGTTAGCCATGATTGCAATTCCTCGCCACAGCCGTCACCAGCAGGCGATGGTTTTTGCGGCTCGCAGTCTTTACTGCCGACAGGGCAATGTAAACGCACATGGAAATGAGCACTGTGACCAAACCACGGCCGCAATTTACCCAACCAAGCATGATCGGTGCCGCTAAATTGCTCGCACATGGCTTGTTTGATCGGTGGGTTAACGAAAATCCGCTCTACGCGTGGATCTTGCGCTGCGAGTTTCAGCAACGTCATTTGCGATGAACCAAAATTTTTGTTCACCTTGTTCAGACGAAAATCGACCATGTTCTGAGATTGCAGATTATTGCGTTCAGTGGCGCTGAGTTTTTTAGTCGCAAAACGGAACCAGAAGTCAGTATCCAGACCACTTTGATGGCTGCGGTGCCCGCTGCTGAATGGACCACCTTTGGCCATGGCCATATCGCCAACCAGAATATCAGGTAACCCCATCTTGCGTGCCTGGCGAGCCAGATCGAGTACATATTGCCGCATGACCGGATGCCCATAATAACGCTTTTGTTTAGGGCGCAGAATTTGATATCCCGTACCATATTCTGGTACTGCAACAGCACCTTGCAGACAACCGGCGGCATAACCACCGATTGCTTCTGCTGTACCACTGCTTGGTGTGCTTTGAAGCGCCCATGGATTACTCATGGCAGCAACTAATATCCATTGATACATAACGGCTGAGAATTCCTGCAATAATGAAGTGGCACAATCAATGTTAAGCGGTTTGCCAGACCATATTACCAGCTAATGTTGGACTTTGATCATACTGAGCCAGCGCTTGCCATAAGGGTAACAGGCTTTGCTCCATCGCCAAAGCCCGCTGCAGAGGGAACAAGCCGAGTTCCATCGCTTGCTGATCGTTGATTTCCCCTTTTTGATGCGCAATCAGAGCATTCGCAACACGGTGATTGGCCCGGATCCAAATTGCATCTTCAGCGGCTTGGTCATTACCTTGCGCAACGTCATCAATCATCAGCGGTTCCATCCACCATTGGCGATCAGGCCGGAAACCCCCACGTAGCTGGTAAGCATTTTTACTACCAATCAAAGTGATATCGAAATGCAAACCCGGTTTTGGCCACGGACACAACAACAGATCAACCAACGCATGCTGGCATTGCATTTGGGCGGAAATATTACAGCCAGATCCCTGGCGGGCGTCAAGAAACTGCATGTCGCCAAATAAATGTGTCAGCAGCGAGATGGGGTGGATCATATCCTCCATAAACCATTCCACCGGTGTTTTCGGATAGGGCAGGTTCACACCGGCCACGACCGTAATGCGTAATAACTCACCAAAATCACCGCTGTTGATCAGTTGCTGCAGTTGTTTGGCGGAATCAAGAAAGGGAAACGGGAAACTGACATAACTGCGTTGGGCATTGAGAGCCAGAAATTGGGCTTGATTATCGGGTGTCAGGCCGAGTGGTTTTTCACACAGAATGATTTTATCCTGGAGTGCCTCAAGATAATTCAGATGGCTGGCTGTTGGCGTTGCAATAGCGACCACATCGCAATCTTGGAATACCGACAAGTCAGTGCCATGAGTCGGGATACCTTCTTCCATGGCGATTTTTGCAACCAAGTCGGCGTCGTGAGCCATCATGGCAATGACATCGCAGCCAGCTTTCCGTAAACCCTGAACGTGTACGCGTCCCCAATTTGTTCCGATCACACCCGCTTTCATATGTATTCCTCAAATAATACCTGAAAAATAGTTTACGCTTATCAGACAGGATTCATTTGTAAAAATAGTGCGTTGGTAAAATGTATTTATTATGTTGTTTTGTGTGAGGTATCACGTTATTAATTTGATGGATTAAAAGCAAACCACGGAGATGACTATGTTTAAGGAATTTAAAGAGTTTGCCATGCGTGGCAATGTGGTTGATATGGCGGTCGGTATCATTATAGGTGCGGCTTTCAGTGCGATTGTGAAAAGCATGGTTGATGACGTGTTGATGCCACCGATAGGTTTATTGCTCGGTGGCGTGGATTTTTCTGACTTTTTTGTGGTGTTAAAAGAAGGTGCCAAAGCGGCTGCGCCTTATCATAATCTGGCCGATGCCAAAGCCGCGGGCGCAGTGACGCTGAATTTTGGTTTATTCGTGAATGCTATTATCAGCTTTACTATCGTGGCTTTTGCGCTGTTTATGCTGGTAAAAGGTATGAATCGTCTGCGTGCTAACGAAGCACCAAAACCAGTCAGTACCAAAAAATGCCCGCATTGCTGTTCCGATATTGCGATAGAAGCAACGCGCTGCCCGCATTGTACTTCTGAGTTGTAATCAGGTGACACTCACTCAGCGACGTAGTTTGTTAAGTAAACAGATGATGTCGTTGAGTAACCGATAGCGCTGCAATTCAGCCTGCCCGTAGCGTGTGGATAGAGTTGATGGATTGTTGCGCTGTTTCAGATAACGGTTTAACTGCAGACGGTTAAAGCCACCGACTTTAAATATCAGTGGTAAAAGTTGCTGGATATTTTCTTCATCCAACCCCATAGCTTCGCTGTATTTTTCATCATCGGGCAGGCTGATTTTTACGCTGACCTGTTTTATCTTCTGCTGTTCTTGCAGATATTCCAGCCATTGTTCGACATACGTAGGCTTGGTGCCAGCCAGCAGATTGAAAAAACCACCGCTATCACTACGACACCCGCTGAGTAATAGACAAGCCAATTGATCATCATTACAAGAAAAGGAGACTTCTCCCTGAACAGACCAATCCACTGCTAGCACTGATATATCAGCTTGTTCACCATTAAAACCTTCGCAATGAAAACGAAACAAAACAGCACTCCAATAGCCAGTCAGCCGTTTAGTTTAACATTATCTCTCTGTTGTTAATAATTTATAGTTTGGATGTTAATTCGTCGCATTATCGATAAGGGCCAGTGCATTTCGTACCGCGTCGGTATTGTCTGGTCGGACTAAGCGGGCGATCTCTTTCCCATTACTGAGAAATATCAATGTTGGCCACAGTTTAACTTTGAAGGCACGGCCTAGTGGTTTTCCCCGGCCATCGGCAATTTTGATGTGCGGTATTTGTGCGTGTTCGGCCAGTGCTGCGGATATAAACGGCAAAGCGGCTTGGCAAAAACCGCACCATTCATTACCAAAATCCAGCACAACGGGGCCGGTATATGCTTCAACTTCGCTGAGGGAAGGCTCTGTTTCCTGATAGGTATTAGCGGTCATGGTATGGCTCCAGCACTGGTGATTAGCGAGATATAACTCTCTGTATATCTAAACAATAGCAGTGTCTAAAGTATTGCTGCCAGGAATGTCGTTACGACATAATGAAAAAAAAGAGTGGTCGATATTTTTGGCTAAGTTTTTAATAGGAATCATGATGATAAGACATCTTCTACTGCTGCAATTTACACCGGAAACGACAGAGCAGGACATCACTGAGATCTTGGCTTTATTTGTCGCAGCCAAAGATAAAATTGATGGGATTGTTGCTGTAACGGCCGGTGAAAATATTAGTCCGGAAGGGAAGAATAAACATTTTACTCACTGTATTGCGATGGATTTTATTGATGCAGCGGCCCGAGATAACTATTTGCCACACCCGGAACATCAAAAAATGAAATCGCGATTCAGACCGCATATTGCGGATATTCTGGTGTTTGATTATTTATGTTAAAACCACCAAACGGGTTCATTGATCCAGATCGATGAGAAAATTAATCTGTCTGGTTGTCTCGTGAGTTTGTGTTAATAAAGACGTGTTACAATCGTTCGTTATCTTTTGGTTAAGGAAGAAGCGTTATGTCATTACCAGCTGTATCCGATCTTGCTCGTCTTGCACTTTATATGCGCCCATCTTGCCCTTACTGTGTTCGGGTTACTGATTTTTGTCAGACAGCAGATATCAAACTTGAGAATCGTAATATCTCCGAAGGTGCTCATCTGGAAGCATTAATGGTTGGTGGTGGTAAACGTCAGGTACCATGCCTGCGTATTCAGGGTGATGACGGCCAAAGCCATTGGTTGTATGAATCTATGGATATTATGGCTTATTTGAAACAACAGTTTTCAAATTAGCCAAATTAAGGCCTCATAATGAGGCCTTATGGTTGATCTTGTTTCTCATCAGAATCGAGTTTGGATAGCTCATCGCGGAGGTTTTGTAATTCCTGGCGATAGGCTTCGGCATCACCATAATCCACAAAGCCGCTGTAATAAGCATGGCTTTGTAGTGTTCGACGCGCATGTTTTATCGGGCACCAATATTGTTCTGTGCGAGCCGCAATTTCTCTCAGATAGGCTGCCAAACCATTGCCATAAGAGCAGTAGGCACAGTTGATTTTTTCGACCAGATTTAGATAAGCCAGATGTGTACGATCGAAGATCATATAATCGCTTCTTCGAACCCGAGGGATTCGATATAACGGGAAACAGATCACTTGATATACGGTTATAAATACATCCAAAAGAAGCAGTGGAAAAATCATTGAGTAAATGAAAGGTGCGGATAATAAATGACGTATCTTGGCGTGTAAGACATATTTTACCAGCCCCATCTTAAAACGACGTTGTTGTGCTTTTACCTCTTGTTCAAATTTAACCCGTTTATTGGCAAAGTCGGCATGCAGTTCGGTTCGGCGCCGCTGCACTTCCTGATCGATTTGATCTTCAAGCTGGCGAATGCGCTCGAGTAATTCTTTAATCTTAGGGTTCATAAAATCCTTTTACTGCATGAGTTATTCTTGTCAGACAAGAAAATGGATTTATATATTTACAGTAGCAGTAAAACGAGAGGGCATTAGGAAACATCTTTTTTTGATCGCGAAAATCAATCATTTGACCGTAATTCGGTAACAGAACAATGATTTAGTGGCATACTTAACGCAATGTCATCGATTTTCGGCATCTCATTCTCTTACTTCGAGTTCAATATCATGACTAATAGTTTTTTGGCTATTGCCGCATTGATTGTTACCAGTGCGTTCTTTTCTGTTTCAGAAATCGCGCTGGCGGCCTCACGTAAACTGAAATTGCAACAACTGGCCGAAGCGGGCAGTGAGCAAGCCAGCAAGGTTATTGCGCTGCAGGAGCAGCCGGGACATTTCTTCACGGTCGTTCAAATTGGCCTAAATGCGGTGGCTATTTTGGGTGGTATTATTGGTGAGTCGGCGCTGACGCCATATATTTCACAGATCATTAATTATTGGATTGAACCGCCCTTATTAGATTCGATTAGCTTTGCGATTTCTTTCGTGGTGGTTACCTCAGTGTTTATCTTATTTGCTGATTTGATCCCGAAGCGATTAGCGATGATGTCGCCTGAAAAGATCGCGACTCACATTGTTACGCCAATGCTGTTTTGCGTGACAGTGTTCAAACCATTAGTCTGGATCTTCAATGGGTTAGCCAATGTATTATTCCGCCTGTTTAATCTGCCAACGACCTATAAAGAAGTTATTACACCGGATGATATCTACGCGATGATGACGGCGGGCGCGCAGGCGGGGGTGTTACGGGAACAGGAACATCATCTGATTGAAAACGTGTTTGAGTTAGACTCAAAAACCGTACCTTCTATCATGACATCACGCGATGGCATTATCTATTTCGAGCGTCGGGAAACAGAAGAGCAGATCAAACAGATCATTGCTGAACACCCTCATTCCAAATTTCTGGTATGTGATGGCAATATTGACACCGTACTGGGTTATGTTGATTCCAAAGATATTCTTTTACGGGTTTTGAACAAACAGCCTATTTCGCTGGTCGATGATAAGTTGATCCAGACACCGTTGATCATTCCTGACACGCTGACGCTGACGGAAGCACTGGAAGGCTTTAAAGGTTCCCGTGAAGATTTTGCCGTTATTCTGAACGAATATGCGCTGGTGGTGGGAATTTTGACTCTGAACGACATTATGAACACGCTGATGGGTGATTTGGTGAACCAGCATCAGGAAGAACAAATCGTACAGCGTGATGAAAATTCATGGTTGATCGATGGCATCGCACCAATCGATGATGTCATGCATGTACTGAATATCGAAGAATTTCCCGAGTATGAAAACTACGAGACGATCGCCGGATTTATGATGTTTATGCTGCGTAAAATTCCGAAGCGTACCGATTATGTGATTCATTCCGGCTATAAATTTGAAGTGGTCGATATCGATAGTTACAAAATCGACCAGTTGTTGGTAACGCGGGTAGCGACCCCAGACACGAACAGTGTGCTCGCATCCGGGAACGTTGCTAAATAATCGGATTTACAGATCAAACGGTGGCAGTTGGCTGAAGATCTTTTGCAGGCCTTCGCCCCAAGCCTGACGTAGAGCCAGAAAGTGAGGGTGCTTCTCGGTAATGCGGTATTGTTGGGCTGCGCTGAACGAATCTTTTGGATAGATCAGCGCATCCAACGGCAAGCCAACGGACAGATTGCTGCGCAGTGTTGAGTCGATAGAGATCAATGCACACTGCATGGCGGTTTCCAGTGATGTGTTAAAATTCAGCACCCGATCGATGATCGGTTTGCCATATTTACTCTCACCAATCTGGAAATAAGGGGTATCTTCAGTTGCTTCGATGAAGTTGCCTTCAGGGTAGATGTGATATAAACGATGCACGTCGCCTTTAATTTGGCCGCCCAACAGGATATTACAGCCGAAATTGATATGGCCTTGTTGTTGCCCGCCGTCACGCTGGATCACTTCTCGAATGACATTGCCGACTAATGCGGCAGCATCATATAACGAGTTCACGTTCATCAGATTAGGGCAATCTTGATTGATGCGTTGGCGTAATAAGGTCAGCACACTTTGTGTTGTTGCCAGGTTGCCGGCGCTTTGCAGCACCAATACACGATCATCTTTTTCAAGCACGTGTAATTTTTTGAAGATGGCGATATGGTCAACGCCTGCATTTGTGCGTGAATCTGACGCAAATACCACGCCCTCAGCAAGACGCATGGCAACACAATAAGTCATTTCGCTTCCCTTAATACTTCAATCATCAGCGTGCCAGCTTTCTATCATTGTTGTGGCTGAACGTCGAGTAAATTTACCGCCGCTTTTGCCTGCATGGCTTCACTGCCACCACCAAACCTCACACCACGTATCGGGCAGGCATCCAGATAATCCATGCCTACTGCCAATTTTAGATGTTGGTTAGGTGAGCAGGTATTATTAGTAATATCGAAGGTATTCCAGCGATCATTCAGCCACGCTTCGGCCCAGGCATGCATAGCCACATGTGCGCTGTCAGGTGTGTAAAGGTAACCGCTGACGTAACGGGCCGGAATGCCAACACTGCGGCAACAAGCCAGAAAAACGTGGGTGTGATCCTGACACACCCCATTTCTGGCAGCTAATGCTTCATCAGCAGAAAATGAAACATCAGTGGCGCCGGGGGTATAAGGCATTTTTTCCAGAATCGCCTGCATCAGCGATTGCAAACCAACTAATGGTTGGCTGTCATCGTGATGTTGTTGTGCTAACTCGCGTATTGCCGCAGTGGCGTTCGTTAATGTTGAACTGCGTAGATACGTCAACGGTGAGATGAGCTCTATTGCATCATCTAACGCATCTTCCAGAATTTCGACTTCGCCGTGCGCATGGATCTGAATGGTTTCATGCGGGGTGTCGAGGCTCAACACATGCAATATGTTGCCGTAACCATCTGTCGTAATGGTGGCTGGTTCTGGCAGATCTAATTGCCAGCTGACAATGCGCTGACGTTGCGAAGTTTGTGGCGTCAGGCGCAGATATTGAGTGCTGTGACGTACCATCTCGGCATAATGATATTGGGTATGATGATCGATGGTTAATTTCATAAGGCCTCCAGATAGGCTCTGTGGATGCTTTGTCCAATGGCACCGATGTCATTCAGGAATCGGGTCAGATATTGATGAACACCTTCCGCGAAGACTTCTTCAATTTTGCCAAACCGTAAGTTGGCGTTGAGCACCGTTGTCAGACGACGCGGTTCATGACCGGCATTACCTTCGATAAGCGCCAATAATTGCTCAACCTCTTCAAGGCTGGCGCGCAGTGAGCGTGGTACTTCATTGCGTAAGATCAGCAACTCAGCGACCGATTGGCGTGATAACCCCTTATACAACGTTTGATGTGATTCATACGCGCCAACAGAGCGTAGTAACGAGTTCCAGCGGTAAAACTCGCGTACGCTGTCTTCGTCTTCCTGAATGACCTGATATTTCACATCCAGAATGCGGGCGGTATTATCCGCACGTTCAATGAACGTACCGAGACGGATAAACCACAGCACATCACCGCGCATGATGGTGCCAAATGTGGCGCCCCGGAACAGATGAGAACGCTCCTTTACCCAATCGAGGAAGGCCTGAGCACTGCTATGGTTGATACCTTTTTTGCGTAAAGTTTTAATTTCCAGCCAGGTTGCATTGATGCTTTCCCATACTTCGGACGGAATTTTGCCGCGCACGGAGTGTGCGTTATCACGGGCCATGCGGATGCAATTAAAAATACTGCTTGGGTTCTCTTCATCCAACCCAAAAAACTCCAGCAGATTATCCATGCTTACATTTTTGTAGCGCGCCATGAACGGTTCATGCGTGCCGGTGATGGTTAGTGGTGCGATCAATTCGCTATTGTCGGCATCAATCAAAGGCATCAGCGACATAGTTTGCGTGACATCCAGCATACGCGCTGTGTTTTCGGCGCGTTCCAGAAAACGGGCCATCCAATAAAGTTCACTTGCGGTACGACTCAGCATAAGTTGTCCTCCATAACCCAGGTATCTTTTGTGCCACCACCCTGAGAGGAGTTCACAACCAGCGAGCCTTCGGTGAGCGCAACACGCGTTAAACCACCAGGGACCAGCCGGATTTCTTTACCACTTAAGACAAATGGGCGTAAATCAATGTGACGCGGTGCCACACCAGACTCAACAAACGTCGGGCAGGTAGAAAGCGAAAGGGTCGGTTGTGCAATATAGTTATCGGGGCGCGCTTTCAATAATTCGCGGAATTTGGCAATTTCTGCTTTGCTGGCGCAGGGGCCGATCAACATGCCATAACCACCGGCACCATGAACCTCTTTCACCACCAGTTCATCTAAATGTTCCAGCACATAACGCAGATCATCTTGCTCACGGCATTGCCAAGTCGGTACGTTGTGCAAGATCGGCTCTTCATCCAGATAGAATTTGATCATGTTCGGCACATACGGGTAGATCGATTTATCGTCGGCGACACCGGTACCAATCGCATTGGCTAATACCACGCCACCAGAGCGATAAGCCGACAGTAAACCCGGCACCCCGATCAGTGAAGTCGGGTTAAACGCCAGCGGATCGAGGAACGCATCATCGATGCGGCGATAAATGACATCCACTCGCTGTGGGCCGGTGGTGGTGCGCATAAACACTTTGCCATCACGCACCATCAGATCGGCACTTTCAACCAGCTCGACACCCATCTGTTGCGCTAAGAAACTGTGTTCAAAATAGGCGCTATTGAAGCGACCCGGTGTCATGACCACTACATTAGGGTTATCGACCGGGCTGCTTTCACGTAATGTTTGCAGCAGTAACGCAGGGTAACGTTCTACCGGTGCAATCCGTTGCTGGCGGAACAATTCAGGGAATAACCGCATCATCATCTTGCGGTTTTCCAACATGTAAGAAACGCCGGATGGTGTGCGCAGGTTATCTTCCAGCACGTAATAACTGCCATCATGATTGCGGATCATGTCCACGCCCGTAATGTGCGCATACGTCTTGCGGTGCAGGTCAACCCCTTGCATACAAGGCTGGTATTGCGCGTTAGCCAGCACTTGTGCCGCAGGGATCACACCGGCTTTCAATATGTGTTGTTCATGATAGATGTCGTGTAAAAATGCATTCAGTGCGGTAACGCGTTGGCGAATGCCTTTATTGAGCTGTTGCCATTCGCTGGCAGGAATAATGCGTGGGATATTATCGAAAGGGATAAGTCGTTCTGCGCCGTCTTCTTCACCGTAAACGTTGAACGTGATGCCAACTCGGTGGAACAGCAGGTTTGCTTCTTCTTGTTTTTGTTTAATCGTTTTTTCGTCAGTTCGGGTCAGCCATTGCCAGTAGGTATTGTAATGGCTTCGGCATTGTCCGTCAGGTTGTAACATTTCATCGTATAACCCGGGACCCGGTAGGTGGACTTTCAGCATAACTGTCTCCTCGGGACTTCCTTGTAATCTAACTAACGCAAGGGTCATGCCAGAGCAGCTTGAATCTCAAATATAAGGTAAATGCCTGTTACATCTTTATAAATCACTAAGATATATGCATCTTTTGTCTGTATGTTGAAGCGACTGCACGCTAATGGGGCTTACTAAAGGCGGGGTTTGCTCTTTATTGGTGGTGCGATAAAAAATTGTTTGTATCTTGAATGTATTGCGGGCAGTTGTTTCAGTTGGATGCACCAATTGAGGTGTTTTTTGTCAATGTGAAAAAGGGGAGTTTGAAACTCCCCTTGATAGGAGCGATTTACTCGGCAATCAGTTGATATTGATCACGCAGAATATCGATGATTTCCTGTTTCGGATTTTCGCTTAAATGCAGCTTCTGGCCGATGATTTTTTCCGCGATACCAACATAAGTGCGGGAAATATCCATCATAACGGCTTCCGGCAACTTGTTGTCGCGCGCCAGTGCGGCACGTTCAGGCATACGGTCTTTATTGAGCAGAATGTCCGGATCAGGGAAGTGGTTCAGCAACCACTGACGGAAACCTTCTTTGGATTGCTCAATGATTTTGCCTTCACGGTAAGCAGCGCCATCCCAAATGCGAGAGCTATCTGGTGTGCCAACTTCGTCCATGTAGATCATCTTGTCGTTACCGGCGGCATCTTTGACGTAACCAAATTCAAATTTAGTATCGACAAAGACTTCATCCAGTGCGGCTAAGGCATCGCTGATCACATTAAAGCCTTCTTTCAGTAATTTTTCATACTGATCGATATCGGCAATGCTTAAGAAATTGAAGGCCTTATAATGACGCTCCAGATCGGCACGGGAAACGTTAACGTCATCCGCTTCTGGTACGCCTTCCAAGCCACGCAGAATGCCTTTGGTGGACGGAGTGATCAGTGTTTCTGGCAGTCTTTGCTCTTTCTGCAGCCCTTCTGGCAGGGTAATGCCACAGAATTCACGTTCACCTTTGCTGTATGCACGCCACATGGAGCCAGTGATGTACTGACGGGCAATGGCTTCAACCATCACCGGACGTGCTTTTTGCACGATCCAAACAAACGGATGCGGGATATCCAGTATGTGGCTGTCAGCCAAACCTTTTTGTTTGAACAGCTTGAACCAGTGATTGGAAATGGCGTTCAGCGCAGCACCTTTACCTGGCACACCGTTTAGGCCGTCTTCACCTTGCCAAATGCAATCGAAAGCAGAGATACGATCACTGATCACCATGATGGCCAGCGGCGCATCGGCAGGCACATCGTAACCTTTTTCACGGATCAAACGGGCACTGTCTTCAGCTGTAAGCCAGTACACGCTACGTACTTTACCGGAGTGGACTGGTTTATCAGTACGAATTGGTAAATCGTCGTTTACCGCAAGAACTTTATCTGCAAGGCTCATAGAGTTCCTTTCTATAGATATAGGCTGATGGGAAGGGCTGAATTGTAGCAGAATCACTTCGATGCAACACTATTCACAACGTTTTCCTTTCTTTTTGATAACAAACAAAAGGGATTCAATGAGGGCTTTTTGTTTGAAAATAAGTGAAATATCAGCGAGATATTTATCACAAACTGACTGTTGTTCTCATTTTTTAATATCCCCAATAGCTACAGATGAATCAGACGTAATATTATTGCAACAAAGCATACGGATGTATTGGTTCAGCGAACCTATTGATGTACAGAATATTAAGGGGATGTTTGTGAGTAGTACAAAGCAGTCATATGACGCACTTTTAGTGGAGCGCGCCTGGGATAAAGATACTCAAATCAGTTTTTTTCTTGAATATATTGAAGAATATAAACTCGCTGACCATTTCTTGTCTTATTTAGGCTTAAAACCAATTGCAACGCCAAGCGTAATTATTTCCTCTAAAGAGTATTCAATTGAGTAACTCATTGAAATAATAGTGAAAAATGAGCGTATCTCAGAGATTATCAAAGAAAACTCGTTAGTGACTAAAGATGAAAATCCGTGGACTACAGCAAATATCGCTAAATGTGTTAAAGAGTCGCTTTCTGTCGCGTTAGAGCCTGAAGATGAGCAGTTAGAAAAGGAATTGCTGGCCTATTTTAATCTACGTCACGCCTCGTTTATTAAACCATTACAAGAACAGACGCCAAGTGAATCACAGCCATCTGATGGTGATGAGTTTTTTGACAATATTTTCAGCCGTTATGCAAAATTTGGCTAACCGACCCGATACTGAACATAGCTAGTATCTTTTATACCGATTGATTCTGCTCCAAAAAATAGCAGGAATAGCGAATTCCTGCTTTAAGCATTTCTTTCACCAAAAGCGTGCGCCCCGGCACTGGATTTGCATTTAACCTTTTTAGTAGTTCATTGAGACCAATGAAGGTGTTTTTAATGCGCAAAAGAGGGGAGTGATGCACATGAACGGAGCAAAACAGCAATACGACGAGTTAGTCTCAGCCCGTTTGTGGGATAAAGAGACGCAAATCAATTACTTCCTTGAATATGCGGAAGAATATCAATTATCAGCACATTTTTTGTCTTATCTGGCGTTGAAGGCATCGGCAGTAGCTGATCCGGTTATCTCTTCAAAAAATTATACGACCGAACAACTGATTGAAATGCTGAGTAAAAGCGAACGTATTTCAACAGTAATAAAAGAGAATGCGTTGGTGACTCAGGTTGTCGACCCTTGGTCGGCGCCGCGTATGATTGAATGCATCGCCAGCAGTATTTCTGTGGCTGTTGACCCGGACAATAAGCCATTAGTGCAGGAGTTGTTAACGTATTTTAATGTGAAACATTCGTTTTTAATCAGATCGATGAATAAATCATCAAGTGTTGAATCGGATGTGGTATCGGATAAATACCGTTTCGGTGCCAGAGGGTAGTTGAATTATTCGCTATCAGTATTGAGATCATGCTAGTTTGAAATAGCCGCCTTATGTTCGCATGGTACGTTCGCATCCCGCTGAACTGAATCCTGGTTCATATAAATCAGGAGATAAGTTTGATGAGCAACCAGCAATGGAAAGCGAAGTGGAAGCGTGATGATATCGCGTTTCATCAGTCAGAAATTAACCCGCTGTTACCGCAATTCTGGCCAACACTCGGTTTAACTGTCGGTGATACCGTGCTGGTTCCTTTATGTGGCAAAAGTTTGGATATGGATTGGTTGCTAGCTGCCGGTTATAAAGTTTTTGGTATTGAACTCAGTAATATTGCTATACAGGCTTTTTTTGCCGGACGTGGCCTAGTGCCTAACCGGCAACGGCATGGCCGTTTTATTCGTTGGTCACATGGCAATGTGGAAATCTGGTGTGGCGATCTGTTCGATCTCTGTGCTGCTGATCTACTTGATATCAGCGCCATCTATGACTGTGCGGCACTGACCGCACTGCCAGAAGCAACACGCAGCCAATATGTGCGTCACCTTGGCGCGTTGTTACCGAGTGCCAGTCAGATTTTATTGCTGACGACGGAATCTGCAGACGAAATAACCACGGTGCTGCCATTAGCGATAGACAGTGAAGTCGCCAGCCTTTATGCGTCTCGCTATAGCATTGAGTTATTGCATGGTAATCAGTGTATGAAGATCGACCCGGAATATCCGCATGAAGCAGCCAGAATGCTGGAAGAAAAAGTATATCGAATGCGGCCTCATTAGCGCTAAGGCGCGAAGAGGAAAGTTGCGCCAGTTTAATCAGGGCTAATGTGTTATAATAACCGTCCAAGATCATACCGTTAATTTGTATGTCGGCCACCCACCCTGAATCTTTGGGGTAAGCAATTCTGCTGGCGGATTCTCCTTGTGTTATCTCCATCTCTTATTGCCGCGCATCTGTGGCGATCCCTCCATAATCTATTGATTTTCTGACGTTCGATCGATCATTGAAGGTTTTATTGTCTCAGCTGTATTTTCAGTTGGGCGCGGTTTCCTTTTGGTGTTTGAAACGATGTCGATCATCTGAGGTCTTACAACATGATCGCATATCTTATTTTAGTACACCGTTACCCGAACCAGTTCAAACGACTCTTCAAAGCGATTTATCATCCATCCAATCATTACATGATCCATGTCGATAAGCGTTCTGGTGCCGAGCTGCAGACAGAAATAAGCGATTTTCTGGCGGAATATCCGAATGCGTCGATGTTAAAAAGTGAAAAAGCGCTGTGGGGGGGATACAGTTTGGTTGATGCTGAATTACGCGGTATGAAGGAGTTATTAAACATGGGGTTGGAATGGAAATTCTTTATCAATCTCAGTGCGCAAGATTTCCCGCTAAAGTCACAGACATACATCCATAATTATCTGAATCAGCATATTGGTAAAGACTTTTTGAAGGTGGCTAATCAGGCAGAAATTCGACCGGACACCATGCATCGCTTAGAAGAATTCGTGACGGAAACAGATAATGAAATCATCAGCGAACCCGTTCAAAAACGGGCATTTCTTAAAGGTGTGACGCCTTACATCGGTAATCAGTGGATGATCCTGAGCCGTAAATTTTGTGAGTTTATCTCTCGTAGCCCGGAAGTGGATCGTTTCCGCGATTTTTATCGCAACACCCTGATTGCCGACGAAGGTTTCTTCCAAACCGTGATCATGAACACGAGCTATAAAGCGACACTGGTTAATGACGATAAACGAGCGATCGACTGGATACCGATGGGCACCATCAAGCTGCGCCCGCGCGATTTTACGGCTGACGATGCTGAATTCTTGAAGAATAGTGACGACTTATTTGCCCGTAAATTTGACGAAACCGTTGATCAGGATATTTTAACTATTCTTGAAGAACATCTGGTTCAGTCATCGGCGACGCCGGCAAAACTGATTGCGCCGCAGAGAGCTAAATCTCCAACCGGTGTTGCTGCCAATGCGATGATAGAAGCATTAGCTGAATAATCGATCAGGCAGTATGCAAAAAGCCCGGATGAAATAAATCATTCGGGCTTTTTAATGTCTCTTTTCTAAGGCGGGGTTACACCAATCGGATGCCACCATCTTCAATGGTGATCAGCCCTTGTTTAAACAGACCGCCAATGGCTTTCTTAAATGTACCCTTGCTCATGCTGAATTGAGAGTAAATCAGCTCAGGTGAGCTTTTGTCGCCGACAGGCAGGAAGCCACCTTGTTTTTGCAGACGCGCCAGAATTTTTTCACCTGCTTCATCTTTACGCGCTAAACCCGGTTTATTCAGGGTAACGTCCAGCTTGCCATCTTCATGAATTTTCTTGATATAGCCTTTGGTGCGCTGACCAATTTTAACGGTCGTGAAAATTTCGTTGTAGAAAATCAGGCCCCAGAATTTTTTATTCACGATCACTTTATAGCCGAGATCGGTCTGTTCGCAGATCAGCAAATCAACCTCTTCCCACGGTTCATACTGCGGCATTTCAATGCTTAGGTAATGATCGAGGCGGCTGGTAGCGGTCGGGCGGCTTTCGCGATCGAGATAAACATAGACTACGTAGGTATGGCCGGTTTGCATTGGTTTGGCTTGTTCATTGGCGGGCACAAACAGGTCTTTCTTCAAACCCCAATCGAGGAAGGCACCAATGCGGCTGGCGGAGATCACCTTCAGTCCGGCAAATTCGCCGACCTGGGCTAACGGTTTATCGGCGCTGATGACGAGTTCGCTGTCGCCATCTAGATAGGGGAACACAGCCAGTGTGCTGCCCTCTTTAATTGCTTGCGGCAACTGACTTTGTGGCACAAACACATGGCCTAAATCATCTGCATCCAACCAGGCGCCTTTTTCATCGATTTTAATTATTGGGAGGGAATTCATGCGGCCAAGTTGGATCATAGTGTTGTTCTCTTCGACAAAATTACATAACAAATAGAGTGGGATGATATCACTTCAAATCAGGTGTCGGGGATTTTTACGAAACAAGATGCCCTTAGTTTGTGTAATCGATTACATTTGAAGTGGGTGGCATGTTACATTTCTTTTGTCATTAACCGCGTTCACCTAGCAAAAACCAATGCAGATAAGCGTGATAATTCAATGTTCTGACAAGAAAAGCAGTAAAAACTATGTAACCGTTCACCAGCCCCGGCTTGACTAAGCCGAGGCTAGGTTGAATACGTCAG
>ERZ650300.133-NODE-133-length-40544-cov-8.569167_pt1 | contig 40544 bp, 36 predicted proteins | sample MGYA00376236_ERZ650300 | MGnify/ENA primary metagenome ERZ650300 (study PRJEB26733, sample SAMN07839303) | wastewater metagenome | biome: urban; feature: wastewater treatment plant; material: waste water | place: USA: North Carolina | collected 2016-04-28 ...
AGCCCCGATTGCAGTGGAAATCCTTTGATGCCGGGGTTCGGCAGCAAAGATTGTAGCGGAAAGCGGGACGACTCGTGATTGAAATATCGACTCGTGCTGCTCCCGAAAAAATTGGAAACTATTTCAAGTTTAGAGTTGAAGTTCGTTTGGTTTTATTGCTGTAAAAAGCCGCATTTTCTGTAACAATTGGGCGTTGTTGACTACTAATTACCTATTTTTGCAATTCTAAAAATCAAGCTATGAGTAGTATTCTCGAGGTAAAAAATGTAGTGAAGCAATATGGCGATTATGTTGCGCTAAATTCTGTTTCGCTTTCGATACCCAAAGGCAGTATTTATGGTTTATTAGGACCTAATGGTGCCGGAAAAACCTCTTTAATTCGTATCATCAATCAGATTACGTTGCCCGATAGTGGCGAAGTGCTTTTGGATGGCGAAAAATTACAACCCCATCATATACAACAAATCGGCTATCTACCCGAAGAAAGAGGCTTGTACAAATCGATGAAAGTGGGCGAGCAGTGTTTGTATTTGGCGCAGCTGAAAGGGCTTTCTAAAAAAGAGGCTAAAATTCAGTTGGACTATTGGTTTGAGAAATTAGACATCAAAGGCTGGTGGAACAAGAAAATCGAGGAGTTGTCCAAAGGAATGGCGCAAAAGATTCAGTTTGTGGTGTGTGTGTTGCACCAACCCAAATTGTTGATTTTTGATGAGCCATTTTCAGGTTTTGACCCTGTGAATGCCAATATTATTAAAGATGAAATTTTAAGCTTAAAGGAAAAAGGCACTACTATTATTTTCTCGACCCATAGAATGGAAAGTGTAGAGGAATTGTGTGACCATATCGCTTTGATTCATAAATCGAATAAACTGATAGAAGGGAAATTGGAAGAAGTAAAACGCCAATACCGCTCTAATAGTTTTGAAGTGGGTATTTTGACGGATAATGTCGAAGGCTTGATGTATGATTTGACACAGAAGTTTACCGTGGGTCCAGCCAATTTCAAGTCTTTGAATCAAGAATTGAAATTAGAAATTCAGCTAGGTACAGGCACACCGAACGAATTGTTGCAAGTCCTTACGCAACGTGGTCAAGTGACGCATTTTGTGGAAAAAATTCCAAGTGTGAACGATATCTTTATTAAAACGGTTGCCCCCTAACCCCCAAAGGGGGAACAATGGAGAAACGGAGAAATTGATTTTAAAAAACTGATAATTTAACCCTATTTACCCCAATAGGAATTCCCCCTTCGGGGGGTAGGGGGCTTTTCTAATGAGCATCATATCACTAATAATACAAAGAGAATTTATTGCCAAAGTACGCAACAAATCGTTTATCGTAATGACTTTTTTGAGTCCGTTATTGTTTGTTGGAATTGCTGTTTTTGTTAGTTATTTGGCGTCTATGAAAGCCGATACCAAGCAAATTGCGGTTCACGACGAAACAGGTTTGTTTGTTGCCGATTTTATGGCTAAAAATAAAAAAGATAGTGAATACCAGTATTTGGATTTGTCGGTTTTGGACGTGAAAGCCCTTAAGGATAGCATTACACAAGAGCGTTTTGAAGGTGTGTTGCAAATTCCTAAAACGGCATCTATTGCCGAGTTAGATAAGAAGATTCAATTCATTTCCAATGATAGTCCAAGTATCACTTTTATTGAGGAAGTTCAGGATATTTTGGATAAAAAAATCACCCAACTCAATTTTCAATCCGCAAAATTGGATACGGTGGCGATACATAAAGCGCAGTCCAATATCAACATCAGTTTGAGTAAAGCCTCAGGCGAGGAAAGTTTGAAAGGATTGAATGAAATTAAAATTGCCATTGGTGGTGCCTTTGGGTATTTGATTATGATGTTTATTGTGATTTATGGCAATATGGTGATGCGAAGCGTAATCGAAGAAAAAACCAATCGTATCATCGAAATCATTATTTCATCGGTAAAACCTTTTCAGTTGATGATGGGTAAAATCATTGGGACTTCGTTGGCAGGAATTCTTCAGTTTTTAATTTGGGCGATTATAGGTTTGGGATTGTTTTTGGGTGCTTCCTTGTTTTTCGGTGTCAATTTAGGACCTACTTCTAAAGTTCCACCCGAAGTAATGCAAGCAGCGCAACACGAAATAGCAAGTACAGCACAATTGTATATAGCCGAATTATGGAATCTTCCGATTGGAACTTTACTGACTTGTTTTGTGATTTATTTCATTGGAGGCTACTTTTTGTATAGTTCATTTTATGCCGCAATTGGTGCTGCGGTTGACAACGAAACCGATTCGCAACAGTTTTTGTTGCCTATTATTATGCCTTTGATTTTGGGCGTTTACATCGGATTTTTTACGGTAATCAATGACCCTCACGGTACGGTAGCTACCATTTTTTCGATTGTGCCTTTGACATCGCCAATCGTGATGCTAATGCGTATTCCTTTTGGCGTACCTTTGTGGCAAATTTTGCTTTCGATGGTACTTTTATTCGGAACGTTTTTATTGGTAGTTTGGTTTGCTTCCAAAATTTATCGCGTGGGCATTTTGATGTACGGCAAAAAACCAAGTTGGAAAGAATTGTATAAGTGGTTGAAGTATTAAACCCCAAAAAGTAAATCCCAAAATTCAACTATTGGAATTTGGATTTTTTAAAATTTGAAAATTGTTAAGGATGAGTAAAATATTAATTATAGAAGACGAAGCGGCGATTCGTAGGGTTTTGGTCAAAATTCTTTCAGAAGAGAATGATACCTATCAGGTAGACGAAGCAGAAGACGGCGCTGTAGGTTTAGAGAAAATAAAAAATACCGATTACGATTTGGTGCTTTGCGATATCAAAATGCCAAAATTAGACGGGGTTGAAGTATTGGAAGCTGTCAAAAAAATCAAACCTGAGATTCCAATGGTGATGATTTCAGGACACGGCGATATGGAAACGGCCATCAATACGATGCGTTTGGGAGCTTTTGATTATATCTCGAAACCGCCCGATTTGAACCGTTTGTTGAATACCGTTCGCAATGCCTTAGACCGCAAAAAATTAGTAGTTGAGAATAAAATTCTAAAGAAAAAAGTCAGCAAAAACTACGAAATGATTGGCGAGAGCGAAGCCATTAATCATATCAAAATGATGATTGATAAAGTGGCTCCTACCGAAGCTAGAGTATTAATTACAGGGCCTAACGGAACTGGAAAAGAATTGGTAGCCCATCAATTGCACGAGAAAAGCGAACGCGCTAGTTTTCCTTTAATCGAAGTGAACTGTGCTGCTATTCCATCAGAATTGATAGAAAGTGAGTTGTTTGGACACGTCAAAGGCGCCTTCACCTCGGCTGTAAAAGACCGTGCAGGCAAGTTTGAAGCAGCGGATAAAGGCACTATTTTCTTGGATGAAATTGGCGATATGAGTCTTTCGGCTCAAGCCAAAGTGTTGCGTGCTTTACAAGAAAGTATGATTACGAGAGTGGGAGCAGACAAAGACATTAAAGTGGATGTTCGTGTAGTTGCTGCAACTAACAAAGATTTGAAACAAGAGATTGCCGAAGGTCGTTTTAGAGAAGATTTGTACCACCGTTTGGCGGTTATTTTAATCAAAGTTCCTGCTTTGAATGAACGTCGCACCGATATTCCGATGTTGGTTACACATTTTGCAGAGAAAATTGCTTCAGAACAAGGTAATGCTGTGAAAAAATTTTCGGAAGCTGCCATTAGCTTACTGCAAGAATACGATTGGACAGGAAACATACGAGAATTACGCAATGTAGTGGAACGCTTAATAATTCTGGGTGGAAGCGAAATTTCTGAAACGGATGTAAAGTTGTTTGCTAGTAAATAGCGAATCTAACCGCCCGAAGGGTGAATTATAAATTGGCATAAATCAAAATAAATAGTTTTGATTTAATGGGTTTTTAAATTAAAAAGCCTAAAACCTAAAATTTAAATAGGCAAATGAAACTAAAAAAAATAAACGAGAATCTTCAAAAGGCATTGATTGAAAATGGTTTGGTAGAAGCCAATGCTATGCAACAGGAGACTTTTTCTACGCTAAAAAGCGGAGCAGATTGTTTGATTGTTGCGCCGAAAGGAAGCGGAAAAACAACGACTATTGTAATCAATGTAATTCAGCGTTTGGCGGGTGCCAATGAAGAATCTCCAAGAGCACTTATCGTAGTAGAAGACAAAGCTAAGGTATTGGCAATGGAAGAGCTTTTTGATAAATACAATCAGTATACCAAGTTAGAAGTATACGGTGTTCACGATAAAGGCGATATGGACTATGACAAAAATTACATTTCCACAGGTATCGATGTTTTGATTGGTACACCTAGTCGATTGAATGAAATGTTCTCTTCTGCAGGTTACAATGTCAATCGTTTAAAAATGTTCATCATTGATGACACTGACCCTATATTGAAATTACGTCACGAAACCAAAATTATGCGTATTTCAAACAGTATTGCTAAAACGCAGCGTATCATTTTTGCGGAACAAATTACGGAACGAATTGATTTGTTGGCAGAGAAAATGCTAATCGAACCTTTTGAATTTGATTTCGATGAAGAAGAAGAAGAGGACGATGATGAAGAAATTTAGAGAGTAGATTTTTGAAGTTAGATTTTGAAAAGATAATAAACATTAAAATAGTTGCGCTTCTTTGCGTAATTCCTTGCGGACTTTGCGGTTAAGTGCAACAACAAACATAAAACAGTATGGGATTAATGAAAGTGTTTTCAGGCAGTGAAATTTTAGCACTAGCCTTACAAGAAAAATTAGAAACAGCGGGAATCGATACCGTAAAAAAAGATAATATTCAATCGGCTCGTTTGGGTGGATTTGGTGGTTCCGATTTGGCCATTGAAATTTTTATTCAAGAAACAGATTTTGCGAAGGCGAATCCAGTTATCGAGGATTTTAGAATGAGTATTTAAATTGTTTCCATAAGTTATGAAATACAAAATGCTAGTTTTAGATATGGACGACACGCTGCTGACAGACAATCATACCATTTCTAAAGAAAATAGAGCCATGATTGCAATGGCACAAGCAAAGGGAGTCGAAGTGGTTTTGGCATCAGGAAGGCCTACGCCAGCGATGACACATTATGCAAAAGACTTGCAAAATAGTTATATGATTTCGTTCAATGGTGCTGTAGTTACCGATTTAAAAAACGATACGGTAATTTTTGAGCAATCGTTGACTAAAGAGCAAATTCATGAGCTGCATGATTACAGTTTGAAAATGAAAACGCATATCATTACGTATATTAATGATACCATTGTAAGCGAAACCCACTCTGAATTTATTGAGGTTGAACGAAGCATAACGGGTATGCCGCACGAACTAGTTCCTGATTTTAAAGCAGCTGTGACTTCTAATGCAGTAAAATGTATTTTACTTGAAGACCCTTCTTATTTGAAAACGGTAGAAAGTGATTTGAAACAAGCCATGCCAGATTTAAGTGTGTCCATGTCGAAACCTTTCTTTTTGGAAGTTGCCCCTAATGGCATTGATAAAGCCGCAAGTATTGCATTTTTGGCGAGGAAATTAGACATTGACCAAAGTGAAATTATTGCAGTAGGCAATGCTGGAAACGATTTGACAATGATTCAATATGCGGGATTAGGTGTTTGGGTAGATAATGTAACTCCCGAATTGAGAGGTTTTGGAGATGTCATTGTAGCTTCGAATAATAATCACGGCGTAGCTGAGGTTATCGAACGATATATTTTGAGTTAAAACTTTTTTATCTCATAAAAAAAACGGGAAAGTAGCAGTGTTACTTTCCCGTTTTTATTTTTTATAGCTATTGATTAAATTTTGGCAACCGATACGAAGTATTTGTTTCCGTCACCCATAGTTAATTTTACGCGTTCATCACAAAGGTCAATAGCGTGTGTCTTGCTTTCATAACAATTGCAAGAGGTATTTTTGTCTTTTGCCATTGGGGTTTCACATTTTACATTTTTAAAAGCTGTAAGTTGTGGGTTATATAAAGTAACCAAATCGGTAGAAGCGGTAACCAAAGTAATGATACTCGCACTGTTATCGTTGGTGATTCTATAGACAATTCTGTCGGTGTAGTTTACACCGTCAATCATCACTTTTCGGATGTAAGTGTACGCAATGGAGCTAGTTTCGGCTTCTTTTACTTCGAATTTAAATCCTAAAGCTCGAATTTCTAAATCAAATTTTTGTTGTGAGTTGTAATTGGCCCAATTGGTTAGGGTGGCAACTGTTGGAAAAGTGTTTGTTTTGCTAGTAGTATTTTGGCCGTAGCTGCTCAAAATAGCCAATAGCACGAAGTAGATTGTGGGGAAAAATGCTTTCATGTTGGTTGAACTAATTTTTTTGCCTACTCTAGTTGGTTTTCGGCTTCCCCATTTTGTTAATTAATTGATTGTAAATGTATTAGATTTTTGTGTTTACTACAATGCAAGATAGAATTTAAATTATCATCTGCAAAATTTGAGGTAGGAAATATAGTATTTTAGCTAGGCTTAGGAGTGTTGTTCTTTTGGTTTAAGATAAACCCTTGATATTTAATGAGTAATAGTGATTTTTGCTTTAAAAAAAAATTACTTGATTTGAAAATTATTCTAAAGTAATGCTTTCGATATCCTGATTTTTGTTTGTAATTTTGCAACCTCAATTTTTTGACAACGATTTCATTAATTGAGCTATCTTATGGAAAATAAAAAACGAGTTGCCTTCTATACGCTGGGTTGTAAACTGAACTTTTCAGAAACGTCAACCATAGCGAGAAATCTTCAAGAAGAAGGCTTTGAAAGAGTGGATTTTGAAGAAGTAGCAGATATGTATGTTATTAATACGTGTTCTGTTACAGAAAATGCAGACAAACAATTCAAGCAAGTTGTGCGCAAAGCGATGAAGCTAAACGACAAAGCCTTTGTAGCCGCTGTGGGTTGTTATGCACAATTAAAGCCAGAAGAACTCGCCGATGTAGACGGTGTAGATTTGGTTCTGGGCGCCACCGAAAAATTCAAACTAGCAGATTATATTAACGATTTATCCAAAAACGATTTTGGTCAAGTACATTCTTGCGAAATCGCCGAAGCCGATTTCTATGTAGGCAGTTATTCTATTGGCGACAGAACGAGAGCCTTTTTGAAAGTACAAGACGGTTGCGATTACAAATGCACTTATTGTACAATTCCATTAGCGAGAGGAATTTCAAGAAGTGATGCTTTAGAAAATGTATTGCAAAATGCTGCCGAAATTTCGAAACAAGGAATCAAAGAAATAGTGCTTACGGGTGTAAATATTGGCGATTACGGAAAAGGAGAGTTCGGGAACAAAAAACACGAACATACCTTCCTTGATTTGGTAAAAGCACTTGACGAAGTGGAGGGTATTGAACGCCTTCGAATTTCTTCTATCGAACCCAATTTATTGAAAAACGAAACCATTGATTTTGTTTCCAAAAGCCGAACATTTGTGCCGCATTTTCATATTCCTTTGCAATCTGGAAGTAATGAGATTTTGGGAAAAATGAAACGTCGTTACCAACGTGAAGTGTATACCGATAGAGTAGCCAATATTCGTCAAGTAATGCCACACGCTTGTATTGGTGTGGATGTAATCGTAGGTTTTCCAGGAGAAACGGACGAGCATTTCCTAGAAACCTATCATTTTTTGAATGATTTGGATATTTCTTATTTACACGTTTTTACCTATTCAGAACGCGATAACACGGAGGCGGCTGTGATGGAAGGCGTGGTTCCTAATAATGTTCGCGCCAAACGTAGCAAAATGTTACGTGGTTTATCAGTAAAGAAACGCCGTGCTTTTTATGAAAGTCAATTGGGTACACAAAGAACGGTTTTGTTTGAGGGCGAAAATAAAGAAGGATACATTCACGGTTTTACCGAAAATTATGTAAAAGTGAAAACCCCTTGGGACCCAGCCTTAGTGAATACCTTACACGAGGTACAATTGACCCGAATTGACGAAGACGGAAGTGTTCGTATGGAATTTATCAACACATTGACTACAATATAATATTGTCTATAGCATAAAAGCCCTTATTTGCAAGGGCTTTTTGTTTGTAAGTCTAATTTTCATCGTCTGGAATTACCAATTGAATGGCTTTAATATAGTCAGTATCAAATTCAATAGTTCTTATCTTTTCAGGCTTAACACACAAATCTCCACCATATTCCCCTCGTGTATCTAGGAAATCAATAATCAGTTCGTCTTTGCTCAACGAGATTAGTTTACCCAAATAAGTAATACGTGTTGACTTTTTAGAAAACTGAAAAACACTATAATTTTCATCCAAAAAGCTAACGATTGTAGCCAGATTTTGGATTGGAATGATGGTGTCAGTAGTTGTTTTTTCTCCTTTTAATCGAATTATTTTTTCGGTAAATTCATGGTCTTCATCCCTGTGTATAGTCTTTACCTTTTTATGTTTAAGCAGTATATATCCATCCAAAACGAAATCAACGGGATTCTTACGTAATAAAATCCATTCTTCGGAATAATCGATAAGAAAACCAGAGAAGATTTCTTTTAAGTCATCAAATTCTATTGAAATTAATTGTCCTAAATACTTTTTCAAAACAAATAAATTAAGGATTGGTGGACCAAATACTACTGTTTTTAATAAAAACGCGACGGTTTAGTTTAAGCTGAGCAATTAACAATTCAGCTATGTCTTCTGCTTGCATGACTTTCTCAGGATTACCATCAGTAAGGTTTAACTCCTTGGCCATATCAGTAGCTACAGTACTAGGCGTTAATGCGGTAACTCTAATATTGTGCTTACGCATTTCTTGCATCAACGAATCAGTTAAACCCAAAAGTGCAAATTTGGAAGCGCTATACGCACTCGTCAAGGCATTTCCATTTAAGCCCGCAGTTGATGAAATGTTGATGATATCACCCGTTTGTCTCTCTATCATGTTTGGTAAAATTGCACGTGTCACGTAATAAACTCCCATCAAATTTACCTGAATGATGCGTTCCCATTCTGAGGGTTCTAACTCTAAGAACTTTCCAAAAGCTGCAATTCCAGCATTGTTAATCAGGATATCAATAGTTTGAAATGAGGCTATTGCTTTCTCTATGGCTAAATTAACTGAATTTATATCAGCCACATCTGCTGTTAATGCCAAGGTTTTTACATCATAAGTGTTTATTTCTTGAGCAACTTCATCAATATCCGCTTGGGTTCTAGCAATCAAAACGATATTTACACCCTCTTTGGCTAATGCAATCGCTACTGCTTTTCCTATTCCTTTTCCAGCACCTGTAATTAGTGCATTTTTATTTTTTAAATTTATCATATCTTAGTTTTATAATACAAAAAAAGCAGCATTTTAGTCTCACAAATATATGGGTTTTGCTTCCTAAAATGATGCTTTTTGGTATTTCTTAATTTAAGTTTAACACGTATTTAGTTTTTTAACTTTAAAGAAACTAAATAGTAAACCTTAATTTGCAGCTTCTACCAAGCGGATGAATTCGGCTTTGTATCCTTCAGAGTCGTTTGACAAGCCTTGTTTTGCCAAAGCAATAATGTCTTTTGAAGAAGAATTCGCAATCAGTTTTGAATCTCTCAATTTTAAACCGAACCAAGCTACGGCATTGCTAAATTTAAAATCATCGCTGGCGTTTTGTAGCAAGATACTTTTGTTTTCTATGGTTTGAACCATTTCGATGCTTTGGTCACCATCTGGTTTTTTGTAACGGAATTTTATGGTGGCTAACTCGTTAGTGTATTTATTTTCTGTTGGAGTAGTGGTGGTGTATTTTAGTTCATCCGCTTCTGTATAAAATTTACTTTTGCTGCCCGCTGGTATAATTTCATACAAAGCCGTTACTGAATGATTACTGCCTAATTCTCCCGCATCAATGGCATCATTTTTAAAATCTTCGGGTCTTAGTTTTCGGTTTTCATACCCAATCAATCGGTAGGCTTTTACTTGGTTGGGATTGAATTCAATTTGAATTTTTACATCTTTTGCAATTGCAAACATCGAGCCTTTAAATTCTTTACCCAAAAAACGATTCGCTTCTTGAATGGTATCAATGTAGGCATAATTGCCATTACCTTTGTTAGCTAATATTTCCATTTTACTGTCTTTGTAATTTCCCATTCCGTAGCCTAAACAAGTTAAGAATACACCAGATTTTCTTTTTTCTTCGATGAGGTTTTCCATATCAGCATTGGAAGAACTTCCTACATTAAAATCGCCATCAGTAGCCAAAATTACTCTGTTGTTGCCTCCTTTTATGAAGTTTTCTGCCGCAATTTTATAGGCAAGCGTAATGCCTTCGCCACCTGCGGTACTTCCTCCTGCGTTGAGTTGTTCTAATGCATTATTTATGGTTTCTTTTTCATCTCCAGAGGTTGGAGGTAATACTAAACCAGCAGCTCCAGCATATACTACAATTGATACTTTGTCTTTGGCTCTCAACTCATTTACCAAAATTTTCATAGATTGTTTTAATAAGGGTAATTTATTCGCAGCACTCATAGACCCTGAAACATCAATTAAGAAAACCAAATTCGAGGCTGGCAAATCAAGGGTCGGAATGTTTTTTCCTTGCAATCCAATTTTTAAAATTTTAGTATCCGTATTCCACGGACTGTGACTCAATTCGGTTTGAATAGCAAACGGATGTTGGTCATTAGGTTGTGCGTAATTGTATTTGAAAAAATTAACCATTTCCTCCACGCGAACCGCATCTTTAGGTACTTTTTGTCCGTTGTTAATCATACGTCTTACATTGGTATAAGAGGCATTGTCAACATCAATAGAAAAAGTGGAAAGCGGTGCTGTTTTTGGACTTTCAAATGCATTTTCTACAAAACTTTCGTAGTCTTCATCATTGATTGGTTCTGGTTGATAAGGATTTAGTTGGTTTAATTTTTTGTTTACTTCTTTCTCGCTTAAGTTTTTATAGATTTCATTTTTTGAGGTGATAATCAAAACACCATTTGCAGCTTTTGCTCCATATAGTGAAGTAGCAGCACTGTCTTTGAGCACTTTTATATCTTGAATATCGTTGGGGTTGATTTTAGCTAGTGCATTCGATTTTACAGGCACACCATCGATGATATAGAGCGGTTCATTTTTAGAAGAAATACAGTTCGTGCCTCTAATGACGATGCTTTGTGGAGCATTAGCAATGGCGTTAGTGTTAGACGAAATGGTCAATCCTGCGACACGACCTTCCAGCTTTTGAACTGAAGCTGCGGTCGAGGCTTTCTTTTTTTCATAGAAAGTATTGTCAGATTCATATTCGGCGTTACTGCCGTAGCCTACTACGACCACTTCATTTAGGGACATTTGGTCTGCCACTAGTTTTACATTAATGATGTTTTGTTCTCCCACTTTTTTAGTTTGCGGTTTATAACCAATGTAACTAAACACCAATTGGTCTCCTTTTTGCGCTTGAATGGTATACTTCCCATCAAAATTTGTACTGGTATTCGCTTTTGAATTTTTGTTGACAATGGTCACTCCAGGAAGCGGGGCTGAGGCGTCAGAAACGGTTCCAGTAATCGTTTTTTCTTGTGCTTTTGTTACGAAACATATAAGCATAGCAAGGCCTAATGAAATAAGTTTTACGTTTTTCATAATCGTTTTTTTTTAAGATTAGTGTTAGGGGATTCCTATTTTTGGACTGCGGGTTTTCCTGTTTTTGTAGTGATAATTACGACACCTTTTTTGCCTTTTTCACCATATTTTGAAACAGCATCGGTGTCTTTGAGAATGACGATGGTCTTAATGTCTTGATGATTGAGAGGCGCATAAGGACTCTTGGGCTGTGGACCAAACAAATCATCCTCCGAAAAGTAATGCCCATCAATGATATAAAGCGGATTATCTAAAACTATCACCGATTCTAAGTTCTCGGGTTTAAAATTAGAAAGTTCTTCTTGCATAATGCGTTCTCTTTTTGAGGCATTACTGTCTGAAAGTGCAGTGTTGTCAATCACGACCAATGGACTACTTTTTTTAGCACGCTCTTGACTTTTTTCAGCAAAAGCCATTTTGTAACTGGCTTTCTCTTTGGCTACTGAAGCTGGAGCCGCTAGTTTTTGCTCTATTGCATTCGATTCAGCATCTTTTTCATCCGCTACTTCCGAACTTGCAATTGCTGTAGTTATTTCAGGAATACTAATAGCATTTGTCGCACTACTTATTATCGTGTCTTTGGATTGGGCGTTATGAATCACAACTTCTTCCCCGATACTTTTGTTGATGATTGTTGCAGCTTCAGCTTTTGGAATGATTATAGGAGAACTACTAGTTTTATTTTCGTTAGTTTCAACAGTCGATGGATTGTTTTTTGTGGTTGTAGTAACCACCTCTGGAGCTTCTTGAATACTTTTCGGGCTAGACGAATTCAAGAACTGAAAGCCAATCGAAAGCACCAATAAAAGCGATGCGGCTACGGCGATTTTTTGCCATAAAGCGATAGTTTTTTTAGCTTCCTTTTTGTCTAGTTTTTCTTCTAAGCGCGACCATACTTTTTCCATTGCAGGAAAATCTTGGTTTTCAGCATTTCGCTCAGCTTCTTTTATTTGTTCGAATAATTTATCTTGATAGTCCATAACTATTTTGCTTTTTGATAATAGAGGTTGTTCACCAGTTCCTTTAGTTTACTTTTGGCGGCATTCAATTGTGATTTTGAGGTGCCCTCAGAGATTTGCAACAAACTCGCAATCTCCTTGTGTCCATAGCCTTCTATCACAAAAAGAGTAAAAATAGTTTTGCAACCCTCTGGAATATGGTTCAAAAGTTCCAATAAATCGGCTTCTTCAAGCGCTGTGATTTCTTCAGTAAAAGGTTGCGAAAGCAATTTCACATCATCCAAATACATATTGAAATTGGTACTTTTTTTAATTGCTGCCAAACAGTGATTCACCGTTATTTTTCGGCACCAAGCCTCAAAAGCCAGCACCTCTTTCAACTGGTCTATTTTGGTGAAAATAGTATAAAAAGCGTCGGCCAAAACTTCTTCAATATCTTCCTCCTTTTTAAGATAGCGCTTGCAAGTGCGATACAGCTTGGGCGCCATATACTCATACACCTGTCGCTGAGCATCACGGTGCATTTTTTTGCAGTTAGAGAGTAGGGTTTCGTTTATCACAATTGATGTCTTTATTACTAAAGAGCGATTAAAAATCAAAAAGGTTGGGAAGCCCATCAAAAAAATATTCTTTTTTTACTACAATCATCAGGAATTCTAGTTTTAAAAATGAATGAAGGAGCGCCAACACTAGGCTTTCTGGTTAGCAGGATTCCCGCTGTACGTTATATCTTTTTTATAACTGTCAGGTCCAAAAACCTGCCAGCTATAAAAAAGGATGCCACTTCCATCGGGGCTATGAGCCAACATAGTGCTTTTTTGGAAGCAATTTAATGTGATTCAGTTTGTCTTGCTTTCAATTGCCTCCAGCTTTAGCTGGAGAATGGGGATTGATTGCATTGGCTTTAGCCAAATAAAAGCAGCTAATTTTGGCTAAAGCCTTTAAAACTTTCAAATTTCACCCCTCCAACTAAAGTTGGAGGCAATTAATGTCAAAAAAAATATCTGAATAATAACACTTTCTGTTTTTTGTTAATTGATTAAAAATTTCCCGTGACTTCGTATTCTTTTGTTTTATCTTTTTTATCCGCTACTAATTTCAAAAAGGTATCGAGTTCTTTTGTCAAAGGCAATTGATTTTGGCTTTTCCAAAAATCTGCTGAATAGATAAATTTAGCTTTGAATAAATCTTTATCAGTCGAAAAATTAGGAATAATTTTCTCGTCCCGAGGTGCACTAGTTGTAAATAAATCTATTGAATTATTAAAATAGAAGGACTTTTTATCTGTTACGACTTCTACTTTGACATCCATTTTTAATGAAACAGGGTAGTATTTATTTGAAGCCACGTCTTTAATGAATTTTATGTGCTTGGTCCACTCGGGAGTCCTGTATTTAACCTTGGAAAGCATAAATTTTGAATAGGGCAGTAAATCAGTATCAATATCTGAACTCATTTTAAATTCAACAATGGCAAGATCTTTTTTGTTGATGACAAGATAACCTTTGATACCAAGGCCTTGAGTGTTTTTATTCTTGGATTCAAATTCAATTTTTTTGTAATTCTCATCATTAAATGCAATTTCAGTAAAATTGCATCCGCTTGGTGATGGCGCAACCAAGTTAGATATTTCTTCAAAATTTTGAAATTTAAAGTCTATACCTTCTTTTTTATCATAAAGTTTTACTTTACGCATATTCAAAATTTCAATGCTTATTTTATCCTTGGATGAAATGTTTTGATTTTTTTTCCCTGACAAGTCTTGTAGCACAATTGTTTCTTTCTCTTGTTTTAAAACATTTCTCAAGAAAAAATCAATGGTATAGTTGCCAATTAAATTGTCTTTAATTCTATCGTACACTTTTTGAATATATGCTGCCGAATTCCCAACTAATATCTCGGGTAGTTGGATCGTTTTTTGTTGCATAAAGATTGTGTCTTTAGAATTTTTTAAATCATCAAAAGTTGTTTCTATATTTTCATATCCCAAAAGATTCAAATTGATGGCTTTGTTAGCAGAAACAAAAATGAATTTACCATCGATATTCGTAGTTGAATAATCTTTTTGGTTAGAAATTATTACGTTTTCTAATGGTAGTTTAGTAAGTAAATCAACTACTATTTTTTGAGTTTGAAAGTTTTGGGCATTGCTATAGGTAAAGATTAGTATTGCAAATAGTTTGAATATAGTTCTCATTTTCATATTATGGACTTGTACTTTGATTTTGTTGTTGATTAATAATTCATATTGTTTTTTTCAATCTCAAATAGTCTGTGTTTCATCACGAGTCGACCCGATATTCACCATTCAAAGGGTACTCTTGTCAAGTACTAATTTATAAATATTCGTTTCCAACACCTCCGAGTCTTTGTCTTCGCATAACAAAAACTCCAAGGTTTTGTCTGAATTTTGATAGAGAGTAAGGCCTTCAAATTTATGGGTATCGCTTATTTTTTGCGTAAATTCAAGTTTCATTGTTGCTACATCAATTACCCCAATCAAACTTCCTTTTACTTCTCCATCATTATATGTCGATTGTGTATCTTCGGCAGTAGCCAAAAAATAAATTTTAGTATCCACCAAAACGGCATCGGTAAAACTGCTACGTACACCATTAATTTTAGGCAACTTATACTCGTTGCTAATCATATTAAATTCATTGATTAGATTTTTACCATAAATCGTAAAAATCACATTTTTGCTCTTTTTTCCGTTCCCCCGATTAAAAAGCAGCCATTCTTTTCCAGTATAGATAGCCCCTTCCAGATTAAAATCATCGGCTTTGATTTGACCAAAGCTTTGCATCACGCCATACAAATCCGTCAAATCGTTGGTTTTAATCTCTTTTTCGGTTGTATTAATTTCTACCATTTTGTTGCGTTTCGGAGTAGAACCGGAACCAAAAACATACAACTTGTCATCAAAACTCGTTATGGCTTCAAAATCGGGTTTGTCTTTTTTGGCAATATTTGCGCTGGCGTTTTCAATAATAGCGTGTTGCTGTAAGTCTTTGGCTTCCATATTGTATTCGTACAAATAGCCGCTGTTATCACCAATAACATATAAGGAAGGCGATTTGTAAATAAGACCAGAAGCAGAACCAATTCCTATGATTTGAAATAAAAGCTCGAGTGTGAATTTTTCCATTGCATTATAAAATTTGTATCAATATCCCATTAAAGTGCGGAATCCAGATGAATTAAAAAACAACTAAAGTAGTGATTTGTCGGCAGAATCTTTTCGTTTAAACGGACTTTAAAAGTTTCTTCTCGTACTTTTTTTGAGACAGCTAGTTGGGTTTGGCTTCTTATTGTTAATTCAATTTTAACCCTATATGTACTCATTGTTACGTTGTAAATTTTAGATTAAATTATACTATAAAATCTTACGGATTGATAGCTGTTTCTTAATCCCACAGTGACAATGTGTTTATATTCATAGCCTTATTTTGTGGGTATAAAAAAAACATATAACAATGAAAAAACTAATTTTACCCTTATTGTGTTTGGTTTCACTTATTTCTTGTGAGAACGACTCTAATGACGCTAAACCAACTAGTGTGGTATTGGCAAATCAATCTGTAACTCCAGTATTGCTTACTAAAAAAGCAGGTTTTGAAAACGTGGAGTTATTCTCTTTAATTTCTTCTGATGATGTATTGGCTGGAAGCCCAAAATTCGTTTTTGGAGGTTCGGCTGATGGTTCTGGTTTGTTAAGAAACGAAGACGGAACATTTACTTTTTTGGTAAATCACGAAGACAATTTTGCGGTTTCAAGAGTTACTCTTGACAAAACCTTCAAACCTTTGAAAGGAGAATATTTATTAAACTCAGACGGAGGATTCTGGAGATTATGTAGTGCAACAATGGTGACTCCATCAGAACACGGATTTGGACCACTATTCTTAACTTCAGGAGAATCAGGAGAAGAGTCACTTACGCACGGTTTAGACCCTTTCGCTAGTGTAACTGAAGCATCTAGAAACAGAGGTTTAGAAGCTTTAGGAAGACTAAACGCCGAAAATGCAGTGCCATTAAATGCAAAGGCTTACCCTGGAAAAACAGTCATTCTATTAGGTGATGACGATTCAGATACTTATGGAGGACAAGTGTTTATGTACGTAGCAGACAATGTTGGCGATTTGCAAAATGGTTCTTTGTATATGATGAAACGTAATGACGACAATCAAAGAGAAAAAGATATTGCTGTGAACCAAAAATATCCTGTTTCATTTGTTAAAATAGAAAATCATAAAAGTTTGACGGGAGCAGCCATCAATGCTTCGGTAAATACATTGAAAGCGTTGAAATTTGGTAGAGTAGAAGATTTAGATTATAAAAAAGGAAGCGTTGAAGGAACTAGAGAAATTTATTTTAACGTAACGGGTCAAAATACTACAGGTACCAATGCAGATGCTTCTAGAACCAAATACGGTCGTGTGTATAAATTAAATTTAGATGCTAAAAATCCATTAATCGGAAACTTAGAAGTGATTTTAGATGGTGATGACCGTAACGGTGTTGCAGGGAAATTTCAAAATCCAGACAATATATGTGTAACTAAAAATTATGTATATATTCAAGAAGATTCTAATGGTTACGGTGATGAAACTCACGATGCTTATATTTATCAATACAATATGGCTACCAAACAATTAAAAGTAGTTTTCGAATTAGACCATCGTCGTACTGCTTCCGATGCAGCTACTTATAATGTTGGTACTGTATCAAAATTTGGAAGCTGGGAATATGGCGCTATGATAGATGTATCGGAGCAATTAGGCATCGATGATACCTTTTTATTATCTGTACAACCTCATACTTGGAGAGGTGATAAATACAAAGGCGTAGACGGAGGAACAAAACGTCCTTCAGAAAATCAAGCCAGTCAAATAGTACTAATCAAAGGATTAGCTAGATAATACCTTTTTTTGTTTCAACTTAACCACGATTGTTTGTAAGCAATCGTGGTTTTAGTTTATAATGTATCCGCTTTTATATGAGATTGTAAATGCAACAACCCTTTTATTTATGAAAAGATTTTTTTTCTTATTGCTACTTTGCTCTTTTTTTTCTTGTCAAAAAAAGGAAAACACACATAGCCTTATTTCATCCAATTTTACACGAAACGTAACTGAATTAATTCAAGAAGTCAATCAATTAAAAGCGTTAGTAGCCTCAGATGCCAAGCTTTCAACGATTCAAAATCAATTTTTAAAAGCCAGAAATAGCTACAAAAAATTGGAATGGATGAGCGAGTACTATTATCCAACAGTTTCAAAATCAATTAACGGACCTGCAATTCCTGAGTTTGAAGAAAATGATGGCATAACAGTTCCTCCTGAGGGCTTTCAAGTAATAGAAGAATTTTTGTTTCCAAAATATGATGTAGCTACTAAATCAGATTTAGAAATGGAAATAGGCGTATTGAGGTCTAATTTGAAAAGATTACAAAAGGTTTCGGAAAAAACCACCTTAGCGGATACTTATATTTTTGACGCGTTGCGACTATCCATTTTTAGAATGATAACTCTCGGGATTACGGGCTTTGATTCTCCAGTTGCACTGCATTCCATCCCAGAAGCAAAAGTAGTTTTAGAGAGCATAGCGGAAAATGTAACTTTTTATAAAAACACGTTGGATGCTAAGTCATTTCAAGCGCTTTCAGCTACTCTTTCTCAAGGAACAAAATACCTAGAAACTCATACCAACTTCAATGCTTTTGATAGAGCGTATTTTATAAAAAATATAGCTAATCCATTGAGTAAACAGTTATATCAATGTCAAAAAAGTGCTTCGATTCCGTTTGTAAAAGAGACCAGAGCTCTAAAAACCACAGCGCAAACGCTCTTTGATAAAAATGCTTTTGATATAGAAGCTTTCAATGGTTTTCCTGATTATAAAACCACTCCAGAAAAAATTGCCTTAGGAAAAAAGTTATTCAATGACCCTATTTTGTCTGGCAATAATACGCGTTCTTGTGCTTCTTGTCACCATTCTGATATTGCTTTTACAGATGGTTTAGAGCAAACCATTTCCTTAGATGGCAAAACCAAAGTAAAGCGAAATACGCCTACTTTGATGAACATCGCTTTCCAACGTGCTTTCTTCTATGATTCTAAAGTAAGTTATCTCGAAGACCAAGCCGTGGCTGTCATTACAAACGAAATCGAAATGCACGGTTCTCTTGAAAAATCAGTAAAAGCCTTGAAAAATGATAAAAAGTACGTAGCCGAATTCAAAAAAGCATTTCCTAAAAATGAGATTAACGAATTCGGAATTAAGAACGCTTTGGCTTCCTACGTTCGTTCTTTGAGCCAATACAATTCAAAGTTTGATGAATATATGCGTGATGAAGTCGAATTTTCGTCAGATGAAAAAGCAGGTTTTAATCTATTTGCTGGCAAAGCCAAATGTGCTACTTGCCATTTTATTCCTTTAACCAACGGGACAGTCCCACCTAATTTTATGAAAACAGAAAGCGAAATTTTAGGAGTACCTAATAGGCATAATTATTTGGATACCGATTTAGGAAAATATGAATTGACCCAAGCCGAAATTCATAGAAATTCATTTAAAACACCGACCATCAGAAATATTGAGTTAACGGCTCCGTATATGCATAATGGTGTTTTCAAAACTTTAGAAGAAGTCATTGATTTTTATAACAAAGGTGGTGGAATTGGCCTTGGATTTAAAGTGCCTAATCAAACCTTGCCAGAAGATGAATTACTACTTTCAGATAAGGAAAAGAAACAGTTAATTGCTTTTATGAAAACCCTTACCGATAAGCGAAATTAAGAAAGTTCTTTGGTCTGTAGTGCTTTATTCAAGGTCGATTGGAAGGTTTCAAAAATGATTTTTTTTAAACTAATTTCTATTCAAAGAATCGATTTCTTCTGATTACCTTTGCCGACCTAAAAAGCACTATAATGAACTTGTCACAATACACCAAAGAGTTTTCGCAGAACATAAAATTGGCCTATCCTGTAGTTTTAGGAATGCTAGGTCACACCCTAATTGGTATTGTGGATAACTATATGGTGGGCAATTTAGGTTCTACAGAATTGGCAGCGGTTTCGTTAGGCAATAGTTTTATATTTTTAGCGCTCTCTGTAGGTATTGGTTTTTCTACAGCCATTACTCCATTGATTGCAGAGGCAGATGCGGAACAAAATACCAAAAAAATCCGAACGACTTTTCATCACGGATTGTTGTTGTGTACAATTTTAGGCGTTGTTTTGTTTGTTTTGACCGTCTTGTCCAAGCAACTGATGTATTTGATGAACCAGCCCGAAACGGTTGTCGTTTTGGCAGCGCCATACATTGATTGGGTGGCTTTTTCATTGATTCCTGTAATTATTTATCAAGGGTACAAGCAATTTGCCGATGGATTATCGCAAACCAAATATTCTATGTATGCCATATTTTTTGCCAATGTGGTACACGTTTTTTTTAATTACGTATTGATTTATGGTGTTTGGTTTTTTCCTAAGTTGGGAATCATAGGAGCTGCTCTAGGAACCGTTATTTCTAGAATTTTGATGGTGATTTTTATGCATTACATTATGAAACAGAATGCCATTATGAAACGCTATTTTAAAAATTTTACGTTCAAAGAAATCAAAAAATCGATTTTAAAAAAAATCATCAATCTAGGATTGCCCTCAGCGATGCAAATGTTGTTCGAGGTTACTTTATTTACCGCTGCGATTTGGCTTTCTGGAACTTTGGGTAAAAACAATCAAGCGGCCAATCAAATTGCATTGATTTTGGCTTCTTCTACTTTTATGGTCGCAATGGGATTGAATGTAACGGCAATGATACGTGTAGGTCACGCTAAAGGAGCGGCCGATTTTAAAGGACTAATTGTTGTAGCACGTTCTATTTTTTTATTGGCGATACTGATTGAATCGCTATTTGCCATTTTATTTATTGTCTTTCATAATTATTTGCCACATTTATTCTTGAATACTGCCGATGTTTCTCAATTGGCCGATAACAATGAAATTATAATGATAACGGCTAAATTGCTGTTGGTTGCAGCAGTTTTTCAAATTTCAGATGGTATTCAGGTTGTGGTTTTGGGAGCTTTGAGAGGGCTTCAAGATGTGAAGATTCCAATGTACATTACTTTTGTAGCCTATTGGATTGTTGGGTTTCCCGTTTCCTTTTACTTAGGCAAATATACAGATTTAGAGGCGGTAGGAATTTGGATTGGATTATTGGCGGGATTAACAGCGGCGGCTATATTTTTATACATTCGATTTTCTAGATTGACCAAGAAACTGGTTCTTTTGAACACAGCCGAATAAAGTTTTTCTTATAAATGTAACTTCTGTTTTATTTCCTCGTATAATAAGCATATCAACTAAACCCAAAAAAATGATAGTATTTATTATTCTCGGAATAATTTTGTTAGTCGTTAGTTTTACGGTAAACAACAGCGCTAATCCTTTATCTAAATTTTCTAATCTTTTAAAAATTATTGGTGTTCTATTACTCTTAATCGGAGTTTTTTCTTCGATGTTCAAGCAAATCGACGCGGGTAAAGTAGGCGTAAAATCGCTTTACGGTAGTGTACAACCCGATGTTTTAGAAAGTGGACTTCACGTAGTAAATCCGCTTTTGGATATTACTGTTTTTGATGTGCAAACACAAAACTATACTATGTCAGCCGTTCATAGTGAAGGGGCTCAAGAAGGTGATGATGCCATCAGAGTTTTATCCAATGACGGTTTGGAAGTAGTCTTAGACTTGACGGTTTTGTATCGTGTAATCCCAAATGAAGCGCCCAAAATTTTGAAAGGAATTGGAGAAAGCTACACCGATAAAATTGTACGCCCAGTAACCAGAACCCGTATTCGCGACAACGCTGTTTATTATGATGCAGTTGCTTTGTATTCAACCAAAAGAAATGAATTTCAACAACGTATTTTCAAAAGTATCGAAGCCGATTTTAAATCTAGAGGATTGGTGTTAGAACAATTGTTGATTCGAAATATCAATTTGCCAGAATCCGTAAAGAAAACCATCGAAAGTAAAATTAATGCCGAGCAAGATGCTCAAAAAATGACTTTTGTTTTGCAAAAAGAAAAACAAGAAGCGGAACGTAAAAGGGTAGAAGCACAAGGTATCGCAGATTACCAACGTATCATTTCTTTAGGTTTAACAGACAAACAATTGCAATACGAACAAATCAAAGCGCAAAAAGAAATCGCTACTTCACCCAATACCAAAATTATTTTTATGGGAAAAGGTAGTGCACCAGTGATACTTTCAGATAAATAGTTTTTAAGTTAATCGGTTATTTGATTAAACGGTTAACCTTTAGAACTGAATGCTTAAATTTGTAAAAAGTTATACGCTTTGAATAGCTTCGAAGTAAAATATAGTCAATAGACAACGAACAATAAACAACAAACAAAAATGGAATTACCAAAATTTTTATTAGGTGACAATACCGACTTTCCAGACGATATCTTTATCATTCATATGGATTATCCAAGATTTATCATTAATCTTAAAGATGATGAGGTAGAGTTTTTAGAAGAACCAGAAGACTTAGACGAAGCCGAATTAAACGCCGAAATGGAAGGTTTAATCGAACAAGCTAATGCGTTTTATGACCGCGAAATAGCACGATTTGAAGAGGAATAAGTTGGAATTAATCTCATAATAGAAAAAAGGGTAGTGTGAAATTGTTAAACACTACCCTTTTTTGGTTAGTTACTTTATTTTTGGGTTGAGTATTTACTCTTTTTGTACAAATACGAAGCCGTAATCACGTGACTCAACGCATCTTTTGCTAGTTCTTTGTTGAGAGGCACTGGCGTAAAAATAGTATCTTTTGAAACTTTAAATTGCAAAGGTTCTTTGTTGGGTTGCATAATAACCACTTGGTCTTCTACTCGGAACGCATTCACATCGTGAAATTGCATTATCGCTCTTCCTTTTGTCGAAGCTGGCAAACGGAACAGATTTCGACCCGGCATTGGCGTGATAACATTCATTCCAATTTTACTCAATGTGGTTGGTTGGATGTCAATTTGGCTACACAATTTTTCATATTTGGTATTTTTTGGAATGTTAGGACCAATCAACAAAGCGGGTATATGAAATTTATGAATAGGCACTAAATGTTTTCCGTAAGTTCTAGTGTTGTGGTCGGCAATGACTAAAAAAATAGTGTTTTTGTAATAGGCCTCTTTTTTGGCTAAGGCAAAAAACTTTCCAATGGCATAATCGGCATATTTCATAGCATTATGCACGGTATTTTTAGGCTTTTCGTACAACTGAATTCTGCCATCAGGAAACTCAAATGGTTCGTGATTCGAAGAGGAGAAAACCAGCGACACAAAGGGCTTGTCTTTTAGTGTTTTGAAATACGCATTGGCTTTCACCATTACATCTTCGTCGGACCAACCCCAAGTGCCGTGAAAAGCACTGGTTTTAGGGTCATATTGCGGTTCGTCAATGATGGTGCTAAAGCCGTTTCCATTAAAAAAAGCGCCCATATTATCAAAGTTGGCCATTCCGCCATAAATAAAACTGGTGTCATATCCTTTTGCTTTCAATAAACTAGCAATGGTATAAAAGTCTTTTTGAGAGTTATTCAGCTTGACCACACTTTCTGATGGCGAAGGCAGAAAACCAGTAACAACGGCTTCAATTCCGCGAACACTTCGAGTACCTGTGGAATACATATTGGTAAATAAGGTTCCTTCTTGTGTTAATTTATCAAATTCTGGTGTTAGAGGCAACCCACCCAAACTTCCCACATATTCGGCGCCTAAGCTTTCTTCCAAAATGATAACAATATTGTAAGGCTTTTGTAGAATCGTATCTGATTTGCTTTTGTGAAGTAATGGAAAATTGGCATCAACAAAATCTTCTGGTTTTGCATCCATATATTTTTTTACGCGAGGAATGGCTTCTTCGGGTTTCATTTTTCCGTACATCTTATCGGAGTTTCCTTCATTTTTTAAAGAATACACAGCAAAACCAAGCGTGTAAAAGGAGTTCAATCCCAAACAATTCGTTAATTGGTCGGTAGAAAAAATTGCGTTACTAGCATTTATCGGTCTTTTGGAAGTCAAACTTGAACGCGCACCAAAAAACAACAAAAAGGCGACCAAAGGAAACAAGAGTAATTTGGTTTTGTAAGACGTATTTCCAACTCCAAAAAGCTGTTTTCTAAACCGAATTAATGCATAAACGAATGCCGACAAAAAAACGATGGTAGCCAAAATAGAAGGCAAATAACCCTTGTATAACATTCCAATCACTTCTTTTGGGTAAATCAAATACTCAATAAAGAGTTGGTTAGGACGTGTGTCGTATTGTGCGATGAAATTTGGTGTTGCCAATTCAAAGAACAGCAATAAACTGAGAAAAAAGATAAAGTAAACCGTCAAAAATGACTGGATTTTGTATATCCATTTTTCTGGAAAAAGACTAATCAATACAGCTGGAAGTAGCGAAATATAACACAGTAATATCAAATCCATTCGGAGACCTATGGGGAAAAGATACCCGTAATTTTCGGTGGCAACCACACGTTCTTTGAATAGAAAAAATAAAACGATTCGGCTTAGCGTAGTGATGCATAAACCAAGTAGCAAAAAGTTTAGGATTGGTTTTAAGTGGGCTATTTTTTTCAAGAGAAATTATAATTTAGTTGTGCAAAAATACTATTTAGTGAAAGATTTTTAATGATTTTGTACGGATAAACAGAAAGAAAAAAGTTATTTTTTGAAATAGGTATCCAAAATATCCTGTGCAGCAGCAAATGGAGAGAGGGCATTTTGCGCAACAGCTTCTTTGTTTTTTTCTAATAGTGGAACAATTTCTGGATGATTATAAAAATGGTTTTTCAAATATTCATTGATGGTTTCGAGCATCCAATACTGGTTTTGTGCCGCTCTTTTTTCAAAAAAATACTGATTAGCTTGAGTGGTTGCTATGTAGCTCAAAATGGTTTCCCAAATGGCTGGAATTCCTTCTTTTGTTATAGCACTGCAAGTAGTTGTAGTTGGTGTCCAACCCGATTTTTTGGCTGGGAAGAGATGTAAAGCACGGTTGAATTCTACTTTTGCCAAATTTGATTTGCGGATATTGTCGCCATCCGCTTTGTTGATGACTATCGCATCGGCCATTTCCATAATGCCTCGTTTGATGCCTTGTAATTCATCGCCAGCTCCCGCAATTTTCAGCAATAAAAAAAAGTCGACCATACTGTGTACCGCAGTTTCACTTTGGCCAACACCTACCGTTTCAATAATAATGGTGTCGAAACCAAAAGCTTCGCACAAAGTAATGGTTTCTCTAGTTTTTCGAGCTACACCGCCCAAGGTTTCCCCAGATGCCGAAGGTCGAATAAAAGCATTTTTATCTTTGACCAATTCCTCCATTCGGGTTTTATCGCCCAAAATACTTCCGTGCGAAATGGTGCTGCTAGGGTCGACAGCGAGAACTGCCACTTTTCTACCTAAACTCGTTAAGTGTTTTCCAAAGGCTTCAATAAAAGTACTTTTTCCAACACCAGGTACACCTGTAATGCCTATTCTAACGGATTCTTTTACGTGCGACAAACACGAATTAATGACTTCGTTGGCTTGACTCAAATGCTTGGGGTTGGTGCTTTCTACTAGTGTTATAGCACGGCTCAAAGCAGTGATATTACCAGCCAAAATCCCTTCAACTAATTCCGCAGGAGTAGGCGTTTTTTTTCGAAACGATTGAATGGTGTTAGCCGCTTCAATGCTAACACTTTCGGGTGAAGGAATACCCGGAACTTCGTGTAGCGCTGATTTTTTTGGATTCGTATTGGCCAAGATAAAATTGTTTTGAGAGTAAAATTAAATAAAACTTACGGGTTTGCGTGAATATTAAAATAATTTTAATTGTATTTTTGGGCAACAACTATTTCACTGCTCTTGTATAACAAACCCTATGATTAATTTTATTCTTATTGTTGTTTTTTTGGTACTCGGTATAGTGCTTCAACGCGTTGCAGCTATCCCCAAAAATACCCCTAAAATCCTCAACTGGATTGTTATTCAAATCTGTCTTCCGGCTTTGGCCTTGTATTACATTCCAAAAATCCAATGGAATACTCAATTATTGTATCCAATCCTCGTCGCTTGGATAATTTTTCTCTTATCTTGGTTAGTGTTTGCGCTTCTTGGGAAACATTTCGGTTGGTCTCGAAAACTCACCGGTTGTTTAATCATCTGTAGTGGTCTTAGTAATACGTCCTTTCTCGGATTTCCTATTATTACAGCCCTTTATGGCGAGAGTGGAATGAAAACTGCCATCTTAGTCGATCAGCCGGGTTCCTTTGTGGTGCTATCCACTTTAGGAATATTGGTAGCAACCTTGTATTCCAAAGGGCAAACAAGCGGGCTGCAAATAGTGAAAAAAATAGCTTTTTTTCCGCCTTTTATCACCTTTATCATCGCTTGCTTAATGAATTGCTACGATTATGAATTGCCCGCTTTCTTTCAACAAGGACTAAAAATTATTGGCGCAGGGGTAACGCCTTTGGCATTGGTATCGGTGGGCTTGCAGTTACAATTTGATAGCAAAAGCAAGCATTGGTCTTTTTTGCGACTAGGACTTTTTTATAAACTACTTATCGCTCCAGCATTTCTTTTTTTGTTGTATGTCGTGATCTTGCAGCAACGTTCAGAGGTTATTCAAGTAGCTTTGTTAGAATCCGCTATGGCGCCTATGATTACTGGTTGTATCTTGGCCGCAAGCCACGGATTAAAGCCAAAATTATGTAGTATGATGGTAGGTTTTGGGATTCCTATTTCCTTTTTTACCCTTATTTTTTGGTACTTTTTAGTGCAAAATATCTAATGTTTTAGGAGCGAAACAGTTGGCTTTTTCAGGAGGCAGGTTTCCCGCTATCCACTATATCTCCTGCCTTGTTCGGTCACAAGTCAGGAGGATGCCGTTCCTATCGGGGCTAGTTAGAAGCAAAGGGCTTTTGAATTAGCAAAATTATTCATTACTATAATCATCAGCCAGCCTTGTTGCATTTGGAATCAGTTGGTTGATTTTGGCATATTGCAAGAGCATAATTGTTTTGGCATCTTTAATTTCCCCAGTTTCAATCATCAAATACGCTTGTTCAAACGGAATTTCAATCACATCAATCTCTTCGTGTTCTTGGTCCAATCCACCGCCACTACTAACTTTCATACTAACATCGTATTCGCCAACAAAAAAATATAAAATTTCAGTCACAGCTCCAGGTGACATATAAGACTCAAACACTTTTCGCACAGACGAAAGGCGATAACCCGTTTCCTCCTCGGTTTCGCGAATAATACAAGCTACCGGGTCATCTTCGTCAAGTAAACCAGCGCATACCTCGGTTAGCATCCCAGTTGGGTTACCGTTCATATAAGTCGGCAATCGAAATTGTCGGGTCAAGACCACAGTTCTTTTGTGAATGTTGTACAATAAAATGGCGGCACCGTTGCCTCTGTCGTATACTTCTCGTTTTTGGGTATCCCATGTACCATCCTTTTTTTGATAATCAACAGTGACCCTGTTCAAAATATACCAATTGTCGGATAGTAATTCGGTCTTTTGGATTTTGTATTTCGGATTTGACATAGCTTTTATGGTTTTCTACTTCTATTGGTTAAGTCTTTGAATGTTGTTCCCCAATTATTATTGTTATTGTCGTTAACTAGTCCATTTTCGGTCAATAATGCATCTTTATCATTGGCTTCTTTTTTCCAAACCCAAGCACAAACGGATAGTCCTTTTTCATAAACAAGATCCAGAAAAGGCTTTGGATTCATTAAAACTCCTGCATTCATAGGTGCAGTTTCGCCTATAAATATCGGAATATTTTTATTTCTCAATTCATTTAAACGATTTTCAACAGAATTGTTACTGTCCAAAAGCCATTTTTCATACGCATGAATATCAAATAAGATATTGGATTTTCCATTAAGAAAATCATTGCCTTTGTTTAATAACACACTTTCGTCCTGTCCTTGTTCCGCACAAGGCACTACGACAATGTTTTTATTTCCTGTAGACCGAATAATTGCTACTAATTCATTCATGTCTTGTAGCCAAACTTGGTCGGTATAGCCATCAGTTCTGTCGTATCTATAGGGTTCATTCCATACTTCAATCCATACATCGGGCTGGTCTTTAAGGTAAGTAGCCCATTCTTTTAATCGGGTCTTGTATTCTTTCCACCAATTGGTTTGTTGTGGACTTTTCCCAGTAAAAGCGGTGTTTTGGGTGCCATCCCAACCAAAAGCACAAATAATAGTAACTCTTTTATTTATTCTATTATCTGCTATGATATTTTCAAGCGAATATAAATAGGCTCCTGTCGCATCTTTTATTGGGCTACCCGTAAGTGGTGTCTCTTTTGTATTACCTATAAATTCTCTAATAATATCTAATTTCCAAGCATTCATATCTGTACTTCCTACCCCAAATACATGAAAAGCATTCGTGCCAATAAGTTGCATTGGATGCTGATCCAAAAGAAGCTTAGTTCCCGCAATACTATATTTTGTACTGCTGACTGTAGTTGTTTCTATATCATCTTTTTTGCAAGAAAAAGCAATAAGAACCAGAAGTAGTATTAATTTTTTTTTCTTCATATTGCAAAATAGAGTTGGAATAAAAAACGCTCTGAAAATCTCAGAGCGTTCGTTGTTATTTTAAAATAGTTTGCTTTCTGTCTGGTCCAACAGAAACTATTTTTATCGGTACTTCAACCTCTTTTTCTATAAATTCAATGTATTCTTTCAATTCTTTTGGTAATTCCTCATAAGTAGTCATTCCAGTCAAATCTTGTGCCCATCCTTTGAATTCTTGGTAAACAGGAGTTACATTTTCAGGTTCAATATTGTATGGGAAATGCGTAATTTCTTCTCCTTTGTATTGATATGCAGTACAAACTTTTAAAGTATCAAAACCAGAAAGTACATCACCTTTCATCATCATCAATTGGGTTACACCGTTTACTTGAACGGCATATTTTAATGCTACTAAATCCAACCAACCACAACGTCTTTGTCTTCCAGTTACAGATCCAAATTCATTACCAATTTTTGCCATTGTTGCACCAACTTCGTCAAACAATTCTGTAGGGAATGGTCCACTTCCAACACGTGTTACATAAGCTTTGAAAATTCCGTACACTTCTTTGATTTTGTTCGGAGCAATACCTAAACCTGTACAAGCCCCAGCAGCTGTAGTATTAGATGAAGTTACAAATGGATAGGTTCCAAAATCAACATCTAATAGAGAACCTTGAGCACCTTCACACAAAATAGATTTTCCTGCTTTTTGTGCTTGGTGTAAATATTCTTCACTATCAATAAAATCTAATTTTTTTAATTCTTGAATAGCTTCAAAAAATTCAGCTTCCATTTCAGCCAAGTTGTATTGAATAGCTACATCATAGAACTTAATCATTTCTTCGTGTTTGTCAGCTAGCGCTCTGTAACGATCTGCGAAATCTTCTAACTCGATATCTCCAACTCTAAGACCGTTTCTACCTGTTTTGTCCATATATGTTGGGCCAATTCCTTTCAAAGTAGAACCAATTTTTGCTTTCCCTTTTGATGCTTCAGATGCTGCATCTAGTAAGCGGTGAGTTGGTAAAATTAAATGTGCTTTTCTAGATATGATTAACTTAGATTTTATGTCTAAATTAAATTTTTCTAAACCTTCAATTTCTTTTTGAAAAACAACAGGATCTATCACTACACCATTACCTATAATGTTTACAGAGTTTTTATGAAAAATACCAGAAGGAATAGTTCTCAAAACGTGCTTAATTCCGTCAAATTCTAGTGTGTGTCCAGCATTTGGTCCTCCTTGAAAACGGGCAATGATATCATAATTAGAGGTAAGTACGTCTACGATTTTTCCTTTTCCTTCATCCCCCCATTGTAATCCTAATAATAAATCTACGGTCATTATCTGTATTATTTGTTGTTAATTAAATGTAATTGGACAACTTATAAGTTGCCCAATTTTTTTATTTTTATGTTATTCTGTTTTCTTTTTGTTACCATACAAATACAGCGAATGGTTCGTGATTTCTATATCAAAAATTTCTTCGATTGTTTTTTTGATCGATTGAATTCTTGGGTCACAAAACTCTATTACTTCTCCTGTATCGGTCATGATGATGTGGTCGTGTTGTTTGTCGAAATACGATTTTTCGTAATGCGCTTGATTTTGTCCAAACTGATGTTTGCGCACCAAAGCACAATCTAAAAGTAATTCTATAGTATTGTATAAAGTGGCTCTACTCACACGATAGTTTTTGTTTTTCATTTTGATATACAAATTTTCGATATCAAAATGTTCTTCACTATCGTAAATTTCCTGAAGGATAGCATAACGTTCAGGCGTTTTTCTGTGTCCTTTATTTTCAAGATACATCGTAAAAACATTTTTTACAATTTCTTGATTTTTATTGTTTTCTGTGGAGATGAGTGTCATATCTGGCAAAGATAAATTATTTTGTTTAAAGATTAAAGGCCCTAGTTTTAAAGTTTGTGATTAATTATAAATCAAAACAGTTTTAGGTATTGTAAACTCTAGTGACTTTTTCTATTCCGTCAATTTTTTTAATATTATTAATCATTTTTTTCAAAATAGTATTGTTTTGAACTACTACTGCTACTTGACCGTGAAAAAGCCCAGCATTAGTGCTCAAAGAAATACTCTGAATGTTGACATGCATATTGTTTGAAATCACTTTCGTGAGTTGGTTGGTCAATCCAAGGACATCCATTCCGGTAATATCTAGTAATGCCTTAAATTCTTCTTGTGTAGAGTCAATCCATTTGGCACTCATAATTCTATAAGCATAGTTGGATTGCATGCCTATAGCATTAGGACAATCTTTTTTATGCACTTTTATCCCTTCATTAATCGTTACAAAACCAAAAACATCGTCACCAGGAATTGGGTTGCAACACGGTGCTAGTTTATAGTCTAGTTTGTCATGTTTTGTTCCAAAAACCAATAAATCATAATTGTTGTTAATCTCAGGTTTGTGGATATCAATATCAGCCGTATTTTTTTGATTACGTTTGATTTTGTTCTTGAAGAAATTGATGATGGTATTACTTTTCTTAGCCGCAAAATCTTTCAATTGTTGATTTTCAATCGCACCAATTCCAACTCTGTAATACAAATCCAAACTCGTTTTCAGCTTAAAGAAATTCACCAACTCATTTGTAACAGATTCGTTCAGGTTGATTTTGAGGTGTTTTAACTTACGGGTAAGGATTTCTTTTCCTTCTTCGCCAATTTTTTTGGTGTTTTCGTTGAGAACGTTTTTAATTTTTGTTTTGGCTCTTGAAGTAGTCACATAATCCAACCAGTTGGCAGTTGGTTTTTGGTATTGAGAGGTGATAACTTCAATTTGGTCCCCACTTTTGAGTTCGTAATCCAAAGGCACTAACTTTCCGTTGACGCGTGTTCCTCGGGTTCTTATTCCTAGTTCAGAGTGAATACTAAAGGCAAAATCTAACGAAGTAGCACCTTTTGGTAATGATTTGATTTCTCCTTTTGGGGTAAACACAAAAATTTCTTTAGAATAGAGATTCATTTTAAAATCTTCTACAAAATCTACTGCATTTGTTTCAGAATTTTCTAAAGCTTCTCTTAGTAAATTCAACCAAACGTCTAAACCGCTTTCTTCGGTAGCGCCGTTTTTGTATTTGTAATGTGCTGCATACCCTTTTTCTGCAATTTCGTCCATCCTTTCACTACGCACTTGCACTTCAACCCAGCGTCCTCTTGGTCCCATAACCGTAATGTGCAAGGCTTCATAACCTGTAGATTTAGGGGACGAAATCCAATCTCTCAATCGACTTGGACTTGGTCTGTAGTGGTCAGTAACAATAGAATAGATTTTCCAAGCTAGAAATTTTTCTTCGTTGGGCTCTGATTTGTATACGATTCTGAGTGCAAATTTGTCATAAACTTCGTCAAAACTTACGTTTTGCGCACGCATTTTTCTACGAATAGAGTAGATAGATTTTGGCCTGCCTTTAATGATATAATCGATTCCTTCTTTGTCTAAGGAATCTTTTAAAACATCTGAGATGTCTTTAATGTAGGCATCTTGCTCTTCTTTGGTCTCTTTTATTTTACTAACAATTTCATTGTAAATCTCGGGTTCAGTATATTTTAAACCCAAATCTTCTAACTTGGTTTTGATATTGTATAGTCCTAATCGATGTGCTAAGGGTGCATAAATATAGAGTGTTTCGGAAGCGATTTTGGTTTGTTTGTCCTCGCGCATTGAATCCATAGTTTGCATGTTGTGCAAACGGTCAGCAAGTTTAATCAAGATTACTCGGACATCATCATTCAAAGTAAGAATCATTTTTCTAAAATTCTCAGCTTGAATGGAGGCGTTTAGGTCTTTTTGAACCAAAGAAATCTTGGTAAGTCCTTCAACCAATTGCGCTACTTTTGGATTGAAAAGTTTTTCAATGTCGTGTACAGTAATGGGCGTATCCTCTACAATATCATGCAACAATGCAGCAGCAATTGAAGTTGCACCTAAACCAATTTCAGAAGCTACAATTTTGGCCACAGCAATAGGGTGGAAAATATAAGCTTCTCCTGATTTTCTTCTTTGGTCTTTGTGAGCATCCACAGCTACATCAAAAGCTTTTCGAATTAGCTTTTTGTCGGTAGGTGTTAAGGTTTGGTAGCTGATGCGCAATAATTCTTTATATTCTTGCGCAATCGCTTTGTTTTCTTTTTCTATTTCTAATTCTGTCATAACGGCATGGTTCAATTTCTAAAACTAAGCAATAAATACCAGATTTGCAAGGCGAAATTGACTAATAAAGTTTATTTAAGAGCTTTTAAAAGTAATTTGTCCGATAAAAAAATACCATCATTTTTTATCGGACAAAAATAAAATATTTGTTGGCGACTAATTGACTCTTTTGAAGTCTAAGTCTTGAAAATCATAACTAAAATCCGTTAATTCTGAAATTGGTTTCATTTTGATGCCAATCGTTTTTCCTGAAGCATCATTTTCTAGGAATAAATGGGCATCAGCATTGAAAAAAGCATTGTTCCATTTCACCACAAGATTACCTGATTTATAAAAGAAAACTTCGCCAGCTAATTGTGGAGAGCGTTTCGATTGAAAATAAATTTTTCCTTTCTTTTCTGAAAGTTCAATGGTACCAAACCAATTGTCTTTGTAAGTTCCAATAATAGATTTCCAATCGGTTTTTACTTTGTCTTTTTTGTTTTTGGCGACAGTAGTCCAAACTTCTTCGGTCACTTTGTCGGCAGTAGCAACATTGGCTTTGATGCGATTATGATACAGCGTTACATAATCTTGAGCAGGAATACCTAAATAGCTATCCTTAATCGTATTGGTTATCGCTGTAAAAGCTGCCCCTTCTTGTTGATTAGTCAGAACAATTATCCCTAATTGTAGCTCTGGAAGTAGTGTTACTTGAGTGACATTGCCTTCTAAACCTCCGGTATGCGAAACTTGCTTATATCCTTTAACATCATTCAAAAACCATCCCAATCCGTAACCATTGAAGTGAGTGTTGTAAGGTGGGCGAGAGGCAGCTGGAATGATGGTTTGCAATTGCCACATTTCATTTTGCTGCGCTTCAGAGAATAAAGCTTTGTTTTCGGGGCCGTATTTTCCTTTGTTGAGTTGCAAAAGCACCCATTTGCTCAAGTCATTTACGCTAGAATAAATACCCGCTGCCCCATCAAAAAGTTGATTGGTATAAGGCTTGATTACTTTTAATTGACCGTTTACAGGAACGTGTGGAGCAATGACGTTTGTAGTATCTTTTAACCTTTTGTATGAGGCTACACTATTGTTCATTTCTAGAGGTTTCATCATGCGTTGCTCTACAAAATCAGCCCAACTCAATTGACTTACTTTGTGAACAATCTCACCAGCGACGATGTACAAGAGATTGTCATAATCAAATTTCGTTCTAAATCCAGAAACTGGTTTTAAGTACTGCAAATTTTCGATGATATCTTTTGAAGTGAAATCGCTTCCGTCAGGCCAAATCATTAAATCACCCGCGCCAAGTCCTAATCCACTTCGATGCGTTACTAAATCTCGAATGGTAAATTCGTTGGTAACATAGTCGTTGTACATTTTGAAATTGGGCAAGAACTGAATTACCTTATCGTCCCATTGTAGTTTTCCTTCTTCAACCAGCATGGCTAATGCGGCTGTGGTAAAGGCTTTACTGTTGGAAGCAATCCCAAATAAGGTGTTGCCATCTACTTTTTCTTTGGTCAAAATAGATTTTACGCCATATCCTTTGGAATGAATCACTTTACCATCTTTTACGACTGCTACGGCAATTCCAGGTACATTAAAAGTTTGAATGGCTTTCTCGGTTACTTGGTCGATTTGCTCTGGAGTAATTTGGGCAAAAGTGCTGAAACTAAATACAGAAAGTAAGAGCAGTGAAAAACAATATTTTTTCATTTTTTTAAGTGTTGTGTTGTTCAATAATCAATCAATATTTTTTTTAAAATCCTCTTTGTCTTTTGGCTTCGAAAATCAAAATAGCCGCGGCAACCGAAACGTTCATCGAATCAATTTCGCCTTGCATCGGGATAATAATATTTTGTGTGGCCGCATCGCGCCATTCTTGAGTCAATCCTGTAGCTTCAGTTCCAACAACTAAAGCGGTTGGCGTGGTATAATCCTCAAGATGATAGCTATTGGCGTTTTGTAAAGTAGCGCAATAAAAACTAATATTTTTTGCTTTCAAAAAGGCAATAATTTCCGCCGTACTTCCAGTGGCGATTTGGTTGGTAAACAAACAACCCACGCTCGAACGAACGATGTTTGGGTTGTACAAATCACTTTTTGGGTTGGCAATAATTACGGCATCCAAATTAGCTGCGTCCGCGGTTCTCAACAATGCGCCAATGTTGCCTGGTTTTTCAGGAGCTTCTGCCACTAGAATCAATGGGTTTTCGGAGAGTTTTAAATCCGATAACAATGTCGATTTGGTTTTGGCTACAGCCAAAACACCTTCTGTAGAATCTCTGTAAGCTAGTTTTTCATAAACGGTCGAAGTAATTTCTATTAGTTCAGCATTTGGAGCCAATTGTTTGGTTTGGCTTTCCGAACAAATTTCGGGAACAAATAATAAGGTTTCAATTTCGTAGCCTCCTTTTATGGCAATGCTAATTTCTCTTTGTCCTTCAATCAAGAAAGTGCCGGTTTGTTTGCGAGCTTTGGCTTTTTCCTGTAATAAAACCAAGGATTTGATATACGGATTCTGTATGGAAGTAATTTGTTTCAAGCTTTTTTTTAATGACAAATATACACAGAGTATTACTTAGATTAAACTTGAATTGGGATATTTAAAGAATACTGCATTTATTTAATAAGTATTTCTTTAATTTTGTTTTCTTCAAAAAGAAACAAGATTGTTTAAGTGATTAACAAATAAAAGAAGCGTGTTTTATTTACTAGATATTATTGGGACTATGGCTTTTGCTTTATCGGGAGCACTTACGGCAATGAACAAAAGATTGGACCCTTTTGGGATATTGATTATTGCCTTTGTCACGGCGGTAGGTGGAGGAACGCTGAGAGATGTTCTTATTGGTAGAACTCCCGTGGGTTGGATGCTCAATCTCAATTATGTTTATGTGATTTTCATTGGCTATATTTTGGCGATTCTTTTTAGAAAAAGATTCGATAAGTTGCGTAAATCATTGTTCCTTTTTGATACTGTTGGTTTAGGAGTCTTTACGCTTATTGGTTTAGAAAAAGGGATTAGCATTGGTTTGCATCCTATCATTTGTACCGCTTTGGGAACAATGACGGCTTGTTTTGGTGGGGTCATTCGGGATATTTTGTGTAATGAAATTCCAGTTATTTTCAGAAAAGAGATATACGCTACGATTTGTATTTTGGGAGGTATTGTTTTTTTTATGCTAAAAAAAGGCAACTTTCCAGATGAATTAATTCAGTTAGTAACATCTTTGGTAATTATCATTGTTCGGTTGTTGGTGGTCAAATTCAATTGGTCGTTGCCTACATTGGATTTAAAATTAAAATAAACGTGAAAAAATATAGCATAAGGCCTTATCAAGAAAGCGATTACGAGCTTTGGAACACCTTTGTGAGTGCCGCTAAAAATGCTACATTTTTGTTTCATAGGGACTTTATGGAGTACCATAAAGAACGGTTTGAAGATTTTTCACTGTTAGTATTTGATAAAGTTAAATTGGTCGCAGTCTTACCCGCCAATAGAGTAGACAACAAGGTATATTCACATCAAGGATTGACATACGGCGGATTGGTGTATGCTTCCAAATTAAAAATAGAAAAGATAGAAGTGATTCTGGATTTGTTGTTTGATTTTTTCAAAAGTAAGCGGATAGAACATTTTTATTTGCATCCAATTCCTTCATTTTACTTAGGACAAGGTAACGCAGCAATTGACTTTTTTTTGATGAAAAGAGGAGCGCAACTATATCGAAAAGAAATGAATATGGTAGCGCATTTGCATCAAGAAATTCCAATTTCTAAAAGTAAATTGAAACATTTTAGACGAACAGAAGTATTGGGATTACGGGTGATAGAAGAAACCAGTTTTCAACCTTTTTGGGAAAAAATTCTTGAGCCAAGATTGGCAGAAAAATACGATACAAAACCAGTTCATAGCCTGGCTGAAATTCAATTGCTTCACGAGAGATTTCCCAAAAATATCAAACAATTTTCAGCGTATTTAGAGGATAAGATTGTAGCAGGAATCACCATTTTTGAATTTGAAAACGGAGTAAAATCGCAATACGGTGCCACTTCCAAAAAAGGTGAAAAATACCGTGCTTTGGATTTTTTATTTATTTCCCTTTTGGATGTTTTTCAAAAAAGAGGCAAACATTTTTTTGATATGGGAATTGTAAATGACTCTGGAGAAAAAGGATTTCATAGCGGTTTATTACAGCAAAAAGAAGAATTGGGTTGCACCGTATGGAATCAAGATTTTTACAAAATCAAGCTAGTATGATACGATTTCTAGACTTAAAAAAAATAAACGAACGCTATGAATCTGCATTTCAAGATAAATTGAAGTCGGTTTTAGAAAGCGGCTGGTATATTTTAGGTAAAGAAGTAGAAACCTTCGAAAATAATTTTGCAAACTATTGTAAGTCAGAATATTGTGTGGGTGTGGGCAATGGTTTGGATGCTTTGACTTTGATTTTTAAAGCCTATATTCAATTAGGAAAATTGCAAAAAGGGGATGAAGTTATTGTACCAGCCAATACTTATATCGCAAGTATTTTAGCTATTCTAGCTGCTGATTTGGTTCCTGTTTTAGTTGAACCCAAATTGGAAACTTACAACATTAACCCTGATTTAATTCCAGAAAAGATAACTTCAAAAACCAAGGCTATTTTGGCGGTTCATTTATACGGACAGTTAGCAGAAATGGAGCGTATTCACAAAATTGCTGAACAAAATGATTTATTAGTTATCGAAGATGCAGCTCAGGCTCACGGAATAGAAAGAAATTCTAATTTTGAAATTCCAAATTCCAAAACCGAACTATGGGCTCGTGCTTACAGTTTTTATCCGAGTAAAAATTTAGGAGCTTTGGGTGATGGAGGAGCAGTTGTTACTAATGATGCTCCATTGGCGAAAGTGATACAATCCCTTCGCAATTATGGTTCCGAAACAAAATATCAGAATGAGTTTGTTGGTGTTAATTCTCGATTGGACGAAATTCAAGCTGCTTTTTTGAACCTGAAATTATCCAACTTAGATGCAGATAACGAAAAGCGAAGACGTATTGCTAAACGCTATTTGACCGAAATCAAAAACGATAAAATCATCTTGCCATTCTGGGATTTTTCAAAAAATCACGTTTTTCATTTGTTTGTGATTCGAACTTCAAGGAGGGCTGAATTACAATTCTATTTACAACAACACGGCATCGAAACAGCGATTCATTATCCCATTCCGCCGCATAAGCAAAAGGCTTTGACACAAATGAATGAGCTCTCGTTTCCTATCACCGAGAAGATACACGAGGAGGTTTTGAGTATTCCGCTACATCCAGCTCTAGAGGATGAAGAAGTTAGTACTATTATTAACGCCTTAAACGAATATTAATGAGCGTTTTTTCTAAAATAAAAGTGTTTTGTTTTGTGAGCCTACGTATCATGAAATACAAATTATTGTCAGATTGTAAAAAAGTTTCCGGAAAACCTATAATGCATCATCCTTTATTGCTAAAAGGCGAAGGAAAGATTTCATTTGGAGAAAATGTACAAATTGGGGTTATTTCTTCTCCTAATTTTTATTCTCATTACACCTACTTAGAAGCCAGATACAGAGAATCAGAGATTGTAATCGGCTCAAATGTTGCCATAAACAATGGATTCTCGATTGTGACTTATGCTAAAGTTACTATTGGTAATGATGTACTAATTGGTGTCAATTGTTCTATTATTGACAATGATGGACACGAGCTAGCATTTAATAAGAGAAATCAGCCGCCTTCTGGACAAGCTGTTGTCATAGAAAATAATGTCTTTATTGGTTCGAATGTAACCATTCTTAAAGGAGTAACTGTGGGAGAAAATGCAGTGGTAGGAAATGGAACTGTAGTGACTCGGGATGTGCCAAAAAATGCAATTGTTGCCGGTAATCCTGCTCGAATAATTAGAATGTTGCCACATTGAAAATCCTAAGAGAAAATACGTTGCTTAGAGTGTTAACTCTAAATTCCTTTTCAATGGGAGTCACTTTTGTGTTGGGATTTATCTCGAACAAGGTGGTTGCTGTTTTCTTGGGGCCTTCCGGAATGGCTATACTAGGCAATTTTAGGAACTTGGGTGCGATGTTAAAATCCGTTGCAACTCTTGGGATTAGCACTTCACTTGTCAAATTGGTGGCTGAAAACAAAGAAAATAAGACAGCACTTTCGGAATTGTATGCTACTTTTCTTTCTGTTTTTATTATTATTTCTTCTTTTTTAGCCATTGGTGTTTTCTTTTTTGCGGAGGCTATCGGACAGCTTTTGTTTCATTCCAACCAATGGACTATTCCAATCCGAATAGTGGGTTTGTCTTTGCCTTTGGTATTGCTTACTACATTTTGGTTAGCCATTTATAATGGTTTGGAACAATTCAAAACTATTGTTTTAGTACAATTGGTGTCTTCTGTTTTGGTTTTTATAGTAACAATAAGTTTAATTTATTTTCATTCCATTGATGGTGCGATTTGGGCGATTGCTTTAAGTGAATTACTTATGGTGCTTGTTACTTTTGTTTTTGTCGTAAAAGACAAACGCTTTTTTCAATTTAAGCTTCGGTTTTTAATAAAAAAAGACTATCTAATTGCCATTCAAAAGTTTTCGGCAATGGCGTTGCTTACAGCTATTATTGCACCACTTACCTTACTTTTGATACGGAATGCAATCACAACAAATTACTCTTTAGTCGAAGCCGGATATTGGGAAGCTACCACCAAACTATCAAGTTTTTATATGCTTTTTTTTACCTCTGGATTGTCATTGTATTATATGCCTAAACTAGCTTCACTATCAACGGATGAAGCTTTTAAGCAAGAAGTAAAAGTGTATTTTTCGTCTTTTGTTCCTTTATTTTTGGTAATGCTTTTGATAAGCATTAGGGGTTTTTCACAAGAATGTCCTTGTGTGAAAACAGCAATTATTGGAACTGATGCAAAAGCATCTACTATTCATAACAACAAATTAGTTACTATGGATAATGTTACTATCAAATTAGGAGAAAGTATAAACCTTTTCACCGAAGAAAGCACTGGAAAAGTTTCTTGGTTTAAAGATGAAAAATTAATTGAAAATACTTTAGTGTCACCTAAAGAAACGACTGAATACACTGCAAAATCAACCATAAATGGTTGTCTAAAAGTAATAGCAAAAATTCAAGTAAAGGTTGAAAAGCCATCAATTGAGGATATAAATAATTCGGTTGTAATTTATCCAAACCCAACCAATGATTATGTGACAATTTCATCTAACAGTCAAGAAATTAAAAGTATTCAAATCAATAATATGGTAGGAGGAAATTTAAAAACCTTTAAAATTGGTAATAATTTAAAGCAACAGACTTTAAATATTTCAGATTTAATAACTGGTGTATATGTCGTTATAATTGAAGTAGAAGGAAATAATACGATTACAAAAAAACTAATTAAAAACTAAAAGTTATGAAAACAATTACTCATAGAATTGCTTATTTATGTCTTTTTATTTTAAGTGCAATAAATGTTTATGCACAAGACATTAGAATTAAAAAAAGTGAATTACCTTACTCAATACCAGTTATTGAAGAACCTTCAAAAGGAGATAAAATAGTTTATCGATGGTTAGAAAACAATCAAGTTATTGAAAATTCAAACCAAATAAACTTAACTATTCCGAAAGGGAAAAAATCAGGACTTTACACATATGTCAGCCAAGTAAAATGCAATGGATGTACAGATTGGTTAAGCAGTAATCCTTTCACAGTAGAAATTTACGATGACCAACTAAGTGTGGCAAGAACTTTTACTAATCCTTTCTCTGTTAAGTTTAGTCCTCAAAAAGAACTATCTGGCTACCTTGAAGAACTAATTACAATCATTGATGAAACACAAACAAAATTAGATATTTCTATTTATAGCATTGATAATTATGATGTGTATATGGCTTTAAAAAGAGCAGTTGCAAGAGGAGTACAGGTAAGAATGTTATATGATGGAGCTTCGGAAGACAAAAATAAAACAAGCGGTACGGTTTCTCATAAATTAGAAGAATTATTTGAATTATGTGATCGTGTTACAGTAATGCGCGATGGTGAACATATTGTAACTAGTAATATTGAAGATATGGATACATATCAAAATATAGATAGAATTGGAAGAGCAGATCGGAAGAGCACACGTCTGAACTCCAGTCACCGA
>ERZ650300.134-NODE-134-length-40324-cov-12.173160_pt1 | contig 40324 bp, 30 predicted proteins | sample MGYA00376236_ERZ650300 | MGnify/ENA primary metagenome ERZ650300 (study PRJEB26733, sample SAMN07839303) | wastewater metagenome | biome: urban; feature: wastewater treatment plant; material: waste water | place: USA: North Carolina | collected 2016-04-28 ...
TTGATTTCAATATGCCTTGAACAATGTTGACTGCGGGTGCTGAGTGTGGTAAAAACAAAGAAGCCCCCAAGGCTGGAACCTTGAGGGCTTGCAACCTACCTTACCAAGCGTTGCTTACAGGTAGGAGCATCAGAGCAAGTAGCAAAACTACTTGAATAACGCGCATCGTTTTTTTACGTGAACTCATAGTCAAACCTCCTTACGGACGTTTATCCAGAGTTTGCGCCTGTAAGTTTCTCAGGCCAACAGGCGCATCCCCTTGGAACTCGCCCGCAGGGATAGTACAAGAAAGCCCATCTTCGGATGGGCTTTCTTGTTTTCTGGCTTGCTGCTGTGCGGGATGGAAATTCGGTTGACTTTGCGGAATTGAACCCGCGTCCGCAACTCTCCGTCCTTCGGCCCGAGAGTTCACTACTTGGCACCCGCACAGGCGATTGACAGGGGAGACACCAAGGGCGACACTTTGGGGGCACACTGCCAACCTCCCTTGGAAAACTCAAACGTAGTGGAGTTTTGTTGCGGTGCTCTAACTCGCTGAAAACAAACAGCTTTTTGGTAGGGGAGACACTCTCAAAGTGTCAAAATCTGGCTCCCGCCAGCTCCACCATTACGACGTCCAAGGGCGTTCACCAACATCCGGTGAACGCCCTTTTTCTTTGGTAAATCAATGGGTTACGGTATGGAGACGTCCGGAGCGGTCTCCTGGCAGCCAGGCTGAGGCGGGGGAACAGACGGGGGAACAAAATCCGAAAAGGGTAGACTGGCGGCGTTTGTTCCCCCGTTTCAGAGGGGAAATCCGAGCTAAACCTCTGGAGGTGTTCCCCCATGTTGACCGACGCACAGTGCCGTAACGCCGTCTGTTCCCCCACATCGAAGCGGGAGCGTTTGTCGGACTCGGGAGGCCTGTATCTGGAGGTTGCTCCCGGGGGATCGAGGCGCTGGTTCTGGAAGTATCGGCATGAGGGCAAGGAAGGGCGTATGGCTCTGGGCAGCTATCCCTCGGTCAGCCTGACGGCAGCTCGCAAGGCTCGTGATACCGCCAGGCTGCAGAAATCGACAGGAATAAATCCTGTGCATGCCAGAAAGGTGGAAAGGCTGAAGGCTTCTGCCAGTGCCGGGGATACCTTCAAAGCTGTCGCTCTGGAGTGGTACGACAAACAGAAGCCTCTATGGAGTGATTCTCATGCCGAGCGCTCGCTGCGCCAGTTCGAACGTGATCTCTTTCCGTGGCTTGGGGGGCGTCGCCTAGCTGAGATTGAGCCGGTGGAACTGCTGGCAACCCTGCGCAAGGTGGAAGAGCGCGGGGCTGTAGAGACGGCCGATCGTGGATTGATGTTGGCTCGCCAAGTTTGGCGCTACGGGGTCGCGACAGGCCGGGTAGGACGGGACATCACGGGAGATCTCAAAGGCGCGCTGTCTCCGTACCGCGGCAAGCACTTCGCTGCCATTACCGAACCGGCCAAGCTGAGTGAGCTACTGCGCGCTATCCAGGCATACAAGGGCGGGCCTATCGTGCGGGCGGCACTACAGTTGGCGCCTTTGTTGTTTCAGCGTCCTGGCGAATTGCGTGGTGCAGCTTGGGCTGAAGTGGACTTGGATGCCGCCCTCTGGACGATTCCGGCTGCGCGGATGAAGCGGGGCAAGGACGGGAAGGAAAACGGGGACCCACATCTGGTGCCTCTTTCAACCCAGGCTGTGAAAGTGTTGCGGGAGCTTTATCCATTAACGGGCCACAGCGCCTTGGTGTTTCCTGGTGAGCGCAACCACAGTCGGCCTATTTCAGAGAATTCGGTGCGCACCGCACTAATCACCATGGGCTATACGCCGGAGATCCAAACGTGGCATGGCTTTCGCGCCACGGCGCGAACAATGCTGGCGGAGCGATTGGATGTCGACCCGCTGGTGATTGAGGCGCAACTGGCTCACGCCGTGAAGGACGCCAATGGGCGCGCTTACAACAGGACACAGTACCTAGCCCATCGAACGAAAATGATGCAGCGGTGGGCAGACTATCTGGATCGGCTGAGAGAAGGCAAAGCAGCAGGCAAGACGACTTCCAAAACTCTTGGCATTGCAAGTACCTGATCTGCCATTTCGCTGGACTTGGTCATTGCGGCGGTTTGCCATGAATCGATGGCAGTTTCTCTTCAATTGAATGTTGAGACCCTGTCGGCAAAGCGTGTGAGCTTGGCGGTGTAAATGGCCGTTCTGCAGGGCGTTTGCCGTCAGCCAAATGCCGCAGCCGAATTCACGTGGTCAACGGCCTTTCAGCCACTGCACTGACCGATCTGTCACTGGATGAATGACCGGTCCTAAGTACGCTGCAGTAATTCGAGGCGGCATTGCAAGTCGCAGCAATCCGTGTCGCAAGTGAAGCGCGGACCAGATTCACAGAGTGATCTTTAAAATGCATCTCCTGTTCAAGCGTCGAAGTTCTCAGCGCAACTAAACCCGATCTACTCTGTAGCGGAAGTGCATCATGCATCTAGACGAATGAGATACCGTGCTCAACCGGCCAGGGCAGGGCTTTCAGTTCAGCAAGGCGTGCTGCACCCCAGGCACGTTCAATGCCGATAGCGTAGTAGGCGAGCCCGAAGACGTGGCGCTGCAGTCCCAGCCTCGAGTCGAACTTCAGCTTCTCGTGAGGAGGAATACCTTGAGACGGGTACTTCTGAAGATAGTGGATGTGGGCCCGCAGTTTGTTCTTGAAATCGCGAGTGAGCCGCGGTTCTGCGCCTGACACCGATAGACCCAGCACCAACTTACGTCCACCCGGTCCAGCGATGGTGGCTTTAGCAAGATTGGGTTGAAACCCGTGAGCCTTCAGGATGTCGTGCCCTTGCTTGAGCAAGGTAACCGCCTTGGATTTGGACCACTCTTCTGCAGAAGACGACAAAACGATATCGTCTGCGTAACGTGTGTAGACCATCCCATTGGACGTTGCGAGCGAATTTAATTCACAGTCTAGGTCGAACGCCGCAAGATTTGCAAGCAATGGGCTTGAAGGCGCCCCCTGGGGAAGATGGCCCAATGAACCGCTGCTGTATCTACCAATCCGCGCTGTGTCATTCACCTTGTGACGTTTTGGTCCGCCCTTCCGAATCCGTGTGCACAACCGTGTTAGCTCGAACGCCATTAGAGGCTGATAGCCGAATGACCGGAACACCTCGTATACCTTTGGCTCCAGTATTGATTCGAAGAAATTCATCACGTCCATTTTGACCAGCCAGCGCGCATTTCGATGCTGTTCGGCCGCATCCCGAATTCTCGATCCGGGCCGGTAGGCGCTGGATGCTGAGTGGGGACAACCCTTCGTAAGGATGTGCTCGTGAATCCATCGCTGCGTCTTCATCAGCAATGGCTCTGGAGCGCATATTGTGCGCGTCCTCTTGCCTCTGAAGCCGCTATTGTGCTTCTTTAAGGAAAAGACACGATAGAACGTATTGCTGTTGAGACCACCGCGCTCCGTAACGTTGCGGAGGTAGTGGTAAGGCACGCCGGTCTCACGAGCTAGGTGATTCAGTGTAAAGAGAATCGCTGCGCCTGGCGCGGCTTTGCGTATGAGCTCAGCAGTGCTGGCCGCGTTAGCTAGGACATTGGCCGCGCGCTTCTGACTACGTCCGGAAGCAAGATATCGCTGAGAGTTCCAGTGGTTCATCTACCTTTGGTCCCGCTCGCGGGACGTCTCCTGCTCTGGCCCGAGGACACGCTGGTAGCCAGCTGCAGGAGACGGCGCAAGTAGGCGCAAGTTCAAATTCGGCTTTCGGACTCCTAAGCCTCGCCACAGCAAAAGCTACGGCTCGACCACAGGGAGTTGCCTCCCTATGGAAACTAGACTATCACTAAATCGGTACTCTCAGCGATGACGGATAGTAATACGGATTTGGTGAGGCAGGCGCTGGAATGGATGCGGAGGTTTTTTGGTTTAAGTGACCGACGAAGGCATGGCCTTCAGGCGTAAGCCGACCGTTCGCCGTCAGCAGCTTCTGATGAAGTGCTCGGTCGAAGGCGGCTATAGCCCGCACATACGGCAGGCACGACGCAGCCACGAGGTCCGCCGTTTGACGCTTGCCACGAAATACCGCAGCCAGCAGCCGGATGACATCCTGCTGATCTTCAGTGCTCGCAAGAAACGACTCGTTCCTCGCGATGTTGCCAAGTCTGAGGGCATCGAGTGCTGCGGAGGACTGTTGTGCCGGATCTGCCGAAATGACGTGATCTATCCCCTCCGTCGTTCGTGAAGGAAAGAGTGGCTGCCATTGGTTTTGGCTTTTGCTGCCAGCCTCGATGAACATCGCAGGAACGTTGTTGGGGCAGGAGTGCTGGAAAGCCATCAGCGCGCCCGTGTCCTTAAAACCTAAAGGCTCGCGCGCGTTTTGAGGAAATCGTCGGCAAAGCGAAATCATTTGGTCCGCGGCCTCGCCTTTGAAAACCGACTTGATAGTCGGACACGTGCGAACAACGTGAACCTTAGGGCGACTGGGATGCCGCTTGACATGCTCGATCCCTGCGTCGGTCCCGGAGTACGCGAGCACCAGCAGCTTGCGATAGCCACTACTGTGCCAACTGCGAACGGAGGCGAGGCGCCAAAGAGAGTCCAGCATGTCGCATGACCTCTTTCCGGAGCCGATGAAGTCGGTCACAACGACCAAGTGCGCGGCCTTTCCCGGGGTCAGGTCGTTAGTGTGCGGCTGCAAAGCGAACCGAGTCTTACGCAGCTTGCAGAGCTTGGATATCGCCATTGCCACGACGCCTTCGCTGCCTATGTCCTGCTGCAGGTTCGTTGGAGACTTCACAGCAGGTAGCGCGCTACCATGCACTGTCCACTTCTTTGGAAGCGCTTTGCCTCGGGAGTTCGCGACTTCAGGATACATCTTCTCGGCAATCTTTTGAGGTGACGATCCGGTGGCCACTTTTCGATTGTCGCGCTGCTTGTAGGGCCACAGAGGCTTTACCTGCTTCAGTTCGCGTTCGATGTAGAAAGCTGCAGTCTTGGGTTCCCGCAGCTTTGACGCGATCAATGCCTTCAAGTCCCTCTGAAAGTCATCCGCCGATACGAAGACGAACTCTTTGAGTAATTTGGTCGCTAGAGCATGGTCTGTAGGAACCTTGAACTGACCTAACCAAAGATCAGCTGCACGACTGGACATAAGTGACATCAGATTCTTCCTTGCAGAAATAGTTCTCTCGCGGGCACGAAACAATTGCACCGGCAGGAATTGAGCTGCTAACACTCGTTCGCTGATGACTTCTTCTTGGATGATATCTGCGGTGAGTCCTGTGGGTCGCTGTCTATCTCGACTACTGGGGGCCGACCCGACGTCGCCTAAGTGGATCGGGCACCCGCGCGGTTGTTCGCGATTGAAGACGACGGCTGAGATCAATGGACGCCCAATCAAATGCGATTTCCAACCTAGAGATCAGACCGAACATATTGTTCACGGGGAAGCGCTTGAAATCGGCTACCGTGTGGGGTCAAGCAATCCTGCACAGCAATCCGGATGAGTAACAGCCCAACCACAGAGACCCGCGTTGCGGTGCTGGTCGACTGCGATAACGTCTCGCCTGAAATCCTTGAGCACGCGCTACGCATGGTGGCCCAGTTTGGCCGTGTTGTGCTGCGTCGCGGCTACGGCAACCAGGCCACGCTGGCCAACAAATGGCAAGACGCCTTGGTACGCCTAGCGTTTACGCCGTGCCTGCAGTACCAGTATGCGGCTGGCAAGAACACCGCTGACATAGCTCTGGCGCTGGACGCGTTGGAAGCGCTTTTCGATGAAAGAGCGGACACCTTCTGCCTGGTCACCAGCGATTCCGATTTTGCCTACCTGTGCCGCAAGTTGCGTGAGCGTGGAGCGACGGTGTGCATCGTCGGTGAGCCCAAGACCCCCGATGCCTTGCGCAACGCCAGCGACCAGTTTTTCGAATGGGTCCGTCCCGCGCCACCGGCCGAGCAGGTCCTCGACTCTGCTCAAAAGCCCGCGGCGAAACCGGAGCCTCCACACGCCGATCAGGCCAAGCAGGAGCCTCCCAAGCTTGTGGTCAAGCGCAGGCCACGCTTTCTTGTGGAAGCCGTGGCGCTTCTTGCCAGCGATACATCGGAGGGCAAGGTGGGCCTTGGCGCCCTAGGCCAATACCTCAAGCGCACCGATCCGGCCTTCTCTCCACAGACTTACGGGCACTCCGGGTTGTTGAACATGGTCAAGACGTATGACCTGCTGGCGCCTCAGCAGGAGCCGGGAGGGCATTGGTCGGTGAGCCTGCAGCCCAAGACGGAGAGTGCACCGGAGACGGAAGCACCGCGCGTGTAGGGCTCTGGCCTGGGTAGTGCTGGTGCGTTCTTTCTTGCCATGTCTGAGGAGATGTCGGTGAAGCGTTCAGAACTTTATGGGCTGGTCTGGAAAACGCCACTCCGGCATCTGGGACCTCAATTGGGCCTGTCGGACGTTGGCCTGTCCAAACTCTGCCGCAGGTACAACATTCCTGTGCCGCCTGTCGGCTTCTGGACCCGCCATGCGGCTGGCAAGCCAAGTCTCCCCACACCATTGCCGCCGGCTGATGTGGATGCCGTGATCCGTTTGCCGGAAGAGGGGATGACTGCGGCACGGTCGGCTGATGTCACGAGGTCCCAGCAGGTCCGGCAAACCTTCTCACGCGCGAAAGACGGCATTGCCGTGTCGCCCATCGAAATACCGACCTCACTCGACAAATGCCATCCGCTGGTGGCCAAGACGGCACGCTTTTTCCAGTCCATCGAGCGCGAGGAGCAGAAGCGGGCACGGGACAGGGAACGTGCTGCGGCTCAGGGGCGGCCTTTCTTCGGCGGCATCACAGGACACCATATGTCGATGGGACGGTACATCACCGACGAAGGTTGCCTGCGAATCACCGCCACGACGGCCAACATTGACTGGATTCTTCGTTTCCACGAGGCGCTGCTTCGCAGACTTGTCGCGGGAGGTTGCCAGATCGTTGCCAGCGGCAAGGGTTCTCGTAACACGGTTGAGATCCGCAGGGCGGGAGGTTCGATTTGCCTGAACTTCGCTGAGCAGGCGGAAAAAATCATCAAGCCCCCGCGCAAGGGCGTCCTCTATGAGCCTGCGGAGTACAGGGCCCTCGATGCCTACAAGCTGAAGCTGGAGAGAGACTGGAGCGCCATTGCCCGCCAGTGGTCGGGGACCCCGGAGCAGATGGAGAAACGCCTCCCCGAGATCACGCAGGCCCTGATCGCATTTCCCGAGGCAGAGGCGGTTCGCTCGAAGCTGGTTGCCGAGGAGGCCGCGATGCGGGCGAAGGCGCAGCAGGAAGCCGATCTTGCGCGCCGTATCGCGGCCGCTGCCGAAGAGGCCCGCGCCGAGCGTCGGGAAGCCCGTGCATCCCAGCTACCGCGCGCCCTTGCCGTTGGCGAGGCGCTTGGAGACTATCACCGTGTCCTGGACATGCTGTCCCGCCTGGAGGTGATCGCAGGCGACAGGTCAGAGGACGAGGCCCTGCATACATGGATCGCTCTGGTGCGCGGCAGTCTCAAGGATCCCGTGCATGGGCTTGCCGACGCGTTGCGGGCCGAAGGCGCAACGCCGGATCGGCCGCTGTGGTGGCCCGAGTGAGGTTTCGTGGGGTTTGCATTGTGCACCTCTGCGGAACGGAGTTCAGTGCTCTCCTGTGCGAGATGACCTGAGGTCCGGGCATCCGCCTGCTTCGGCGTCTGGCTGCAAGCCCTGGTGGCTTGCTCTTTGGTGATGGGACGGGCCTCCGCGAAGTCTGTTCCTACCGAGCCTGATGATTGACTGGCTGGTGACCGGCTGTTCCTGGCTGTTCTGGCTTTTTGCTGATGTGGGGGATGCGGTGGTTCAAGGCACTCGGCGCTGCTCAGTCCTTACGGTAGCTCTCCCAGCACGCGCACCTCTTTGAGCGAGTGCTGCGTCTCGGCTTGGGGATTGCCGAACCGCCTGCGCACTTCGCGCTCCAGCTCGTGCGCCATGCCGCGTGCTTCCTTTTCCCCGCGCAGTGCCCGCAGCCGCCATTCACCGGCCTGGGCCATCAGTTCTTCGTCCTGTAGTTCTTGGATTTCCATGGCAGGTGTCATTGTGCCTAGGCGGAGAGCAAGTGACTCTCATAAGGCCATGGTCCCATATCGTGGGGAGCCGGGTACATGGTCTGTGCGTCTCTGGCAGATCGCGCTGTCGTGCTTGCGCATCGAGCCACCTGCGGCGTCTCGCCCCCTACGGGCTTCCATCATTCCCTCGCTTTGCTCGGCTGACGCCTTCGGCCCGCCTCGCTGACCCGGGCCTGCGCGCTGCGCTTGCCTCCAGGGGATCGGCTGTGCAGCCCATCCCCGCCGCGCTGGGCTTGGCGCCCCTTTGATACCGCCGAACCGGCCGCGCCGGATCGGCCTTCGCGCCTGTGGCGCTGCGCGCTTTCGCTTGCGCGGGGTCGGCGTTAAGAGCGGGCCGTTGCCTGTCCAGCCATCTTTCCTGAATCCATCACCTTGCTCGCGACTGTAGCCCGCGGCCGGGTGCCGTCAAGGCGCGCAGGGCCGTGTCCTCGGCTGCGCCTGCGGGCCGCACCCACCCTGCGCTTGCCTCCTTGACGGCACCCGGCCGCGCGCTCCTGACCGTCGCGGGCGATGAACTCAGGAAAGACGGTGGCAACGAGGCCAACCGGGTTCTTCGTGCCGACCCCACCGGAAGCCCGAAGAGGGCTCTGAATCTAGGAATCCGGTGAGGCTTTTTCAACAGCCAACTTCGTCAGGAGAAATCACCATGCAACTCGCATCCCGTTTCACACCGCAATCGCCGGTACTTCGCTCCGAATATCCCTTGTCGGATGACCAGATCAGGGCCGTGGCCCCGTCCATCTTCGCGCAGGCCCCGCATGGCAGTCGCTCCGAGCGATACAGCTACATCCCCACGGCCACCGTGCTGCAGGAATTGAGAGGGGAGGGCTTCCAGCCCTTCATGGTCTGCCAGACCCGTGTGCGTCAGGAGGGGCGGCGCGATTTCACCAAGCACATGATCCGCCTGCGCCATGCCAGCCAGATCAATGGCCGCGAGGCCAACGAAATCATCCTGCTCAACTCCCATGACGGGACCAGCAGCTACCAGATGCTGGCGGGCATGTTCCGCTTCGTCTGCCAGAACGGGCTGGTGTGCGGCGACACCGTGGCCGATGTGCGCGTGCCCCACAAGGGCGATGTGGCGGGGCAGGTCATCGAGGGCGCGTATGAAGTCCTGAATGGCTTCGGTCAGGCGCAGCAATCCCGCGAATCCATGCAGGCCATCACCCTGGACGCCGGGGAGTCGGAGGTGTTTGCCCGCGCTGCGCTGACCCTCAAGTACGACGACCCGGCCAAGCCCGCACCCATCACGGAAACGCAAATCCTGATGCCCCGCCGCACGGACGACGACCGCCGCGACCTGTGGAGCGTGTTCAACCGCACCCAAGAAAACCTCATCAAGGGCGGCCTGCGCGCCCGCGGCGCCAACGGACGCCGCCAGAGCACGCGGCCCGTGCAGGGCATTGACCAGAACCTGCGCCTGAAACGCGCCCTGTGGCTGTTGGCCGATGGCATGCGTCAGTTCAAAGCCTGAGTTTTACCCGAAGGGGCGTCGCCCCTCCTGTCACTCCTTGTTTTTCTCGCTTCCTATTCCCTTGTCCCTTTCTTCGACCGAGGGCCAAGATCAAGGCGCTCAACTTGGACTCAGGACTTGCCAGCGTACTGGACGCCAGCGCAAGCCTGCACAGTGTATGAACTGCTCGATGACTTGATGATGCTGATCTGGTGCCGATATGGAGGCCAGATTCAGCAGACCATGAACGCCTATCTGTCGCATCCCGGACGATCATATGGTCGCTTGTGAAACAGATGCGGGTGTGTCTGATACCACTCTTTCATCGCCTGCATCGGCGTACTGCTCTTGAGCGCTGACTGCGGCAACTGGTGGTTGTACAGGGCCACATAGCGCAGCAGGGTCTGCTCCATGTCTTCGCGGCTGTTGAACCGGTGGGTCTTCAGGACGTCCGCTATGCGGCCATTGAACCGCTCCACCATGCCGTTGGTTCTCGGTGTCCTGGGCTTGGTCAGCCGGTGCTCTATGCCCAGCTCCTGGCACAGTTGGTCGAACTCATGGTGGCCACTGGGTTCGCGCTCCCGGCTGGCAAACAGTCGGTCTGTGAACTCCTTGCCGTTGTCGGTCAACAGCTTGTTGATCCTGATCGGGCAGGCCTTGTGAAGTGCTTTGAGAAAGGCCCTGGCACTGGCCGCTGTCTTGTTGGCCTTGAACTGCACGAACACCCAGCGCGTGGCCCTGTCGATGGCCACGAACAGGTAGCGCCGTTGCGATTCGTCCTGCATCTGGGGCAGGTACTTCACGTCCATGTGCACGTAGCCTGGCTCGTAGCTTTTGAAGGCCTTGTGCGCTACCGCAGGTTCCCGGGGCTTGAGGGCGTTGAGGTTGCCCGCTCCATGGCGGCGCAGGCATCGGTCCAGACCCGAGCGTGAGACATTGGGGCAGATGAACTCCCGCGTGACTGCCAGCAGGTCATCCAGAGGCAGCAGCAAGGTGCGCCGCAAGTGGACCACCACGGTTTCTTGTGCTGGCGTGAGCACGGTTTGCAGGCGATGGGCCGTGTGCGAGCGGTCTGCAAAGACGGAGCGCTTCTTCCATTTGTAGACCGTCTGCTCAGTGATCCCAAAGCGCTGGGCTAGGACGCTGGCTGGTTCATTGCTGGCTGCGATCTCGGCGCGCACGGCGGGCGTGGTGCGGGCGTTCTTGTGCAGGGCTATCAACATGGCTTCACTCCCTGGATAGATTGCAAGGACTCTATCAACTCCTTCAAAACAGCTCGGGCTATGAAGAGTGGATAGCGTTTAGAGTCTATGCAATCGTCCGGGATGCGACAGCTAGTGAAGAAAGCCAAGCAGTTCTACATGCTCGGCCCCAACATCAACGAACTCCCGGACGAGTTTGGCGCAAACTATCGCTGCACATTCATCAAGACCGACTTTAGCACGGTGGCTTCTGAAACCCATTCGGTGCCTGAAGGCGGGACCGATGTGGTGCGGTTGCAGAAGCTTGTTCCGAAGCTGGAGGGACCATCTCTCGTTTTCAGCGGCTCCGTCAACGGGGCGCGGAAGCTCAGCAAGGCGGTGGCGGATGTACATCGCGTTGCACCGCCGAGCTCACTGCTCGCGGCCGCTATCGACTGGCTGGGCATCAACTACAGTTCTAAGTGGGGTCTCGTCAAATCGCTCAAGCATAAGGTCGGAACTCATCACGGGAAGCTACCTCGGTCCATCGCCCAGTTGCTGGTGCGCCTCTTCAATGAGGGTCACCTCGACTACTTGGCTTGCACATCGACACTTATTGAGGGGGTGAACACCGCTGCGCGCAATGTTGTTGTGGTTGACAACAAGATCAACCGCAAGAAGTACGACTTCTTCACCTTCAACAACATCCGCGGTCGGTCCGGTAGGATGTGGAAGCACTTCGTCGGCCATGTGTACCTGTTCCATGATGCGCCCGAGAAGGAGCTGCAATTCGTAGACATCCCCGTCTTCACGCAGAACAACAATGCACCAGACGCCCTTCTAGTGCAGCTCGACAAACAGGACCTCTCCGAGGATGCCTCTCGTCGAGTGCGCCAAATCTGGGAGCAGAACTGGCTCTCGCTAGACACCATTCAGAAGAATGTCGGACTGGACCCGTGGACACAGATCGATTTGGCCCGCGAAATCGAGAGTGACCTAAACAAGTACGCGCCCTTGCTGTCTTGGTCCGGCATCCCAACGTATGACCAGTTGAAAGCAGTTTTCGACCTAGCGTGGCGGCACTTCAAAGTACGAAGTGCGGCCGGCGTTGCGTCCGCGAGCCAGCTCACTTTCCTCGTCAATCGGTATCGGACCACGCCGAACTACAACGCTCAGATTGCCCTGGCCATGAAGGGAAAGTCTGGTGATGAAGCGGACGAGGCCATGGAGACCTTCCTGGAGTTTGCACGTCAGTGGATGAGCTTCAAAGCGCCGCGGCTCATGAGCGCTGTGAACCGCATCCAGGCCGAAGTCCTTCATCGCAACCGTCGCAAACCAGGCGACTATGCGTTCTTCTGTGGGCAGATGGAGTCTCTGTTCATGAACCCCGTCATCCTCGCACTCGAGGAATACGGTATTCCGTTGCAGTTAGGGTTGCGCCTAGCGCCGACCCTTGGCAACCCTGAAACGCTGGATAAGGCCCTGGATGCTCTGAGCAAGCGCTCCTCGTTTGACTTCAGGGACCTCAGTCCTTTCGAGCGGGAGCTTGTGAAGCCGCTTTGCCGTGACGGTATCTTGATGCCTGATGGGTCATCGACTCTGCGGTGATTTTAGGGCCAACTGGCTACTGGCGCTGTTCCATCACGACGGCCATGCTAGAGATGGTCTCCTGTGCCGCTGTAGGTTCAATCTACCCGCAGGCTCAAGAAATTAATTCCCGTGCCAAGCTACGTAGACCGGATGCAAGTGGAGGCGCTGTTCAACACCGCGAAGGCCTCATGGCACAACTCGCGCATCGCGGGCTGACTCGGTATCTGGGGCGGCTGGCCATTCGCAAAGAACTGCGGGCACTGTGAGAAACGTGTGGGTAGCTCGACGCGCGGTGCCTCGCCCCGGTTGGAGCGTGCATCAGCAGAGGGAGCAGCGAAGAGAAGAAAGACGGCAGCAACGGTAGCGACCAGTGCTGCGAAGACAGGGCGCAACGCGCGCCCCCGAAAAGAAATGCAGCCCACGGCAAACAGGCAAAGCCGTGGATTGAATCACAGTGTGCAGGTGTCCTTGTGTAAGCACGGCAAAAATTCCCCGAGCCTGCTCTCGTCCTGGGGAGTCCTGGTTTTCAGAACGGAATATCGTCGTCCATGTCATCAAAGCCCGAGGCCGTGGGCGGCGAGGTTGGCGTCGCCGGGGCGGGGGCCGGGCGCGTACTGGCTCGCGTCTTGGCTTCTGGAGGTGCCGGTGCGGGGTCCGGTGCCTCATTCACGCCCGCTCCGTCCAGAGCCGTCTTCAGCGCTGCTTCCACCGCATCGATGCGCTGCTTGCAGACCTTGTACGCATTCACCGACTCGGTGACGATGGTCAGCAGATCATCGATGTTGGGCTCGTCCTGGTTGCGCAGCGTTTGGGCATGCCGCTGCAGCACGCCATAGGCTTCACGAAAACTTTCCATCACTCATTCCTTCCGGTTTCTGTCGTCCGGACGGGCGGGCACCACCCCGTCGCGGAACTGGATCTCAAGGGCGGGGAGGGCGCGTGCCTGGGCTTGGTCCGTCACGGGCTTCCCCTCGAGCGTGCGCACGATCGCAAAGCCGCGGGCCAGGGTCTTCTCCGGCCCCTGGCCGGTGACCTCGCGCATGAGCGCCTCGGCTTGATTTCTTGCGGTTTGCAGGCTCCCCTGGGCGCGCTCAGCCACCCGCTGCAGCCGGTCCTCCACGGCCTGGCTGGCCGCACGGGTCGCGGCGCGGCCGCGGTCCACCACGGCATGGAGCGCAAGCTCCGACCCGCCACGCGCCTCGGCCACACTGGCCTGGGCCCGGGCGCGCACATCGTGCAGCAGGGCCGGCACCTGCTGCCGGGCCGCCGCCAGATGCCGCCGGGCCTCGCCCTGGGCCTCGTTCCACCGCGCCAGGCTGCGCGCCGCAGCTTCGTGCACTTGCAGCATGGATGCCACTTCCACTTGGCCCATGGCCTGGGTGCTGCCATGCCTGGCTCGGGCGAGATGGGCCTGGGCATCGGCGCGCACCTGGGCCTCGCTGCGGTCGACGTCGGCTCGCACGCGCTGGGTGAGACGGCCCGCCGCCGTGAACACCGCCTCGGCCGCCATGCGGGCCTCGCGCGTGCGCTGCAGGATCTGGTGTTCGATGCCCGCGATCACCTTGCTGGGCGTATCGAAGCGCTGGTGGGCTACCTCGTCCGGCAGCGTGTTGTCGCGCTCATGGCCGATGCCGGTGAGCACGGGAATGTCTTGGTCGCAGATGAAGCGCGCCAGGTCGTAGTCATTGAGCCAAGCCAGATCGTTGACCGCGCCGCCGCCGCGGATCAGTGCGATCGCATCGGGAGGCGCCCCCTTCGGAAACGCTTCCAGGGCCTGCACCATCGCGGAGACGATCTCCCGCGCTGCGCCTTCCCCCTGGAACCGGCTGTGGGCATAGACGAAGCGGCAGACCCCAAAGCGTTCCAGCCGCTCCGACTCCTTCCGGAAATCCCCCAGCCCTGCCGCATCCTCGGGCGCCACCACGAGCACGCAGCGGTAGTCCCAGGGCGGCTCCTGGCGCCGGTTGTGCTCGAACACCCCCTCGCGCTGCAGCCGCTCCCTGATCTCGCGCTTGCGCGCCTCCAGGTCCCCGAGCGTGTACTCGGGATCGATGGCATCGATCTCCAGGCTGAAACCGTGCTGCGCATGGAACACCGGCCGCGCCAGCACCAGCAGCTTGATGCCCGCGCCGATGACCGCGCCTGTGGCCTTCTCGAATTCCGGCAAGATGCGCGCGGCCGTCGCGCTCCAGATCATGGCCCGGGCTTTGGCAACGGGCTGGCCGTTGCCATCGCGCTCGGACAGCTCTAGATAGACATGGCCGCGCACCCGCGCCTCGACCACCTCCACCAAGGTCCAAACCCCTTTGGAAAACGCCTGGGCCACCGCACTGGCCACGCCATTGAGCAGACGCGAGAGCGGAATTCCTTTGGCGCGGGGGAGGGCGAGTGCCTCTTCAGACAAGGGCAGGGCCAGATCTGTGGACGAAGGTGAGAGCGAGGAGGGCGCCTCTACGGGCGTCGGCAGCCATTGGGCGAACACCGCCAGATCCCGCCCATCATCGACATACCAGCGTTTGACCGCGCCATCGAAGCGCGCGCCCAGCGACTTGGCGGCGTCTTTCTGCGCGAAGGGAACGTTCAGGTACTGCCGGGACATGGGAAGTGAAGGGGCTGCGAGGCAGCGCCATTGTGGACCAAGGGGCTTGGGCCACGGAGCGTATCGGCTATAAACCGGAATTCACCACCTCTCACAAACATCCACACCATGAACCGCGCAGACCTCGTGGCAACCCTCGCCGCAAAGAACGACCTCTCCAAGACGGCCGCCAACGCCGTGCTTGACACACTGATCGAGACCATCCAGACCGCCGTGAAGAAGGGCGATGCGGTGCAACTGGTCGGCTTCGGCACGTTCAAGTCAGTTAAGCGCGCTGCGCGCACCGGCAAGAATCCCTCCACGGGTGCTGCCATCAAGATCCCCGCATCCACAGTGCCCAAGTTCGTATCCGGTGCGAAGTTCAAGGCCGTGGTGGACCCCAAGGTTGCCAAGCGCAAGGCCGAAAAGGCCGGCAGGTAAGCCGCCAGACCGATCCGCAAGCCGCCCGCGCGCCCTGGCCCCGGGCGGTTTTTTGTTGGGGCCGCTAAGCTCCACGCCTTCCACACACGGGGTTCAACGATGACAGCTTTCTCCGACGCATTCCGGGCCGAAGTTCTGCGCATGGCGCGCAAGGAGATCAAGGGCGAACTGGGCAGCCTGCGCAAGACCGTCACGGCGCAGCGCTCCGAGATCGCAGCGCTCAAGCGGGATGTGAAGGACCTGGTGTCACAGGTGAAAGGGATACACAAGGCGGCAGCGCGTCAGGCGGCTCCGGGCAAGGCACAGGCCCAGGACGCCGAAGTCCCGGCACGCCAGGGACGTCGCTTTCAGTTCAAGGCCGAGGCGCTGGCGACTAAGCGGGAACAGTTGGGCCTCTCGCAGCAGGCCATGGCTTCGCTGTTGGAGGCCTCAACGCTTTCCGTGGCGCGCTGGGAGGGCGGGAAGGCGATGCCACGGGCGAAACAGCTTGAGCGCATTCAGGTGGTGTTGAAGATGGGGAAGCGGGAGGCGTTGGCCAAGTTGCAGGAGTGAGGCTTTTTTGAGGGGGACGAACCTAGCTGCGGTTCGCCCTAGGATTGCTTGAAGCCTTGAGCAGAGAATCGGGGACGAATGTCAGATTGCCCGTTGCCCCCAACGGCTCAAAAGTGTCTAGGAATGTTGGGGCGATTCAGTTGGACCGCTTGCGTATGCCCGAAATCTTTCGCTCTGCAGATGACAATCTGTTACCGTAATGCACTCTTTTGGGTCAGCGCAGATGCGCCTTTCAAGTGCGAGGGAACGGGATGGCGGAAAAGACAAAGACAAGCAGCGGCGTTATTGCGGCCATAGCCGCATTGGTTCTTTGTATCGTTTTCCCCCGAAGCACATGGGGCTACATCGTTTTCATCGTCGGCGGTATTTGGGCCTATCGAGTGTTTTTTTCCAACGCGTCGAAACAGCCGATTGCTGACACGCCTTCTCGAGCCAAGACGGCCACCACAACGAAGACATTGGAAGCCTCGGCTCGAGCAACGTCGCGCGCTGAGACGGTTGAAGTGTCAGAGTCCAGTTCACCGCCCGCCTCAGTTGTTGCAACCTCTAGGTTCGTCCCAGATGACCACCCTGTGTCATTGGCCCAGAAGGCACCTTTGTCGACAGCTGCCGTGCCACCGCACCCAGCACCTCCTGCTGCCCCCCGGCGATTCGTGGATGACGATGCTCCGGTTTCTGTCGTCGCAAAGGAACCTTCAAAGCCAGCGCACTACGCGATACCTCCTGCGCCAACTCAGCCTCAGGCCTACACAGGGCCCGGGCGCTGGATACCTCCGGGAGAAGACGTCGTCATTGGCGGTAGCCAAATCAGCGGGGGGATGATCTATGTGGGTAGAGAACTGAAAGCCCTCTCGGGCTCAACTGACCCGTGTCTTGTCAATCCCGCGCTGTCCATCGCTGCGCACGCCAACATCAGCGAACGTGAGTTTGGCTATTGGCCGTCCTACTCTGAAATCACGCCTCGCGCTCGCAGGGCCTACCTGAGCTGGCTGGCAGATGGGAGGCGCGACCCCGAAGCCGATATTGGATACGTCTTTCTCTTCTTCTATGGCCTGGAGCGCAGGGCCATTGCAGAGGGATTGAAGGACGCGCAGGCGCAGAGAGATTGGCCCCTGATTGCGCAGGAGGTCCGCAGACTCCTTGAGATCTACGGCGAAAAATCCTTTTCTTTCAAGCGCTATGCCAGCGAGCTTTTGAGTTGGCTGGAGGTATCCCATTACTCCAAGACGCTCTACAACGAGCCCGTTCCGTCTTTCCCGACGACCTTCGAGGTGCCGCTCTACATTCGCCTTGCACTTGGCCTCGCCGCAGTGGACGGAGTGCCAGTGCCGCCCCATCTCGCATTGGCTTGGGCACGCATGGACCCGGCCAGCTATTTGCGAACTTCCGCCACCAGGTGCGCAGAGCAGTTCGACAAGCTCTTTCAGCAGCGCTATGCGGAAACCTTCAAGCCGGGCATTGTTCTTCCCCGCAACAAGACCAAATTGAAGCTGGTGTACCAACCAGCATCTGCTGGTTTCAGGGGCGTCAACGAAATCAAGTTGACCTTCGGAGACACGCCGGACGTGACGGTTCTGACGGCTCCACAAAAGCAGCTGAAAAAGATCGTAGACGCTGTCACTGACCAGTTGGATCCCTACAGCCGATATCTCGGCCGTAACCCAGACAGTCCCAATGCGCTGGAAGGCCTGCTGTTGCTGCCGCCAACAGTTTGGCCTGATGCGGCGGGGGATGCCTTAGAGGCTCTGCGGGACAGGGTCTCGGAAGGCTTCGTTGTTATGAAGCTTCAGGAGCTGCTTGATCTTTTCCAGGCGAAGACTGCTTTGAACAAGGAACGCGCCGTAACGCTGGCCAAGACTCTGGAGTCCGTTGGCATTGGCATGGAACCCGATGTACTGGGCGGAGCACGAACACCAAAGGGCGAAGATCACGTGGTGCTTTACTCGGCAGCAGAGTCGAATAGCGCACCGGTTCGAACGGCCGCCTATCAGGCCGCGACACTCACACTCCAGTTGGCGTCATCCGTAGCCGGGGCCGACGGGGAGTTCAGTGAGCATGAGATGACTCATCTGAGTCAGCAGGTTCAATCTTGGTCGCATCTGACTGCTGGAGAGTCAGCTAGGCTGTTGGCACATCTACGCCTGTTGGCAGTGGACCCCGTGTCTCTCACTTCCTTGAAGAAGAAGCTGGATCCGCTTGACGCGAAGTCCAAGGAAACGATCGCTGCCTTCATGGCAACCGTTGCCCAAGCGGATGGCACCGTGACGCCGGCGGAAGTGAAGATGCTGGAGAAGGTCTACAAAACGCTGGGACTTGATACCAAAAGGGTCTTCACAGACGTGCATGCGGTTGCGGCCGGAACAAGCCCTCAGCCAAGCATCGCTGCGCAGCCTGCGGCCAAGGGGTTTCAGCTGGACACGGCAAAGATTGCGGCACTGCAGAAGGATTCCGAGCGCGTATCCGCGTTGCTGGCCGATATCTTCAAGGAAGAATCTCCGCAGCCGACCGTCATAGCAACCGTTCCCGAGGCGGCACCCCCTCTGGACTCCGAGGCAGCAGCGGCTACGGGTTTGTTCGGCCTGGACGAGGCGCATTCGGCTTTTGCACGCATGCTGCTGTCGCGGCCACAATGGACTCGCGAGGAACTCTTGGATGTCTCCTCAGACTTGGACCTGATGTTGGATGGCGCCCTAGAGCACATCAATGAAGTGTCGTTTGACACCCATGACATACCGTTCACTGAGGGCGACGATCCTATCGATGTGAACCCTGAAATTTTGGAGAAGCTGGAAGCATGAACGCACCCATTCGCCCCAAAGAGCGTGACGCAGTTGTTCAATCCCTGCGTGCAGGCGTCGTCCCGCGGACGGGACAGCACCTCATCCAGGTAGGGCGCATCCGTGAGATTGAGACCTTGGTGAGCGACATGGTCCGCGTGGCCGATGGCGGTTCGTCGTTCCGCCTGGTCATCGGCGAATATGGCGCGGGTAAGACGTTTTTCCTGAACCTGGTCCGCTCCATCGCGATGGAGAAGAAGCTGGTCGTGGCCAGCGCCGATCTGAACCCTGACCGTCGGCTACACGCCAGCGGTGGGCAAGCCCGATCTCTCTATGCTGAGTTGATGCGCAATCTGGCAACTCGCACCAAGCCCGAAGGCGGGGCTCTCGGAGGCATTGTCGAGAAGTTCATTGCTACGGCCAAGTCGGAGGCCAAGGAGGCAGGCGGGTCGACAGAGGATGTCATTCGCCAGAAACTGGAGCACCTGACGGAGCTGGTCAATGGGTATGACTTCGCAGATGTCATCGCTGCCTACTACCGCGGTTTCGAAGAAGGCAATGAACAACTGAAGTCTGATGCTGTGCGCTGGCTGCGCGGTGAGTTCACGACCAAGACCGACGCGAAAGCAGCCCTTGGCGTGCGCACCTATGTGGACGACGCCGCAGTCTATGACCAGCTCAAATTGATGGCCAGGTTCGTGCGGCTTGCGGGCTTCAGTGGCCTGCTTGTCAGCCTTGATGAGCTGGTCAACCTTTACAAACTTGCCAATGCGCAGGCGCGCAACTCCAACTACGAACAGATCCTGCGTATCCTGAATGACTCGCTGCAAGGTACGGCAGTTGGACTGGGTTTCACCCTCGGAGGAACACCCGAGTTCCTTCTGGACACTCGGCGCGGTCTCTACAGCTACCCCGCACTTCAAAGCCGTCTGGCCCAGAACACGTTTGCCAGCAGTGAACTCGTCGACTTCAGTGGCCCCACGGTTCGACTTTCGAGCCTGAGCCCTGAGGACTTCTACGTACTCCTCCAGAAACTGCGCCACGTCTATGCGGCAGGCGATCTAGCGAAGTATCTGTTGCCAGACCAAGGCATTGCGAGCTTCATGGAGCACTGCTCCAAGCGCATCGGCGAAACCTACTTCCGCACGCCTCGCACCACCATTACTTCCTTCATCAACCTTCTTGCGGTCTTGGAGCAAAACCCAGGCACCGAATGGCAAACGCAGCTTGGTGGCCTGGAGGTAGCGGCTGATACAGGCGCAACAGGAGACCTGGCTGTGGAGGTTGAGGAAGGTGACGAGTTTGCCTCCTTCAAACTCTGACCGTTGAGCGCTGCATGTCCGGGGCGAGTTCGTCTTTTCACCTTCTTGATGAGCGCATTCAGCGATTCATTTGGGCGGAAGGCTGGGAGTCATTGCGGGACGCCCAGGAGCAGTCCATTCCATTGCTCATCCATGCCGACCGCGATGTCATCGTGGCAGCGGCGACAGCAGCAGGCAAAACCGAGGCGGCTTTTCTGCCAGCGCTCACGCATCTATTGCAGAGCGAGGAACCTCGGCTCATCGTCTACATCAGCCCGCTGAAGGCCCTCATCAACGACCAGTTTGGTCGACTCGACAAGCTTTGCGAACAACTGGATATCCCTGTTTGGCCTTGGCATGGTGATATTGGTGCAACGTCCAAGACCAAGTTCTTGAAGCAGCGGCACGGAGTCCTGCTTATCACTCCAGAGTCTCTCGAGGCATTGCTGTGCAATCGAGGGACATCTATCGCGGCTGTGTTTCAGATGACCGCTTTTTTTGTGGTCGATGAGCTGCATGCGTTTATTGGATCTGAGCGAGGAAAGCAGCTTCAATCCTTAATGCACCGCATCGAGAATGTCCTGCGCCGCAAAGTACCTAGAGTGGGCCTCTCGGCCACCTTGGGTGACATGGGCCTTGCCGCTGATTTTCTTCGGCCAGGACATGGAACTGGCGTCAGCATGGTCGTTTCCGCCTCTGGGGCAAACGAACTCAAGATACTCGTAAAGGGATATGAGGAGCCTTTGGTTGTGCGGCAGGGTGGTGAGGAAGAGGCGCCCGAGCCTGCCACGCCCGGACTCATCGCGGCGCACTTGTACAAGGCGCTGCGAAGTTCCAACAACCTTGTGTTCCCAAACTCCCGGCGCGAGGTCGAGCGCTACACCAATCTGCTGAACGGCCTTTGCGAGCGCAACCAAGTGCCTCAGGAGTTTTGGCCGCACCACGGTAGCCTATCCAAGGAGATCCGAGCAGAGACCGAGGCCGCGCTCAAGCAAAAGGAAGTTCCTGCCACCGCCATCTGTACCAATACCCTGGAGCTGGGGATCGACATCGGGGCTGTCAAGAGCGTTGTGCAGATTGGACCGCCGCCCTCAGTCGCCAGTTTGCGTCAACGACTGGGAAGGTCTGGGCGGCGAAAGGGCGAACCCGCCATTCTGAGAGGCTACTGCATCGAGGACGCGATTGATGTGCACTCGGGCTTTGGCACGAGATTGCGCCTGGGACTGGTGCAGACCGTTGCCATGATTTCTCTCTTGCTTGAAGGCTGGTTTGAGCCGCCTGTCACGCAGGGCGCCCATCTCTCCACGCTGGTGCAGCAGATGTTATCCGCCATAGCCCAGAACGGTGGCGCCACGATTGGTCAGTTGCACGCACTGCTGTGCGCCACGAGAACACCGTTCGAGGGAACGACCAAAGAAGACTTCATGTCGCTGGTACGTCACCTGGGAACAAAAGAACTTTTGGTTCTGGACTCATCTGGGTTGCTGCTGCACGGCCCTCTCGGTGAGAAATTCGTCAACCATTACACCTTCTATGCAGCCTTTGCGTCGGACGAGGAGTTTCGATTGGTCGCCGGGACCCGGACACTTGGGACGCTGCCGGTTTCTCAGATGCTGTCCATAGGGCAGCGGATTCTCTTTGCAGGCAAGACCTGGATTGTGGAAATGGTGGATGAGGCGCAGAAGGTCATCGTCGTCAAACGCGCCAGCGGCGGTGCTCCGCCTTTGTTTTCAGGAGGCTCTGGGCGGGTGCACACGAAGGTGAGGCAAAGGATGCGCGAGCTGCTGGAGTCGACCGAAAGGATTGTGTTTGTCGATGAGGTAGCTCAGCGCTTCCTGGAGGAGGCTCGGTCCAGTTTCCGAGCGCTGAATTTGACATCAGAGTGCCTGGTCGACCAGGGGCACGAACTCCTCGTCGTCACATGGCTCGGGGATGCCGCCAACGAGGCGTTGGCTTGCTTCATGAATCAGCGAGGCTTCTCTGCAGCACCTTCTGGCCCTGGCATAGAGGTGGTGAAAGGCGGTCACACCATTGACAACATCCTTGACGCACTCCTCGACGCTGCGCTCGTAGAGCAGCCATCCGTGAGCGAACTGCTTGAGGGCGCGAAAAATCTTGAACGAGAGAAATGGGATTGGGCACTACCTCCAGAACTGCTCAAGAAAGCGTACGCCAGTCTCAACTTAGACGTTGAGGAAGCCAAGAAGTGGGTGACTTTGAATTTCTCTGGTACTTGAACGTACTACCCTTACTTCGGCCCGAAGTAGAAAGAGACCCTTCACGTCACGCCATCTTTTACTCCCGTTCGAGCGCCTCCTGTTCTGCAACGAACCCGGCCTCACGCATTGCCTGCCCTAATTCGGGCCATCCTGCCGCACACGCGAAGTGGTGAATGCGCTCCAACGTCCGTGTCGAAGCTTTGACCCGCATATTCAGTGGCACATCCTTTGGTGACATCCCATAAGGCTGCAAGAAGAAACCAGCCCCTCGCGCTACAGCTGCGATCGTCGAAGCGATTCGAAAACCTCCCTCATCAACGTCACCCCAGTGATAGATCGGAGTGGTCAGCGGCAGGTTCTCCAGAAGACGCCCGTACATTGCTCGCCAAGCTGGAGAAGGCATGCCCGCCGTATAGATCAGAAGTACCTTGTCGTCTTGCCGGCGTTTGGCCTCACTGTGAAACGTGGTCTTGTTCTCGATGGTGATGACCTCAGTGACCAAACTGCGTGCTCCCAGAATGGTTGCTGCCGGTAGTCCCATGTAGGGCGCGTCAATCAAGCCGGTTGAGCGATCCCGCGCGATGTGCACGTGCCCAGCCAGTAGTACGGGATGCTCTTCCCGGAACAGGCCCAGTTCCTGCCAAACCTGGGCCGCAGCCCTTGGGCTGTCCTCCACGCTGCCACTCAGCAGGATGTCAAGTTGAGGTGTGAGTGCCTCAATCCGCTTGCTGTCTAGAAACAGGCGAGCACTGAATTCACGCACCGGGGCGGCAATAGCATCCTGGCTACGTGCAGCGCAGGCCCGAACTGTCTTGGCCGCATCGATCCAAGCGCCCGCGTCCTGCGGGCCCAAGCCGCGTATCTTTGCCATGCCAGCCCAGAGTCCAATTACGTCCAAAATCACTGGGAACTCTGCTTTCAGCGGCTCCAGCTGCCCAATGGTCTTTGACAATTGGTCCGCATAGGTGCTGCGCCCCAGGAACCGAGCCAGTGCCTGGACGTCCACTAGGTCAATGCGCTCAATCAATCCATCCTTCGGATTCAGCTTGTCACGCTGCAACGTCACGGCGCCGGCGTCGCGCGCTGCCAGGAAGGTCTCATCACATTCCTGCTTTTGATGCCAGCTCCGCAGTTCCCTGTAAGGCTTCAGGTGCATGGCTGTCAGCGCGGGTGCGCGCGCACGGGCTCCGGCAGCGTGCTTGTCGCCGGCATCCAACAGTTTGGCCAACAGGTCCTCGGCGATGGTGCCCGCACTCATGGGGTGGCATCAGCAGGTTGTGCAATGGACTCCTGGCGGACGGCCAACAGCTCAGTTTCCAGAAGCTCAGGGTGGTACTCCCACATATCCTCTCGGAACTGCTCCCGCATGGCTTCGCTAACCCGGCGCTCCTCCACGTGGATCACATGGCGGGTTTCGTCTTTCATGATTTCGAAGTAGCGGTGCAGGAATGCAGTCAGCGTGGGCAGGTTCTCCCCTGGACTTGCCAGCAGCACCTGCAGACCGAGCTTTTCGAGATAGCGCATGGTGGCCACGATGTTGGGCGTATCCATCTTGTCAAAGGCTTCGTCCAGCAGGATGAGCCGCAAACCATCCTGGTTGTTCTCATCCATGCGGTAGGCGGAGGACAGCGCCGCGCCGGCGATCACGTACAGCGGCGCGCGGTGCTCGCCACCGGAGCCGGGGCCAATGCGCTTGCTCAGGTGCCCGATGGTCTTGGTGACACCCGTGACCGGGTCGTCGGTCTCAATCTCGATATCGAACTCGAAGAACTCCCGGTAGTCATCGAGCGGGCTATTGACCGCGGCATTGCCGGTGGTGGTTTTCTCGCGCAGCAGTTCCGCGAACTGGGTGGGGATTTCTCCGGCATCTCCAAACAGACTGCCGTCGGCGCCGAAGTCGGCGATGTTCTCGATGAACTTCTTCAGTGGCATGAGGTCTGGGCGCACCTTGGCCTGGAACTGGTACCGCTCCCCATTGGTGAAGGCGGGGGAGGCTTTTAGCGCAGCATTCAAGCGCTTGAAGGTCGTGGTCTGGTACTTGAGGTTGGCGTGGAGGGCCAATGCCACGTCCTGGCGGAAGGTGTTCTGCGAGGCAAGGTAAGCTTCCTGCGCCTGGGCCTTGTACTGGGGTAGCTCCGTGTTCTGCAGCCTGCTGACTTGCTGCTCCATCCATTCCTTGGCTTTGCGCCAGTCGGACGTCACCTCATCGCTGATAGCTTCGCGGTGCTCCGTGAGGAAGGTCCCAAGCAGCGTTTGGGCCGGGCCCAGATGCCGCGTCATGGCGGTGTTACAGCGTCTGGACTGGGTTTCGCACTGGTTGGCCATGGCTTGGTAGTCGTCGCCATATTGCTCCAGCAGCGCGTCCCAGCGATCGGAAGCATATTCCGGGTCATAGTCGGCATGGCTGCGGCAGGTTTCGTGCACCGTGCGCTTGCCCTGGAGCTCCTGCAGCTTGGCTGCGCATTCCCTGGTCAATCTCTCCAGTTCTGTCTCGGCCCGCACAACGGCATCACGGGCTTTGCGGGAATCTGTGTCCAGCTGAGGCTTGCGCGCCTGCAGTTCCCGTAGTTTGGCGGACAGGGCCTGGTACTCGGCACTGGTGCTTCCAGCGATACGTTTCTCTGCGAGTTCTCTCTCGGTGAGCGCTTCGCCCAGCTGGCGGGCAGATCCAAGTAGGAGGCGCAGGGTCTCAGGGGACGACAAGCTTTGCACCGCCAGGCGGATCCGATCAATGTCGCCCTGGCGCCCTTGAAGGTCAGCAACCTGTTGGTTCAGTTTGCGGGATTCGGCCCTGAGTCCGTCGACCTGGCCTTTGGCGCCGGCGCCGATCTGCAGGTCCGCCTCTGGCACCAGGCGTAGCCGCTCAAAGTCTCCGGGCCCCACCAGCATGCCGTCCAGGGTCAGGGTTCGCTCGCCCCGCAGCGCCTCTTGGGCGGAATTCGCGCGTTTGAGGTTGCCTAGCTTGCCACGTAGGTAGGCCACGGCCACCTGGTTGCTGCCCTGTATCAGGCTGGCCGCCGTGTCGGCGGCCGGCTGGCCCTGCCCAGGCCGGGCTCGGTCGGAGCGCACGATCTTGACGCCGTAGATACTGCGTTTGCCCTGCAAGGACTGGTAGATGCCAAAGGCTCTTTCCTCCTCCTGCGAGTCCCGCAGCAGAATGGCCTCCACGTTCTTGGCCAGATAAGCTTCGATCGCTGGCTGCCATTTGGGATCGGTCACCTTCACCAGGTCACAGACGGGGGTGGGGTGCAATCCGTGGTCCGCGAACTCATGCATCAGTAAAGCCGTCGGGGTACTGACCTGCGCGCGGTTGGTATTGGCGCGCTCCATGCCCAGGCCGATGGTAGTGAGACGCTCTTTGGCGATCCGTAGCTGCTCCTTGATGACGTCGTGCTCCTCAGTCAGGTGTGCACCAGCGGCCTTTAGCGTTTCTCCAAGGTCCCGGATGATCTGGCCCAGCGCATCCTGGTCGACTTGGTTCTGCTCCCATGAGAACGCACCAAGCTGCTGTGCGGCCTGCGCAAGCGCGGGTTGCCACTGGGCCAGCAAGTCGTTGGAACTGGCGTTTTGGAGCAGCTGTCGGAAGCTACGCAGTTCCGCCTTCAGCTCTTGTTCCTGGCGGGCGGTTTTTATCTGCGCCTGCGCCAGATCCTGCTGAGCGCCCGCGTTCTCGGCATGGTCCGCATGGGCTTGCTGCAGGCCTGACAGTTGAGCCACTTCGCGGGTCCAGGCCTCCAGCACCTGATCGGCTTTAGTGCTGGCCTTGGTGCACTCTTCGAACACGCCCTCTTGGTCAAACTTTTGCCCCGTCAGCATTTCGTGGGCCGCGTTGCTGAGCTCGTACGCCGCGGAGGCCTGTAGTCCCGTCCACGTGGCGGATTTGCGCGCCTCGGCCAGTGCAGCTTCAAAGTTCTTACTGACCTCCTGGCCTTGCTTGATTTTGATCTCGACGCCCTCGACCAATAGGTTGATCCGCTTGAAGGTCTCCACCAGCTGCTTGAATCTGGCGATGTTGGTGGGGCGGTCCTCCAGCACATCATTGCGAACAATCTGATCCACCGACTTGGAGAAGCTCATGCGCAGTGCGAAGCGGAAGGCGCGCGCAAACGCGTCGTAGGACGCAGGGCCCGCCTTGCCACGCAGCATAAACAGCACTTGCTTGACGTAGCTGGCGCCATCGTCAAACAGCGGTTCTTCACCAGTGACCTTGGATTGCTCCAGCAACCGATGGCGGAAACTGCTCCAGGGCAGGGGCATGGTGGCACCGTCCACCGTCTGCAGGTGCTCTGACATGCTGAGCTCTACGCCGCGAATGACATAGCGGCCCAACACCTTCTCCGCCTCGTTGCTCAGCGAAGCCTCAATGCACACACCCATGGAGACCGGCTCATTGGTCTCGGTGTCCCGCCAGACCAGTGTGATGTAAGTGGTGGCCTGCGGCCGCGCGCACTGTTCAATGGTGTCTCCGTACTGGCCAAGGCAGTAGGAACGCAGGGTGCGGCTTTGCTGGTGGGATTTGTTGTCAGCCTGTGCATTGAAGTGCATCTGGTTCTTGTTCGCGCCCATCATCGCGATCTGCACCGCATCGAGCGCCGAACTCTTGCCGCTGCCGTTGCGGCCGAATAGACCGGTGATTTCTTCTAGACGGAATTCCTGCTGCTCGTACAACAGGAACTGCACCAGTTTGACGCTCTCAAGCCGTTTCATTGTTCATTCCCTTGTTGTCTTCGATCACCACTGGCTCGCCAACTGCCCCCTCCACATGCGCCTCATCCTTGGCTACTCCCCACTGCGCCAGCCGAATCAAGGCCGTCTCACCCAGCACGTCGACGATGGCCGGGCGGATGGCCACACCGCCGGCTGACTGCTCCTGCAGGGGCGTCAGGTGGCCGCTATCATCGTCTTCCAGACGCCGAGCGATGCCCCAACGCTTGGCAGAGCGCAGCAGGGTGTCGAGCTCGCCGCGGGTGGGCAGGTCACGCCCGGTCATAAGGTGGAACTTCTCTTGCAGCTCGATGTAGTCGCACAGGACCTCGCCGTCTTCGGTAAGTCCGCCGGCGCGCACGCCTTCGTCGTACAAGCCGCGCAGCACCAAGGCAAACAGTGTCTGAGCCACGGTCGCGGTAGCTGCCTTGGCGTGCCGCGGGAGGGCGGTGACATAGCGCAGCTGCCGGTTGATCGACAGTGACACACCCAGCGGCGCCAGCACTTTGGAGAACTCGCGCTCGTAGAGGTCCAGGATTCCATACGTCACCCGGCTGCTGCGGTCGGAGTGGTAAATCACCTGCTCAGCCACCAGTCGGTAGGCGGCGGTCTCGAAGTCTTCGACGGTATAGACACCATCTAGCCTGCTGGCCAGATCTTCCCAGTCCCGTGGGTTGCTCATTTGGTCTCCCTGTTCTTGGTCTGGCGCTTACGCCAACTCAGTGTGAATGGCTTGCCGCTCAAGTACGGGTGCTCGGCGGCTTCGTCGCTGGTGTAGCGCAGCTCCATGCCTGGGGCCGATGCCCGGCCTTCCATCTCCAGCCTAGGGATCCGCGAGTTGGTGGCCATGGCCACGCTGGTCAGAACCTGGAAGGCTCGCAAGTCCTCAATGGACCCGCAAGGCAGGGCGTCGCTGCCGGCAGCGGCCGTTTCCTGCAGCACTTTTTCGGCATAGGCGCGCAGTTTCATGGGCGTGATGGATCGGCGCTCCTGGGCGCGGCGCACCAGGTTGCCGATCGCGCGCGTGCGGTCGGAGATGATCACTTGGCGCAAAGGTGTGGGCGCCAGCCGCGGCACCTCCTTGCGTGGCTGGGCCAGACGGGCACCGCCCATCAGGGTATCCGGCGGGAACACGGGGGCGACATCGATGTCGGGATTGGCAATCAACCGGTCCATGGTCTGCCGCAGCAGGTTGTCGATGGGGCGGATCGCGCGCAGCTTGTATTCCAGGAAGGCCAGCGCGCGCCGGTTGGCGACCCGGATCTCTTCGTCCAGTCGCTCCAGGTACTCCTCGATCCGGTCCAGCTCGTACAGGCGCTGTAGGTCCCGCTGGAATGCGGCCTGGCCCTTCTTGTCATCCCCACTGGAGAGTCGGTTCACATACCAGTCCAGCAAGCGGCTGCGCTGCTCGGGCTGCGTGTCGATTTCGGTGACGGCGTCCAGGATCTGCTGGCGCTTGGACAAGGGGTGCTCCCGGGTACGCAGTTCCTGGTAGTCCCCAATGAAGACCTCCTGGACGTAGGAGGTGAAGAAGGACCGCACGTACTGGGCGGTGGTGGGCTCGGCGCCGATGGCGGCCATCAGGTCGCGCACATTGGTGCTGGTGTTGCGGATGTAGACCAATAGGTTGCGGCATTGCTCGGCCGCCTCGCGCAGCAGGTCGCCACTGGCTTCGCCCTTGTGCACCTGGGCCACGGCAGCATCTATCGCGCGGATCTTGCCGGAAACGAACACCGGGCCCGTCTCCGCAAAGTTGATCAGCTGGGTCAGCAACTGGCCCACGGCCGGCGCCATGTTGACGGTCTTCTCAATGCCATACCTCTCCAAGCGGAACCATCCTGCATCGACCAGGCGATTGAAGATGCCAATGGCACGGATGTTCAGTGGCGTGTCGGGCTGATCGCCAGACTCGGGCTGCCATTCGTCGGCGTATTTGAGGTGGTCCTCGATTTCCTGGATGACATCGCGCTGCAGGAAACCGTAGCTGGGCGGCAGTGGCGCGTCGGGGCCGAAACGCCGGCGGTGCAGGTGGCACAGAAGTGCCCAGTAGCCGTGGCGGTTTTGCGAGGCTAGGGGCCCGAAGAGGCGCTCCGGAATGCGCTGGAACAGCGCCATGGAGGCGGGGGTTACGCTGGGAACAGCCATTTGCGCACCTCCGCGACGTTCTCCACCGCCAGTTGGTACTCAGGCGGCAATTCCTTGGCCACGTCCAGGGCCAGCCGCAGTTCTTGGACCAGGTAGGGCAACAGGGCGCCGCGGCAGCTGTGCACGCGCGCCGCAGTCCCCTCGAAATACTCGCTGCGGACCAGGTCCTGCTGGCCAGGTGTCAGCTTGGGGTGCGCCTGGATGCGCACCTTCACCACAGCGTTCCACTTTGTGTCTTCTGCGACTGTGGATTCGGCCTTTTGGTCCAGCATGGAAAGCTTCGCGATACGCCCCAGCACGAAGTCCCGGAAGTCACCGGTCTCCAGGCAGTAGCCACGCATGTGCCAGCGCCGGCCGGCCTGCACCAGGCTGTGCGGCTCTACGGTGCGCGAGTGTGGCTCGGGTGTGCGCATGGACCGGTAGTCCAGGCTCAGGCGCGTGCCCTGCTCGATTGCCAGGCGGATGCGGGAGAAGGTATTGGGGTTGACCTGGGAGAAGCCCCACGGAGCAACGGTGACGGGTCCAGCACCTGGGGCGAGGTCAGCATGGATGTCAGCTTCTGCAAGGTAGGCAGCCAGGGTGAGGTCTGATGTGCCAGCCTTGAGGTCGGCCTGTGCCTTCTTGTAGGCACCAGGGGTGACAAAGTAGGATTTGCTTTTACTATCCCACTCAAACCAGTCAGGGGTTTCTTCTCGAACTTCTCGAAGAAGCTGACTCACTCGAATGCCGCTCAGTCCGAGGACATCCATGAGTCGACCTCGGCTCAGCCGCCCTTCCCATAGAGCCATGCGACGCATGACCTTGTAGCGGTTTTTCTCGAAAAGATTGGCTAGGCTCATCAGGTCGGTTTCATGATGTATAAAAATATATCATGTAGAAATATATACCATCTAAAGATGGTGTGCTACCGGGATGGCTTCCGCCACTCGCTCTGGGTAGAAGGGATACTTTTCGACGCGTGGCCAGGCTGGTCTATGTTGAGTGGATACCGAGGATGTGCTGCAGCCGTCAACCCTGTCATCCTCGAAAGACAGGTGAACGAGGCGGTTGATGCTCAGGGCCGTAAGGTCACCGGGGGCACGCGGCCCGGACTCAACTTCGCAGTGATTGCAGTCCTTCATCCGCCACTGAATCGCCGGTCGATTCACCACCGAACTCACGCTGTCAATTGAACACCAGTCGTCAGCTTATTTTTCCCTGCACGGATGGCCGACGCACATGGCCCAAGAGCAACACCCAGAGGCCTTGTCCTAACCATTGCTGAACACGTTCAGTTGATGGTTTGCGCGGCCGTGCTCGCGTTGGGACGGTGCGTGCATTGAACAATCTACGATCGCAACATGCGCTCGAAGGCGTAGCTGCACGTTGCCTGGATTTGTTCAGGGGGTAGGTCGCGATCAGCAGGAATACGTGCGGCGTCGCGGATCATGTCGTTGACTTCAGCGAATGTCTGCGTGCTGATCTTTCGCACGCCATCGGCCAGACCACCAAGCGCCGGGGCAACTCGCGCCTTCCAGTGCACATTGAATTCGTCCAACAGTGCACCGAAGAGTTCGATCGTGTCGTAGATGTACAGCACGTCCTGGGCTCGTTTGTTCGCCGGTCGATATTGCTGAATCAGGAACTTCTGGACCATGAAGCACAAGGGGTGGGCTACCTGGACATCAATTCGTTCCGGCAGCGGAACGCCCTCTTGTTGTCCCAGACTAATGATCCAGGGATCGACCAGAAGGACGTCCAGGTGGCGGATCTTCTGAGCCGAGATCCCAGCCTTTGTCATGGTTGCATCCGCGTCTCCGCTTCGTTTACGGCCGCTTCCCGTCAAAGGTGTCAGGAACTCGGCATAGAAGCCGCCGGCCTCGTCGCCAAGCGTGTAATGGGCCGCAGGTGGTCGATGGTCGCCACTCAACTCTTCCTGGAAGCCATGCTGCAGGAGCGATTGCTTGATGTCTCCCTCAATCGGCTCCCTATTTGCAAAGGCGAGGTCCGTGTCACGAGTGAACACAGGCTGATAGTCAGGCCGGTTGGCCCTTGGATCCAGTCGGTGGAGACGATGGCCCCAACCGCCGATGAAGATCAGCTGCTGGCGCCAGGCTGCCAGGGCCTGAACCAGTTTCGCGAAAGCTTCTAGATCGTTCATCAGAGTCAGTTGCCGACGAGTGGCAGGAGATATTTCTTGTAGATCAGACCAGCTTGTTCAGATCCTCTTGTTGGGTGGTTCATCACGTCCAACCATACTTGGAGGATGTCCGTGACCAGGATTCCGTCGTGATTGACGGCTCCCCTGAAGGTGGATTGCGGAAAAGATGCCTGCCGCAAGATCAAGTCTGGTCGATCAGATGGATACGCCATCAACCCTGGCCAGTCCGATGCCCCCACTTTGGGCAGCTTGGGAACATAGATATACGGAGGCACACCGCTGACGTGCCCGATGCCCAGCTCATCGGCAGCGGAAAAAAGTCCCAGACAAGCGCTTTGGGAATGGTGGCTTAGCAAGCCTCGAATTTGCTGAGCAGCAGGGGCTCGTAGAAGAAAGCGGCATGGCATCTCCGGACACGCGCGCATCGCGGCGGCGCCCCAACGGCGGAAAAGCTCTTCGCGACGAACGAGCTTCAGATGAGGCGATGAGTCGCTCAGATATCCTTCGCTGCGCAGTTGCTGCAGGAATCGGGAAGCGCTCATGGCGGACACCTGCGCAGCTTCGGCCAGGTCGGAGCCGTTCTTGAACTGCCTTTTGGGGGCGTTCAGCAAGCCGTTTGGCAACTCCCACGCCAGGAGAAGTTTCAGCATCCACTGGTTGAGGTCCGAGAACAGGTTGATGGCCTGTGATAGACGGCCGGTTGAGGAGCGGCTGGGCTCCTCTGGCAATCGGTTCAGCTGTTGGAATGCTTCACCACTGAAATACTGTTCGCCGCGTCCCGAGATCACGCCGACAGGCACATCTTTGGCGAACTTCTGCGCAAACACCTCCACATGCTTAGCCAAAGACAGAGATGCTTCCGGCACGAAGATGATTGCGAGGGGTAGGGCATTGCCGGACAGCTCGGCTGCAGCTTTGGCTTGGAGAATCGCCATAGAGAGAACCGGCAGCACGCGGTCTGGGCGACCTTCGGATAGTGCCTTGATTTCGACGATGAATCGGTGCTTTCCGTGCCGAATGAGCAAGTCGGCGCTGAGCGAGTCTTCTTGCTGCATCTCCACAGACCAACCGTTGGACCGGAAGAAGTTGGCCACGTACTGCTCTGCATGCACGTGCTTGTTGGGTGAAAGGGGTGCGCGCATATGGTGGTTCTTAACATGGCCATTTTATTTAACATGTCCATGTTGTCAACCGTGACCATGTTATTCATCAGCTAATTGTGCTGATCAGCTCATCGGGGCTGGTTTTCTCGTCAGCGCAAAAAATGCACCGGGCAGTTCGCTGATCATTTTTGACCAAGCATGGCTTGGGCACCATCGAGTGATGAGCATCCATCAGGTTGCATCAGCGCCCCTTGAAGCGCATTGTGCTTACCAGAATTAGTTGACTTTCAGCTATTTGATAAATAGCTGTTTTGAGATATTTTCCATTTATCTGAATTTCGGGTATCCGCCATGACGTCGACGTCACATCCGCTGGTCACTGCCGGCCAACTAGGGTCGATGCTGCTGGCCGCGCGCAAGGCCCAGGGGCTGACCCAGTCGGCGCTTGCAAGTCGCATCGGCCTGAGCCAGTCACGGGTCTCTCATTTGGAACTCAACGCCCACGAGCTGAGCGTGGAGCAACTCCTTGCATGGTGCGCCGCGCTGGGCCTAGAGTTGGCCGTGGGGGCTCGGGGCAAGGCTGCGGTGTCGACGACGACCACGGATTGGTGACATGGGGCGTCGATCGCACAGCCGCAGCCTGTCCATCTGGACCAATGGTGTTCGCGTCGGCCGGTGGACGATTCCCACTCGCGGGGAGATGGTGTTGCAGTACGACGCGGATTGGCTTGCTGCCGATATCGGCCGGCCGCTGTCGTTGTCCCTGCCGTTCAACCTGCAGAACCTGCCGGCCAAGGGCGAAAAGGTCGCCAACTACTTCGACAACCTGCTTCCGGACAGTGACGTGATCCGTCGCCGTGTGGCCGAGCGATTCAGGACGGGTTCGACCGAGCCGTTTGAGTTGCTGAAGGCCATCGGGCGCGATTGCGTGGGCGCCGTCCAGATCCTGGATGAAGACGAGGTGCCCACCGGTTTCGATCGAATCGAGGGCGAGCCACTGTCCGAGGAGGCTATCGAGCGGCACCTGATCGAAACCGTTTCGCCGCAGGCCTTCGCTGCGGGCCGAGACCCGGATGCCGATTTCCGCATCTCGCTGGCCGGTGCGCAGGAGAAGACGGCCTTCCTGTGGTGGGGCGGGCAATGGCTCGTGCCGCGTGGCGCCACGCCGACGAGCCACATCTTCAAGCTCCCGCTCGGCCTGATGGGCGCGCGGCAGGCGGATTTCAGCACGTCCGTCGACAACGAATGGCTGTGCTTGCGGCTGCTGAAGGCCTATGGCTTGCCGGTGGCCGATGCCCGCATCGCGACCTTTGGCGGACAGCGCGTGCTGGTGGTGGAGCGATTCGATAGGCGCATCGCACCCAATGGGCAGTGGCTCATGCGTCTGCCACAGGAAGACTTTTGCCAGGTCGAGGGCTGTTCGCCATTCCGCAAATATGAGAACGACGGCGGCCCAGGGCTCAAGGCGTTGTTTGGCACGCTGCGGCAATCGGTGAATGCCGAAGCCGACATGAAAACGCTGATGACGGCTCAGGTGTTGTTCTGGTTGCTGCGAGCACCCGATGGCCATGCCAAGAATTTCAGTATCCAGCTTCTGCCACGCGGGCGTTTCCAGTTGACCCCGCTGTACGACGTAATGTCGGTCTATCCGGTGTCGAGCAACGCTCCGAACCAGTGGTCGCCACATGAAATCAAGTTGGCGATGGCCTTGTTCGGCAAGAACCGGCACTACGAGATGCAAGGTATCCAGCGAAGGCGCTTCAATAGCACCGTGCAGAAGGTCGGCTATGCCTCGACCGCCGAGCCGATCATCGAAGAAACCCTTGCCCGGACTCCAGCGGCCATCGCCGAAGTGCAAGCCGAATTGCCACAGGACTTCTCACCGCGTGTTCTTGACGCCATCCTGGGCGGGCTTGAGCAGGCGGCCCGAACACTCGGTGGGATGCCGCCGTAAGCGGTAGAAGAGGGGGGCAGAGCGCGCTTGGATGTAGTGTCTCAATAGGTTGTGCATCCGAATGGGGGTTGAGGCTGGAGTTGCCCCGCTTCGGGATCACGGAGAACTCCAACCGGATGAACAGCCATGGGAGTCTTTGCCCTGGTGTGCTGGGCTGCGCTTGCATGGATGGAATGGGTCGGATGTCCCTGGCACTCTACGGAATCGGCGACAGGTGTCGCAGGATCGGAAAGGGAGTCATATGAGACCAGCCGCACAGAATCGCAAGGAGCGCGGGAACCAACGGGAAGCTGTCGATAGAGAAATCACCGACCGTGCTGCCCAGTTGATGAGGCAGGCGTTGTCGCTGCTGGAGAGTGGTGAGTCGATGCGAAGGCCGCCTTTGGAAGATGGAGGCGACGAAGACCGCCTGTTGCGGTTGCCAGAGGTGCTGCGCTTGACGGGGATGTGCCGCTCGGCCCTTTACGTCCAAATGGCGCGAGGGCACTTTCCGAGTTCTATCAAGATCGGGCAGCGTGCGACCTCATGGTCAGCCAAGGCAGTACGGAACTGGATAGCGCAGCGTGTGGATGGTCTGTAGCCGATGGAGCAATGTAGAGCTCGCTGACGATGTGGTGATGGCATCTTGGGTTGCCCAAATTGATCGGTCATGGGCCCGTCTCCATCCACATTTTTTCACGCGGCAGCTTATGGTGAACAAGGTGGGGGAACAAACGGGGGAACAAATAAAAAAATAAAAAATTGAAATCTAGATTTCATGCGGGTTTACAGGGTTCATTCAATTGACGCCAGCCCACCACACAAGACACCGCCACACACTGGAAACCCCAGTCTGTGGCGGTTTTTCTTTGTGTCTCGGTGTCGTGTGGTGTCCTGATATTCACACTGATTTCACATCGAATTCACACGGGTCATCTGGATGCGGCAACACGCGCTCTGATCGTGTCTGCATACAAGGCCACTTGCCTCGCAGCCATAACACTGTCCAGGATGGATGTTGAGCGCCGGAGAAGATCGCCCCGTTCCTGAAACAAAAAAAGCCCGGCAGAGCCGGGCTTGAAGTGGATCCGTGAAACCCGTGTTTCGAGAGGATCCAAGGAGACAACTGGAGTGAAACCGGCGGAGGTCTGCCGATTTCTGGGCGTGCTTAGCGCTTGCGTGGTGCAGCTGTCTTGGCTGCGTTCACGGCGGTGTTGGTCACGGCGTTGAAGTTGGCTTCGGCCATGTCGCTGGCTTGCTTGACGGCCTTCTGGACCGATTCAAAAGCGTTGTTGGCAGCAGAGACGGTGCTCTTCATCATGGCGACAGCGGTTTCGGAGCCGGCAGGGGCGTTCTTTGCAGCGCTGTCCACCAAGTTGGTGAAGGCCTTTTGTGCGTCAGCGGTCTTGGCTTCGAAAGCCTTGCCGAATTCAGCGCCGGTGCCCGAGGCGATGTCGTACAGGTGGCGGCTGTAAGCGGCAGTCTTTTCCGCCAGGGGCTGGAACAGGCTGGCTTGCAGGGCCAGCAGCTCTTGCGCGTCCTTCACGCCCAGCACGGCTTGTGTGTGGCTGGCGGCTTCAGTCAGGGCTGCACGTGAAGCGGTCACGTTCAATTCGACCAGCTTTTCCACGCCTTCGAATGCCTTGGTGGTCAGGCCGAACAGGGTTTCGATGTTGGCTTTGTGGGATGCCAGGATTTGTTCTGCGGTCAGCGTCATGTGATATCTCCTAAAAAGGTGGGTCTCGAAAGACCGGGTACTTACAGACATCTGCGCTGACGTTGTGATTCGGATGAATCATGTTGCAGTGCAGCATGGGTTGAATTTTAGGCAGCTATGGTGTGATTGCAAGTGTTTTTTGTTGCAATGCAGCAAATTAGAGGCAACCCTCCAGGAAATGCCCGAGTTGCCACAATCACGTCATGGATGCCTATTACGCCGATGAATTTGTGCTGCCGTTGCCCGAGGGGCATCGCTTTCCCATGGCCAAGTACCGCCTGTTGCGCGACCGGATTGCCGAGGTGTTGCCTGAAACCCGTCTGCATGTAGCGCCCACGGCAGAAGACGAGGAACTGGCGCGCGTGCATTTGCCTGAATACATCGCCGCCATTGCCCAGGGCACCCTGGCGCCCGCTGCGCAGCGGGAAATCGGCTTCCCCTGGAGTGAGGCCATGGCCGAGCGCGCGCGCCGCTCGGTGGGGGCTACGCTGGCTGCGGCCCGCTCGGCCCTGCGCCACGGCCTGGCGGGCAACCTGGCGGGGGGAACACACCATGCCTATGCCGGCAAAGGCAGTGGCTTTTGCGTGTTCAACGATGTGGCAGTGGCGGCGCGTTGCATGCAGGCGGAATGGGCCCAGGCCCACCCAGGCCGCGCGCAGCCCTTGCAGGTGGCCGTGATTGATCTGGACGTGCACCAGGGCAACGGCACTGCGCACATCTTTCAAGGCGATGCCAGTGTGTTCACCCTGTCATTGCACGGCGAGCGCAATTTTCCGTTCCGCAAGGAAGACAGCGACCTGGATGTGCCGCTGCCGGATGGATGTGGCGACGCGCAATACCTGGATGCGCTGGAACATGCACTGCAGACTTTGGAGCAGCGCTTTGAGCCCGGCCTGGTGCTGTACCTGGCGGGCGCCGACCCGCACGAAGGCGACCGGCTGGGGCGCCTGGCCTTGAGCTACGACGGGCTGGAAGCGCGAGACCGCAGGGTGTTCGACTGGGCGTGGCAGCGGCGGGTGCCGCTGGCGTTTTCCATGGCGGGCGGATATGGGCATGACATTGCCACCACCGTGCAGGCGCAGCTGAACACCTGGCGCGTGGCACTGCAATACCACTGCCGCTGGCAGAATGCTGCGCCATGAGCACGCCAACCCCTTCCTCTGCCGCGCCCAGCCAGGCGCCAGCCCGTCCCGCACCGCAGCCGCGCAGCGCCTACCGTGCCTTCCGCTCCATCAGCACCCGCTGGGCCGACAACGATGTGTACGGCCATGTGAACAACGTCGTTTACTACAGCTGGTTCGACACCGCCGTGAACGCCCATTTGATTGAGCAGGGCGTGCTCGACATCCATGCGGGCGGCACGATCGGGCTGGTGATTGAAACCCAGTGCAACTACTTTGCGCCGCTGGCCTTTCCGCAGACGGTGGAGGCTGGCATTCGGGTAGCGAAGCTCGGTGGCTCCAGCGTGCGTTACGAAGTAGGCTTGTTTGCGCAAGGCGAGGCGATGACGGCAGCGGCAGGCCATTTTGTGCACGTGTACGTTGACCGTGACACCCGCCGCCCGGTGCCGGTGCCCGCGCCCTTGCGGGCGGTGCTGGAAAAACTGCTGGTTCCCGCCCAATAAGCATCAAAAAGCATAGCTGCTAGCGCTTGCCAGATAAGCGCTAGAGGCAGTTTTTGCTTGAAGTTTTGCCTGGCGGCGCGGTGGGGAAAGTCGTCAGGCAAATGCTGGCCTGCAGCCACGTCGGTTGTTCTGCAAGGGCTACACTTTGGCGCTTCGTTCCTGAGCGCACGTGCCGTGCCGTACTTCGGGGCTTTTGCAAGGGCTCCGCACCGTCCATGATCATCACCAGCCTGCTCGATACCGACCTGTACAAGTTCACCATGATGCAGGTGGTGCTGCACCAGTTTCCGAGTGCCCAGGTCGAATACCGCTTCAAGTGCCGCAACCCTGGCGTGCAGCTGGCCCCGTTTGTGGGCGAGATCCGGGACGAGATCCGTTCGCTGTGCAGCCTGCAGTTTCAAGATGCCGAACTGGCTTACCTGCGCTCGCTGCGCTTCATCAAGAGCGACTTTGTAGATTTTCTGGGGCTGTTCCGTCTCAACGAAAAGTACATCACCATCACCCCCCAGCCCTCGGGCGAGATCGAGATCGTCATCCGTGGGCCCTGGCTGCACACCATCCTGTTCGAGATTCCGGTGCTGGCCATCATCAACGAGGTGTACTTCCGCAACACGCAAAAGGTGCCCGACTTCCCCGAAGGCCGCCGCCGGCTGGACGCCAAGATTGCCGCCCTGCAGGCCGATGGCCTGGGCGATCTGAAGATTGCCGACTACGGCACCCGCCGCCGCTTTTCCCGCGCCTGGCATGAGGAAGTGCTGCGCGTGCTGGTGGCCCGCCTGGGTACGGGCGACCGCCGCCCCGGCTCGCCGCAGGGGCCGGGGCAGTTTGCGGGCACCAGCAATGTGCTGTACGCCATGAAGCTGGGCGTGACGCCCCTGGGCACCATGGCCCATGAATATCTGCAGGCCTGCCAGGCCCTGGGCCCGCGTCTGCGTGACAGCCAGGTGTTCGGTTTTGAGATGTGGGCCAAGGAATACCGGGGCGACCTGGGCATCGCGCTGTCGGACGTGTACGGCATGAGCGCCTTCCTGCGCGACTTCGACCTGTATTTCTGCAAGCTGTTCGATGGCGCACGCCACGACAGCGGCGACCCCTTTGCCTGGGGCGAGCGCTTGCTGGAGCACTACCGCACCAACCGCGTGGACCCGCTGACCAAGACCCTGATCTTCAGCGACGGGCTCACCATTGCGCGCACCATCGAGCTGTACAACCAGTTCCGTGGGCGCTGCCAGCTGGCGTTTGGCATTGGCACCAACCTTACCAATGATCTGGGCGACCCACCCGCGCACGAGCCGTTGCAGGTCGTCATCAAGATGACCCGCTGCAACGGCCAGCCGGTGGCCAAGCTGTCAGACACCCCCGGCAAGGGCATGTGCGATGACGAAAAATACCTCGCCTACCTGCGCCAGGTGTTCGACATCCCTGCACCCCAGTGAAACCCCAGTGAAACCCCAGTGAAACCCCAGTGAAACCCCAGTGAAACCCCAGTGAAACCCCAGTGATTTTTTGCCCCGCAGCGCAACGCGCCGGGGCCTGCCTGATGACACAACGCATTGATGGAGACAAAACCATGAAGATTTCTCGCCGCGCTGCGCCTTGGGTGGCCGCCGCCGGGGCCCTGTTGCCTGGCCTGTGCATGGCTGCCGACATAGATGGCAGCACGCTATCGGTGCTGTGGGGTGTGCCGTTCGCGGGCATCCTGCTGTCGATTGCGCTCATGCCGCTCTTGGCTCCCATCTTCTGGCACCACCACTTTGGCAAGGTGGCTGCGGCCTGGGGCCTGGCGTTTTTGCTGCCCTTCGCCATCACCTTCGGGCCCGCAGTGGCGGGCGTGAGCCTGGTGCATGCGCTGTTGGCCGAATACATCCCGTTCGTGATCCTGCTCACTGCGCTGTTCACCGTGGCGGGCGGCATCTTCATCCGCGGCAACCTGCACGGCAGCCCGGGGCTCAACACGGCCATCCTGGCGATTGGTGCGGTGCTGGCCAGCTTCATGGGCACCACGGGCGCGTCCATGCTGCTCATTCGCCCGCTGATCCGCGCCAACGACAACCGCAAGCATGTGGCCCATGTGGTGGTGTTCTTCATCTTCATCGTCTCCAACGCCGGGGGCTCGCTCACGCCGCTGGGCGATCCGCCGCTGTTCCTGGGCTTCCTGAAGGGCGTGGACTTTTTCTGGACGGTGCGCCACATCTTCCCCGAAACCCTGTTCCTCATCGGTGCGCTGTTGGCTATCTTCTTCGCGCTCGATAGCTGGTATTACCACCGCCGCGAAGAGCTGCTCAAGACCGACCCCACGCCCGACAGCCGCTCGATTGGCTTTGACGGCAAGGTCAACTTTGCGCTGCTGGGCGCGGTGGTGGGGCTGGTGCTGCTCAGCGGTTTCTGGAAGTCGCCGGTGGTGTTCAACATTGCGGGCACCGAAGTGGGCCTGCCCGGCATCGTGCGCGATGTGGGCCTGATCGTGGTGACTTTTGCGTCGCTGTGGCTCACGCCCAAGCAGGTGCATGAAGACAACCAGTTCGGCTGGGGGCCCATGCAGGAAGTGGCCAAGCTGTTTGCTGGCATCTTCCTCACCATCATCCCCGTCATCGCCATGCTCAAGGCCGGCGTCAACGGCCCCTTCGGTGCCATCGTGGCGGCCGTCACGCGGCCCGATGGTTCGCCCGACCCGGCCATGTACTTCTGGGCCACAGGCGCGCTCAGCTCGTTCCTCGACAACGCGCCCACCTACCTCGTGTTCTTCAACA
>ERZ650300.137-NODE-137-length-40071-cov-19.235781_pt1 | contig 40071 bp, 37 predicted proteins | sample MGYA00376236_ERZ650300 | MGnify/ENA primary metagenome ERZ650300 (study PRJEB26733, sample SAMN07839303) | wastewater metagenome | biome: urban; feature: wastewater treatment plant; material: waste water | place: USA: North Carolina | collected 2016-04-28 ...
CTTTCGTATCTCGTTAAATTTTCCGATATTTGTAAGTCTTTGAAAAAAGCAAAAATTTAATCAAAAATTATATAAAATAAACTCGCTGAAAGCCAAAAGCAGAAAGCAGAATGCATTTATTATGAGTCAAAAACAATATACAGCAAGTAGTATTCAGGCATTAGAAGGTATGGAGCACGTACGTATGCGCCCTTCTATGTACATTGGTGATGTAGGTTTAAGAGGTCTTCACCATTTGGTTTATGAAGTAGTAGATAACTCTATCGATGAAGCTTTGGCAGGATATTGTGATACTATTACAGTTGCTATTAAAGAAGGTAATGCTATAGAAGTTATGGATAACGGACGTGGTATTCCTGTAGATTTTCACGAAAAAGAACAAAAATCTGCCCTAGAAGTGGTAATGACCAAAATTGGTGCAGGTGGTAAATTTGATAAAGATTCTTATAAAGTTTCTGGTGGTCTTCACGGAGTTGGGGTTTCTTGTGTTAACGCACTTTCTAACGAAATGATTACTACTGTCTATAGAGACGGTAATGTTTATCAGCAAGTATATGCAAGAGGTAAAGCTCAGACTGGTGTCGAAGAAATTGGGCACAGTGATCATAGAGGTACCAAACAGTTCTTTCAGCCAGATGATACCATTTTTACAGAATTAGTCTATAATTATGATACGCTAGCAAACCGTTTAAGAGAGCTTTCTTATCTTAACAAAGGAATTACCATTACCATAACAGACGAAAGAGAAAAATTAGAAGACGGAACTTTCAAAACCGAAACATTCCATTCTCAAGGTGGTCTTAAAGAATTCGTAGAATATATCGATGGCAACCGAGAATCTATTATGGAACACGTAATCTTTATGGAAGGCGAACGTGATGATATTCCGGTAGAAGTAGCGATGCGTTATAATACCTCATTTAACGAAAATCTTCACTCTTACGTTAATAATATCAATACTCACGAAGGAGGAACTCACCTTGCAGGTTTTAGAAGAGCTCTTACAAGAACGCTTAAAAAATATGCAGACGAATTAGGACTTCCTGCAAAAGAAAAAGTAGAAGTTACAGGTGACGACTTTAGAGAAGGTCTTACAGCAGTAATTTCTGTAAAAGTGATGGAACCTCAGTTCGAAGGACAAACCAAAACTAAATTAGGAAACTCCGAAGTTTCTGGAGCTGTAGATAAAATTGTAGGCGAAATGCTTACCAATTTCTTAGAAGAGCATCCAAACGAAGCAAAAACCATTGTTCAGAAAGTAGTTTTAGCGGCTAAAGCAAGACAAGCTGCTAAAAAAGCAAGAGAAATGGTTCAGCGTAAATCTCCGTTAGGTGGTTCTGGTTTACCAGGTAAATTGGCAGATTGTTCTTCTAAAGACCCTGAAATTTCTGAAATCTTCTTAGTGGAGGGAGATTCTGCAGGTGGTACTGCTAAACAAGGTAGAGATAGACATTTCCAAGCGATTCTTCCATTAAGAGGTAAAATCTTGAATGTTGAAAAATCTATGCTTCATAAAGTGTATGATAATGAGGAGATTAGAAATATTTATACCGCACTTGGTGTTTCTGTAGGAACCGAAGAAGATAGCAAAGCTCTTAATATTTCTAAACTTAGATACCACAAAGTAGTAATTATGACCGATGCTGATATTGATGGTTCTCACATTTCTACTCTTATTCTTACTTTCTTCTTTAGATATATGAAGGAATTGATAGAGCAAGGTTATATTTACATTGCTCAACCACCTTTGTACTTATTAAAAAGAGGGAAAAAAGAAATGTACGCTTACAACGAAAAAGAAAGAGAAGCGATGGTTGCAGAAATGTCACCAGACGGTAAAGGTGTAGAAATTCAGCGTTACAAAGGTCTTGGTGAGATGAATGCAGAACAACTTTGGGAAACTACTCTAAATCCTGAACACCGTATTCTGAAACAAGTAACCATAGAAAGTTTAGCAGATGCAGACAATGTATTTTCTATGTTGATGGGAGACGAAGTTCCGCCAAGAAGAGAATTTATTGAGAAAAACGCAGTATATGCTAATATTGATGTATAATACATCAAGTTAAATCATAAAAAAAGAAGCATCGAAAAATGCTTCTTTTTTGTTTTTTAGAACCAACCTTTTCTACCAACTTGGTAAGTATTGTAAAATTCTTCGTCTGATTTGGTAAGGTAGATAATTCCTTCTACGAAAGGAATAATTCCTGCTAATCCGCAAGATACTAAGGTGATTACAATTTGAATAATACCTTCTTTTGTGTAGCCTAGTATAAACTTATGAATTCCTAGATACCCTAATAATAATGCTAAAACACCAGCTAATACCTTTTTGTTTTCTTGATTTTCCATTTCTTCAAATTTTGTTTTTCCAAAAATACTGTTTTTTAGAAAAAAATAAGTGATTTATTTCAGTTTTTGCGAAAATTTTTGACTTTTAGTTTTTTATTAAAACCAATTTATTTAATTAATTTTGCACCTATGCAAAAAATAGCCTTCATTATTAATCCGTTTTCTTCCAAAGGTAATTATCAACCGCTTCTAGAAGAGTTGAAAAATAAAATTGAAAATCCTTTGGTTTACATATCAGATTCCATTAACGGAACTGATGACTTTATCAAAAATAATTGGGAAAATGTAGAGGTTTTTGTGGCAATTGGTGGTGATGGCACTATTTCTACCGTTGCCAAAAGCATTATTAATAGTGATAAAATCTTAGGAATAATTCCTGCAGGTTCTGGTAATGGTTTTGCCAATGAAACTCAATTTAATATTGGTTTAGATCAACTTCTCAAGAAATTAGAAACTCAAAATTTTAAAGAAATTGATACCTTCACTGTGAATGGTAGATTTTCGATTAACGTTGCAGGAGTTGGCTTTGATGGAGCAGTGGTAGAAGCTTTCGAAAAAACATCTAGAGGTTTTAAAAATTATATCAAAACATCTATTCAGACGTATTTTAAATACCAACCTATCAAAATTACTTTCGAAGAAAAATATAAAAAATACAATGGCAAATATTTGATGATGAATATTGCCAATACACGCCAATTCGGGAATAACGCCTATATTGCTCCACACGCTAGCAAAAGCGATGGTTTGCTAGAAATTGCTTTGGTTAAAAAATTTCCTTTTACACACGCAGCTACTTTTGCCTATAGAATGTTTACCAAAAAATTGGTGGAAAATCAACATTTAAAATATATTTCCGTTCCAGAGATAGAATTTTCTGTTAATTCTAATCTTTGGCATCTCGATGGAGAATTTAATGAAATAGAATCGCCAATTAAAGTGAAGGTTTTACCAAAAAGTTTAAGAATTTTGATTTAAAGAGACTCTTAATCTCCCAAACCTTCTTTATACCTTTTTAAAGCTCTTTCTCTGGCAAATTTGTGTTCTATTATTGGCTTTGGATAAGTCGAAGTTCCAAATTCTTTTACCCATTTTTTAATATAAATAAATTTTGGGTCAAATTTTTTCTGCTGTTCTTCCGGATTGAAAACTCTGAAATACGGAGCAGCATCACAACCGCTTCCTGCGCTCCATTGCCAGTTTCCATTGTTGGCAGAAAGGTCGTAATCCATTAATTTTTCTGCAAAATAAGCTTCGCCAATTCTCCAATCGGTAAGCAAATGTTTGGTTAAAAAACTAGCGCAAACCATTCTTACTCTATTGTGCATCAATCCAGTTTCGTTCAGTTCGCGCATTCCTGCATCTACAATGGGATAACCTGTTTTTCCTTCGCACCATTTTTGGAAGAGTTCTTCATTATTTTCCCAAGCTATGTTATCATATTTTTCTTTGAATGAATGATGAATGACTTTAGGAAAATGCCACAAAATTTGCATAAAAAACTCTCTCCAGATTAATTCTTTTAAATAAGTATTATCATTAAGTTCACTCGCCAATTTTACTAATTTTCTAGCACTAATAGTCCCAAAACGAAGATGAACACTCATTTGCGAGGTTTCTTTAGTAGGTAAATTTCGGGTTTCGTGGTATTTTTCTAGAATTTCGAGATTAATTTTTGGAGGTTCAAATAGATAATTGGTTTTTTTGAAACCAATATGTTCTAAGGTGATGTTTTGTTTTTCAATATTTAATAAATTATCAAGTTTTTTCTCCGAAGCGAAAAATTCTAAATTTTGGTCATTAAATTTTAAAAGCCATTGTCTAGAATAAGGAGTATAAACGGTGTATGGTTTACCATCTGCCTTTACAATTTCATCTTTTTGGAAGATTACTTGGTCTTTAAACTGATAAAAATTAATGTTTTTTGAAGCTAAAAAATCTTTTATTTCTTGGTCTCTTTTGATGGCATAAGGTTCATAATCCTCATTGCAAAAAACATTTCCAATTTCATATTTTTGAGTTAGATTTTCATAAATTTCTAATGGTTTTCCATAAAAAATTTGAATAGATTTGCCTTGTTTTTCTAAATATTCATTGAGTTTTTCTAGAGCTTGAAATATAAAATCTACCCGTTTATCTTCTTTATTTTCGAGTTTATCTAAAATGTTGGTATCGAAAATAAATATCGGCAAAACGGGGAGTTCAGATTGTAGAGCTTCATATAAACCGTGATTGTCGATCAAACGTAAATCTCTTCTGAACCAAAATAAATTGAGTTTTGTTTTCATCAAAATGTGTAGAAATTTTAAATTAAAGAATTGATTTCATCAATTTCTGCGGTTTTATATTCTTGATAAATATGAAAATGAAACTCATTGAGTTTTCTTAGAAGTTTCAGTAAATTTTCTTTTTCTTCGTCTTCTAATTTGGCAGATAAAACTCTAGAAGTTACCGTAACATCATTGATGGATTCTAAAAATGTTTTTTTTCCTAGATCAGTCAGTTTTAATCGGGTAGTTCTCTTGTCATTTTCATCAGGGAATTCTTCTACCAAATTATTTTTTACCATTCTTTTAATGATTTCAATACCAGTTTGTTTTTCGTGGGCATTTCGTTCTACCAATTGCATTTTGGTGAGTGTTTCTTCGTCCATCAATCGGTAGAGATAGGTAAATTCTTCGTTTGCCAAGTGCGGAAAATCCTTCAAACCACGCCGAATCATTTGTTTGGTAAATCGTCCCAAAAGAATGACTTGTTTGGCAATTTCGTTCTCCAAATCAAAAACTTTTTGGTTTTCTTTTTTGAATAATTCGGTAGGATTTACGGCGTTATATGCTTTTTCGTTTAGCCAAATTCTAAATTCTTCTATCGTGGCATTAGATTTATTCTTTTCTTTTTGAAATTCGTCAATTTCAAGAATTACATTGATTAAAAAGTTGGTATTCATCATTATTCAGTTTAAATTTTTAGGCTTCCTATTCCTCCATCTATTCCTATTATTTGTCCCGTAATCCAACTGCTGGAATCGGAGAGTAAAAATACAACCATTTTTGCAATTTCTTCGGCATTTCCTATTTTCTGTAACGGATGTCTTTTAGCCGAAGTTTCTCTACGTTCTTCCGAAGATAGTAATTGTGCAGCTAATTTGGTATCCGTTAAAGAAGGAGCAATAGCGTTAATTCTTATTTTTTGCGCAGCAAATTCTGCTGCTAAACTTTTGGTTAAGCCTTCTATTGCAGCTTTGGAAGATGCGATAGAAGCGTGAAAAGGCATTCCCATTTTGGCAGCAACCGAACTAAAAAGTACCAAACTTGCACTTTCGGATTTTTTCAGATTCGGAAGCAGTTTTTGAATGGTTTTTACGGCTCCTAAAACATTGATTTCGAAATCATTTCTGAAATCGACTTCGGATAATCGGTTGAATGGTTTTAGATTAATACTTCCGGGAGCGTAAATCAAGCCATCGATCACTTCGGGAAACGGAATATCGTCGAGATGATCTTGCAAAATATTTTTTTCAAAAAATTGAATGTTGAGTGTTTCTAATTCTGAAGTTTTGGTCTTAGAAATTCCCAAAACGTGATGGGAATGTTGAAGTTCTTGAGCGGTTGCCAATCCAATTCCGCTTCCACAACCGATGATGACGATGTTTTTCATATTTTTTTTAAAAATTTTCTCACAGATTTTATATTTTTTTTCTCACAGATTACACAAATCTCAAATCTCAAATCCCGAATCTCAAATCCCGAATCTCAAAACTCGAACCTCGAATCTCATATCCCGAACCTCGCTCATCTTTTCGAAATTTTATTGAGACTGATGGTTCTTTGTCGGCTGCATTTAAACCTTTCTATCTCTGGATTTCTTTTCATTAGATGTTTTTGACTGATGCCAGAATTTACTCTTTTTCGCCAAAGGTTGAAGGAGCTTCTTTTGAGTTCGGTTCGCATGAGTTTGATGACTTCACTTTCGGGTAGCCCAAACTGAAATTCGATAGCTTCAAAAGGTGTTCTATCTTCCCAAGCCATTTCTATAATTCGATCGATATCTTTAATTGTTAGATTGTTTTTCACTACAGTTTATTCAGAATTTTAGATTTGTTTTTCCTGCATTTTTCGATACAATATTTTACTTCATTCCAATTTTTCTCCCATTTTTTTCGCCAGTTGAAGGGTAAACCACAAACCAAACATTTTTTGGAAGGCAAATTTTTGGGCATTTTATTTTATGTATTTTTTAAATCGGTTGATTTCTATATTTTCCGCTCGTAAATCGTGCATCATATTGTATAGACCAAAAAATGTACGGTTCAGATAAATAAAATGGCGCGAACCACGATTGGTATTCATCGTTTTCAGTTCATTCAATTTCGCGTATTTCTGACCAATATCTGCTATTTTTTGGAAAAAATTTTCATCAGAAAAATCAAAATATTCTTCATTAAAAGGCTGGGTGAACAATTCTAACATTTCGTGGAACAATGCACTGAAAAACTGTTTTTCTTCCACCGAATCTTCGGTTCTGAGGATTTCTAATTCGTAGAGTTTTTGGTTAAAAAAATCGGGGTTTTGTAGATTATCTTTTTTTGCCAATTCGAAATACGGCTCGTAAAAATCCATCGGAATTTCTTTGATGCAGCCAAAATCAATCACCATTAATTCTTTTTCTTTGGAAACTAAAAAATTTCCCGGATGCGGATCTGCGTGTACCTGTTTCAGAATGTGCATTTGGTACATATAAAAATCCCAAAGTGTTTGTCCGATTTGGTTTAAATAGGATTGAGAATGTTTTTCTTTGATGAATTCTGAAAAATGTTTTCCGTGCATCCAATCCATCGTGATGATTTTTTCGCTGGAAAATTCGGGGTAATAATTCGGAAACTTCAAATTCGGAATGTGCGCACAATTTTTAGCGATGTTTTGGCTTCTTTCTAGTTCCAAAATATAATTGGTTTCTTCATACAATTTATCTTCCACTTCTTTGAAATACGCTTCAGAACCTTCTTTTCTGATGTTGAACATTTTCATCGCAATGGGTTTTACCAATTTCAAATCGCTGGAAATACTTTCTTGTACACCCGGATATTGGATTTTTACGGCAAATTCTTTTCCGCCGTTTTTTGCTTTATGAACCTGACCAATACTTGCTGCATTCACCGATTCTGGTGAAAATTCCTCAAAAATGTCTTCTGGATTTTTTCCGAAATACTTTCTAAATGTTTTTCTTACCAAAGCACCCGAAAGTGGCGGAACAGAAAACTGCGAAAGCGAGAATTTTTCTACATATTGAGCAGGCATAATGTTTTTTTCCATACTCAACATTTGGGCAACTTTCAGGGCAGAACCTTTCAGTTCTTTCAAGCTGTCGTAGATATCGGAAGCGTTGTCTTCGTGCAGAATTTTTTTGGCTTCGTCTTCATCTTTGGTGATTTTGTTTCCGTAATATTTCAAGTAATTTACGCCCACTTTTGCGCCAGCTTTCAATAAATTGGAAGCGCGTTCTATTTTTCCGGTTGGGATTTTGTCAAGCGTTTTCATTATACTTTAAATTTTTCTTTCCAAAGGAATTTTCCAAGATCCATTACTTTTTTTAAAGGTTCGTTATTAATGAATTCAAACCCTGTATCTATAGTTTTTTCTATGTACAAATCTGTTTTTTCGAAAGACGGCGATTGGTCTTTTTTCCAAAATTCTATAATAGAAATGAAATGCAACCAAAGTGCTTCTTCTCTTGTTTTTTCATTGAAATTTTTGATGGACTCTTTTGCTTTTTCTAGAATTTCTAAATTTTCAAAAGTCAATTGTTTGGTAAATTCTAAGAAATTTTTTCTCAATTCTTGCAGAATAATCCATTCTTTTCTTTTGGTTTCCCCTAAAATCATCAGAACTAATGAACGATTCATAGTAAGATTTTCAAAGAATGTGAAGTGTAAATTCAAAAGTTTTTCTTTCGAAGTCATCTCGTTCCAATTTTCTGTTTGTTCGCATAATTCTAAAGATTTAGTAAAGAAATGGTTGAGTATTTCTTTTTCAATTTGTTCAAAACCAGAGAAGTACTGATAGAAATTTTCTTCCTCAAAATCATTTTCCTTAGCAAACAGGTAAATGTTTTTTGGTTTTTCTCCATTGCTTAATATATAATCACCGTAAAGTGATAATAGTTTTTCTTTGTTTATGTCCTTGTTTTTCATCATAGAAATTATTTATGACAAAAATAGTAAAATAATTTACTTTATAATAAAATAAAGTATAAATTTGTACTATCGTAACGATTTAAAATTTTATATAATGTTGAAACTACAAGCAGAAACCACATTGCCTACAGATTTTGGAAATTTCAAACTCTTGGCATTTTCTGAAAAAGAAGAAGATTGGATGCCACATTTGGCACTAATAGCAGAAGGTACAGAATTAGATACGGTAACTAATATCCGTATTCATTCTGAGTGTATCACAGGTGAGATTTTTCACTCTAGAAAATGTGAATGCGGACAGCAATTAGATGCTGCGATGAAATATATTAGCGAAAACGGTGGAATTATTTTGTATCTTCGTCAGGAAGGTAGAAATATTGGTATCATTAATAAGATAAAAGCATACCAATTGCAAGAAAAAGGTTTTGATACCGTAGAAGCTAATCTGAAGTTGGGTTTACCAGCCGATGATAGAGACTTCAATCCGGCAATAGAGATTTTGGATATTTTAGGCGTAGATAAGATTAATCTTTTGACCAATAATCCAGAGAAAATGAGTTCTATTGAGAATAGTCATATTTATCTAAATAGAAGAATTCCTTTAAATATTAAGGCTAATGAAACCAATTATTCTTATTTAGCGACCAAAAAAACTTATTTCGGACATCTTTTTGAGACCTCATTTACATAATTTAAAAAAAAGTAAAAGTGAAAAATGTAATTATCATTGGTTCAGGATTTTCTTCATTGGCATCTGCTTGTTATATGGCAAAAGCAGGTTTTGAGGTTACAGTTTTAGAGAAAAATGAACAAATTGGCGGGAGAGCTTCTATGCTAGAAATGCAAGGCTTTAAATTTGATATGGGGCCAAGTTGGTATTGGATGCCCGATATTTTTGAAAGATTTTTTGCAGATTTTGGCAAGAAAGTTTCAGATTATTATCAACTAGAAAAATTATCTCCTGGTTACAGAGTTTATTTTGGCAAAGATGATTACATAGACATCGCAGATGATCCCGAAAAAATTATAGAAACTTTTGAAAGAATAGAATCAGGAAGCGGTAAACACCTAAGAAAGTTTATGGAAGAATCTCGTAAAAATTATGAGATTGCGATGCAAGATTTGGTCTATAATCCTGGGAAATCATTAGTGGAATTGATGAGTATAGAAACTGCCAAAAGACTCAATCTTTTTGTGCAAAACATTTCTAAAACGGTTAGAAAAAATATTAAAAACCCGAAACTGCAAAGCATTTTAGAATTTCCCGTTTTGTTTTTAGGGGCTAAACCTAATAATACACCTGCATTCTATAATTTTATGAATCACGCAGATTTTGGGCTGGGAACTTGGTATCCTAAAGGAGGTTTTAATGCAGTTGCGCTAGGAATGGCAACACTAGCCGAAGAATTAGGTGTCAAATTTATAGTAAATGAAGAAGTTATAAAAATAGAAAATGATGGTGATGTAATAAGCACTGTAATTACAAAAAATGGAATTTACACCGCAGATTTGGTGATTTCAGGGGCAGATTATGCACACACCGAAAAACTTTTAAATCCTAATCTTAAAAATTATTCAGATGAATATTGGCAAAAGAAAGTTTTTGCACCGTCTTCGTTTTTATATTATGTTGCGTTTGATCAAAAAGTAGAAAAACTACTACATCATAATTTGTTTTTTGATACAGATTTTGAGCAACATGCGGTAGAAATTTATGACGAACCTCAATTGCCGAAAAATCCTCTTTTTTATGCTAATTTTTCATCCATTACAGATCCAGATTTAGCACCAGAAGGCAAAGAAGTAGGTTTTTTTCTTATTCCTGTAGCTGTTGATTTAGAAGACAATCAAAATGTACACGATAGATATTTTGAATTAATAATGGATAGAATTCAAAAGAATACCGATGTAGATTTACGTAAACACGTTTTATTTAAAAAATCCTTCGGAGTGAAAGACTTTAAAGAAAGATATCATTCTTGCAGAGGAAATGCCTATGGTTTAGCCAACACTCTTTTGCAAACCTCGATTCTAAGACCACAAATTGATAATAAAAAGATAAAAAATTTATTTTATACAGGACAGTTAACCGTTCCAGGACCAGGAGTTCCTCCAGCGTTGATTTCTGGAAAAGTGGTAACTGATTACATTTTGAAAAACCAGCATAGAATTTTGAAATAAAATTAAAAAATCTTGTAAAATTTAAAAATTAATACACCTAATTTTAAGCTACACCAAAAAATATGATACAGAATTTACATAACCAAGTAAGCTACGATTGCAGTAAGCTGGTTACCAAGTCTTACAGCTCGTCTTTTTCTAGAGCGATTTTGTTATTTCCTTTGGAAATTAGAGAAGCAATTTATAACATTTACGGTTTCGTGCGTTTTGCTGATGAGATTGTAGATACTTTTCATGATTATCCTAAAAAGGATTTGTTAGACGATTTTATGCGTCAATACTTCGATGCCAAAGAAAAAGGAATTTCTCTAAATCCTATTTTGCATTCTTTTGTGCAAACCGTAAAAAAATATGATATAGACCAAGAGTTGGTAGATGCTTTTATCTCTTCTATGTACAAAGATTTAGGGGATATTAAATATGAAAATAAGGAAGATTATGATGCCTACATTTATGGCAGTGCAGAAGTGGTAGGATTAATGTGCTTAAAGGTTTTTGTGGATGGAAACCAAGAAGAATATCAAAAATTAGAACCTTTTGCCAAAAGATTAGGGGCTGCATTTCAAAAAATTAATTTCTTGAGAGATATTAGAGCAGATTTTTATGTTTTAAATAGAACCTATTTCCCGAAAGTTAATTTTTTACACTTCAGCGAAGAAGATAAAAAAGCGATTGAAGAAGATATTGCAGATGATTTCAGAGAAGCTTTAATTGGTATAAAAATGTTGCCTATGAAAAGCAGATTAGCAGTTTATATGGCGTATAAATATTACACCAATTTATTCAAAAAAATAAAAAAATGCAGAGCAGAAGTTTTGATGACCAAAAGAATCAGAGTTTCTAATGCCAGAAAAGTTTATCTTCTAATGGAGATGATTTTAAGTAAAAATCTTAACTTGGTGAGATAAATTTTGAACCCAATGAAAAAGTTTTTTTTATTTGTTTTTTTAATGACTTCGGTATTTAGTTTTTCTCAGAATTTGTCTGAATTTAGAGCATTGATGCAAAAAGGCGAAAGTTCTGAAACCGTGGCAAAGTCTCTTTTAGAAAAATCTAAAGCAGAGTATGATAAAACCAAACTTCCTATTTATGAAGCATTGGCGGCGGTTGGTCACTTTTTTATGGCAAAACATGGGGGTAATCCTATATCCAAATACAGCCATTTCAACAAAGGGAAAAAACTGTTGTCTGAAGCGATAAAAAAAGAACCAAAAAATCTAGAAATCAGATTTATGCGCTACATCTGCCAAGAAAAAACGCCTGGTTTTTTAGGCTATAAAGACAATTTGGAGGAAGATAAAAAGTTCATCCTCAGCGAATACAAAAACACGAAAGATGAAAATCTAAAAACTTATATTAAAAACTACTTTAAACTTTAAAAAATGGAAATTTTACAATATATAGGCATTACTTTGGCGGTTTTTGTTACAATGGAAGGCATTACTTGGCTTACGCATAAGTACATTATGCACGGGTTGGGATGGTACTTTCACGAAGACCATCATCAGCCAGGTTATCCTCATGTTTTTGAAAAAAACGATTTTTTCTTTGTGATTTTTGCTATTCCTAGTATTTTATTATTCTACTTCGGTGCAATACCAGAAATCAATTGGATGTTTTTTGTAGGATTAGGTATTTTATTTTACGGAATAGCGTATTTTTTGGTGCACGATGTTTTGATACATAGAAGATTCAAATGGTTTGATAAAACCAATAATTGGTACTTGCGTGGATTAAGAAAAGCACACAAAATGCACCATAAACACTTAGGTAAAGAAGACGGCGAATGTTTCGGGATGCTCTTTGTTCCGCTTCAATATTTCAAAGAACAATTAAAAATTGAACATTAAAAGTTATTATTTGTAAAGCATTTTTTCATTAACTATCAACCAAAAATCCATTGCAACATTATTACTACATAGCGCTAAATATTTTCAGTTTTCTGATTCCATTTCTTTTTAGTTTTGAGAAAAAATGGATGAATTTTATTCGTTTTTGGAAGCCTTTTTTTCTAGCAATTATTACCGTAGGATTATTTTTTATCATTTGGGATATTTATTTTGCTTACCAAAATGTTTGGGGATTTAATGATGATTATCTCATCGGAATTAGATGGTTTAAATTACCTTTAGAAGAATGGTTGTTTTTTCTTTTAATTCCTTATGCTAGTAATTTTATTCATTATTCTTTAGAATATTTTTTCCCGAAATTAGAATTGTCAAAAAAGGCAACTCAAGGTATTAGCATAATACTTTTTGCAGTGAGTTTAGGTGTTTTTACTTGGAATTTAGATAAAATTTATACTGCTTCTAGTTTTGGTTTGTTTGCCTTGTTAATGTTGTTTCAGATGCTTTTTCAGTGGAAATATGCCAGAAGATTTTATTTGAGTTTTATCGTGATTTATATTCCTTTCTTTTTTGTGAATTCTGCGCTTACAGGCAGTTATTCAGACAAACCAGTGGTGTTTTATGATGATGCAGAAAATTTAGGTATTAGAGTAGGAACTATGCCTTTAGAAGACAGTTTTTATTGTTTTTCTATGCTGTACGGTAGTGTTTTACTTTTCGAATATTTTAGAATAAGATGGAATTATTCTAAGAACATGTCTTTACAATTAAATGATTAAAAAATGAAAATCAATATAACCAAACAATCAGGAATTTATACGCTAACATCTGAACAGATTTTACCGATTTCATTAGAAAAAGCGTGGGATTTTTTTAGTAAGCCCACCAATTTAGATAAAATCACACCTGCAGAAATGGATTTTAAAATTACCAATAATCCACCAGATACAACCTATTTAGGACAAATTATTACTTACAAAATTGGGGTTTTACCTATGATTAAAAGCAATTGGGTAACAGAAATTACTCACTTTGAAAGTCCTTTAAAAAATGAAAATAGAAAAGGTTTTTTTGTAGATGAGCAACGTTTCGGTCCGTATGCTATGTGGCACCACGAACATCATTTTGAAGAAACTGCTGATGGAAAGGTAAAAATGATTGATATTGTCAATTTTAAGTTGCCAATGAGTATTTTGGGAGATTTTTTGGCAGGCAGTTTCGTCAAAAATAAAGTGAAATTTATTTTTGAAAGTAGGTACAAAATATTAGAGCAAATATTCAAGTCATGAAAATATTTCTTACAGGAGCTACTGGTTACATCGGAAAAAGACTTCTTATTCAGTTATTAGAAGAAGGGCATAGAGTGGTTTGTTCTGTAAGAGATAAAAAAAGATTAAGCCTTAAATTATACCAAAATCATTTAGATAAAATTGAAATTATTGAGAATGATTTTTTAGACAAAAATACTCTAGCCAATATCCCAAAAGACATAGATTTTGCTTATTACTTGGTGCATTCTATGTCTTCTAATGATGGCGATTTTTTAGAAAAAGAAAGAATTTCTGCTCAAAATTTCAGAAAAGCTCTAGAAAATACATCGGTAAAACAAGTAGTTTTTCTTACAGGTATTATCAATGAAGAAAAATTATCCAAGCATCTGCAATCCCGAAAAAATGTAGAACAAGCCCTTAAAAGCAATCACTATGCTTTAACTTGTCTCAGAGCAGGAATTATCGTGGGATCTGGTAGTGCTTCTTTCGAAATCATTAGAGATTTAGTAGAGAAATTACCCATTATGGTTGCGCCAAAATGGTTGAAAACCAAATGTCAACCAATTGCCATTCGAAACGTAATTCAATTTTTGATAAAAGTCTTGGGCGTAGAAAAAACTTACCATCAAAATTATGATATTGCCAGTGATGATGTCTTAACTTACAAAGAAATGTTGCAGCAATATGCCGAAGTTCGAAGGCTGAAAAGGTGGATATATACCGTTCCTGTTATGACGCCCAAACTGTCTTCCTACTGGTTGTATTTTATTACTTCTACCTCTTATTCTTTGGCGATTAATTTGGTGGATAGTATGAAAATTGACGTGGTGGCAAAACCAAATTCTCTGGCTTCAGACTTGGGAATTCATTTGTTTTCTTACAAAGAAGCCATTAAAATGGCATTTGATAAAATTAAGCAAAATGATGTTTTGAGCAGTTGGTACGATTCTTTTACCAATCAGTTTCACAGCAGAAATGTATGGCAATATTTGGAAGTTCCAGAGAAAGGTTGTTTCACAGATTTTAGAAAAATGAAGGTAGATGATGATGAATTGGCTATGGAAAGAGTTTTCAGTATTGGAGGCAAAACAGGTTGGTATTATGCCAATTTTCTATGGAAAATTAGAGGTTTTTTAGATAAATTGATGGGTGGAGTAGGTCTAAGGCGAGGCAGAAGAAACCAAAACGAACTAGAAGCTGGAGATTCTGTAGATTTTTGGCGAGTACTATTTGCCAATAAAGAAGAAAAAAGACTCTTGCTATTTGCAGAAATGAAAGTTCCAGGCGAAGCTTGGTTAGAATTTTATATAAAAGATGGCGAACTACATCAAGAAGCTACTTTTAGACCATTAGGTTTATCAGGCAGATTGTATTGGTATTCTGTTTTACCATTCCACGGATTAATTTTTAACGGAATGCTCAGAAAATTAGCAGGTAAATAAACCTTACTTTATAAAACCAAAACCAGCGAAATTTTTTCAGTGGTTTTTATTTAGAATGGTCAAAAAAAACCTCACTTTTTAGGTGAGGTTCTCTTTGGAAATGATTTCAACTTTTCAAAAGCAAGTAAATTTCACTGAATTTGAATGTGAAAATTTTTAAATTCTTTCGTTTTTAATTTCATCTACAATTTCTGGGTTTAGAAGGGTAGTAGTATCTCCGAAATTACTAAAATCTCCTTCGGCAATTTTTCTTAAAATTCTACGCATAATTTTACCAGAACGTGTTTTTGGCAATCCAGATACAAATTGTATTTTATCTAACTTAGCAATAGGCCCAATAGTGTCCGAAATCAACATATTAATTTCTTTTCTTAAATTTTCTTTGTCTCTTTCTTCTCCAGATTCTTTTAGAATGACGAAACCATACAGTGCATTTCCTTTAATATCGTGAGGAAACCCTACAATCGCAGATTCTGCAACCGCAGGATGCAAGTTGATGCTGTCTTCTATAGGCGCAGTTCCTAGATTATGACCAGAAACGATGATTACATCATCCATTCTACCTGTAATTCTGTAGTAGCCTACTTCGTCTCTTAGAGCGCCGTCTCCTGTAAAATATTTACCCGGAAATGCAGTAAAATAGGTTTCTTTATATCTTTGGTGATCACCCCAAATAGTTCTGGCAATTCCCGGCCAAGGAAATCTGATGCAAAGAGCGCCATCTACTTGGTTTCCTGTAATTTCGTTGCGCTTTTCATCCATTAAAACGGGCTGGATTCCTGGTAATGGAAGTGTAGCATAAGTAGGTTTAGTAGGGGTAACAAACGGCAGCGGAGAAATCATAATTCCGCCAGTTTCGGTTTGCCACCAAGTATCTACAATTGGGCTTTTTTTCTTTCCAACGTGGTCGTTATACCAATGCCAAGCTTCATCATTAATAGGTTCACCTACAGAACCAATAACTCTGAGACTAGATAAATCGTGTTTTTCTACCCATTCTGAAGATTCTTTAGCCAAAGAACGAATAGCAGTAGGTGCAGTGTAGAATTGATTCACTTTATGTTTTTCTATCACCGCCCAAAATCTATCAGGTTCTGGATAAGTAGGCACTCCTTCAAAAATTACTGTGGTAGCTCCGTTTAAAAGGGGTCCGTACAGAATATAAGAGTGACCGGTAATCCAACCAATATCTGCAGTACACCAATAGATATCATTTTCTCTATAACTAAATACATTTTTGAAAGTATAAGCTGTGTAAACCATATAACCAGCTGTAGTGTGAAGCATTCCTTTTGGTTTACCTGTAGAACCAGAAGTATAAAGGATAAATAAAGGATCTTCGGCGTCCATAATTTTGGTTACAAAATCTGTGGAAGCTTTAGGATAATAATCATCTAACAAGAAATCTCTACCTTCTTTCATTTTAATATCAGTATTGGTTCTTTTTACCACCAAAACTTTTTCTACAGTTGGGCATTTTTCTACAGCTTCGTCTATAATTCCTTTTAAATCAATCGCTTTATTTCCTCTGTAGCTTCCGTCTGAAGTGATAATCATTTTCGCTTCGCAATCATTCACTCTAGTAGCAACGGCAGAAGCAGAAAATCCTGCAAAAATTACTGAATGTACCGCTCCCATTTTAGCACAAGCCAGCATTGTAACTGCCAATTCTGGGATCATAGGAAGATAGATGCAAACTCTATCACCTTTTTTGATGCCCAATTCTGTAAGTACATTTGCCATTTTACAAACTCTTTCGTGGAGTTCTTTATAAGAAATATGCTGTGCTTCTTCATCGGGATTATTTGGTTCCCAAATGATAGCAGTTTTATCACCTCTTAAGTTAAGGTGTCTGTCTAGACAGTTTTTAGTAATATTGAGTTTTGCTCCTTTAAACCATTCGATTTTGGCTTCTTCCATATCGAATTTTACTACTTTGTTCCATCTTTGGTACCATACAAAATTTTCATCAGCTATCTTGTCCCAGAATTTTTTTGGGTCTTTGATGGATTTTTTGTATTGTTTAAAATAGTCTGGTAGATTGTCTATTACGTAATTTTTCATAATTATTTTTATATTTTTAAATTCAATTTATTTTTGGTATTCTAAAAATTTTTCTTCTAATTCTGTAATAATTGTTTCGTCATCTATGGTAGAAGGAATTTGGAACTCTTTACCATCTAGCATTGTTCTGATAAGTTTTCTCAATATTTTACCGCTTCTGGTTTTTGGTAATCTTTTTACCACTACAATATTTCTGAGGCAAGCTACAGCACCTATTTTTTCTCTTACCAATGCTACCACCTCTTTTTCTAGATTTTCTTCTGTAATTTCAACTCCAGATTTTAAAACTGCCAATCCGAAAGGAATTTGACCTTTTAAATCATCATCTATACCTACTACACAGCATTCTGCTACATCTTTGTGCCCAGAAACTGCTTCTTCCATTTCTGCGGTAGATAACCTGTGACCAGCTACATTAATGATATCATCTACTCTTCCTGAAATGAACACATAACCTTCCTCATCTTTAATAGCGCCATCACCTGAGAAATAATAACCCGGGAATTTTGCCAAATATCCGTAATGAAATCTTTCATAATCTCCCCAAATTCCTAATAAAGCACCTGGAGGAAGCGGAAGTTTTATCACCAAATATCCTTCGTGGTGAGGTTCTAGTTCATAGCCTTCTTCGTCAAAAATTTTAATATCATATCCCGGAACTGGTTTTCCTGCGGAAGCACGTTTTATTTCGGCAGTTTCTATACCTGGCATTAGAGATAACATAGGCCAACCAGATTCTGTTTGCCACCAATGGTCAATAGGTGTAATTCCTACTTTTTCTTCATACCAATCTAGGGTGGCTACATCACATCTTTCACCAGCTAAAAACTGAGTTCTAAGGCTAGAAATATCATATTTTTTAATTAATTCACCATTTGGATCTTCTTTTTTTATGGCTCTAATTGCGGTAGGAGCGGTAAACATTACAGAAACTTTGTGCTGCTCTATTACGCGCCAAGTAGTGCCCGCATCTGGAGTCATAATTGGTTTTCCTTCGTAAATGATAGAAGTATTTCTATTGAAAAGTGGACCATAAATGATAAAACTATGACCAACTACCCAACCAATATCTGAAGCGGCCCAAAAAACTTCGCCTTCATTGAGTCCATATATATTTTTCATAGAAAATTTAAGAGCAGTAGCGTATCCACCAGTATCACGAATTACTCCTTTCGGTTTGCCCGTAGTACCAGAAGTGTATAGAATGTACAAAGGATGCGTAGAAGCTACAGGAACGCAATCTACAGATTCTGATTTTTCTAACAATTCTTGAAAATTGGTAAGTTGAGGTTCGTTTTCCCAATCTACTTTATTACCCCAAAGTTGGCGATCAAAAACCACAATATTTTCGGGTTTATGAGAAGACATTTCATAAGCTTCTTTTACAAAAGGTAAATAAGGAATTCTTTTTTTAACTTCTACACCAGCGCTAGCAGTGATAATTACTTTTGGGTTACAATCTTCTATTCTAATTGCCAATTCGTGGGGTGCAAATCCTCCGAAAACCACAGAATGCGTAATTCCTAATCTGGCGCAAGCTAGCATAGCATAAGCAGCCTGAGGAATCATGGGCATATAAATAATAGCAGTGTCTCCTTTTTTAAGACCCAGAGATTGTAAACCTCCGGCAAATTTCGAGACATTTTCTTGCAATTCTTTGAAGGTGATTTTCTGAATGGTGTCTGTAACCGGAGAATCATAAATATAGGCTATTTGGTCTCCGTAACCATCTTCTACGTGTTTATCTACGGCGATATAACAAGCATTAAGCTCGCCATCTGCAAACCAGACAGGGTAATCATGTTCTCCTTCAGAGAGAATGTTTTGAGGTTTTTTGAACCATTGAATTTTTTCGGCTTGTTCTGCCCAAAATTGTTCCTTGTTTTCAATACTGTTGAGGAACATTTCATGCGCTTTCATTGTGTAGGTGTTTTAGGTTAATATGTATTTGTTTTTATGTTTCTAATAATTCATCTATTTGTTGAGTTAATTTTTTAATGGAATAAGGTTTTGTTACATAAGCATCTGCGCCCAATTTTAATCCTTTTTCAATATCCGCAGGATTGGTTTTGGCAGATAGAAAAACTACTTTGCAATTTTTCAGTTTTTCTTGTTTTTTTATTTCTTGTATTGTGGTATATCCATCTACATTTGGCATCATTACATCTAATAAAATTACATCTGGAATTTCTTCTTTTAATAATTCTAAAACTTCTGAGCCATCTCTTGCAATAAATACTTCATATCCATTTTTTCTAAAAGTATATTCCAGCGTCATTACAATTTTGTGTTCGTCATCTGCAATTAAAATTTTTCTCATACTGCTTCATTTTTGTCATTATTCATTAATATATTAATCGTTACGCCAATTTCTTTGTTTTCGGCGTAGATTTTTCCTTGGTGTGCGTCTATAATTTTTTTACAAATCGCCAATCCCAGTCCTGTACCAACTGGTTTTCTAATATTTTGATGTTTTGATTGATAAAATTTATCAAAAATAAGGTCTATATCTTCATCAGGTATTTTTTTCCCTGTATTGAAAATTCCAATTTTCAAGAGATTATCTTTTTCTTGAAATTTCACTTGTATCATTCCGCTTTCTTCTGTGAATTTATAGGCATTTCCTAAGATGTTTTGGAAAACTTGAATGATTCTAGCTTCATCATAATAGAATTCATTATCATTTAATAAATTGATTTCAGAATGATGTATATTTTTTTGTTGAATGAGATGATAGATAGGTTTCAGTGCCTTGTGATAAGTATCTATAATATTGTTTTTATTGATGTTCAGTTTTATGGTTCCAGATTCTAGTTTGTCTAAGTATAGAATGTCATTGATGATTTCATTTAATCTATCAGATTCAGAAATAATATTTTCTAAGAAATCCTTTTTAATTTCTACAGGTATATCGTCATCATCCAATAGAATTTCTCCAGCAGCTCTTATGGCGGTAATAGGCGTTCTTAGTTCGTGAGTTACAGAATCTAAAAAATCATCTTTCTGCTTGTCTTTTTCAATCAAACTACTGTTGGCAGAGCGTAAATCGTCTGATAGTCTTCTTAATTGTCTAGATTGTTCGGTAAGTTTTCTGTTTAGGGTAATATTTTCTTTACTTTCTTCTAGAATTTTGAGCACTTCGGGAAGAGAAATTTTATCTTCTTTGGTTACGCCTTCAATCAAAATTTTAGCAGAAGCTGTACCTATTCTCCCTGAGAGAAGATTTTCGGAGAACTTGATAAATCTAGAATCTGCGGTATCATTTTCATCATCAATATTATATTTTAGATTAAAAATTTTGAGGGCTTGCTTCGTTTTTTTATCACCCAAAAATTTTACCAAAATTTTTCTAATATCAGAAACGTTCGCTTTTCCTTTCCAGATGTAAGCGCCTTCGTGATTTTGGATGTATCTATTGATATCTACATAGATTTCGGCATAGTTTCTTTCTCTGTAGTTTCCTTTAGAACTTACAGAAATAATGGTGAAAACAGTAGCATTTGCCAATAAACTCCAAAAGAAAACTTGTGGAATAGTTTCTAAATATGGGATTTTGAAAAATTGTAAAATTCTATATTGATTGATTGCCAATTCTGGATTGATAGCCTTTAAATATTGAGGAATAATAAGGTTGATATAGCATATTAAAATTCCTAAAATAAGACCAATTACCGCTCCTGTGTAGGTGCCTCTTCTCCAAAAAATAGCTCCGAAAAATGATGGCGCAAGCTGTGCAATCAATACAAATGAAACCAAACCAACAGAAAAAAGCGATGATTCTAGAATTAAATATTTGTAAAAAACAAATGCTGTTATAATGAGTAAAAAAATACTTACTTTTCTGATGTTTACAATGTTTTTATTGTTAAAAGTATCATTTTTTGTTTTGAAAGTATCTATCCAACCGTACGGAATAATTACGTTATTTGATAGCATAATAGACAGTGTAACGCTAGAAATAATGATCATAGAAATACTGGCACTTAAGCCTCCTAAAAAAACAATAACTGAAATTAAAATACTTCCGAATTTTTGAGGTATAAGAATAGGGAAAAGTTCTGGATTTACATTTTGCCCAAGAAATAAAATTTTGCCTCCCCAAGCAATCGGGAAAACAAAAAAATTGAAAATCAATAGATATAAAGGAAACACCCAAATTGCAGTTTTCAAATGATTTTCTTTTCGGTTTTCTATAATGGTAGTGTGGAACTGTCTTGGTAATAAAAAAATAGCAGTCATCGATAGCATAGAAGTAAGCATCCAGTTGAAACTGCCTTCAAGACCGTTAAATGAATTTCTTTGGGTAAACTCTGGTAGATTCTTCGCTTTTTCATAAATATCATCAAAACCATTGAAAATTCCATAGGTTACGAAAATCCCAAGAATAACAAAAAAGATAAGTTTAAGGAAGCTTTCTACCGCTACCGCAGAGATAATTCCTAATCTTTTTTCTGATGCATCTACGTATCTAGTACCATAATATGACGAAAAAATTGCAATTAAAAGCACAACATAAGTTGCTGTATCAGTAAAAATATTATTAGGATTTTCTGATTTGGTAACCAAGTGAAAAGTGTCTGATATGGCTTTAATCTGAAGACCAATATAGGGTATAATTGCCAAAATACACACTACGGAAATAATAGCTCCGAAGGATCTGCTGTTGCCATATCTTAACGAAATAAAATCTGCAATAGAACTTATTTTGTTTACTCTTGATATTCTAATAATCTTAGAATTAATGACAATCCAAGCAGGAATAATGATGATAGGGCCAATATAAATGGCTAGATATTCTAATCCTTGGTTAGCCGCTACGCCTATACTCCCATAATACGTCCAAGCGGTGCAATAAACCGCAAGAGATAATGAATAAACATAAGGATTATTTGCCCAAAAATTACTTTTTCTCTTCTCTGCCCAAAAAGCAATGAAGAAAAGAAGCGCCAAATAAAGCATAATGATTGCAAATAACTCTATACTATTCATCAAATTTCTTGAAGATTACAAATGAAATAACTACAGATAATAACCAAATCCCGAAAATATAAACGTAGATGAATGGAAGCCCAAAATAGTTTTCAATTTTATTAAACAAGAGCAAAACTGGTGCATTGAATAATACAAAAAGTACTACACTCAGAATCACCAATTTTTGCTCGTGTCTTTTTTTCATAATGATAAAATTAAAAGATGGTTGATCAATGAAACCTTCAAATATCAACCATCTATAATCGTCTATTTTTTGTTTGCAGAATACTCACCATTTAGCGAATACCACCCGAAAACAGCCAATCCGCCTACTACAATTGGCATTAATACACCGATTATAATGATGCCGAAAACTTGGTCTTCTTGTTTATCAGACATTACTTTCATCATACCAAATTCTCCGATTCCGTAATAAGCAATCACGGCTGCTAGTATAAGCCAAACAATACCTAATATTTTTTTTATTGCGTCCATTTTTTTTGTTTTTTAAAGTTAGTGAAAATTTTTGTTATGTTTAGATGTTAGGTGTTAGATGATGGGTGTTATTTTTTTTAATATTAAACTTCCACCATCCATCAACCATTATCCATCAAATTAATCCTCTACATTTCTATCTTTTCCGTCTAGATAAATCATACCGATGATTAAACAAACGCCAGCTACAACAATAGGATACCATAAACCTTGCAGGTAATATTCAGGATTTCCGGCATCTTTAGCAGAAGTTACTAGATAAGTTGCTACTGCTGGTAATAATCCTCCGAATACGCCATTACCAATGTGGTATGGTAAAGACATAGATGTATATCTAATTCTAATTGGAAACATTTCTACTAAGAATGCTGCAATAGGCCCATAAACCATTGTTACAAAAACAACTTGTATAAATACCCAAAATGCAAGCATCCATTTTGTATGGCTATCTACAGTTTTGGTGATTTTGGTTTCTACTTTGTCTTTACCTTTTTCATCTAGCATTATTTTTCCGTTTTCTAGATGTTTGGTTACTACTTCTTTATAAGCAGCACCATCTGCATAAAATTTTTGAGTAGTGTAAACAGAATCTACTTTTGCTCCTTCTAGAACTTTAGCAGTAGCTTCTTTGGTTTCTTTTTCTGTTAATTCTTGTTTAGCAGAGTAATCTCCTAGTTTAAACATTTTATCATAGATAGGTCTGTAAGATAATATGGCAATAAGCATCCCAACCATCATAATGGTTTTTCTACCTATTTTATCAGACAACCAGCCAAAGAAAACAAACAAAGGTGTTGCTATAAAAAGAGAGGTTGCCATTAGAGAATCTACTTGTGCAGAATCTAAATTCATTACTTTTTGCATAAAAGACATCGCGTAGAACTGACCAGTGTACCAGATAACACCTTGTCCCATTACCGCTCCAAATAATGCCAATAATACAAACTTGAAATTATATTTATTCCCGAAAGATTCTTTTAATGGATTGGTAGAAGTTTTTCCTTCTTTTTTAGCTTTAGCGAAAAGAGGAGATTCTTTCATGTTTTTTCTAATGATGTAAGATACACCTACCATCAAAATAGAAACCCAAAACGGAACTCTCCATCCCCAATTGTCAAATTCTTCGGCAGTGAGAGAAGATTTAGTCACTAAAATTACAATTAAAGATACGAAAAGTCCTACAGTAGCGGTAGTTTGGATCCAAGAAGTCCAATATCCACGTCTATGAGGTTGAGAATATTCTGCTACATAAGTTGCTGCACCACCATATTCTCCGCCTAGTGCTAAGCCTTGTAACAATCTTAATAGTAATACAAGAACTGGCGCCATAAATCCAATGGTTTCATACGCAGGAATACATCCTATTAAAAAAGTGGAAAATCCCATAATTAATAAGGTTACCAAAAAGGTATATTTTCTACCGATAATATCACCTAATCTTCCGAAGAATAATGCACCGAAAGGTCTTACTACAAATCCCGCTGCAAATGTCGCAAGCGTAGATAAGAATGCTGCGGTAGGATTATCTGCTGGGAAAAATTTAGTAGATAGTACTACTGCCAAACTCCCGAAAATATAAAAATCATACCATTCAATCATTGTACCTAATGATGAAGCCATGATTACGCTCCAGATGGTACTGTTTTTTTTGCGTTCTTCTACGTACGCATCATGCTCTGCTTGAGAATTAAATTGGTGGCTCATAATATTTTGTTTTTTAGAATTAATGTTTTATTTAGAATGAATAAGAAGCGCTCACTAAAGCTCGGAAATTTCCAACGTTTTCTTTAGCCGAAACTACTTTGGCAGAAGAATCCATAGCGCCCCAAGTTGCAGCAGTGTATTCTAATTCTGGAGAAAGCTTAAATTTATTTTCTTTGAAATCTACTCTTGCAGATACTCTCCATACGTTATCTACCGCTCTTGTAGTTCCATTGAGACCTCTCATATAGAGTGCTTTGTAACCAGCGTCTGATAAACCATTGTTTTTAGTATAACCAGCAAATAATCCTGGAGCAATTTTGGGTTTATTACTTGCGATATCTACCCAAAAAGCAGTTGTTCTGGTTGGTTTATAAGAATCTATTCCGTTTGAATTGGCATAACTACCATATCCGCCAAGCATAACAAGGTGAGTAAGGTTTCCACCAGAAATTCCGTATAATTTAGTAACAATAGCATCATCTGCATATTTAAAATATCCGAAAACAGTGGTAGAATTTAATTTTTCATCAGAAGCTAAGCCTCCAGATTCTATTACAGGTTTTAAAGATTGATATTCTGCACCTAATCCTGCAATTATTTTTTTGTTTTTGAATTGAAGTTGACCGTGAAGTGTTGGTACAGAAGAATTAAATGTAGGCGCATTAGGAGCTGTTCCTGTTACCGAAGAAGCAGTAAATTCTCTGTCTTTGTAAGCCACTAAATCTAATGAAATTTGCTCAGATAATTTTTGTCTGAATCTAATTTGTGAAGCCCAACCAAAAGGATTGAACATAATTCCCGTGTTGAAATTGGCTACACCTGGGAAAACCTCTGGAACAAATGTAGGATACCAAGTTTGTCCTAAAGTTAATGAGGATTTAGTCCAGTCTAGTTTTATAGTAGCATGTCTTAATCTAAAAAGTCCTATGCTTCCTGTTCCTGAGGTTGCGGCATTTACTTCTGTATTTCCGAAGAAATCACCTTCAATATTTCCCGAAATTTTTGCTTTAAAAACATCTGGTCCTTTAAATTTTACTCCAATTCTAGACACTACAGATAAAAAGTTGCTAGAACCTGTTGCATTTTTATCTTCACCATTGGTGTCTTTTGCTACATCTAGAGGATAAAGATTCAAATTGTACTCTCTCACGTAAGCAGATTTTCTAGAATCGAAAATGTAGTCTGCTCTTGCAAAACCATAGAGACTCACGTCCCATTCTTTTGGTTTTTCTTGTCCGAACAAAGTATTGCCAAATAATAAAGATGCAATACCAGCTAGGATTAGTTGAGTTTTCTTCATAATTTTGAACAGTTTTTTGTGATTTTAACACAGCTAAACTGATAATAAAAAAAACTCTGTAAAAATTTTGTATATATCTTTGTTAATAGGTATAGTTATTTTTTAAAACGTTCCCATTTTATGAGCATAAATTTATCTCCAAACTCTGTAATAATGAGACCGTTTCCCTTCAAATTTTCTTCTTTTTCTATATATTCTGCTAATTCTTTCTGCTTAAAAACCTTATAAGTAGCGTGAAAATCAGAATGTGGAGGTTTCTTAATGTTGTATTCTTTTATCCAAGAACTTATCGTAACGTGTGATATCCCTAGAATGCGTTCTATTTCTCGCAAACTTAGTCCTTCTAGATAGAGTTGTAGGGCTTTGGTTACATAGTAATCATCTATCTTCTTACCGAGTTTATTAACTGTGAAATAGTAGTTGCAATTTCTACAAAAAAACCTTTGTTTTCCTTTTACAATGCCACTTTTCACTATTTCAGTGTTTTCGCATTTAGGGCAGCAAGAAATTTTCATATATACTTTTTTAGCAAAGATATACTAAATTTGCAATTAAAATGTTAAAGAAAAATAAAATTTTTAAAAAATTTTGCAAGATTTTAGTTTATACGTATATTTGCAACAATGAAACTTAACGGTTACATATCAATAGTCAATTCCGGTTTTCAAACCGCAAGAATAATATTTTTTTAATGAAACGAAGTCGTATCGGCTTCGTTTTTTTTATAATTTTTTTACAGAGCCATGATTAAATTATCAAGATTAACCACAGACAGCATCCAAGGAATTCTGAAAGATGCACTTGATTTTGCAGAAGGCAAAGTCATGAAAGCAAAAAGTGACATTTTTGTAGCCAACTTATTTTTTGAGGATAGTACCAGAACCAAAGTAAGTTTTGAAATTGCAGAAAAAAAATTAGGTCTGCATTTGGTACAATTTGATGAAAGCAAGAGCTCTATAAATAAAGGAGAAACGTTGTTAGATACTATTAAAACGTTAGAAGCTATTGGTATTAATGTAGCAGTAATTCGTCATCAACAAACAAGGTATTATGATGAATTAAAAGATGCGAATCTGGCATTGGTAAATGCTGGAGATGGGGTAGGGCATCATCCTAGTCAAGCGATTTTAGATATAATGACCATTAAACAAGAATTTGGAGATTTCAAAGGTCTTAAGGTTGGTATTGTAGGTGATGTAAAACACAGCAGGGTAGCAAACTCTAATGCAGACACATTAAGAAGATTAGGTGCAAAAGTTTATTTCTCTGGCCCTGTAGATTGGTTTGATGAAGCAATGTTGGTAAATGGTACTTATCTTCCTTTTGAAGATTTAATAAAAGAAGTAGATGTATTAATGTTGCTAAGAATTCAGCACGAAAGACATCAAGAAAAAATGAAACTTACCGCTCCAGAATATCTTAGAAAATACGGACTTACCAAAGAGCGTGAGAAAAAAATGAAACCAAAAGCTATTATAATGCATCCTGCACCAGTAAATAGAGGTGTAGAAATAGATGCAGATTTGGTAGAATGCGGTAGAAGTAGAATTTTTAAACAAATGAGCAATGGCGTTTTTGCAAGGATGGCTATTTTAAAGTACGTTCTAGAAAAGCAGTCGTTTGAGTTTGATGAGATAAAATAATCCCAATCTGGATGAGAGCTTTCGGCTCTCATTTTTTATGGGTAAAAAAATAAATAGTGTTATATTGTTGAAAAGTAAAAAATAACTGCTAAAATTAAGTTTAAAAGATTTTTTATCTTAGTTTGGTAAATTTTTTATAATTTTGTTCAAATTTTTTAATTAGATTAGATAAATCTTAAAATAAAAATGAAAAGTAAATTAGTTTTAGAATCTGGAGAAGTTTTCTTTGGCGAAGGTTTCGGAGTCAATCAAGCAACGGAAGGTGAAGTGGTTTTTAATACCGGAATGACTGGTTATCAAGAACTATTATCAGACCCTTCTTATTGTGGACAAATCGTTTGTATGACGTATCCGCTTATCGGGAATTATGGGATTAACAGAGACGATTTTGAAAGTATAGAGCCTGCTATTAAAGGTCTTATCGTAAAAGAACTTTGTGATTTTCCTTCTAATTTCAGAAGTCAGATGTCTTTAGATGAATTATTTAAAAAGAGAAATCTTTCAGGGATTTCTGGTATTGATACCAGAAAACTCACTAGAATTATTAGAAACAGAGGAGTAGTAAAAGGAAAAATCGTAAGTACAGATGTGGACACCGAAACTGTAATTCAAGATTTGAAATTGACCAATTTCCCAACCAACCAAGTAGAACAAGTTTCTACAAAAACACCATATTCTGCTCCTGGAAAAGGGTATAAAGTAGTTTTGGTAGATTTTGGTTCTAAATTAGGCATCATCAGAGAATTATCTAACAGAGATTGTGATATTGTGGTGGTTTCTCAAGATACCTCTGCAGAAGAAATTCTTCTGATGAAACCAGACGGAATTATGCTTTCTAATGGACCTGGCGATCCGCAAGATGTACCGCATGCTCAGGAAATGATTAGAGGATTGCTTGGTAAAGTTCCGATTTTTGGAATTTGTTTAGGGCATCAATTAATTGGTTTAGCTTGTGGTGCTAAAACATATAAATTAAAATTTGGGCATAGAGGTGGTAACCATCCTGTTTTAGATTTAAAAACCAATAAAGTGGCCATTACTTCTCAAAATCACGGGTATGCTATAGACGAAGAATCTCTTGCCAATACAGATTTAGAAGTTACGCACATAGCCCTTAATGATAGGACAAACGAAGGAATAAGGCACAAAATCCATCCTTGTTTCTCTGTTCAGTACCATCCAGAAGCTAGCCCTGGTCCTGAAGATGCGAATTATCTTTTTGATGAATTTATCAAATTGATGGAGGATTTTAAAAATAATAATAATTAAGAATTTCAAATTTTAGATAACTCATAAATCTTAGAATTTTCGGATTTCCGATGTTCAACAATATAAAAATGAAACGTACAGACATAAAAACAATTTTAGTAATAGGAAGTGGGCCAATCATCATCGGTCAAGCTGCAGAGTTTGACTATGCAGGAACTCAGGCTTGCCTTGCCCTAAAAGAGGAAGGTTATAAGGTAATTTTGATCAATTCGAATCCTGCTACAATTATGACGGATAAAGAAATTGCAGATAAAGTTTATATAGAACCTATTTCGTTGCAATTTGTAAGTCATATCATCAGAAAAGAAAGACCAGATGCACTTTTGCCTACTTTGGGCGGACAAACAGGTCTTAATATGGCAGTAGAATTGCAAAATTCTGGAATTTTAGAAGAATGCGGAGTGGAGGTTTTAGGAACCAAACTTTCTGCCATCAATCAAGCAGAAGATAGAGAACTTTTCCGTGCTTTGATGAGAGAATTGAATGAGCCTGTTCCGGATTCTGATATTGTAAATGATGTACAAGGTGCATTAAATTTCGCAGCAGAAATTGGCTACCCAGTTATCGTTCGTCCTGCTTTTACAATGGGCGGTACAGGTGGCGGAATTGCCAATAATGAAACAGAATTAAAAGAAATTACGGCTAATGGTCTTAAATATAGTCCTGTAAATCAGTGTCTTATTGAAAAATCAATTGCGGGTTTCAAAGAAATAGAATACGAAGTAATGCGTGATGCAAATGACAATGCTATTGTGGTTTGTAATATGGAAAACATAGATCCAGTTGGGGTACACACTGGGGATTCTATTGTAGTAGCACCTTCTCAGACACTTTCGGATAGAGAATATCAAATGTTGAGAAATGCTTCGCTCAAAATTATTAGAGCTTTAGGAATAGAAGGTGGTTGTAACGTACAGCTGGCGCTGGATCCTCATTCTTTTGATTATTATATTATTGAAGTAAATCCTAGAGTTTCTCGTTCTTCTGCTTTGGCAAGTAAAGCTACGGGTTATCCTATCGCAAAATTGGCAGCAAAAATTGCAGTAGGTCTTACGCTAGACGAAATGCTAAATCCTGTAACTGGTAAAACGTATGCTTGTTTCGAACCAGCTTTGGATTATGTGGTAACTAAAATCCCTAGATTTCCTTTTGATAAATTCGAGCATGCAGACCGAAGACTTTCTACTCAAATGAAAGCAACGGGTGAGGTGATGGCAATCGGAAGAACTTTTGAAGAATCTTTAATGAAAGCGATTCGTTCTTTAGAAACAGGAATTCAGCATCTTGGTCTTAAATCTAAACAAGCGGCAGCACTTACTGAAGAAGATATCGAAAGAAGAATAAGAGTTTGTGATGACGAAAGATTATTTATCATAGGTGATGCGCTTAGAAAAGGTTATGATTGGGAAACCATCGTAGAATGGAGTAAAATTGATAAATTCTTTGTTTGGAAATTCAAAAAATTAGTAGATTTTGAAAAAACAATTTCGGAGAACAAATTCGATAAAGAAGTTTTACTTCAAGCGAAAAAATTAGGTTTTTCTGATGTTAATATTGCGAATCTTTGGGATACTAGCCACAGAGAAATCTTTAAATTCAGAAAAGAAAACGGTGTGATGCCTGTCTATAAAATGGTAGATACTTGCGCTGCTGAATTTGAAAGTGAAACCCCCTATTTTTACGGTTCTTACGAAGAAGAAAATGAAAGCATTGTTTCGGATAAAGAAAAAGTAATCGTTCTTGGTTCTGGCCCTATCAGAATTGGACAAGGTGTAGAGTTTGATTACGCAACCGTTCACTCAGTTTGGGCAATTAAAGAAATGGGTTATGAAGCGATTATCATCAACAATAATCCTGAAACAGTTTCTACAGATTTCTCTATTTCAGATAAATTATACTTCGAACCTTTAACGGAAGAAGATGTAATGAACATTATAGAACTAGAAAAACCAAAAGGGGTAGTGGTTCAGTTTGGCGGACAAACCGCTATTAACCTTGCAGATAAATTAGCACATCACGGTGTGCAGATTTTAGGAACTTCTTTAGAAGATCTAGACCGAGCAGAAAACCGTGATAAATTCGAAAAAGCGTTACAAGAATTAGGCATTCCTCAACCAAAAGGAAGCACTTGTTTCAACAAAGAAGATGCATTGGTAATTGCCAGAGAAATTGGTTTCCCAGTTTTGGTAAGACCAAGCTATGTTTTGGGAGGTAGAGCTATGGAAATTGTATATGCCGAAGAAGAATTGGCTAGATATATGGATACAGCAGTAGATGTAAATCCAGAGCATCCTATTCTTATTGATAAATATATGATTGGTAAAGAACTAGAAGTAGATGCAATTTGTGATGGCGAAACGGTGGTAATCCCAGGAATTATGGAACATATCGAAAGAGCTGGTGTACACTCTGGTGATAGTATTGCAATGTATCCTCCGCAAAATATTTCAGAAAAAGCCAATCAACAATTGATAGAATATACCGAAAGATTAGCAAGAGGTTTAAAAGTAATTGGATTAATGAATATTCAGTATGTACTTTTCGAAGATGAGGTGTATGTAATCGAAGTAAATCCGCGTTCGTCTAGAACGGTTCCTTTCCTTTCGAAAATTACAGATGTTCCTATGGCGAATCTCGCTACAAAAGCAATTTTAGGAGCTAAATTGAAAGATTTAGGCTATGAAAACGGGTTAGTTCCAATAAAAGAAGGGGTGTATGTAAAAGTTCCGGTTTTCTCTTTTTCTAAATTAACGAAAGTAGATATTACCTTAGGTCCAGAAATGAAATCTACGGGCGAAGTAATGGGTAAAGATTTAACCTTAGAAAAAGCATTGTACAAAGGTTTGGTAGGTGCTGGTAGAAAAGTTCCTTTACACGGAGCGTTTTTATTTACCATTTCAGATAAAGATAAACCAGAAGCGGCTGCCTTGGCGAAGAGATTATTTGATATGGGCTTCAGAATTTGGGCTACAGAAGGAACTGCTCAATATTTTATCGAGCACGGCATTCCTACCAAAATTGGTTATAAAATAAACGAAGGAGATGTAAATTTGATTGATTTAATTCAAAAAGGAAAAGTACAATACGTAGTAAATACCACCAAATCTGGAAAACAATCCGAAAGAGATGGTTTCCAAATCAGAAGAACTTCTGTAGAAAATGGGGTGCCTTGTCTCACTTCTATGGATACCGTAGCTGCTTTGGTAAAAGTAATAGAAAGTATGAACTTTAAAATGGAAGCGATGTAAATCTACTTTGTCAAAGTTTTTGCGAAGCAAAGAAATCTTTGACAAAGTTTTTAATAGATAACCTCTAAGATTTTATTTCTTAGAGGTTTTTTTTATATTTGAAATAGAAAAATAACTAAATGAATAGAAAGTTTTTAAGAATGGTTTTTTTAGTTAGAACTGTTTTGCAATACAATGGTAAATTTAATCGTGAGGATATTATTGATGAGGTATTAAAGAGGTTTAAAGCCTATGAAGATATTGAAATACTTAGAATGGATGAATATCCTATTTCAACTTTTGATAAAGATAAGAAAGTAATTAAAGATGCATGGAAAATTGATTTGGAATATAAAAATAATCTGTACTATATAAATACTAATTTTGAAAGTGTGTTTCAAAACGATATACTTAATTCTTTGATTTTTCTTTCATCAATTAATACAGATATGTTGCTTCCTAGTTATGTAATTACTGAGACTAGAAAAAATACAGGTATGGAATATTTTCATACTATTTCATCTGCTATAGAAAAAAATCTTTGTCTCAAAATTTCTTATTTTGATTATGTAACAGAAAATGAAAATGAAAAATTAATAAATCCATATCGTCTGAAGCAAAAAGATTTTAAATGGTATGTTTTGGCTAAAGATATAAATGATGGCGCAATTTCTTTTAAAAGTTATGCACTAGAAAGAATTAGAACAATTGATATTTTGGGAAAATTTAAATCAGATTTAAGTATAGATTTTGAAACACCTTACAAAGATTCAATTGGTATGTTTACTAATGAATTTCCTACAAAGGTTGTGGTAGAATACGATCATAGAGATGGTAATTATTTGAAAGCTAATCCTATTCATCATTCCCAAAAAATTCTATCACAAAAAGAGAACCGAATTACTTTTGAGTTTTTTATAAAACCAAATGAAGATTTTATAATGGAACTTTTGAAACGTTCTTGGTCTTTAAAAGTGATAGAACCTATTTTTCTAAAACAGAAAATTATGAATTATTGGAAATTGGCTTTGGAAAGGAATAGTTGATTATGTTGTTTCTAAAATTTATAACGGATAAATTTGCATTTTATTTTTTTTTCTATATAAAGACTTCTCTTGTTATCTTGCTTAATGTTTTTATTATGATGTTTTTCATCAAATTCAATTGCTATGTTAAGTTCTGGTATATACCAATCAATTATATATTTTTCTACACGATATTGCTTGTGAATAGTATAACCATCAAATAACTTTTCAATTATATTCTCTCCAAAAATAAACTCTGGACGAATGAATCTAATTGATTTTAACTCTTCATTTGGATATTCTTTAGAGAAAATTTCAAGAGCATTATTAATTGTTTTTTCATCACTTCTACTTGAAAGAATTATTTCAAGAGCGTTTTTTTGCCAATTATTTTCAAAAATTTTTTTAGCTGAAAATATTTTAGCATTTATTGATGTTTTCTGCCAATTTTCATTTTTAAAAAGTAGAGCAAAATTTATATTTTTTTTTGATTGAAATTCAGTATAGTATTTTATAAATGTTTGATTTCCAACCGTTTGCAATAGTCTTTTTATTTCAAATAGTTCATTGCTTTCTTTATCATTCATAGTATTAGTTTTTATTAAACAAATTTAATGAAAATTTCTGTCAAAATCAATTACATTTCCTAAGTTGTTTCGGTAAAAAAACACGCCGTTATAAAAAATATTTTGTTCTGATTTTGGGATAACTATACTTATAAAATTACATCCAAGAATGTTTTCTGCTTTTATTATAATTTTTTTTGCAAAATCCTTATAAATACAGGAAATCAGTCTATTAAAGATATACTCATAAGATATAATGTTTTCTTTTGCAGAATAATTGTCAAAGCTAGATTTTTGCCCAATAATAATTGTTCCACCATCAGAATTTGCAAAAGCACAGATGCTTTCTAATAACAATTCAATGTCAGATTTTCTATTTTTTATTTTAAATTCTATGAATTCTATTTCCTTAGGAGATTTCCCCAAAATTTTATTTTTTTTAGAAACTTCTTCCAATCTTCTACCCATAGAAAGAATGTAAGAATGTTTATTTTCAAAATTAATTTTCAATAGATCAAAGTACTTTTTTTCTATTTTTTTTCCTTGTTCTATGTGTCTTTTCAGAATTTCATTTAAAGAAAAATGAATATTAATAAGATACATTTGGTTTTCTTTATCAGCCAAGTCATATTTTTTTACATCTTCATTAATTCTAATATAGATAGAGATGCCTTTTAAATAATTCTCGGGATTTTTATAGATAATTTTGCTTGTTTTTTCATCTCGCCATATTTCTCCTTCTCGTTCTAAAACATTTATTGCTGCTTCGTAATATTCAAAGGCTTTTTCTCTTGCAAAAAGAATGTCTTGATTTGTAAATACTTGTTGGTGTATTCTCCTTAAACCAGAATTATTGGTGATAAATTGAGTTTTTACAACATAGCTAATAAGAGGTAATTTAGTTTCCATAGTTTAGATAATATTGATAATTTCTTGTAATTCAGGATTTATATATTTTATTTCGAAAATTTCTGTAAGTGTTGTTTGTTCATCTACTTCTGTTAGTCCTTTATTGTTTCGGATGTATAATTTTCCTTGTTTCGAATAGATTAGTTCTTCAGCATAATAATTTTCATAGCAAAAAACTTCATAATTTATTGCATCAATTTCTAAAGAATCATAATGCTTTAATTTATTCTCAGAATCATAAGCTTTTTCTAAAATTTTTAAAACTCTAATTTTAAAACCCGAATTTTTTTTAGGAATGAATAGATATTTATTTAAATAAAAAGAATTAAGAAAGGAAAGATATATTTTTTCTATATCATTAAAATTTTCTGTTACCAAAATCTCTTTTTGGTAGAAATTTTCTTGATCATAAAAAAGTTGTTTTAATTCTCTTTTCTTAATCTGGTTAAAAAAGTTGTTTTTAGAAATGACAGGACGTAATTCTAAATTATTGTAATCTAAAAAATCTTTTAAAATTTTTATTTCTAAATTAATTGATTGATAATCTGTATTTTTGAAATCTAAAATGCATTCTTTTATATTATATTTTGAGCTAGATAACATTATCCTCAGAAAACCATAATTTTCAAGTATTTCTTGACCATTATTTCTAATTCTATAAGCATCCCACATTATATAATCATTGTAAGAATATTGAATAGAGTACTCTGAAATTTTTTCAAAATCTAAAATTTGTGTATTTTCTAAACAAGGTAAATCTTCTTTCTTTTCAATTTTTTTTAATTCCAAAGAATTATTATCTGTGAAAAATTTAATAGTGATAATTTCTCTTTCAATAGCTTTTTTAATTATATCTGATAAATAGATTATAGCTTTTTCCCTTGCAATCCTGGGATTTGAATCTTTAAATTCTCTTGTTTCATAATTTAATAATAAATTAAGTATTGCTGGTATTTCTACTGTGTAAATATAGTTATCCATCTCTGTAATTTTTTGCAAAGAAAATTAATTTAACTACCAAAAACAGGTAGTTTACAATTTGCACACAAAAAAACTTAGAGGTTTTTTGTTTTAAAAATATTATCTTTATCAAAAATTTAAAAATGATATTTATGTTAAAAAGAATTTCACTTTTCGCATTTCTAAATGTAGCAATGCTTGGTTTTTCTCAGCAATACAATATACCAGCGGTAAGTCCTAGACAAGCGGTGGAACAGCAATTTTCTGTTACTAAAATCTCTATCGAGTACGGAAGACCTGCTGTGAAAGGAAGAAAAATTTTTGGAGAATTAGTGCCTTTTGGTCAGGTTTGGAGAGCTGGTGCTAATGAAGCTTCTAGAATTACCTTTGGGCAAGATGTAGTTTTTGGTGGACAAAAAGTTAAAAAAGGAGTGTATGCTCTTTACATAGTGCCACAAGAAAAAGAATGGAAAATCATCTTAAATAAAGGAATTAATAATTGGGGAGCTTATACCTATGATGCCAAAGATGATGTAGCTTCTACCACTGTTCCTGTAAAAATGATGAACGAAAAAATGGAGCGTTTTACCATTAATTTCGAAGATATTACAGACGAAAAACTGAATTTAGTTTTCGAGTGGGACAAAACCAGAGCAGATGTTCCGGTAGAAATTCTAAATGTAGAAGAAACGCTACAGATTATTGACAATCTGAAAGCCATCAAAAAAATAGAAAGCGACATCAAAAAGAAAAACGAACCGAAAAAGTAATTTTTGGGCGCGTCCTTTTTTTGCCAACGCTAAAAACGCTTTTAGAAATTTTTCTAAAAGCGTTTTTTCATCCGCCGAAAAAAGGTCGGTCTTCGTGTAGTCGCTTTTTTAATTTTTTAGAAAAAAATTAAAAAGAGCTCCAACAATACACTTCGCCCTCGCGCAAATCCAACAGAATTTTAAATAATTGTCACTCTGAGCGGTAGTCGAAGAGTCCCATCCAACATCTCACATCTAAAATCTAAAATCAAAAATACTTGTTCATTTTTCGGTTGTATCATCCATTCCTAAAAATCTACATTTGCATTACTTTGTCAAAGTTTTAAAATCTTTGACAAAGTTTATCATATCTTTTTTCAATCATCATATATCAATCATCATTTATGAACTTACCTAACGATATCATGTATAATGCTTCTTTCAATAAAGATGCAAGTTTTGAAGGCGTTTTTTTGGATGGGCGTAAAAACTACGGGAATTTTCTGTAGACCAACTTGTACTGCCCGAAAACCAAAACCCGAAAACGTAGAATTTTTCAGCAATACGAAAGATGCGATTCTAAAAGGATATCGCCCATGTAAGGTTTGTAAACCATTAGAAAAACTCAATGAAACCCCGAAATATATTCAGGAAATCATCACAGAATTAGCAGAAAATCCTTCTTTAAAGTTCAAAGATTACGACTTGGTAAAACGCGGAATAGAACCTGCAACCATGAGACGTTGGTTTCTGAAAAATCATGGAATTACGTTTCAGGCATATCAAAGAATGTTCAGAATTAATTCTGCTTTTAAGAAAATTCAACAAGGAGAAACCGTAACAGAAACCGCTCTAGAAAGTGGCTACGAAAGTTTAAGCGGTTTTACCGAAAGTTTTAAAAATGTTTTCGGAGTGTCTCCTAAAAATTCTAAAAATCAGAAAGTAATTGATTTAAAACGCATCGAAACACCACTCGGAACCATGTATGCTGCTGCAACGGATGAAGGAATTTGTATGCTAGAATTTACAGACAGAAAAATGCTGGAAACCGAACTGAAACACCTCTCTAAATCCTTAAATGCCAATATTATTCAAGGAGAGAATCCTCATTTTAAAATTTTAGAAGAACAACTTACCGAATATTTTGAAGGAAAAAGAAAAGAATTTACCGTTCCGCTTCATTTTGTGGGTTCAGATTTTCAGAAATCTGTTTGGGAAATCTTGATGAAAATTCCTTTTGGTGAAACTTGGAGTTATGCGAAACAATCTGAAATTTTGGGAGATAGCAAAAAAGTAAGAGCAGTGGCAAATGCCAATGGAATGAATAAAATTTCCATCTTGGTTCCTTGTCACAGAGTGATTGGCAGCGATGGAAATCTTACAGGTTATGGCGGTGGAATTTGGCGAAAACAAAAACTCCTAGAATTAGAAGGCGCTATTTTATTCTAATTATTTATATTTTTTCAATTAAAACTTCGGTTTTAAATAGATAGCATCAATTCTTTTAATTTCTGTAACACTTGTTACAAAGCGGTTTTTCAGAAAAATTCAATTTTGCATTTAATAAAGATGAACAGAGTCTTTTTTAACCCAATAAATTGAGAATTTCCATGAAAAGCATTTGTCCTAATACCTTTCAAACGATGATAAACGAAACCATTCAGTTGGTAGACGTTAGAGAACGCTATGAATTTGAATTGTATAAAATGAATCTTCCTATCGTAGAAAATATTCCTTTCAGCGAGATAGAAGAATTATGGTCACATTTTGATGCAGATAAAAAAATCGTTTTGGTTTGTAATAACGGTGTGAGAAGTAAAAGTGTTGCCAAATATTTGGAAGACAGAGACTTTAACCAGATTTACTATTTAGAAGGTGGTTTGGTAAAATGGCAACAAAATAATTTACCACTTCTTGGAAATCCACCAGAAATCATTTCTCATTCCCTTTCTAAAACTGGAGAGTGTTCTAACTAATTTTTTATGAAATTTCCAGTTTTAAATGTCTGCGATTTAGTGAATAATGAAAAAAATATTCAAAACTACATTATTCATGATTTGAAGGAATTGCTTCATGAAGATATTTACCTTCCTAAAAAACCGCACCGTCATACTTTTTATCAAATTCTTTATATAGAGAAGGGTTCGGGTATTCATAAAATTGATTTTGAAGATTACGAAATCCAAGATAATTCTGTTTTTTTTCTTAGACCTGGTCAAGTTCACGATTTAGTTTTTAACCATAAAAATACTAAAGGTTTTCTTATAAATTTTAATGAAAATTTATTCAATCAATTTCTTTTACAAGCAAATTTCATTGATCAATTACCTCTATTTAGTAAAAGTGGTAAGAACTGTTATCATCAGATTCAAAATAATCAAAGGGATATAAAATATGCTTTCGCAAAAATTTTAGATTTTAATGATGGAAGTTATAAATATTCATCAGAACTTATAAAATTGTGCATTTTAGAAATTTTACTATTAATTTCTGAAGATGTAAAATCAGTGAACCAAACTAATTTTAATTATACTCAAAATAATTTAGTAAGAAAATTTGAAGGATCACTTGAAAAGTATTTCAAAGAAGAACATTATCCCAAATTTTACGCAGATCAATTAGCTGTTACTCCAAATTATCTAAATTCCGTTTGTAAATTTATTACGGGTAAAACAGCTGGTGAAATGATTAGAAACAGAATCATCTTAGAGGCTAAGAGATTATTGGTTAATACTCAATCTACCATTTCGCAGATTGCTTTTGAACTTAACTTTGAAGACAATTCCTATTTTACTAAATTCTTTAAATCCAATGCTGGAGTTTCTCCAATAGATTTTAGAAAAAATCTAAATAAATAATTATTACCATTTTCCCCGTTTTGTAAGCCAAGAAGTTAGAGCATTCCTAGCTTAACTTTGTATTGTGAAAAATAAAGTTTTTTTTATCATAAATTTTTGATTTTTCAACAATGCAAACTTTCTATAACTTTTTATTGTATCCTTTTATCGAGTTGCTAAAACTCTATAAACATGGTTTTAGCATTATGTCAAAGGAAAGTAAATCTCTTTGGATTATTGCTGTTGTTAAACTATTTATCATGTTCGGGATTCTTAAGATGTTTTTCTTTAAGGATTTTCTTAAAACTAATTTTGAGAGTAACGAACAAAGAATAGAATATTTGCAAAATACTTTGACAAAAATTAAAAAATAGAAATATTACAACGATGAATCATATAGATTGGGAACTCGTCAATTGGAGCAGAGCGCAATTTGCACTTACAGCAATGTACCATTGGCTTTTTGTTCCGCTAACTTTAGGAATTACCTTTATCATTGCCATCATGGAAACCATTTATGTGAAAACAGGCGATGAAAAATGGAAAGAAATCACCAAATTTTGGATGAAGCTTTTCGGAATTAATTTCGCAATTGGTGTTGCCACAGGAATTATTATGGAATTTGAATTCGGAACCAATTGGAGTAATTACTCTTGGTTTGTAGGAGATATTTTCGGGGCACCTTTAGCGATTGAAGGAATTATGGCGTTCTTTATGGAAAGTACTTTTATCGCCGTAATGTTTTTTGGTTGGGACAAAGTAAGCAAGAAATTTCACCTACTTTCGAGTTGGTTGGTTGCATTAGGTTCTAATCTTTCTGCATTGTGGATTTTGGTAGCAAACGGTTGGATGCAACATCCAGTCGGAATGGAATTTAATCCTGATACCATGCGAAACGAAATGGTAGATTTTTGGGCGGTTCTCATGAATCCAGTTGCTGTAAATAAATTTCTACACACCGTAATTTCCTCTTATATCGTTGCTTCTCTTTTTGTGGCGGGAATTAGTGCATGGTTTATTTTAAAGAAAAAAGATGTGGTTCTTGGTAAAAGAAGTATTCTAGTTG
>ERZ650300.141-NODE-141-length-39487-cov-16.439922_pt1 | contig 39487 bp, 37 predicted proteins | sample MGYA00376236_ERZ650300 | MGnify/ENA primary metagenome ERZ650300 (study PRJEB26733, sample SAMN07839303) | wastewater metagenome | biome: urban; feature: wastewater treatment plant; material: waste water | place: USA: North Carolina | collected 2016-04-28 ...
TGGCAAGTCCATCCCTGTTATTGGAAGAAGTTACATAATTAAAAATATTTTCATTCCATGTGAAGTTATTTCTATAAGTGATGGGTCATTATTAAAAATCATAAAAATCAATTATTTTGGAAATGGGCTTATGAAAATTATATATTTCCACTTTTGTAGATTGAAGTTTTTTTACTGTTGTATTTGTTTTAATTTCCTGAATAACAGTATTTTTATGTTTTTTTTGTAAGCTATTCATGTAAGGAGAAAAGTTTTTTATTTTTTTCATATTTGTGATATTAAAATTTCTGCAATTTCTTTTTCAATATTGTAATTACAGTTCTTTGATAGCCAATCAAATTGCCCTTGAGGATTATTCTCTAAAAAAAAATATTTATTATTGGTAGAAAAAATTATATCTATTGAACCAGTATCAATTTTTTTATATTTCATAAATTTAAAAATTTTTCTTTTTATTGTGTTTGGTAAATTGTATGGCACACATCTATTTGGTTTTTCATGATCATAATTTCTATAATCTACTTGTGTATTTACATTATTTTGTGAAAATATAGCCATAGAATAGATTTTTTCACTAAAAACAAAAACTCTAATTTCAAATTTTTTCTGTATATATTCTTGAAATAAACCTAAATTAAAAATAGAATCTAAAATTTGGATTTCTTCATTTGTTATAATAAAAGTATGTTTTCCAAACTCTAAATGATTTTCATCTTGAATAAAAAGTGAATTTTTAATAGGTTTTGTAATTATTTTTTTATTACAAATATTATAAAAATCAAATAAGTCTTTTTTTTTATTTGTTATAAGTGTACTAGGAATATTAAAGCCTACCATTTTTGCTATGTGTAAGTCAAGTAGTTTATTATGCTGTTGTTCTTCATTGTAGCCTCCAACATAAAACATATTATCCTTATGTATTTTTTCAATAGCTTTATTACAAATATCTTCATCTTCTTTCAAAAATTTAATATATTTTTCAAAGCTATTATTTATTGGAATAGCATTTATTTTTGCTCTCCGATGATAAACAGTTTTTAAATTAGACTCATACTTTTTATTTCCAAGAACAATTGTAAAATCTTGAAAATTTTCAAAGTTTATTCTATTAACAACATTTTTATAATACAATATCCATTCAATAATATTATTTGTCGTTTTATCACCTTCCTCTGATATAATATCAATCATAGTCCTCTGATTTTGGAATACATAATTTCATAAAATTTTTTTTCATTAACTATGTAATTGGATGGTAAAGTAGATCCATAAATTAAGTAATCATAATATAGAGGAGGAAGTCCATATTCAATTCTTCTCAAATCTACATTTTCTATATCTTTAATTTCTACTCCCTGAAAATTTCCATAAATTTGATATTGACCTCCGCTTTCAAACATTAGAGCTTCATCATCAAATTGAGTAAAAAAGCTTTTTTCAATATTTCCTTTTTCTATTTCTTTACTTATAAAAGGCTTAAAGAACTGCCATACATAATTGTTTTTAATGTATTTATCACCCCTATGATGCCAAAGTAAAACCCAACCATATGATAGATAACCATGTTTTTTTGTGATTTGAATAAATTCATTAATATTTAAAGAATCTTGTTTGTTTATAATAGCATATTCATACTCACTTTTTTTATTATTACTTATAAAATACTCTCCTTTTGATACATAGTCAATTGTTTCTCTAACTAATTGATCTTTGGTTAAGAGAGATTGAATAGAATAATATACAGATGGGTTATCTAGTTTTTTGTAAAATTTATTTTCGAAGCTATTGTAATTATTAATTATGCTTTTATAAGAATTATTATTCTCTAGCTCTTTAAATTCTTTAAAAGAAATGATATAATCTAAAGGCGCATGATATTTTATTATGGATTCTTTTATTAATTTAATTGTTTTACTTTTTTTATTTAATTTTAAATTAACAACTGCATAATTTAAAATGTCTGTTGCTCCTTGTGGACTTTTATATTTAAAAGCTTTTTCAAAATGCTTTTTTGCTTTTTCGAAATTAGAATTTTTTTTTTCCAGCATTGCAACATAAATTAACCAATTATATTTATCATAAGAGGTTTGAGCAAACAACTTAAAATAAGAAAGTAGTAGCAATAATATAAAAAATTTGATTTTCATAGAATAATCTAATATATAAAAATAAAAAGAGGCAAATTTTGCCTCTAATGGTTTTCAATAAACTAATGCTTTGTTCCAGAAACTATTTCTCCATTATAAATCATCATACCTTTCTCTCCAGCATTCCATAGGCCATCGTTGTTACTATCATTCCAACTATCAGAAACAGGCTTTCCTTCAAACATATAATTAGAAATTAAATATTTTCCACCATACAAATTTGAAAGGGCTTTTTTATTTAATCCTTTTATTACTAATTTTTTATTTATCTGCTTTTTCATAATTTTCATTTTATTTAGGACAATTCACAACTGTACATTCTTGCATACTTTCATTTTTATCGTGTTTTCCGTTACCATTAGTATCTTGGAAACTGTCTGTTGTAATTACTTGACATCCAGAACTATTTGTTCCACTTTTTGAAGTCGGAATTTCTTTTCCTCCAAATAATTTACTCATTGCAGAAGAGTTTAAAACATTTCTCTTTAACTTTTTCATTTTTTAAAAATTTTAATTGTTTTGTGTCACTATTGACATTTCAAAACTAAATAATATATCAAAAAAATAATTCAAAATTTTATGTGATTTTTATGTGAATTTTATGGGGTAAATGTTATATTTGTAAAAACAAAAAACAAAGATGATCAAAACCAAACTAATCTCCGCCCGTAAAAAACTTTATACACAAGAAAAAATGGCAAATCTTTTACATATGAGTCAATCCCAATACCATCGCAGAGAGAAAGGCGATGTTAAAATTTCTGATGAAGAATGGGAACGCATCGCAAAAGTACTAGATACCAATGTAGAAGACATTAAAGAAGATGATTCTTTAATGCACCAAGTAAATAATTACGATAATAATTCTGGTAATTATTTTGGTAGTAATAATTATTTTTATAACATCCCAGATTTTGTATTAGATAATCAGCAAGATTATATCAACCTGCTCAAAGAAAGAATACAAAAACTAGAAGAAGAAGTCAATCTTTTAAAGAAACAAAAATAAAATTACTTTTTTTCATTAAAGTAGTTTGTTGTTTAACAAGCAAAAAGCATCTAAAAAGATGCTTTTTGTGTTTGTATAGAGATAAAAAGATGTTGTAAAGTTACATTTTGGTTTTTGCAAGAAGCTTTTTTTGTTTCAGAAGATTCTTTTACAGTCAAATTATACTCTTTTAGTGTTTACCAAAACTTTTTTTGTATTTACGGAGATTTTTTTTGTATAAAAAAAGACTCTTTTAGTGTATTATTTGTCACTAAAAGAGTCAAATTGTCAGATTTTAAAGACTAGCTTATGATTTTGCAGGAGAGATTTTGTTTCCTTTTTTACTAAATCTTTGGCTAAGGTCATCGTAGATAGGTTTGGCGGTGGTTACTCCTTTGTTGGCTGCTTCTTTGGTAGTACCATAGTAGAGCATTGCAGCTATTAGGGCTTCGCTGCCAGCCAGCATTATGGTATCTTCTACATCAGATGCCAATTGCTGTGCAAGATTGGCAAGAGGGCTAAGACCAGTAACTACCGCTTCGTCTTTTAAGAATTCTTCCTGATTAAGATAAGCAGGTGCAAATTCTGGGTTGGTGTTTAGATAGGTTTTTACCTTTTGTACGGTAGCTACTGTTTTGTCTCCCATTTTAAAAAGAGATTTTCTTTGGTCTGCTGTTAGTGCTTGTAAATAAGGAGCTAGAGCTGTTTTGCATTCTTGCAATTTCTGAGAAACTTCGTCTAAAACTGTTTTAGGAATTTCTACACTGATTTGATTGTTTGTACTCATTTTGATAAAATTTTTGGTTATCAGAGTATTTTGTATCAAAAAATATTCCAAAAATTATTAGAATGTTTAATTTTTATTGCTAATTTTTTTTTAACATAAATGTTACTAAAAAATCTGTGGATAATTTTATCAAAATCATTTAATTTCCCTTCCCTAAATTCTGTTTTATTTTTTCAATATTAGCTTTGGTAGAATCTTCTAAAAGCAAGGAAGCGCTCATTAGAATTCTTTCTGGCATTAGCTTTTCGAAATGTTCTGTACCTTCCCAAGAAACTTTTTTAATCAAAGCCAAAGCTTCTGCGCCTTTAACAGATAATTTTTCTAAGAATTTCTGAATCTCGGTATCCATCTCTGAAATATTTTCAAAAACCTGATGGTAAATGTGATTTTCTTTTGCCCAATTTGAATCTCTAAATTTAGTATCCAAGCTCATTGCAGTGAACTGAGACTTCCCAATTTTTCTTTCTACAAAAGGTCCGATTACAAAAGGTCCGATTCCTAAATTTAATTCGGGCAAAGCCAAACTAGCTTCTTTGGTGGCAAAACAATAATCTGCAGCACAAGCAATCCCAACTCCACCTCCTGTAGTTTTACCTTGAACACGAACAACTACAATTTTTCCACAAGTTCGCATGGCATTAAGAACTTTAGCAAAACCTCCGAAGAATTTTTTTGAAGTTTCTAAATCGTTAATTTCCAAAAGTTCATCAAAACTTGCACCTGCACAAAATGCTTTCTCGCCTTCAGATTTTAGTAAAATAGCTTTTACTTCTGGTTTTGCACCTTCAGTTAATATGATTTGCGCTAATTTTTCTAAAATTTCACTTGGTAAAGAATTGCTTTTCGGTGTTCCAAAAGTGATTTCCGAGATTTGGTCTTTTATTTGTGAAGTAACGAATGGTTGCATTTCTTGGCTAAATATTTTTTATAAATTTTAAATAACTACAAATCAACAACTTTTTTATCTAATTTATAAACTGTTCCTCGGAAACTTGCCACCATTATTTTATGTTGATTGGTAATGGCAATATCATAAACCGCTGTTTTTCTGGTATCTGCCATCAAAATACTTTCGGCAATTAAGGTATCTCCCATTTTAACTGCTTTGGTAAAATTAATCATACAATTGAGTGCAACTGCTGCATTACCCGTATTGTTAGACGAAAAAGCCAATGCAGATTCTGCAAAAGAAAAAGTTACACCTCCGTGAACGGTTTTAAGCCCGTTAATCATTTCTTGGCGGATTGGCATTTCTATTAAGCAATAATTTTCTCTAATTTCAATAAGTTTTACCCCCATCCATTGTGAAAAAAAATCTTGACTTAAGATGTAGTTTGCCGTTTCAGTTGGTGTCATTAATTCACTTTTTTATTTTTAAAATAAGTATTATACACCGCAAAAATGACCACAAATATTAAAAAGATATACCATTTTTGATGAAAAAATTCCATAAAAGTCATTTCAGAATCATTGATAAATTTATTCATCAAAAAACTGATAGGAACAATGATAATAAAAGAAATAACCGCATTAATTACGGTAGCAATAAGTTTTGTATTCATTAATGAATTTTTAGTTTTATAATTTTTGGTCGGCTAAATCATCTTTTACATAAATCCCTACTTTAGAATTTAGAAATTCTCCCGCTACAAATTCCACTTTACGTGTTCCGTCTGTAATTTCATAATGCTTAAAATAATAAATCTGACCTTCGTAAGGACCGATAACTTCCACTTTTTTTTCAAGACAATGCCACTGAAAATTCCAAATATTCATTTGATTAATTTTGAATTCTTCGTTTTCGTCTATTGCTTTTGCAAATTTCCAATGAGTCATAACTTTAAAATTATAAATTATTGAGTTACTAATTTACATTTTTTTTCTTTAGCAGAATATTTTATGTTAAAGATAGGTTTAAAACATTTAAAAATCGGAATTTTTGTCTTTTAAACTACTTATAACAAAGCATTTATAGGAAATTTTGTCGGGTTTATTTTTTGGAATTTTTGATTTTGAGAAAATATGACTGAATTCTAATTTTTGAACACTTTTTGAGATTTATCATTCAGAAATAGAATTTTCGGCGTGAGCCAAATTAAATGATTAAAAGTATGAAGCAGGAAGGTGAAAAACTTAAAAACCTTCATCTTCCAACTTCTCACTAACAACTAAAAAACAAATTAATATGAACCTAAATCAATATACCACAAAATCACAAGAAGCCATCCAAAAAGCGCAACAAATCGCAATGGAATTTGGCAATCAAAGTATTGAACCTCAACATTTACTAGAAGGAATTCTTCAAGTAGATGAAAATATTTCTGCTTTTTTAATGAAAAAATCGGAAGCAGATTTGTCTTTAATTCGAGAAAAAAACAGAGAAAATTTAGAAAACCTACCAAAAGTACAAGGTGGTAACATCTATCTTTCTCAATCTGCAAACAAAGTATTGCTAGACGCTCCTAATGTTGCCAAGAAAATGGGCGACGAATTTGTTACCATAGAACATCTTTGGCTTTCACTTTTAGATGTAAATTCTGAAGTTTCTAAAATTTTAAAAGATTTTGGAGTGACTAAAAAATCCTTGGAAATGGCAATTCAAGAGTTAAGAAAAGGAAGCAAGGCAACATCTGCAAGCTCAGAAGAAACCTATCAATCTTTAAATAAATATGCTAAAAACTTCAATCAACTTGCTTCCGAAGGAAAATTAGATCCTGTAATTGGTAGAGATGAAGAAATAAGAAGAGTTTTACAAATTTTATCGAGAAGAACCAAAAACAACCCAATTTTAATTGGTGAACCAGGCGTTGGTAAAACCGCCATCGCAGAAGGAATTGCACATAGAATTATCAACGGGGATGTTCCTGAAAATTTGCAAGATAAAACCTTGTATTCATTAGATATGGGCGCATTAATTGCTGGCGCAAAATACAAAGGTGAATTTGAAGAAAGGCTGAAATCTGTTGTAAATGAAGTCATTAAAAGTGACGGACAAATTATTTTGTTTATCGATGAAATTCACACTTTAGTAGGAGCTGGAGGTGGAGAAGGCGCAATGGATGCTGCCAATATTTTGAAACCTGCTTTAGCAAGAGGTGAATTAAGAGCAATTGGCGCAACTACTTTAAATGAATATCAAAAATATTTTGAAAAAGATAAAGCTTTAGAGAGACGTTTCCAAAAAGTAATGGTAGAAGAACCAGACACAGAATCTGCAATTTCTATCTTGAGAGGTATTAAAGACAAATACGAAGCGCACCATAAAGTAAGAATAAAAGACGAAGCGATTATTGCTGCCGTAGAAATGTCTCAAAGATATATTTCAGACAGATTTTTACCAGATAAAGCCATCGACTTGATTGATGAAGCTTCAGCAAAACTAAGAATGGAAATCAATTCTAAACCTGAAGAACTCGATGTTCTTGACAGAAAATTAATGCAGTTAGAAATAGAACTCGCCGCAATTTCTAGAGAAAAAAATGAATTGAAAATCAATCACCTAAAAGAAGATATTGCCAAAATTCAGGAACAAAGAAACGAAATCCATGCAAAATGGCTTGGCGAAAAACAAAAATCTGAAGATTTAACTGCCATTAAAAAAGAAATAGAATCTCTGAAATTAGAAGCAGAAAGAGCTTCTAGAGTTGGTGATTACGCAAAAGTTGCCGAAATACAATACGGTAAACTTAGAGAAAAAGAGGAAGATTTGAAAAAATTAGAACTCGAAATGCAAAATCATCAGAATGAGCTCATCAAGGAAGAGGTAACCGCTGAAAATATTTCTGAAGTCATCGCAAAATGGACTGGAATCCCAGTAACCAAGTTGCTTCAATCTGAAAGAGAAAAATTATTAAATCTAGAAACCGAACTCCACCAAAGAGTAGTAGGTCAAGAAGAAGCTATATCTGCAGTTGCAGATGCTATTAGAAGAAATAGAGCAGGATTAAATGACGAGAAAAAACCAATCGGAAGTTTCCTTTTCTTAGGAACCACTGGTGTTGGTAAAACAGAATTGGCAAAAGCTTTGGCAGAATTCCTATTCGATGATGAGAACAACATGACCAGAATAGACATGAGCGAATACCAAGAAAGACATTCCGTGTCAAGATTGGTTGGTGCGCCTCCAGGTTATGTAGGTTATGATGAAGGCGGACAATTAACCGAAGCAGTGAGAAGAAGACCTTATTCTGTAGTGCTTTTGGACGAAATAGAAAAAGCGCATCCAGATGTTTTCAACACGCTTTTACAAGTTTTAGACGATGGAAGATTAACCGATAATAAAGGAAGAGTAGTGAATTTTAAAAATTCTATCATTATTATGACTTCCAACCTTGGTTCGCATATTATTCAGGAACGTTTTGACGCTGCACAGCGTGACAAAGATGACAATATCGATTTTGAAACTTTAGAAGCAACCAAAGAAGAAGTTTTCGGATTATTGAAACAATCTCTTCGTCCAGAATTTTTAAACAGAATAGATGAAGTGGTGCTTTTCCAACCGTTAAGCAAATCAGAAATTGGTAAAATCGTGAATTTCCAATTAAGAGGCTTTAATCAAATGCTAGAAAAGAGAAACATTATCTTAACTGCGACTGAAGACGCTTTAAAATATCTAACCAACAAAGGTTACGATCCTACATTTGGAGCAAGACCATTAAAAAGAGTTCTTCAACAAGAAGTTCTGAACAGATTATCTAAAGAAATTCTCGCAGGAAAGATAAATGATGGAGACAGAATCACTTTAGATTACTTCGAAGAAAGCGGACTGGTTTTCAGACCAGTTGAATAATAACATTGATATTTTTCATATATAACTTACCATTTAAGTTTATCATAGGAGATCCGTCTGGAATTTTTTCAGGCGGATTTTTTTATTTTGAGAACTTTACAAAAAAATTATCTAAAAAATAAAAAATTTCTAGCATTTCACCCTAATATTACAAAATCAGCAATAAAATAAACCTAATAAAATTATCTAATTCATAAAGATTTAAGTTAATTTAATAATCATTTATCAAAGAAAAAACACATCCATTAAATAAAAATCAACACTTTTTGAAAAAAAATTTAAAAAAAATATTGCACACTAAATTTCAACTCTATATATTCGCAGCTGTGAATTAAAAAAACAATTTTATTAAAAATTAATTTGATATGAAGAAATTACTATTCGGAGTTATAGCGCTAGGTATGTTAGCAGCATGTAACACAACAGAGGAAACTGCAAACTTAACAGAAGACACAAATGCTAGAACAGCAACTGCATCTAGAAAATCTTGTCCATCTGAAGAAATCAGAGCAGAATTATTAAAGAATGATGCAAAAGCAAGAGCAAGATATGCTGCAATTGAAGCGGGAACTGAAAAATTCATTCAAGCTAAAAAATTAGGAAGAGTATTAGCTGATGGAACTGTAGAAATTCCTGTTGTGTTTAATGTACTATATAGAACAAGCACTGAAAATATTTCTGACGCAAGACTTGCTGAACAAATTGCTGTTTTGAATGCTGATTATGCTGGAAGTAATGCAGACGCATCTAAAATCCCTTCAGAATTTTCTACAGTAGCAGCCGGTGACACCAAAGTAAGATTTAGATTGGTAAAAACAGTTAGAAAAGCTACTTCTGTAAGATCTTGGAGAACCAATGACGCTATGAAAAAAGCTTCTACCAAAGGAATTGATGCTACAAACCCAACACAATACTTCAACATTTGGGTTGTAGGTGATATGGGAAGTATCTTAGGATACGCAACTTTCCCAGAATCTGCTGGTTAATGGAATGATGGAGTTGTTTTAGCTTCTAAATACACTGGTGTAACAGGTGCTACTGCTCCATACAACTTAGGAAGAACTGCAACTCACGAAGTAGGACACTATTTAAATCTTCGTCACATTTGGGGAGATGCAACTTGTGGAAACGATTTCGTAGCTGACACTCCTACTCAAACTGGTTCTAACGGCGGTTCACCAACTTATCCACTATACAACACTTGTGGTGGTGTACAAAGATCTGTAATGTTCATGAACTACATGGATTATGTATATGATTCTGCAATGTATATGTTCTCTGCTGGTCAAAGAGACAGAATGCAAGCTGTAGTAGCTGCAGGTGGAGCAAGAGCAGGATTAAGAAACTTATAAAATCCTATACATTAATGAGAAAAGCCGAATCGTTGATTCGGCTTTCTTATTTTATCTATTTTTAAGAAGAATCCACCCCGTTCTGGTATAATGACCATCAATTTCCATAACATACCAATAAGTTCCCGAAGGTAATAGTCTACCGTTATATAGACCATTCCAATTGAATTTTAAAACATCTTCCGCCATAAAAACTTGAGTCCCGAATTTATCAAATATTTTAAGTTTCACATTAGAGAAAAACTCGATATTAGAAACCCTCCACACATCATTATAACCATCATGATTAGGCGTAAAAGCATTTGGAATAAAAAGCACTGCCGAAGTTGCAACCGCTGTACAACTATTGGTTTGAGATTTTACATAAATCTGATAAATCCCAGCGGACAAATTTTTAAAAATATTAGAAGTTTGCCAATTTACATTGTCTAGAGAATACAAATAAGGAGGATTCCCATTTTCTGCTAAAATTTCTAGAAAATTCTCGCCACTTTTCACTTGAGTAATTATCGGAGTAATACCAGGAGTTACATCAACTGTTTGAATAGCTACACAACCTTTACTATCGGTAAGTTTTACTGAATATTTTCCTGGACTTGAAACCTGTAGCGTCTGACTCACAATCGGAGGAGTTGTTTGCCATTCTGCAATAAAACCAGTTCCGACATCTAAAACAATATTTTCTCCATCACAAATAGAAGTATCTTTTAAAACAGTGGAAAATGGAGCTTGTAGAATTTTAACTTTTACTTCTGCTCTTTCACTTTCACAACCATTTACCGTTTGTGTAACCCAAAAAGAAAAATCTCCAGCAATTGAAGTATTAGGAATTGGAGCAATTGTATTTCCTGTACCTCCTGTTGAACTAGTATACCATTTCAAATCAGTTCCCACTGCTGACAAAGATGAGGCAGTGGAATTTTGACAAAATTCATAACTTGAAACGATAGGAGCCGATGGATTATCAATAACATTAACTGTAATTTTCGCTCTTGCACTTTCACACCCATTAACCGTTTGAGTAATCCAAAAATCTTTAACTCCAACCACAGAAGTATCAATAATTGGAGTATTTATACTTCCTATCCCACCAGTTGCAGAAGTATACCAAAGTATATTATTTTCTGGAATCGTGAGAGTTGCGGTAGAATTTTTACAAAAACTAAAACTCCTATTGCTTGGTGAGTTAGGATATCCATTGATTTTAACCGTAGAAACACCAGACATTACCCTACAAGAAGTCAAATTTATATTAGTAGATTCACCTACAATAAATCTGAATTGGTCATTATTCTGATAACTCCCTGCCGGAATGGTAATATTAGGATTACTTGTTGCACCAGTTAAATTTACCCAAGTGTTCCCTCCATCTGTACTTTTTTGCCAAATGAAATTTACATTTTGAAAAGTATTAGAACTCATTTGCGCAGTTAGGATAAAACTCTGTGAATTATCACAAACTCCAGTGGTGAAAAGATTTCCTAAAGTAGCAGTGATAGATGTAGATGGACCACAGGGTGAAAAACTAATATCATCTATTGCCAAGTCATTTCCGTTTCCTCCAGGAGCATTATTAATTAAAACCACATCTACTTCGGAAGAAGCAGGATCTGATCTAAAATCTAAATAAAAATTTTTCCAAACTTCTCCATTTTCTTCAGCTAAGATACCTGTAGAAATAGAACCTAAAATAGCTCCAGTAGTACTTCTGATTTGAAAAGTAACATTAGGCTTTATCATATTACTTCCCGCTCTATGGATGTTTAAAATCCATGCAGAAAATCTATAAATTTGATTGGAGCACAAATTAGAAACTCGTCTTCTGTAAAATTCTCCCGGCGTATAATCTGCATTTACTACCAACATATTTCCATAAGTTCCAGACGGATCATTGGTATGATCTAATGATTTTTGCCAACCCCAAGGTAAATATTCCGTAGTATTAGAAATGGTATAATAACCATCATTGGGTGGCATTACTGATGAATAAATATAATTGGTAAATGCTGGAGAAACCAACGCTGGAGAAACCGTCTGATAAGAATTATTTACCCTCCCAAAATCTTCTACGAAAATTGGAGCTCCGAAAGAACCTCCGCAGACTTGAGAACTTGCTTTTCCAAAGAAAATTAAACTAAGAATTAGTGAAAATCTAAAAAAATTCTTCCACGACATTATTGTCTTTTTTTGAGAAGATAAAATTAGGGATTTAAAATTAAAAATCCCGAAAATAAATTTCGGGATTAAAAAGTTGATTTTTATGATTTCTTTTTTGCTTTTATCATCATTTCCAGCATATCCCACATTTCTTGTGGAATTTGTTCTAGCATATTAAATTCTCCAGCACCTTGCAACCATTCTCCACCATCGATGGTTACTACTTCTCCGTTAATGTACGCTGAATAATCAGAAACCAAATACGCCGCTAAGTTTGCCAATTCCTGATGTTCTCCTACTCTTCTCAATGGTACTTTTTTTCTCATGTCAAATTTTTCGGCTAAATCTCCAGGCAATAATCTTTCCCAAGCTCCTTTTGTAGGGAATGGACCCGGCGCAATTGCATTAAAACGAATATTATATTTCGCCCACTCTACAGCTAAACTTCTGGTCATCGCTAAAACTCCTGCTTTTGCACAAGCTGAAGGAACTACATAAGCAGAACCCGTCCAAGAATAAGTGGTGACAATATTAAGTACAGTTCCCGGAATTTTATTGTCAATCCAATATTTTCCTACAGAAAGTGTACAGTTTTTGGTTCCTTTCAAAACAATATCCAAAATAGAATCAAAAGCAGAATGCGTCAATCTTTCGGTGGGTGAAATAAAATTTCCTGCAGCATTATTGAGCAAAATATCTATTCTACCAAATTCTTTAATCGCAGCTTCTTTCATAGCTTCTACTTCGTCCCAATTTCTTACATCGCAAGAAACACAAAGTACTTTACCGCCAGTTTCTGCTTCTAATTCTGCGGCAGTTCCTTGTAATTTTTCTAAATTTCTAGAAGTAATCACTACTTTGGCTCCTAATTGAAGAAAATATTTAGTCATGGCTTTTCCCAAACCACTTCCACCACCAGTAACGATGGCTACTTTATCTTTTAATGCGTTCTCTTGAAGCATTGGTTGTGTATACATATTCATAATAAATCTTGTTTAAAATTAATGCTTAAAAGTAAGCATTTATAAAATTCCGAGAAAAAAATCTGTTATGTAAAGAAGATAATTCACAAAAAAAGACCGCAAAATTGCGGCCTTTTCTAAAAATATTTTGAAAAATTTCTAGTATCCAAAAATTTCTTCTAAAGAAAGTTTTTTCACTTCTCCTAGTTTTTTCATATCGTCCATAGAAACTCTTTTTTCTGAAGCTACAATTGCATACGTGTAAGGTTTTCCTGAGAAATAATTCTGGTGGAATTTCTTAACATCTGCCATCGTAATTTTATCTACTGTTTCGTACATTTTCTTTCTAATGTCATCAGTAAGACCTAAATTTTTAGCATTCAAATAATTGTAAATGATACCATCTTGAGTAATTCTCTCTGTCTGAATATCTTTTTTCACTTGATTTTTAGCCAATTCTAAATTTTTAGGCAATTCTGGCATTTTGGTTAGCAATTCATTCATGGCAACCGTAGCATCATTAAATTTATCTGCTTGAGAACCTACATAACCTAATAAATAGTAATCTTGGTCTTTTTTCTGTGGTTGCACATAATATCCGTAAGTACTGTAAGCCAAAGCTTTACTTTCTCTAATCGTTTGGAATACTAAACTTCCCATACCTCCACCGAAATAGTTATTGAACACATTAACCATCGTAGTTTTTTCTGGGTTGTAAGTTTCTGTATTTCTAATCCATCTGGTTTCTGCCTGAACCATATCATAATCTGCAAAAAGCACTTGATTTTTAGCAGGAACTTCTTGTTTGAAAGTTTTTGCTGGAGCTGCTACTGCAAAATTTGCAGGAACTTGGTGCAATGTTTTCAACTGAGAAACAACGTTATAAACAGGAGTTGGTCCGTAATAAATTACTGTTTGCTCATAATTATTTAGGTTTTTAATTCTGTCTACTAATTCTTGAGCGGTTACCGCATTCAGTTCTTCATTGGTCAAAACATTGTTGAATTTATTTTCTGAACCATAAAGCGCATAACTTGTTAAACCTTGTAAAATAGCTCCTTTGTTGGCTTTAGCATCTTTTCTTGCTTTGTTTAATCTAGCTTTAAGTGCAGCTAAAGCTTTGTCATCTGCTTTTACATTATTTACCACTTCTTCATACAATTTCACTGCATTTTCGAAGTTTTCTTGTAAACCTTCAATGTTTACCGTAGTGTATTCTTCTCCTGTAGAAACATTAAAACTACATGCAATTTTGTAGAATGCTTTAGAAATTTCTTCGGCAGTCATTTTATCAGTCCCTAAAAACTGAATGTATTGAGAAGCTAAACTTTGTTTTTTATCATTCAAAGAACCGATTTTGTAACGGTAGCTTAATCTGAAAATATCATTGTCTTTATTCGGAACGTAAAGCACTTCTGCTTTTCCTAATTTAGATTTCTGAATATCTTTTTTGTAATCTAAGAAAACTGGTTTCGCAGCAGTTGCAGGCATTTCATTTATTGTTTTCACAAATGCCGATTGCTTATCTGGATTGGTTTCTACTGGTGTAATTGATGGTTTTTCAATTTTTACAGTTGCAGGAGATTCTCCTTTTCTTTTCAAAACAGCTACATAATTGTCACCAAAATATTTATTGGCAAAAGCTACGATGTCTTCTTTTTTAATTTTAGACAAATCATTTACATACGCAACTTGGTCTCTCCAATCTAGTTCTGAAGTGAAAGCATCCATCAAAACACTAGCTCTATCACCGTATTTTTCGGTTTCGTAGATTTTGTTTTTCTTGATGTTATTGATGATAGAAGTGATAAGTTGGTCATCAAAATTTCCTTTTTTAAGGTTTTCGATTTCATTTAATACTAAAGCTTTTACATCTTCTAAACTTTGACCAGAAGTTGGCGCAGCAGAAAGATATAAAATTCCGTAATCAATTAATGAATAGGTGAAAGCTGAAGCTCTCAATAATTTTTGTTTTTTAACCAAGTTCAAGTCTAATAAACCTGCTCTTCCGTTGGTTAAAATTTGACCAACTAAGTCAGCCAACAAAGCATCTTTATCTTTATTTCCTGGCAATCTGTAACCGATGGTTAAATTTTCTGCATCTGGACCTACAATTTCTTTTACAATTGGTGCTGTAATCGCATCTTCTGGTTGGAAAGTGTATTTATCAAATGGTTTTGGTTGCATGTAAGAAAACGCTTTGTCCACTTTTGCAATTACCTCATCTGGATTGAAGTCACCCGAAAGAATGATTCCCATATTATTAGGAACGTAATATTTATTAAAATACTTTCTGATTTCTATTAACGAAGGGTTTTTAAGGTGTTCTACTGTACCAATTGTGGTTTGTAAACCGTAGTTATGCTTTTGGAAAAGATTAGAAAATAAAGTTTCAGAAACTTTTCTTCCGTCATTATCTAGCGTTCTATTTTTTTCTTCGTAAACCGCTTCTAATTCAGTGTGGAAAATTCTCAAAACTGGATTTCTGAATCTTTCTGCCTGTACTGCTAAATATTTATCTAAAGAAGCACTAGGAACATCATCTGTATAAACGGTTTGTTCAAAACTGGTAAAAGCATTGGTTCCTTGAGCGCCCATTGCAGACATCATTTTGTCGTACTCGTTTGCAATTGCATATTTTGCAGCAACTCCAGAAACAGAATCTATTTTTTTATAAATGGCTTTTCTTTGAACTTCGTCTTTAGTAGAATTATACTGTTCGTATAATGCGTCAATTTTTTCTAATTCTACTTTTTCTTTAGACCAATCTAATGAACCGTATTTATCAGTTCCTTTGAATAACATGTGCTCTAAATAATGCGCCAAACCAGTATTGGTTGCAGGATCTGTTTTACTTCCTGCTTTGATGGCAACATACGCTTGGATTCTAGGATCCTTATTCGTAGGACTTAAAATAACTGTTAAACCATTCTTCAAAGTGTAAAAACGAGCTTTCGCAGGGTCATTGGTTACATATTTATAGGTGTAACCGCCACTCGAAGCTTCTTTCCACTGAAACTGGTTTTGGGCAAAAGCAACTACAGAAACTAAGACTGCAGCAAATGCCAAAGTAAGCTTTCTAATCATATTGAATTATTTTTTTTCTATTAGACGCAAAAAATGCAAAAATGTTTCTTAAACATTCATATTTTTTGAAAAGGAAGGATTTTATCTTTCAAAAAGCAATCTTTCTCCGTGTTTTTCAGGAGAAACTTTACCATTTTCATAAGCAAGAAAACCATTCACGAAAGTATGTGTGATTTCTGAATGAAAAGTCTCGTTTTCTAGCGGACTCCAACCACATTTTGAGAGGATATTTTCTTTAGAAACTGTAATTTCTGCATTTGGATTAATGAGAACTAAATCTGCTTTGTACCCTTCTTTTACATAACCTCTTTTTTCAATTTCGAATAAAATAGCAGGATTATGACACATTTTTTCAACTACTTTTTCTAAAGAAATCTTGCCTTTTTTGAAATATTCAAACATTACAGGTAAAGAATATTGAACCAAAGGCGCACCAGAAGGACAGCTCAAATATTTGTTAGATTTTTCTTCCAAAGTATGCGGAGCATGATCGGTTGCAATCACATCTATTCTATCATCTAAAAGTGCTTCCCAAAGTCCATTTTTATCCGTTTCGGTTTTTACAGCAGGATTCCATTTGATAAGAGAACCTTTGGTTTCATAATCTTCGTTGGTAAAATGAAGGTGATGCACACAAACTTCAGCGGTGATTTTTTTGTCCTTTAACGGAATATCATTTCGGAAAAGTTCCATTTCTTTAGCAGTAGAAAGATGATAAACATGCAATCTCGCGCCAGTTTTTTTGGCGAGTTCTATTGCTTTTGAACTTGAAAGATAACACGCTTCTTCGCTTCTAATTAAGTGATGAAATTTCACAGGAATATCTTCTCCGTATTGTTCTTTATAGATTTCTGTATTTTTTCTGATGGTCGCTTCGTCTTCACAATGCACACAAATCGGCATTTTTACTTGAGAGAAGATTTCTTCCAAAATTTCGGGATTATCTACCAACATATTCCCTGTAGAAGAGCCTAAAAAAAGTTTAATGGCCGCTACATTTTTCGGATTGGTTTTCAGAACTTCTTCTAAATTATCATTGGTTCCGCCCATCGAAAAAGAATAATTGGCGTAAGATTTCTCCGAAGCAATTTTGTATTTTTCTTCTAAAAGTTCTTGCGTTACCGCATTGGGAACGGTGTTCGGTTGTTCTATAAAACTGGTAACTCCACCTGCAATTGCAGCTTTTGATTCGCTTTCTATATCGCCTTTATGCGTTAATCCAGGTTCACGAAAATGCACTTGATCATCAATTACTCCAGGAATTAGGAATTTTCCTTCAGCGTTAATGATTGTATCTGCATTTTCTTCGGAAATAGTTGATGAAATTTTCGCAATCAAATCATTTTCAATCAATACATCAGCTTTAAAAATCTTTCCTTCATTTACGATTTGTGCGTTTTTGATTAAGGTTTTCATTTTACTTTTAGATTTTTACAAATTTAATTTAACTTTTGAGGAAAGCCAAAGAAATTTAGGTTTTTGTGAAAGTGTAAAAGTTCAATTCTAAGGTTTATGAAAAATTCGTAAATCTAAAATCCCAAATCCCAAATCTTATAGTTATTTTTGCATTCTAAAAACGCTAAAAAATTGTATAAAAAACTATTCGGACAGACCGCCATTTATGGTTTAAGTTCAGTATTAGTAAGGATTTTTCCTTTTCTTATCGCTCCTATCGTTACACGAGCATTTGGGCCAGCTGCATCTTCACCATTTGTAGATTGGTACTCTATTGCTGGAGTTATTACGGTTTTTTTAACGCACGGAATGGAAACTTCCTTCTTTCGTTTTGCGCAAGAAGATGATATTGACAAAAAAACCTTAATCTCTACTACTGCACTTAGCATTCTTTCTGTAGGGTTCATTTATTTGATTTTAGGTTATGTTTTCAGACAAGAATTAGCGAACGCTTTTGAAACGCCAGACCAAGTGAATTTTTTGGTCATTTTCTTATTCATTTTATCTTTTGATGCGTTTTCTACTATTCCTTCAGCAGTTTTAAGATTAGAAGGAAGACCGATTCAATATATGCTTTCTAAAGTAATCGGTTCATTGGTTTACTTTTTTTTAGTGGTATTTTTCATCAAATGGTTGCCTAAATTTCCAGAGGGAATTCTTGGGTTAAAATACAATCCAGAAATTGGGGTAGGTTACGTTTTTATTGCCAATTTGGTTCAGAGTATTGTCACTTTAGCCATTGTAGGCAAAGAATTTGTGAATTTCAGCATCAAAAAATTTGATTTTCAACTTTGGAAAAGAATTATGAATTATTCTTGGCCAGTAATGATTGCAGGTTTGGCTGGAATTGTAAACCAAACCCTTGACAGACAGTTTCTTAAATACTTACTTCCTGATAAAGAAGCACGTCATCAGATTGGAGTTTATGGTGCTGTTTACAAAATCGCCACTTTTATTACGGTTTTCAGACAAGCTTATCAATTAGGAATTGAGCCTTATTTTTTCAGCAGTTTCAAAGATAAAAACAATCACAAAACTTATGCAGTTTTGATGGACGTTTTCGTAATTTGTAATTGTTTAATTTACATGGGATTAATGGTAAATCTTCAATGGATTTCTGAAAAATATTTGAGAAATCCGCTTTATTATGAAGGCATAGAAATCATTCCGATGGTGATGTTAGGTGCTTTATTTTTAGGCATTTACCTCAATCTTTCTATTTGGTACAAACTTTCAGACCAGACCAGAGTAGGTTTATATATTTCTATCATCGGAGCAGCAATTACAGTGCTCATTAACGTACTTTTTATTCCAGAATATGGATATTGGGCAAGTGCAACTGCTGCATTAGTAACGTTTACGAGTATGATGGTAATTTCCTACATTTGGGGAAGAATAAAATATCCTATTCCTTATAACACGGGAAAAGTAATCCTTTATCTCGTCATTTCGGTTTCACTTTCTATGATTTCGTTTTACTATTTTAGAACCAATTATATTGTAGGAAACTTATTTTTAGCATTATTCATAGGTTTTGTAGCCTTTAAGGAACAAGCCATTATCAAAAGAATTTTAAAAAGATGACCATAAAAGTAATCAACAAATCAAAACACGCTTTACCAAAATACCAAACTGCACTTTCTGCAGGAATGGATTTATATGCTAATATTTCTGAACCCATCACGCTGAAATCTTTAGAGAGAAGATTAATCAGCACAGGCTTATTCATTTCACTTCCAGAAGGTTACGAAGCACAAGTAAGACCTAGAAGTGGCCTTGCTCTAAAAAACGGAATTACGGTTCTGAATACTCCAGGAACAATAGACGCTGATTATCGTGGAGAAATTGGAGTAATTTTAGTAAATTTATCGGCCGAAGAATTTACCATCAATGACGGCGACAGAATCGCTCAAATGGTAATTGCTAAACACGAAACCGCAACTTGGGAAGAAGTAGACACTTTAGAAGAAACAGAACGCGGAGAAGGTGGTTTTGGCAGTTCTGGAGTCGCTAAAAAATAACAATTAAAAACACAAATAAATTTAAACCAAATTAAACTATGAAAATAATAGTTCCAATGGCAGGACGTGGTTCTAGATTAAGACCACACACACTTACCGTTCCTAAACCATTAATTCCTATTGCAGGAAAACCAATTGTACAAAGATTAGTAGAAGATATCGCAAAAGTAGCTGGCGAAAATATAGATGAAATAGCATTTATCATAGGAGATTTCGGGCCAGAAGTTGAACAATCTTTAATAGAAATTGCAGAAAAACTAGGAGCAAAAGGAAGCGTTTATACGCAAGACGAACCTCTAGGAACAGCTCACGCTATAAAATGTGCAGAACAATCAATGCAAGGAGACGTAGTCGTAGCATTTGCGGATACCCTTTTCCGTGCCGATTTTAAATTAGACACCAATTCTGATGGGGTAATTTGGGTTAAAAAAGTAGCTGATCCATCTGCTTTTGGTGTTGTAAAATTAGACGATTATGGTTTCATCACTGACTTTGTAGAAAAACCACAAACTTTCGTCTCAGACTTGGCAATTATTGGAATTTATTATTTCAAATCAGCAGAAAAATTGATGGAAGAAATTAATTATATCATGAGTAATGATATAAAAGTAGGTGGTGAATATCAATTGACTACAGCTCTTGAAAATCTTCGTCAAAAAGGAGCTAAATTCTCTCTAGGAAAAGTAGATGATTGGATGGATTGTGGAAATAAAAATGCAACCGTAGAAACCAATGGTAAAATCCTTCAATACGAAAAAGAAGAATTTGCAAATTTCCCAGCATCAGCAGAAATAGAAAACAGCCTTATCATTCCGCCATGTTTTATCGGGGAAAATGTAAAAATTAAAAATTCTAAAATCGGGCCTTATGTTTCTTTAGGAAACGGAACTTGTGTAGAAAATTCTAATATCGAAAATTCTTTGATTCAAGAGAAAACAGTCATCAATCATGGTAATTTAAGCAACTCTATGATTGGTAGTAACGCACAGTACTTTGGCGTTTCTAGAGAAATTTCCTTAGGAGATTATTCGGTGCTAGATTTCTTATCAAAAGGAAATGATTAATCTGCTATAAATCAAATAAATAACCAAACCACACAAAACATTTTGTGTGGTTTGGCGTTAAAATTGTAATGTTCTTCCACAAGTAACATTTACAATCATAGAATATGAAAAATTATATACTTATCCTTATTTCATCATTAGCTTTATTATCTTGTAAAGCTAGAAAAACCGTAGAACAAACTCCAGCTCCTGCAGAAAATGTAAGTTCTAATAAAGCTTTTTTCGAAACAATTACTAAAAAAGATGCTTTTGAGAGTTTAAAAATCACCAGCAAAGTCAATGCGGAGACAGACAGATTTATCCCAACTATTGATGGCACATTTTACATAGAAAATGACCAAAAAATTTGGGCAAATTTTTCATTCCTTTTTATGTCTCAAGCAAGAGCCAATATTACACCTGCTGGAATCAAAGCCTACGAAAAGATAAATAAGACGTATATTGATTCTAATTTTGACTATATCAACAATCTTTTGAAAGTTAATTTCATAGATTACAGTGCTTTACAAAATTTACTTTTGGGTAAAACCTTTATTCCAGTAAACGAAAAAGATTATACATTTTCACAAAATGAAAACGGTTATTTGCTGAATTCTGCTAAAAACCAAATTATCACCGTAAATGGTAAAACCAGTGAGTACAAAACTTCACTAGAATATTCTCCTGAATTGGCTTTGAAAAAGGTATTTTTACAAGACATTAAAAACAATAATAGCCTAGAAGTGAGCTATAATGATTATGAAATTTTCGGTTCACAAAAACTCCCAAAAAGTGTTAAAATAATTATAAAAGCACAGAAAACAGACCAAATTTTAATAGAAAATACGAAATTTGAATTTTTGAAGATGGAAACTCCTTTTTCCATTCCTACTAATTATACAAAGACAGAAATTAAATGATGCATAAGAAACTGAGTTTATTATTAGGATTACTAGCCTTTAGCATTTTCTTTTCTCAACAAGGAAGAAAAGAACAACTGCAAAAACAAAATTCAGAGCTAAAAAAACAAATTGCTGCCATTAATGCTACTCTTGCAAAAGCTAGAGGAGAAGCAAAATTATCTCTTGCTTACCTTAATGATGTCAATAAAAAAATTGCGCTCCGAGAAAGAGTTTATAATAACACTCAGAAAGAGAAAAGATTCATAGAAGATGACATCTATCTCCGTCAGTTAGAAATCAATAAATTTAACCGTGAACTGAAAGTTCTTCGTAAAGAATATGCTGATATTCTAGTAAAAGCATATAAGAACAAAGGTGTTCAGAACAAAGTTACTTTCATTCTTTCTTCCAGAGATTTAGGAGAAGCATTGAGAAGAGTTCAATACATCAAGCAATACGGAGAATATCAAGATAAAAAAGCAGCTGAGATTAATCAAAAAGCTACTCAAATCAAAAAATCCATCGGTTTAAAGCAAAAATCTGTAAAAGAAAAAGAAAACCTCCTTAACAAACAAAAACAAGAACTCGCTGTAATTCAAGTAGAAAGAAAACAAAAAGAAGTACTTCTAGAAGAATTTAAGAAAAACGAGGCAAAACTGGTAGGAGAACTTAGGACTAAACAAGCCGAAAATAAAAAGGTAGAAAATGCCATCAGAAATCTCATCAATGAAGAGATAAAAGCGGCCAAAGCTAAAGCTGAAGCAGATAAAAAAGCAGAAGCAGAAAGAATAAGACTAGCAAAAATTGCAGCAGAAAAAGAAAAAGCAAAAATAGACGCTGAGAATAAAGCGAAAGCTGATGCTCTTGCTCTTGCGAAGAAAAAAGCGGAAGAAGAGGAAAGAAAAGCCACAAAACTTGCCCGTGAAAAAGCAGAAGCAGAAAGAGTTGCCAAAGAAAAGAATGATGCAGAAAAAATAGCAAAAGCAGAAAAAGAGAAAAAAGAGTCTGAAGAAAAAGCAAATGCAGCTAAAGCAAAAGCTGATGAAGCTAGAAATGCATCAAAAGCATTAGCAGATAAAACAGATAAAGAAAAAGCAGCTGTAGAAGAGAAAAAAATGAAAGACTTCGGAGTGGGAGCAATTACCGCAGGAAGCAACTTCGCAGCGAATAAAGGAAAAATGTCTTTCCCTGTTCCTTCTGGTCAGGTTACCGAACGATTTGGCAGACAACCGCACCCAGTTTTCAAAGGAATTACTATTGAAAATAACGGAATAAAAGTGGTAGTTCCAAACGGAACGAGAGCAAGATGTGTATTCCCAGGTGTTGTGAGCAACATTTTGGTAAGTGGTGGCGCAAAAACTGTATTGGTTAAACATGGAGACTACTTCAGTATCTATGGAAACTTGGATAATGTAAACGTTGCCAAAAACCAACAAGTCTCTGCAGGAACCACCATTGGAAGCATCGGAACTGATTTTGATGGGAATTTTGCCCTCGATTTTCAAATTTGGAATGGAGCCAATCCAGTTAATCCATTAGATTGGGTTTCGTATTAAAAAATCCTTACCTTTGTAAAAATTTTCAAAAATGATTTCACCAATTATTATACTATCACTTTCTTGGCAGCATATCCTAATTGTTGCTATCGTACTTTTATTACTTTTCGGAGGTAAAAAAATTCCTGAATTAATGAGAGGAGTTGGTAGCGGAATTAAAGAATTTAAAGACGCTGTAAAAGAAGACGAAAAAAAACCAGAAGATAAATCTCAAAATCCTTCTTAACATGTCTTTTACCGAACACGCATGGAATATCTTCAACAAATCTGTTGAAGATTATCATTTACATGATAATGTAGACTTCCCAATCAATAATCCATTCGAAAATGGCAGTTTGGAACATCTTTTGTATACTAAGAATTGGATAGATACCGTACAATGGCATTTAGAAGATATCATTAGAGACGAAAATATTGATCCGGTAGAAGCACTACAATTGAAAAGAACAATTGATGCTTCTAACCAAAAAAGAACTGATTTGGTGGAATATATTGACAGTTATTTTTTCCAAAAATATCAAAATATCACGCCTAAATCAGACGCTAAAATCAATACAGAAACGGTAGCTTGGGCAATTGATAGATTTTCAATTCTCGTTTTGAAAGTGTACCACATGAACCAAGAAGCTACTAGAGAATCTGCTACAGAAGAACATAGAGCAAAATGTACAGAAAAACTCAATGTACTCCTAGAACAGAAAAAAGATTTAAGCCAAGCGATTGATCAATTACTTTTAGATATAGAAAACGGTGATGTTAAGATGAAGGTATACAAACAAATGAAAATGTATAATGACGAAAGTCTTAACCCTATCCTTTATCAAAAATCTAATTCATAAAAATGAGAAATACAATAAATTTACTTTTCGCCTTGCTTCTATTGACTTCGTGCTCGGTAGAAAAAGTAAATTTATCTCCTTTGTCTAATAGTTTTTCGAGTTATTCTACCCAAACTAGTTTTTCTGAACAGACGTATAAATCTATGGAAAGGGTGAATTATCTCTCAGAAATCACCAATACGCTTACAGAATTTCCAGTTTTTAAAAATCAAAAACTCAATGCAGAAATTTATAAAATGAAACTGCATATTTCTGATTACATTTATTCTATCAAACAGAATAACAAGGCGGAACAAACTAAGGCTTATAAAAATTACACCAATTCTTATAAAACGATTCAGACGCTGAAAACGAGTCTTCCAAAAGACGATTTAGAATTACTGAATAGATATTTGGCTAAAATCAAAACAAACATTAGTCTTATAGATTCTTTCGATAGTACAGAATCTAAGTAAATCTTATCTTTACATAAAAAATTAGATGATAACATTACAGGCAGAATCATTAGTTCCTACCGATTTTGGAAACTTTAGAGTAATGGCTTTTTCTGATAGCGAAAAAGACTGGATGCCTCATATCGCTTTGGTTGCAGAAAACACAGATTTTTCTAAACCTATCAATGTTCGTTTTCACTCAGAATGTATTACTGGAGAAGTTTTCCATTCTAAAAAATGTGAATGCGGTCAGCAGTTAGATGCAGCCATGAAATTTATTCAAGAAAACGGAGGCATCATCGTTTATCTTCGTCAAGAAGGTAGAAATATTGGCATTATCAATAAGCTCAAAGCTTACGCATTACAAGAAAAAGGACTAGATACCGTTCAAGCGAATCTTCAATTAGGTCTTCCTGCAGATGATAGAGATTTTAATGTAGCCATTGAAATTTTAAAATTATTAGACGTAAAAGAAATCAATCTTTTAACGAATAATCCTGATAAAATAAAATTTGTAGAAAACAGTGAAATTCATCTCAACAAAAGAATTCCACTTCAGATGGAAGCTAATGAAAACAGCAAAGAATATCTGAAAACTAAAAAAGAATATTTCGGGCATCTTCTAGATGACGAAACAGAAAAATAAAAAAAACGCTTCGAGAATTTCGAAGCGTTTTTTAGTATCTATTTGAACTTTTTAAAGTTTAATTCCACTTTCTAGAGCCAGAGTCATCATGGTTCTAAGAGCAGTTTCTCTTTGGTCTGCAGAAATTTCTTCACCTGTTGGAATAATATCTGAAACCGTCAAAATCGTTGCTGCATTTTTCCCTAAATGTTTTGCATTAGCAAAAAGTGCGAAAGCTTCCATTTCTACTGCTGGACAATTATATTTCTCTGCAATGGCAGGAATTCCTGGTGTTTTTCTGTAAAAAACATCACTGGTGTGAATATTAGCTGCTTTAGTTTCAAGAGCTAATTCTTTAGCCGTTTCATTAATTACGTCAAAAGCTTTTCCTTGGTGATACATGATTTCTTCATCCATTTCCCAAGCAAATTTAGCATAAGTAGATTCACTTGCTGCTCCATCTACATTAATCAGGTCAAAAACATTAAGATCTGTAGTATAACCACCACAAGTCCCAATTCTGATAATGGTATCTACATCATATTCTGTAAATAATTCGTAAGAATAAATCCCAATACTTGGCACTCCCATTCCACTTGCTCCTACAGAAATTTCTTTTCCTTTATACAAACCTGTAAAATAAAATATATTTCTGGTCTTGCTTACCAATTTTACATCTTCTAGAAAATTATCTGCGATGTATTTAGCTCTTAAAGGATCTCCTGGCTGTAATACCGTTTTTGCAATTTCGCCTTTTTTGGCACTGATGTGAACACTCATAATTTTAATTTTAAAAGGACAACAAAGGTAAGAACTTTTTATGGGAAAAAAATCTGATTTTTATTAACCAACAAAAAATCCCAGCAATTCATTTTGCTAGGATTTCTTTTTTGTAAAAAATTAATATATGGATGGTTTTGAATGATTTAGTGATTATTTTGGTTCTTTTAAGTTAAAATATTTCACTACTGCATTATAATCCTCGTAATTTACTTGAGAGGCAGTTCTATTCGCTCTAGAAGCTGGAACCAGTACAATTCTAAACGTTTGATTGTTGAGATAAGTAGCTCTTTCTGTACTTGTCATGGTAGATTGGTCAAAATTAGCTTCTGTTCTTACTTGAACTCTTTTTGTATCAAAAATAAAGTTGTAATCTAATTCTCTGTTATCGCTTAAGTAAAAAGTTTTAGGCAAAAGTTGCCAAATTGCACTTGCTGAGCTGTTAGAATTGATATTTCTATACACTAAAACTACATCAGAAGAAGGAATATCAATCGCTTGATCTAAGGCATAATTATTAGTAGAACTAAAAGTTCCCGTTACATCCTTCATTACAGGATAGGTATCATTATCTTGAATATCTCTATCTACTACTTCGTTCATTTCGCAGCTCATCATCAATAATCCTCCGAAAATCGCAAGAACCATTAAAGTAAAATATTTTTTCATATCAGTAATTATTTGTTGGTTAATGGTTTTTACATTCCAAGTTGCGTGCCAAAATAAATTTTTAACTTTATTGTTTAATTTTCATCAAAGAATCAAAGCTTTTAAAATGAAACACCCTTGTTATTTTTTTGATAAACAAGAGCTTGAGTAAGGGTGTTCCATCTGACCAATAAAAAACAAATAATAATAAACAGATGAAAAACACAATCATCGTTTTCTTATTGATTTTCAGCATAAAACTATCCGCTCAAACTGAAAAAATTTACCAAATTAATGGCGTAGAAAGAAAAGCAATTTTTTTTGAGCCCAAAATAAATTCAGAAAAAATTCCAGTGGTTTTTGTTTTTCACGGTCATGGTGGAAATGCGAAACACGCCAGTAGAAATCTTAATTTTCATCAAAATTTCCCCGAAGCGTTAGTCATTTATATGCAAGGAATTCCCGGAGTTACCAATTCTATTGTAGACAAAGAAGGAAAATATAACGGTTGGCAAATGAATCCAGACGAATTACAAAACCGAGATGTAAAGTTTTTTGATGAAGTTTTTTCTCAAATTTCTAAAAATTACAACCTTGATTTAACCAGAATTTACGCAGTTGGTCATTCTAATGGTTCTAGATTTGTAAATGTTTTATGGAAAATGCGACCAGAAAAATTTGCCGCATTCGTTACTGTTGCTGGTCCTGGTGGAAATTGGCTAAAATCTGCACCACAAAAATCCGTTTGGATCAGTTTTGGAAAAAATGATAAAATTGTGCCTTATAAAATTCAAAAATTTTCTTCCAAGCAATATCTAAAATTCTTTGAAGCCAATGAAAGCACTGCTCAAACAAATGGCGAAATTACTTCTTATGAAACTTCTGAAAACAAAGAAATTATCATAGAAGACCGAAATGCAGGACACGAATTTCCACAAAATTCCATTCCCAAAATGGTAGAATTCTTGAAACGAAATCACAGATAATTGATTCAAAAAAGGCTTAATTCTAAGCTAATTCTTAACTTTTAATGATTTAAAATTTTAGAAATACATTATTTCTATAGCAATCACAAAAATATGTTTGTATTTTTGTTGAATAACATTGTTTTTATGAAATTCATCAAAAATATATTCACTTATTTATTCATTTTAATTTTCGCCAATCTTTCGGCACAGTATTTTCCCAAAAATGCTCCAAAAAATTTAGAGCAAAAAGCCGAAAAATATGCTGATTCTCTGTATCAACAATTGTCTTTAGACGAAAAAATAGGGCAATTATACATTGTAGCTTTGTACAATAATCGTGGAGAAGAAGAAATTCAGAAAATTAGAAATCTCGTAGAAAAAGAAAAAATTGGTGGATTGATTCTCATGCAAGACAACGCCGAAAAACACATCCAATTACTGAATGAATTTCAAGGGAAATCTAGAGTAAAAATGATGATTGGCATTGATGGAGAATGGGGATTGTTCCAAAGATTTCCTGCCGCACATAAATTTCCTTGGGCTATGACTTTAGGAGCCATTCAAGACAATTCTCTCATTTATGAAATGACCTCTAAAATTGCTGAAGATTGTAAAAGAATGGGCATTTATTGGGATTTCGCGCCCGTTGTAGATGTGAATACCAACCCTTCAAATCCTATTATTGGCAACAGAAGTTTTGGATCAGACATTAATAATGTGATTGCCAAAGGTTTGGCTTATGCACAAGGTTTGCAAGACAATGGCGTTCTCGCTTCTATGAAACATTTCCCTGGTCATGGCGATACAGATACCGATTCTCATTTAGATTTACCAGTGGTTTCGCACAATTTGGAGCGACTCAATTCTGTGGAATTAGCTCCTTTCAAAGCTTTGCTTGATAAAAAAATTGGCGGAGTTATGGTAGCGCATTTATATGTTCCAGCTTTAGAAAAACAATCGGGAATTCCTGCTTCTGTTTCTTATGATATCATTACCAACTTGCTCAAAAAATCTTATCAATATAATGGTTTAATCATCACCGATGCTTTGAATATGAATGCAGTAGCGAAGAAATTTCCTGCAGGTGAATTAGATTTGAGAGCTTTCAAAGCGGGAAATGACATTATGCTTTTTTCACAAGACGTTCCGAACGGAAAAGCATTGATAAAATCAGCTTTAGAAAAAGGTGAAATTTCTGAAAACCGCCTCGCAGAAAGTGTAAAGAAAATTCTGAAAACCAAATATTTATTAGGACTTCAAAATTTAAAATCCATAAATTCTGAAAATATTAATGAAGATTTAAACAACGCTTCTCACGCAGAACTTTCAGAAAAATTATATTCCAACGCAATAACTTTGTTGAAAGACGAAAAAAATCTTTTGCCTTTAAGTTGTAGCGAAACCTATTATTATCTTCCTTTGGAAGAAGCGCCGTTTCAGACTTTTGTAGAAAATTTAAATTTAGGAACTACCGTAAAAGTGATTTCAAAAACTGAAATTGCTCAAATTCCAGAAAATTCTACGGTGATTGTTGGTTTTCACAAAGACAATTCTACGGCTTACAAATCATATAAAATCTCACAGGAAAGCAAAGATATTTTAGCAGAATTGAGTAAAAAACAGAATGTGATTTTAGATGTTTTTGGTTCGCCTTACGCTTTGAAAGATGTAGATATTTCTACAATTTCTACCGTTTTGGTAAGTTATGAAAATAATGATTTATCTTTGAAAGCTTCTGCAAAAGCAATTTTAGGAAAAACAAAAATTTCTGGAAAATTGCCTGTAATCGTCAATGAAAATTTGAAAGCAGGAAGCGGAATTGAGAAATAAAAAAAATTTAACCGCAAAAGCATCAAAAGAAATGATTGAAAACAAGTATTACAAAAGTAAAAAAAGAAAAACTGATCCTTTTTTTACTTTTGATTAACTCAAAAATTTATATAGCTCTTGTTCCTTTTGTGGTTAAAAAAAATATAATAAATTTAAAAACAGAAACGGAAAACTTCGTTTCACAAAAAATAAAAATGAAATCCGAAGGATTACATTTGTCAAATAAAAAAACATTAATCTCCAAATGAAAATAGGAATCCTTTGTTATCCAACATACGGTGGTAGCGGAATCGTAGCCACAGAACTCGGAATGTCTCTTGCCAAAAAAGGTTATGAAGTGCACTTTATTTCATCTGAATTACCTGCAAGATTAGACATGACAGACCCAAACATTTTCTTCCACAAAGTAAATGTACAAACCTATCCTTTGTTCAAACATCAACCGTTTGATATTGCACTTTCTTCCACGATTTATCAAGTGGTGAAATTGTACAAATTAGATATTTTACATGCACATTACGCCATTCCTTATGCCTATGCTGCTTTTTTCGCCAAGCAAATGCTGAAAGAAGAAAACGCTGATATTCCGTTAGTTACCACACTTCACGGAACAGACATCACTTTGGTTGGTCAACACCCAAGTTACAAACATGCGGTAGAATTTTCCATCAACCAATCAGATAAAATCACTACGGTTTCTGAAAGTTTGAAAAGTGATACTTTGAAATTTTTTAAAATCACAAAAGAGATTGAAGTCATCACCAATTTCATCGACAATACAGAATTTGAAGATTTAAAAACTTGCCAAAGAAATCATTTTGCCAATGAAGATGAAAAAATTCTGATTCACGTTTCCAATCTTCGTCCAGTAAAGAGAATTAAAGACGTTTTAGATATTTTCAACAAAGTTGAAAAATCGGTAAAATCTAAATTATTGATTTTGGGAGACGGTCCAGATGTAGAAGTCATCAATGAATTTATCAATGAAAATCCACACCTCATCAATAAAATTAAACTCCTAGGAAAAGTAGATAATTTATACCAAATTCTGAAGTTTGCAGATGTATTCTTATTGCCTTCTGAACAAGAAAGTTTCGGTTTGGCAGCATTAGAAGCAATGGCTGCAGAAACGCCAGTAATTTCGAGTAATGCAGGTGGGATTCCAGAGGTAAACATTCAGGGAGAAACCGGATTTTTAGCAGAAGTAGGAAATGTAGAAGCCATGGCAAGTTATGCGATAAAATTGCTTTCAGACGATAAACTTCTCGCAGAAATTAAGAAAAAAGCTAAAGCCAGAGCATTGGAATTTGACTTGGTCAATATTCTTCCGATTTATGAAAAAATGTATGAAGAAACGCTAGAAGAATTTCATAAAATGGCTTAATTTATTTTTCACGCAATGTCGCAAAGTTATTCGCAAAGAATACGAAAACTAGTTTTAATAAAAAATAAGTAATTTTACTTTTATTAAAACTATTAACCATGACAGAAAACGAAATCTCTTATGCAATTATTGGTATTGCAATGGAACTTCATAAAAACATTGGTGCAGGATTATTAGAATCTGCCTACGAAAACGCTTTAGTTTATGATTTAAGAGAAAATGGATTTGAGGTAAAACAACAATTAGCAATGCCTTTTATTTATAAAGAAGTGAAGCAAGATATTGGTTACAGAATTGATATTTTAGTAGAAAATAAAGTACTAATAGAAATAAAATCAGTTGAAAATCTTGCTCCAGTTCATTTTTCTCAAACTTTAACTTACTTAAAATTATCTGGTATAAAATTAGGATTGCTAATCAATTTTAATAATAAACTACTAAAACATGGAATTCATAGAATTGTAAATAATTTATAAAACGTTGCGCGCTTTGCGTAAAAAACCATTGCGCCTTTGCGTGAAATAAAAAACTACCAACCATGAACGAAAATTTACTCCAATATCTTTGGAAATATAAGATATTTTCCAAATTGGACTTCAAAGATACCGATGGAAACCCAATCGAAATTCTAGATTTTGGAACCTTGAACACCAATTCTGGTCCAGATTTTTCTTTGGCAAAAATTAAAACGAAAAACATCGTTTTAGCAGGAAACATAGAAATTCATGTGAAATCTTCGGATTGGTATTTTCACAATCATGACCTTCAAAAAGACTATCAATCGGTTATTCTGCATGTTGTTTATTTTAATGACACAGATGTTTCTGAACTCAAAGAAGCCGGAATTCCTACTTTAGAACTGAAAGATTACATTAATGAGAAGATTCTTGCAAAATATCAAACTTTAGAAAATCAATATCAGTTCATTCCGTGTGAAAGCATCTTTGATACTTCTAAAGTTCCTTTTCTTTTTTCAGAAGAGACTTTACTCAAAAAACTAGACGAAAAATCTATAGAAATTGAGCAACTTTTAGCTCAATCAAAGAACAATTACGAAGCCGTTTTATTTCAAAAACTAGCCTACAGTTTTGGATTAAAAGTAAATGCAGAAATTTATCAAAATATTGCAGAAAACATTGATTTTAAAATCATTCAAAAGATTTCGCAAAATCAATTTCAGTTAGAAAGTTTACTTTTTGGGAAAGGAAATTTATTAGAAAAAGAAACCGAAACAAATCAAAAATGGAAGAGAGAATTTGATTTCCTGAAAAATAAATTTAAAATTTCAGAACAAACTTTTCCAGTAAAATTTCTGCGGTTAATGCCACCTTCTTTTCCTACAATTCGGTTTTCTCAGTTGGCGATGCTGTATCATCTTCAGCCCAATTTATTTTCTAAAATTTTAAAGGCTAAAAATATTCAGGAATTAAAATCACTTTTCGAAAAAGTAAAAACTTCAGATTTTTGGGAAAATCACTACACGTTCGAAAAAACTTCCGAAGAAAAAATAGAGAAAAAATTGTCTGACGATTTCATAGAAATTCTTCTCATCAATGCAGTTTTGCCTATTATTTACACGTATTTTAAAAATATAAATCCCGAAAAAACAGACCAAGTTTTAGACTTTTACAAAAATTTAAGCCCTGAAAAAAATTCTATCATCTCTTCATGGAAAAAACTGAACGTAAAATTTAGTTCAGCATTAGAAACCCAAGCGTTTTTGTATCATCATAAACATTTATGTTCATACAAAAACTGCTTGAATTGTAATATTGGCTTGAAAATTTTAAAAGATTAATTTTTGACTTTTTTACCTCAATCTTATAGAAATAAAATCAAAAAAATCTAATTTTTCAATCTCGGCTGTAATAATTTGGCAACGGTAGAAGTCCAGCCAGTTTGGTGAGAAGCGCCTACTCCACGACCATTGTCTCCATGAAAATATTCATAGAACATCACGTAATTTTTGAAATGTTCGTCATGGTTTAATTTATCTACGTTTCCATTAAAAGCACGATTTCCGTCTTTGTCTGGCAAGAAAATATTGCACAATCTTTGACTCAAATGATCTGCTACATAATTTAGATTTTGGAAATTTCCGCTTCCTGTAGGAAACTCCACTTTCAAACTTTCGTCGTAATAAAAATAAAATCGCTGAAGACTTTCTACAATTAAAAAATTAATCGGGAACCAAATCGGACCTCTCCAATTGCTGTTTCCGCCAAACATTCGACTATCACTTTCGGCAGGCGTATAATGCACAACGTGATTGATGCCATTAATTTCTAATTGAAACGGATTTTTTTCATACACTTTTGACATCGAACGAATTCCAAATTCACTTAAAAATTCTTTTTCGTCTAACATTCTATTCAGAATTTTGGTCAATCTCGTTTTTCTCAAAATACTCATGAGATGTTTTCTGCCTTTTCCTTCTACATCCCAATGCGAAACCAATTTGGCTAGTTCGGGTTTATTTTTTAGAATCCAGTCCATTCTTTCGGTAAAATTAGGCAGTTTTTGAAGCATTTCGTGTTCTATTACTTCTACCGCAAACATCGGAATGAGACCTACAATACTTCTTAATTTTAGAGAAATTCCAGTTCCGTCGCTAAGTTGCAATACGTCATAGAAAAATCCGTCTTCTTCGTTCCAAAGTCCATTTTTTCCTTCGCCAAGATTTCCCATAGCTTCTGCAATGTAGAGATAATGCTCGAAAAATTTAATCGCCATATCTTCATAAACTGGATTATACAGTGCCAATTCCATAGAAATTCTCATCATATTCAGGGCAAACATTGCCATCCAAGAAGTTCCATCAGCTTGTTCTAGATATTCTCCGTTTTTGAACTGCATATTTCGGTCAAAAGCACCAATATTATCCAATCCAAGAAATCCTCCACCGAAAACATTCTTCCCATTTTTATCTTTTCGGTTTACCCACCACGTAAAATTGAGCAACAATTTCTGAAAAACACTTTCTAAGAAATGAATATCTGGTTTTCCATTGATTTTTTCATCGATTTTAAAAACTCTAAAAGTGCTCCATGCGTGAACTGGCGGATTGACATCTGAAAAATCCCATTCATACGCTGGAAGCTGACCGTTAGGATGCATGTACCATTCTTTGGTCAATAATTGCAATTGATTTTTGGCAAAATTTGGGTCTAAAATACTAAAACTCACACAGTGAAAGGCTAAATCCCATGTTGCAAACCACGGATATTCCCATTTATCTGGCATAGAAATAATGTCTTTGCAATTCATGTGTTTCCATTCTACATTTCTTACATGATGTTCAAAATTCCTTTCCACTGGGAAATTTGGGTCGCCATTTAACCATTTTCCAACTTTATAATGATAAAATTGTTTATTCCAAAGCAATCCTGCAAAAGCTTGTCGCTGAACATTTTTTTCATCTTCGCAGTTAAAATCTTTTTGAATTTCGTCATAAAATTCATCCGATTCTTTTTTTCTTACTTCAAAAACCTCATCAAAATCAAAAAAAGCGTTCTCCATTTTATGAGGAGACATTCTGAAATCAAAAGTTTTGGTTTCGCCACCTTCTAATTCTGTATCGATTACAAAAGCAGCTTTAGTTCCAAATTTTTTAGGATTTACCGTGTTTTTATGATGAACGATATGATGGTTAATTCCATCTTTAAAGTATTTATTTTCAGATTTTTTTCCGAATAATTTTTCGGTATTGGTTTCATTTTCACAGAAAAGAATTTTCACGGATTTGTCACGAGAATAAAGTTTTTTCATGCCCAAACTCTCATGTTCTATTTCTATTTGACCACGATGGCGCGTTGTAAAATTAGGTTTATAAGAATTATAACCCCAACTCCAATTATTTCTGTACCAAAGTGTTGGCAAAATCACCAAAGGCGCTTTTTCTGTATTTCGGTTGGTGACGGTAACTCTGATTAAAATATCATCATGGTGAATTTTGGCATATTCTATAAAAATATCAAAATATTCATTTTGGTCAAAAATTCCCGTATCTATAATTTCATATTCTGTTTCCTTATTGCTTCGTTCTGCATTTGTCTTGATTAAATCTTCGTAAGGAAAGGCATTTTGCGGATATTTGTACACCATTTTCATGTAAGAATGAGTAGGCGTATTGTCTAAATAATAGAAAATTTCTTTAATGTCTTCGCCATGATTTCCTTGATGGTTGCTCAGTCCAAAGAAACGTTCTTTGACCATTTTATCTTTCTTGTTCCAAAAAGAAAAAGCGAAGCACAAACGTTGCTTGTCATCAGAAATTCCCGCGATTCCTTCTTCTGCCCATCTGTAAGTTCTGCTTTCTGCATCATCATGACCAGTTGCTCCCCAAGTATTTCCATCAAAGGAATAATCTTCTCTTACGTTTCCCCACTGTCTATTGCTTACATAAGGTCCCCAAGTTCTGTAATTTATATCTTGTAATCGTTGTTTTTCAGCATTCATAACCATTATTTTTTAAAATAACATAATGCGAAGGTAGAAAAAAATAAAAACTTTGAAATTTCATTTAGATTAATTTTTTCAATGACAATTTCTTATTGTGAAAAAAATGATATAGCTTTGCAAAAGATTTGTTCTTTCATATAATCGAAATGTTATCAAGAAAGGTGGAGAGATTAGACTCTGTGAAACCTTGGCAACCTCTCGCGTTTCTAAAACGAGAAAAGGTGCTACATTCTACTCATTTTTGGGATAGATAACACATAAAAACAGTTGATTCCCTCAACTTTTCTTATAGCATTTCATTTTTTTAATCACATTGAAATGCAAAATAGCGACATACTTTATCAAAATTTACAGCAAAGAATCCTTGTTCTAGACGGAGCTATGGGAACTATGCTTCAGCGATATCAGTTTACGGAAGAAGATTATCGTGGCGAAAGATTTAAAAACTGGGAATCTCCATTGAAGGGAAATAATGATTTACTTTCTCTTACTCAGCCTCATGCTATAGAAGCGGTACACAGAAAATATTTAGAAGCTGGTGCAGACATCATCGAAACCAATACTTTTTCTGCGACTACCATTGCAATGGCAGATTACCACATGGAAGATTTGGTGTATGAACTGAATTATGAATCTGCAAAAATTGCAAGAAAAGTTTGTGATGAATTCACGGCTTTAACTCCAGAAAAACCAAGATTTGTAGCAGGTTCTATTGGCCCTACTAATAAAACTGCATCTCTTTCTCCAGATGTAAATGACCCTGGTTACAGAGCCATTACTTTTGATGAGTTAAGAATTGCTTACAAACAACAAGCAGAAGCACTTTTAGATGGCGGTTCTGATATCCTTTTGGTAGAAACTATTTTTGATACTTTGAATGCAAAAGCTGCACTTTTTGCCATAGATCAAATTCAAGAAGAAAGAAAAATTCAGATTCCAATTATGGTTTCTGGAACCATCACAGACGCGTCTGGAAGAACTTTGAGCGGACAAACTGCTGAAGCTTTCTTGGTTTCTATTTCTCATCTTAATTTATTGAGTGTTGGGTTTAACTGTGCTCTAGGTGCGAAACAATTAACGCCTTATTTAGAAACCATTTCTAATAATTCTGAATTTTACATTTCTGCTTATCCAAATGCTGGTTTACCGAATGCTTTCGGGCAATATGATGAATCTCCAGAATTTATGGCAGAACAAATCCGTGAATACGCAGAAAAAGGATTGGTAAATATCGTTGGTGGTTGTTGCGGAACAACTCCTGACCACATTGCTGCAATCGCAAAAATTGTTAAAAATTATCAACCAAGAAAAGTTGATGTGATGATTTGATGATGAGTTAATGCGATGCTTTTCACAAGCATTATCTTATTTTCAAATTAACTAATTATCTCATTTATAATATGAAATATTTAAAACTTTCGGGTCTAGAACCTTTAATTATAACTCCAGAATCCAATTTTATCAATATTGGAGAAAGAACCAATGTAGCAGGTTCTAAGAAATTTCTCAGATTGATTAAAGAAGAAAAATTTTCTGAAGCTCTAGATATTGCTCGTCATCAAGTAGAAGGTGGCGCACAGATTTTAGACATTTGTTTTGATGATGGACTTTTAGACGGAAAATATTGCATGGTTAAATTCTTAAATTTAATCGCCTCAGAACCTGATATTTCCAAAATCCCAATGATGATAGATTCTTCTAAATGGGAAATTTTAGAAGCTGGTTTGCAAGTGGTTCAAGGGAAATGCGTAGTGAATTCCATCAGTTTAAAAGGTGGTGAAGAAGAATTTATTCGTCAAGCCAAAGCCATCAAAAGATATGGTGCTGCGGTAGTTGTAATGGCTTTTGATGAAAATGGACAAGCCGATAATTACGAACGCAGAATAGAAATCTGTAAAAGAAGTTATAAACTGTTGACGGACACAGTCGGTTTTCCTGCAGAAGACATTATTTTCGACCTCAATATTTTCCCAGTTGCAACTGGAATGGAAGAACATCGCAGAAACGCATTGGATTTCATTGAAGCAACAAAATGGGTTCGTGAAAACTTGCCATATGTTTCGGTTTCGGGTGGTGTTTCTAACGTTTCGTTTTCGTTTAGGGGAAATGATACGGTAAGAGAAGCGATGCACTCGGTTTTCCTCTATCACGCCATCAAAGCGGGAATGAATATGGGAATTGTAAACCCTGCAATGTTAGAAATTTACGACGAAATTCCTAAAGATTTGTTGGAGCTGGTAGAAGATGTAATGCTAGACAGAAGAGATGATGCTACCGAAAGATTATTGGATTATTCTGAAAAACATAAATCCGTAAAAAAAGAAAAAGTAGAAGATTTAGCATGGCGAAATCAGCCTTTGCAAGACAGAATTACCCATTCTTTGGTAAAAGGAATTGACCGTTTTATTGAGGAAGATGTAGAAGAAGCCCGAAAAATTTCAGCAAAACCTTTGGATGTTATCGAAGGTAATCTAATGACGGGAATGTCTGTAGTGGGAGATTTATTCGGAAGCGGAAAAATGTTTCTTCCTCAAGTGGTAAAATCTGCGAGAGTGATGAAAAAAGCGGTGGCTTATCTTCAACCGTTTATAGAAGCTGAAAAAGATTCTGCACAAAAAGCCAATGGCAAAGTATTGATGGCAACGGTAAAAGGCGATGTTCACGACATTGGTAAAAATATTGTGAGTGTGGTTTTGGGCTGTAACAATTACGAAATTGTAGATTTAGGAGTGATGGTTCCTGCCGAAAAAATTATTCAAACGGCGATTGAAGAAAAAGTAGATGTGATTGGTTTAAGCGGTTTGATTACACCAAGTTTAGACGAAATGGTACATATTGCCAATGAACTGGAGCGTCAAAACCTCAATTTTCCATTGATGATTGGTGGTGCTACAACTTCTAAAGCGCATACTGCCGTAAAAATCGATCCGAAATATAAAAATGCTGTGGTTCATGTAAATGACGCTTCCAGAGCAGTTGGCGTGGTAAGTTCTTTATTGAGCAATAGAAATGGAGCGTTTATTTCTGAACTTAAAGCAGATTATGCCGATTTTCGTGAGAAATTTTTAAACAGACAGGTTGACAAAGAATACATTTCGATAGAAGAAGCGAGAAATCAAAAATTCAAAATCGATTGGGAAAATGAAACCATCTCTGAACCTAAAAATTTAGGTATTCAATTGATTGAAAATCAAAACTTAGAAGAATTGGTTCCTTACATCGATTGGAGTCCGTTTTTCAGAAGTTGGGATTTATTTGGAAAGTATCCTCAGATTTTAGAAGACGAAATTGTAGGAGAACACGCAAAAGAACTTTTTGCTGATGCTCAAAAAATGTTGAAGAAAATCGTGGAGGAAAAATTATTAACTGCAAAAGCAATTTTCGGAATTTTCCCTGCCAATTCTAATGAGCAAGACGATATTGAACTGAAAAATGGTGAGGAAACATTCACATTTAGAACGCTTCGTCAACAACATAAAAAATCTGATGGCAAAGAATATTTGGCTTTGAGTGATTTTATCGCTCCAAAAACATCAGGAAAACAAGACTACATCGGTGCTTTTGCGGTGACTACAGGTTTTGGAACCGATGAATTGGCTCAAAAATATGAAGCAGAACATGATGATTACAATGCGATTATGGTAAAAGCATTGGCAGACCGATTGGCAGAAGCTTTTGCAGAATATTTACACAAAAAAGTAAGAACTGAAATTTGGGGTTATTCTAGTGATGAACATCTAGAAAATGAAGATTTAATTTCTGAAAAATATGTAGGAATTCGTCCTGCTCCTGGTTATCCTGCTTGTCCAGACCATTTAGAAAAAACCACGATTTGGGAAGTGTTGAAAGTGAAGGAAAACATAGGATTAGAACTCACAGAAAGTTTGGCAATGTTCCCTACAGCTTCTGTTTCTGGATATTATTTTGCCAATCCTAAAGCAAAATATTTCGGAGTAGGAAAAATTACAGAAGACCAACTGAAAGATTACGCCGAAAGAAAAAATGTAGATTTGGAGTTGGCTAAAAAATGGTTATCTCCTAATTTAGCGGATTAGTTTCACACAGATTTGACTACGCCGAAACTTCGTTTTCGCAGATTTTCACAGATAAAAAATGTTCCGTAGGAACATAATATGTGTAAAAAAATATAGATAGTAAAGAGGCGCTCCGTAGGAGCGCTATGTTAAAAAAATAAAGATTGTTACGTGCGCATATTTGCGTGAGCGATTGCAGTGGAAATCCTTTTTTTGCTAGGAAAAAGCTTTGGCAAAA
>ERZ650300.143-NODE-143-length-39192-cov-21.739479_pt1 | contig 39192 bp, 35 predicted proteins | sample MGYA00376236_ERZ650300 | MGnify/ENA primary metagenome ERZ650300 (study PRJEB26733, sample SAMN07839303) | wastewater metagenome | biome: urban; feature: wastewater treatment plant; material: waste water | place: USA: North Carolina | collected 2016-04-28 ...
TTTTGATAGGACTTTCATCCTATCCTTTATTAAATCGTCCCTTTGGGACTTTCTATATTCTATTGCGGAATTTGGATTAAACTATATCAAACCATTTCAAACTATTAACTCATGAATTTTATTGCCTTAGATTTTGAAACTGCAACTCACGAAAGAAATTCTGCTTGCGAATTGGGAATCTGCGTGGTAGAAAATTCTGAAATTGTGGAAACCAAATCTTGGCTAATCAAACCACCTAGCTATCCATATTTTAATTCTCATAACATTAATGTACACGGAATTTATCCTGAAGATGTAAAAAACGCGCCTACTTTTGACGAAATCTGGAGCGAAGTAGAAGAAACACTGTACGGTAATCTTATGATTGCACACAATGCATCTTTTGATGCTAGCGTTTTGAGAGGATGCCTAGATTATTACGGAATTTTCAAACCAAAAACTCAATATCTTTGCAGTATTCAATTGGCAAAAAAATCTTGGAAACATCTAGAAAGCTATGGTTTAAAAAACCTTGCCAATCATCATCAAATTAAATTTAATCACCACCGTGCAGATGCGGATGCAGAAGTTTGTGCCAAAATTTCACTTCTTGCTTTTGAGAGATTATTCATCACAGAAGACGAAGAAGTAAAAACAATTTTCAGTAAGAATCTGAAAACTTTGTGAAAAATTTCAAATAATTTATTTCTTGTACTCTTTATAAGGATACTCTTTCATAATTAAATCTAAATCTTTTTCATACTCTTTTTCCCAATTTTCCCCATTCCTTTTTTGTAAATATTCATCTATAGCTTCATTGTAATAACTATCCTCCTCAAATATCATACAACCAGTAGATTCAGTAAAAAAGCCATATTTATTTCGTTCTAAAGAATCTATTTTGTTACTTCTTTTATCATAATTTTCATCAATTATTAAAAAACCTGTCCCTATTCTTCTTTTGACAATTCCTTTTTTTATATCATTTTGGGCTTCTAACTTTTGATTTTCAATCATTTTTTGTTTGTCTAAGTATGAATCAATAAAATAAATTCCTAAAAAAACAAAAGTTATTAAATAAGAGATAATTAGACTTGGAAATAATCTATTCCAATAATACTCTTTGATATAAACAAAAAGAGCAACAATGAATGATAAAAAAATTGGAATTACAAGTAAATATAAATACTCTTTAATATTCTCCTTCAAAACATAATAAGGATTTATTTGATTAATCAAGTATAATGTAATGAGACACAGAATGATTGATATAAGAAGTAATAAATATTTTTTCATTTTATGAAAAATTTAATTACAAAGCACTTCCGAAACCAGATTAAATTTAGGGATTTCTGATTGAAAACTTCCATTGGTCAATAGATTTTCAAACAGATAACTGCCTTGCATATTGCCTACACCAGAGCGCAAGATAACATTAGAAAAATAATTAAACTCTTCGCCAGGTTCTAGAGTTGGGGTAAGACCTATGACGCCATCTCCATTTACTTCGGTAAACCCGAAACCCAAATCATATATTAGCCATCTTCTTTTGTGCAATTTCACGGCATCATTCCCAAGGTTTTGTATGGTAATATTATAGCGAAAAACAAAACGATTTTCTGCCGGAAAAGAATTCTTAATATCATATTCTGGAAATACAGAAATTCTGATATTGTTGGTGATTGCAGAGTACATTTTTTATAGTTTTATATTCAAAATAAATGTAGCAAAAATCCCGCCTAAAATTAAGCGGGATTCATTTATTTCATAAATAATTAATATTGACTTTTAAAGTTCTAGTGCTTTTCTCTCGTCACCTCCCATTAATATTTCCACAGGATTGTCTAGCGCTTCTTTTACAGCAACTAAGAAACCTACAGATTCTCTACCGTCAATAATTCTGTGGTCATAAGAAACCGCAAGATACATCATAGGTCTTATTTCTACTTGTCCTTTTACCGCAACTGGTCTTTCGATAATGTTGTGCATTCCTAAGATTGCAGATTGAGGCGGATTGATAATTGGCGTAGAAAGCATAGACCCAAAAACACCACCGTTGGTAATGGTAAAAGTACCACCAGTCATTTCATCAATCGTTATTTTACCATCTCTAACTTTGGTAGCTAATTCTTTAATATTAGCTTCTACACCTCTCAAAGTAAGATTTTCTGCATTTCTAAGCACAGGAACCATCAAACCTTTAGGACCAGAAACAGCGATAGAAATATCACAAAAATCATTATTGATTTTGTAATCACCGTCTATCATTGCATTTACATCTGGATACATTTGCAAAGCTCTGGTTACTGCTTTGGTAAAGAAAGACATAAAACCAAGTCCTACCCCATGTTTAGCAGCAAATTCTTCTTTATATTGTTTTCTAATTCTGAAAATTTCGGACATATCTACTTCATTAAAAGTAGTAAGCATAGCGGTTTCATTTTTTACAGAAACCAATCTGGCTGCTAATTTTCTTCTAAGAACTGAAAGTTTAGTAGTTGTTTGCGCTCTGCTTCCAGTATTAGAAACCCCCATTGCAGGAACGCCTGGAGTTGCATTTTGTGCATCTTCTTTGGTAATTCTACCATCTCTACCTGTTCCCGAAACAGTGGCAGGTTCTATTCCCTTTTCGTCAAGAATTTTTTTGGCAGCTGGTGAAGGCGCACTGGTTGCATAAGTAGCTGGTGCTGGTGTAGCTTTTGGAGCTTCAGGTTTAGGAGCTTCAACTTTTGGTTCTTCTTTTACTGGTGATGGTGCAGCAGTTTCTCCTGCTGGTTTAGATGCACTTCTATCGATTAAACAAACTACTTGACCTACTTTTACCACCTCACCTTCTTCTGCTTTTAGCGTAATAATTCCGCTTTCTTCGGCAGGAAGTTCTAGAGTTGCTTTATCAGAATCTACTTCTGCTATTGCTTGGTCTTTTTCTACGTAATCTCCGTCTTTTACCAACCAAGTAGCTATTTCTACTTCTGTGATTGATTCTCCCGGAGAAGGAACTTTCATTTCTAATATTGACATTGTATAGTATTTTTTTTAAATCAATTTTTAATCATTAACTGTTGTTATTGGTTTTACCAATTTAGCTTCTTCTGCACTAAGCCCGAAAACACCATTAATAACACCTTTTTGGTTTTTATCAAATCTTTTGTGAGTTCCTGGTGCTGGTGTACCACTAGAAACTGGCGAAATTACTTGTATGTTTTGATTTCTGAAATTACGCAACATAAAAGTCCAAGCTCCCATATTTTCTGGTTCTTCTTGTGCCCAAACAAATTCTTTTCTGTTGTTGTATTTTTCTAAAATTTCGTTAATTCTTAAATTATCTAACGGATACAATTGCTCTAGCCTTACCAAAGCCACTTTTTCGTCATTTATTTCCTCTTTTTTAGCGAGTAATTCATAGTATAATTTACCAGAACAGAATACTAATTTTTCTACTTTTTTAGGATCAGCCGTAGCATCATCTATTACAGGTTGGAATGATCCATTAGCCAATTCTTCTACGCTAGAAACCACTTTAGGATGTCTTAATAATGATTTTGGAGTCATTACTACCAATGGTTTTCTGAAAGGGAATTTCATTTGTCTTCTCAATAGATGGAAATAATTGGCAGGTGTAGTACAATTCGCTACAAAAATATTGTGATTAGCACAAAGCTCTAAGAATCTTTCTAATCTGGCAGAAGAGTGTTCTGCTCCTTGTCCTTCGAAACCGTGTGGTAAAAGCATTACCAGACCGTTTTGTACTTTCCATTTTTCTTCGGCAGCAACTAAATATTGGTCTATTATGATTTGTGCTCCATTTACAAAATCGCCAAACTGTGCCTCCCAAATAGTAAGTGTATTAGGAGAAACCATAGCGTAACCATAATCAAAACCTAAAACTCCGTATTCTGAAAGATGAGAATTAAATATATCAAATTTTTGAGCAGAAACCTGTCTCAAAGGAATGTATTCTTCTTCTGTATCTTCGGTTTTTACTACCGCATGACGGTGAGAGAAAGTACCTCTTTCTACATCTTCCCCAGAAATTCTGATATTACTACCATCGGTAAGAAGTGTAGCGTAAGCAAGTAATTCTCCCATTGCCCAATCTAGAGCGTTGTTTTCTACCATTTTTACTCTAGCTTCAAATAATCTTGAAATTTTATTGATAAATTTCTTATCTGATGGCAAAGTAGATATTTTAACTGCTAATTCTTTTAGTTTTTTTGCATCAAAACCTGTAGGATAATTAGCATAAATTTGTTCTATATTCCCTCTTTTAAAAGATTTCCAGTCGTCTTCCATAAAAACGGCCATCGTATTGATTTCTATTTCTTTGGCAGCTTCGAAGTTTTCGTCTAAAAGTTCTTTAAACTGTTGTTCCATTTCGGCTAAAACAGCATCAGAAACTACTCCTTCATCTTTAAGTTTTTTCTTATAGATTTCTCTCGGATTAGGGTGTTTTGCAATAATTTTGTACAAATTAGGTTGAGTAAACCTAGGTTCATCACCTTCATTATGCCCATATTTTCTGTATCCTAATAAGTCTATATAAACGTCTTTGCCAAATTTATTTCTATAATCTGCGGCAAATCTTATGGCGTGTACTACTGCTTCTACATCATCATCATTTACGTGCATTACAGGAGAATCTGTGACTTTTGCAATATCTGTACAGTAGATAGACGAACGAGCATCTAAATAATTGGTAGTAAAACCTACTTGGTTATTGACTACAATATGTACCGTTCCTCCAGTTTTATAGCCTTCTAAAGTCATCATTTGGGCAACTTCGTACACCAAACCTTGCCCTGCAATGGCAGCATCTCCGTGAATGACGATAGGTAAGACTTTTTTAGAATCACCTTCAAAAACATTATCTATTTTGGCTCTGCTAATTCCTTGAACTAATGCAGCTACTGTTTCTAAGTGAGAAGGATTGGGAACTAAGTTAATTCTAACCTCTTCACCTGCTGCTGTAGTAATTTTTTTAGAAGCACCAAGGTGATATTTTACATCACCAGAAAACACATCTTCTTCGAATTCTTTTCCTTCGAATTCAGAGAAAATTTGTTTGTATGATTTTTGGAAAATATTGGTTAAAACATTTAGCCTTCCTCTGTGTGCCATTCCTAGAATTACTTCATCTACACCGTGTACAGACGACCTAGAAATTAATTGGTCTAATGCTGGGATTAGAGACTCACCACCTTCTAAAGAGAAACGTTTTTGACCTACAAATTTAGTATGTAGATAGTTCTCAAAAGCAACTGCTTGGTTTAACTTATGTAGAATTTCTTTCTTCTCTGAAGCAGATAAAATAGGACGGTTTTCGTCTTTATGAAGCCATTCTTTAATAAAGTTTTTTTCTTCTACATTATTGATATGCATATATTCTACACCTATAGAATTACAAAAGATTTTCTCTAGGTGTACTATAATGTCTGCCAATGTAGCGGGAGCTTTCATCCCTGTTTCTACTGCACAGTTAAAAATAGTAGTAAGATCTTCTTTAGAAAGACCGTAATTTTCTATAGATAAATCAGGAGAGTAGATCCTTCTTTCTCTTACAGGATTGGTTTTGGTAAAAAGGTGACCTCTTCTTCTGTAATCATTAATTAAATTAATTACTTTGAATTCTTTTTCTATATTCTGAGGTACATTACCAGAAGTTACTGCCTGAGCAGCGTATTGAGTAACCGTAATCCCCGAATCATCACCATACATTTCTAAAGCGAAATCAAAACCTTGGAAAAACGCTTTCCAAGATGGTTCTATAGAATCAGGAAATTTTAAATATTGTTGATATAAATCTTCAATAAACTGCGAGTGTGCCGCATTAAGGAATGAAAACTTGTCCATTTTAAACAGATTATCTGTGTATTATGATTAAAAAACTGTATTTTACAAAAGTATTAAAAATTTGTGAACCGATAAAGCAAGTTTTTGGTAATTTAATATAGTTTTTGCCTATTCTTTGTCATTTAGATTATCTAAATACTGGCAAAGTAAGTTTTATCTTAACATCTGCTCTAGAATTCGGAGCTTCTATAAACATTTCTTGTAGCTCACCATTTCTCATACTATCTTTTTTAGCTTTATCTAATAATTGATTTATGGCTTTTATTCTACCATCATATTTGCCTTGATAATACATTACATAAGAATCTGTAGAGCCTACCGTTCTAAAACTGAAATTGTTATCAGAAACGCCTACTCTCTTAGAAAGAGGAATGCCATAATAATAAGAAACTTCTTTGTTTTTATATGCTCTAGCATCAGTAATGAGAACTGGCGCACCAAATTCGTCTTCTTTTTTACCTAAATCTTTGGTCACAAAATTATAAACCTTACCGTGATTGAGTTCTATATTTTTAATTAATTCTCCTTTTTTATTAACACTAGAAACATTAACTCCTAATAATAAAAAACCGTTTTGCTTTTCTACCATTAGTGTATCATATTTAATGTTTGATAGCAAAATCTCTTTATCTACTTTACCACCAAGAACCTGAGAAAGATTAATCATAGATTTATCTATTGTGCTTGCAATATAATCTTCTGAAATCAAATTATATGCACGTCCCAAAAAACTAGTTCTAGGTGTGGTAATATACCAAATGATTTTAGTAGTATTCTTATTGGGAATAAATTTTAAATCAATTTTATAGGGAGTATGGTTTGTGCCTTCGTAAAGTTGATACTTAAGAGAAGAAAAATGATTTTCGTAACGAATAAAAAGGTCGCCATAGTCTGATTTTGTTTTCATATTTTGATAATTCATAGAACTACCTTGCCCTTCATAGGGAGTATAATAAGAAAGTTTGTAACCTTTCTTGGTTACAAAAAAATCATTCCATTGTGCAAAATTTTGTAAATTATTGAACTGCGGAAAAACCTTATCAATAGGATATTTTATTTCTTTTTCTATGATAAAACTCTTAGACTCATCTACCAAAAACATAGAGAGTGAGTAAATCCCAAAAAGAAAAATACCTAGGTAGATAAAAATTTTAAAAGCGCGCATCCAAAAAAATTACGAGTACAAAAATTATTGATTAATGATCATGCTTATCTTCTGCACTGCACAACCCTACTATTTTATGGAAAACATCGTGTAGAGAAGTAAGGTCATTTTTAATCACCTCATCAGAAGCATTAGCTTTAATTTTTTTATTAAGAGATTTAGTACCTTTTACCAAATCTTTTAGATTTTTTTGTACTTCTTTTTTATTAACAACATCAGCAGGAATTACAGATTTTTGAAAAGCGATGGCTTTTTCTTGCATTTCGCCTATTTTAGATTTAATAGGTGCAAGATTACCTTCTTCTGCTGGGTGAAAAGTAATGCTCATTACTTTATGAAATTCATTTTTTTCTTTCCAATCTTTAACTTGTGCAGATACGAAAGTTGAAACAAAGAATAATACTACTGCTGCGAATAAAAATTTGATATTTTTCATTTGTTTAAATTATATATTTTGGCAAATTTAGAACTAAAAATCGGGCTTGCAAAAATTTTACAAGCCCGATTCGTAAATTTAAGAAAACATTAAGGAATTATAGTTCCGTCTTTTAAAATGGCATCTTTTTTAATCACAATTACGCCATCTTTAATACAATAGGTATCAAATTCTCCGTCTTGTAAATGTTTACTTCCTATAATTCTCACATTGTTACCAATATGGCAGTTTTTATCTAAAATAGCATTTTCTATGTAACAGAACTTGCCTACACCTATGCTTGGTATTCCTTTTTTCTCGTTTTCTTCTATATCTTCTATGGTTTGATAGTAATCTGCTCCCATTATATAAGATCTAATAACGGTACTTCCTTTGTCTATTCTGGTTCTAATACCTACCAAAGTATGCTCTATTTTGTCTGCCATAATAATACAACCATCCCCAAAAACAGCTTTATTTACAAATGAACCGTTAATTTTAGAAGGCGGCAACATTCTGGCTCTAGTATAAATTGGCGAAGAACTGAACATATTAAATTTAGGAACTTCATTGGTAAGATCCATATTCGCTTCGAAGAAAGAACCGATAGTTCCTATATCCGTCCAATAACCAGTGTATTGATAGCTTAGTGTACTATAACCCTTGCTGATAGCATTAGGAATTAAGTCTTTCCCAAAATCATCACCTGGATCTTCTTTAAACATTTTTTTCAAAACTTTTTTATTGAAAACGTAAATTCCCATAGAAGCGAGATATTCTCTACCTTGATTTTTCATTTCGTCTGACACTTCAGATTTCCAATCTGGTAATAAATCTGACGCTGGTTTTTCGATGAAAGAGGTAATTTGGTCTTCTTCATTAGATTTCAAAATACCAAAACCAGTAGCATCTTTAGCGTTTACAGGAATGGTAGCAATGGTAATATCACCACCGTTTTTCACGTGAAAATCTATCATTTCTTTAAAATCCATTTGGTACAATTGGTCACCAGAAAGAATTAAGATATAATCATAATCGTATTTTTCTAGATGTCTCATAGATTGCCTTACAGCATCTGCAGTACCTTGGTACCAGTTTTCGTTTTCGGTGCTTTGTTCAGCTGCTAAAATATCTACAAAACCTTTACTAAAAATATCAAAATGATATGTGTTTTTAATATGAGAATTAAGAGAAGCAGAGTTAAATTGCGTAAGCACCATAATTCTATTAAAGCCAGAATTAAGGCAATTAGAAATAGGAATATCTACTAACCTATACTTACCTGCAATAGGAACTGCTGGTTTAGAACGTTTGTCTGTGAGAGGGAATAATCTGCTTCCGCGACCTCCTCCTAAAACAATGGAAATAACACTTGGTTTCATATATGTTTTTGTTTTGAATTTTTTTAACATTTTGGTTTTACTAATTTGATTTGGTTTTAAATATCTTACATTTACTTTCTGCCAATATCATTTCACTTCATTCCACCTCTCCTATTTTTTCTCGTATAAAGTTATGTATTTTTTCGCAGAATTTTCCCAAGAAAAATCTAAATTCATCATAACATTTCTCAGGTTTTTCATTAATTCTTCGTCCATATAGACATAGAGTGCTCTTTTTATAGCGTGTACCGCATCATCTACCCCCGGAAAAGTATAATTAAGACCGTAACCACCAGAGGCGATATCTTTTACGGTATCTTTTAATCCGCCAGTATAACGTACAATTGGGATTGTTCCGTAGCGCATAGCATACATTTGGTTTAATCCGCAAGGTTCTACTCTAGAAGGCATTAACAAGAAATCTGAACTTGCATAGATTTTATGAGACAAATATTCTTTGTAGCCTAAATCTAAAGCAAAATTGATATGAAATTCTTTTTTCATTTCCTTTAATACATGCTCTAAATGTAAATTTCCAGAACCTAAAACGATAAAATTAAGTTCTCCGCCTGTTTCTTGAATAGCTCTTCTAATAATATCAGGAAGCATATCTGCTCCTTTTTCGCCTGCAAACCTTCCTATGAAAGAAAAAAGCGGCAAATCTGGGTTTAAACGATATTCTTCACAAAGTTTTTCTTTGTTTTTTCTTTTCCCTTCTGTAATATCTTCTACAGAAAAATTAAAATCCAGCATAGAATCTGTTGCGGGATTCCAAACTTCTGCATCTATTCCATTGATAATTCCGTGTGCTTTTCTATGTTCTTGTCTTATCAATTCTTCTAAACCTTGAGCCTCTTCATAGAGTTCATCCAAATAACCTTGAGAAACTGCGGTAAATTCGTGACAGCATTTGATCATAGTTGCCAAAGGATTTATTCTACCTTTCCAATCTAGAAGTCCCCATTTCCAAGCGTCAAAACGTGGCATATAATTAGACATTTGCCAATCCATACTTCCTTGATACTCACCATTATGTATCGTCCCTATCGTTTTTACCCCTTTCAAAAATTCAAAATCTGGGCAATATTCTACCATAAAAGGAACCAAACCTACATGAGAATCGTGACAGTGCAGAACATCTGGACGAATCTGCATCGCAGAAAGCCAATGCAAAACCGCTTGTTGAAATGCAATAAACTGTTGACTTTCATCAAAATAACCATACACATTATCTCTATCAAGCAATCCTGGGATTTTCACCAAATACAATTCATAACCCAAAACATTATGCTTCTCTTTCAGAACCATTACTTGATACATATGATGGATTTGATGAATAAATCCATCAAAAACCACTTCGAATTCATTTTCCTGAACAAAGGGTTTATTATACCAAGGCATTACTACTTTAGCATCTATGCCTAATTTTTTTTGATATTTTGGCAAAGCTCCTACTACATCTGCCAAACCGCCTACTTTAGCAACCGGAAAACATTCTACGCTTAGGTGAAAGACTTTCATTTTTAATAAAGGATATTTGTGTTATACCTGTGTGCATTTGGAAATTATTTTAACGCAAAGTCGCAAACTATTAATAATTAATACTTTACGTTTCAAAGACGTAAATTTTCAACTCCGCTAAAAATGAAAATCTTTGATTTTCTTGCGCCATAATTCAGCATAAGACCAATAATTTAATTTTGCGTCCTAGCGTTTTAATTGATTTCAATTATTTATTTTTTTTACAAATGCACAACGGGTTTGTGTTATATATGATTAATATTGAATTTTTGTTTTATTTATTTTTTTTCGAATTTTTCGACATCCGTCTTTTTCAATAGTTTCTTTTCTGTTTGTTTCAAAATAAGCCCAGAAAGAGGTGGTAAAGTAATAATCATAGAATTGGGTTTATTATTCCAGCCTGTTTCTTCGTACCATTTTATTTCTGCTTCAATTCCGCTTCCCCCGAATTTTTCTGCATCAGAATTCAAAATAACCTTCCATTTCGTTCCTTCTTCTATGCCTATTTTATAATCAAAAGTTCTAGGCGTAAGATTAAGAACAGTCATTAAAACATCTTCTTCTGATTTTCCTTTTCTTAGAAAAACATAGATAGAATTATCCTCATCATTGGCTTCAATCCATTCAAAACCATAATGATTAAAATTATTCTCGAAAAGTGCTTTTTCTTCTTTGAAAATTAAATTAAGTTTTTTAACAAAATCTTGCAAACCTTTATGAATAGGATATTGCAAAAGATGCCAATCTAAACTTTGACTAAAATTCCATTCGTGAGTTTGCCCGAATTCTCCGCCCATAAAAAGCAATTTATTCCCCGGATGTGCGTACATGTATGTGTACATCGCGCGCAGATTGGCATGTTTTTGCCATTCATCACCTGGCATTTTAAAAATCAGACTGCTTTTACCATGCACTACTTCATCGTGAGAAAGAGGCAACATAAAATTCTCATTCAACATATACATTGTACTGAATGTAAGCTTATGATGATGATATTTTCTGGCAATAGGATCTTCTTTGAAATACTTTAGTGTATCGTGCATCCAGCCCATCATCCATTTCATCCCGAAGCCGAGACCTCCGTCATAAATAGGTTTGGTTACTTTAGGAAAATCACTGCTATCTTCTGCAATGGTCTGTATATCTGGATATTCTCTATAAACAATGGTATTCATTTCTTTAATAAAATCTATGGCTTCTAGATTTCTATTGTCCCCATAAATATTTGGTTCCCATTCTCCTTCAGCTCTAGAATAATCTAGTTCTAGCATAGAGCGAACCGCATCTACACGCAAACCATCTGCGTGGTATCGGTCTAGCCAAAAACAAGCATTCGAAATTAAAAAAGATTTCACCTCATTTCTTCCATAATTAAAGATATGCGATTTCCAATCTGGGTGAAAACCTTTTCTTGGGTCTTCGTGTTCGTAGAGAAAACTTCCGTCAAAAAAATGTAAACCATTCGCATCTCCTGGAAAATGCGAAGGAACCCAGTCTAGAATAACTCCTATTCCGTTTTTGTGCAATTCTTCAATGAGATACATTAAATCTTGTGGCCCTCCAAAACGAGAGCTTGCTGCAAAAAATCCTGTAATCTGGTAACCCCAACTCGGATCATAAGGATATTCCATCACGGGCATAAATTCTACATGCGTAAAATTCATTTCCTTAACATAAGGGACTAATCTGTCTGCAATTTCTCTATAAGTGAAAAATTTATTAGGATCATCTACACCTCGCATCCAAGAAGCTAAATGGACTTCGTAAACAGACATTGGCGCATCTAGAGAATTTTTTTGGTAGCGATTCGCCATCCAATTTTTATCATCCCATTCATAATACGTGGTATTTACAATAGAACCAGCATTGGTAGAATTCTCCCATTGTAACGCATAAGGATCGCCTTTTTCTAAATAATGACCGCTGTATGTTTTGATACCATATTTATAAATATCTCCCCAATCTAAACCTTCTATAAAACCTTCCCAAATCCCCGAACCATCCCATCGCCAAAGCAATTGATGTGCCTGAGAATCCCAACCATTAAAATTTCCAATTACAGAAACTTCCTTAGCATTTGGCGCCCAAACCGAAAAGTAAACACCACTTCTACCCTCTTTTTGAACTTTATGAGAGCCCATTTTTTCGTAAAGATTAAAGTGTTTTCCTTCCCTGAAAAGATGAATATCAAAATCGGTAAAGAGTGTAAATGGTTCTACTTGATGAAACATATTTTCATTTGTTTATTAGGTGAATTCAAAAATTGAAATTAAGAAAAATTTCTTTAGCAATTTAAAAAAAATTCTTGATTAAAGCAATTAAAAACACAACTCTTTTAATTAAATTAACATTTTCAAAGAATAAAAACATTTAACTCAAATTTAATAATGAAAGAAAGTTTTCTTTAAGTATTTTATTTTAAATTTTGTGATTCAATATTTTTTTTTAAATTTAGTCTTTAATAATGAATAGAGGAAAAAAATATTTATGAAGTTTTATTTAAGAAGTGCGGAAATTGATGAAAGACCTATATATATAACAGGAAATTTCAATGATTGGAATCCTAGAGACCCGAATTATGTTTTAGAAAAAGATGAGAAAATAGAAGATTTATATTTTATTGAAATTAATGACGAAAATTTATCCGAAAATATAGAATTCAAATTTACAAAAGGAGGTTGGGAAAGCGTAGAAATTGACAGATACGGAAATGTAACACCCAACAGAAAAATTGAAAAATCTGAAAAAACCAGTCAAAATTCGGTTGAAAAATGGAGACTGAATTGGGGACCTTTCAAAAAAGAGTTTTTCCCGATTGTAGAATTGATTTCGGAGAAATTTTTTATGCCACAACTCAATAAATCCCGAAAAGTTTGGGCACTTTTACCTTTTGATTATCACAAAACAGATAAAGAATATCCTGTTTTGTACCTTCAAGACGCACAAAATCTATTTAATGAAGGCTCAGAATTTGGGAACTGGGAAATTGATAAAAAACTCTCTATCCTCTCTGAATACGGACGTGGAGACATTATTATCATCGCCATAGAAAACGGAAAAGATGACAGAATTAAGGAATATATTTTAGATAAATCTTCGCTTACAGACAATGCAGAAGGAAAAAAATACATCAGATTTGTAACAGACACGCTGAAACCTTATGTAGATTCTGTCTATAGAACCAAACAAGAGCGAGAATTTACAGGAATTGGTGGCAGTTCTCTTGGTGCTTTAATCAGTATTTATGGTGGTTTTTTGTATCCTGAAGTGTACTCTAAATTATTAATTTTTTCGCCATCTCTTTGGTTAAATCCTGAAAATAATTTTCAATTGTTAAATTTCAGTAATCATTATAAAACCAAAGTTTATTTATACGGAGGCGAAAAAGAAGGCTCTAAAATGGTAGAAAGAATTCATCTTTTTGAAGATGCTTTAATGAATTGGGAAAAAACGCAATCGCTTGATTTTGAAACCAAAGTAAGCATTAATTCCGAAGGTGAACACAACGAATTTTATTGGTCTCAAGAATTTCCTAGAGCAATGGAATGGTTGTTTTTCGACAGCAAAGAAGATCCTACTAAAATTGCGAAAAAAGAAATCGCAGAAAATTAATTTTATTAAATTCTAATTATTTGAAACAAAAAATGATAGAAAAAATCAACATACAATCAAAAACCGATAAAAATTATTCTCAGATTTTCGAGTTTTTTTCTGAAGAAACTTGGGAAACTAAAAAAGATATTTTTGATAAAAACACTTCTCTTTTCTTCAGCGGAAAAAAGAATGAAACCTTTGTTATAATTAAAGACGAAACCATCCATTTTCTCATCGGCATAGGAAAATCAACCGCCGAAAACCACGAAATTAAATCTGTTGCACAAAAATTTGCTTATGATTTTCGAAATAAAATTTCTGCAACTCCTACCTTGCTTTTAGCAGAAAATCTAGAAAAAGAAAGCATTGTAAAAGGTTTATTTTTAGGAACTTACGAATATCCTTTTTCGCAAAATCATCTCTTTTTTAATGATGATTTTTCATTAGAATTTGATAATTTTACAGAAAATATCTCTAAAAACACATTATCGCTTTGCAACGGACAATTCGCTGCGATGGATTGGCTTAATAAACCTGCCAATTACAAAAAAGTTCCACAGATTTCAGAATTTTTAAAGAATATTTCAGAAAAATATGGCTTAAAATACTCTTGTTTTGATAGAAAAAAATGCGAAGAACTGGGTTTAGGCGCGTTTCTATCTGTAAACCAAGGAAGTAGCCAAGAAGCAGCTTTCACCATTTTAGAATACAATTGCGGAGTTGAAAATGCTAAAACCATAGGTTTAGTAGGAAAATGTGTACTTTTCGACACGGGCGGAATTTCCATAAAACCTTCTGCCAATCTGCATTATATGAAATCTGATATGGGTGGTGCAACTGCCGTAATCGGAGCATTAATTACCGCTGCGGAAAGAAAAACGCCAGTCAATATTATCGCTATTTTACCAATAACTGACAATGCAGTTGCTAATAATGCTTATTTACCAAGTGATGTAATTAAAGCTTATAACGGAAAGACCATCGAAGTTCTAGACACCGATGCAGAAGGTAGAATGACGCTTGCAGACGGACTTTCGTACTTGTCTAAAAATTATAAAACAGATGTTTTGCTAGATTTAGCCACGCTTACAGGAAGTTCGGTAAGAATGTTCGGTTATACTTGTGGAGCGCTTTTTAGCAATGATAAAAATTTAAAAAATGCTCTAGAAAATGCAGGTGATAAAACCAATCAAAGGCTTTGGAATTTACCACTTTGGGACATTTGGAAAGACGAAATCTCTTCTGATGTGGCAGATTATAAAAATATTTCGATGAAACCTTTCGGAGATTGTATTGTAGCGGCTAAATTTTTAGAACAATTTATAGAAAATCACTCAAGTTGGGCACATCTAGACATTGCTGGAGTAGCTTTCGGGAATGTTTCTTATGCCAAAGAAAAAGCCGCAACTGGTTACGGAGTAGAATTATTAACAGAATTTTTGGAAACATTAGAAGCTTGAGAAAATTGAACAGATTCGAACCATTTCAAACAAAATAAAACAACATCAAACCACATCAAACAAAATAAAAATATGAACACATTTGTCTGCATTTCAAGTTATTATAAAGGATATGATTTTATGGACGAGTGCAAAAAGCTCGGCATTAAAGTCATTCTCATCACTTCGGAAAATTTAAAAGAAAAAAATTGGCCGTGGCACGCAATAGACGAGGTTTATTATATGCCAGAAACTGAACCTTTTACTTGGAATTTGGATCATTTGGTTCAAGGTTTTCAATATTTAATGAAAAATAATAAAATCGATTCTGTGGTGGCTTTAGATGATTTCGATGTTGAAAAAGCAGCGATGATTCGTGAGACATTCAGAATTCCGGGAATGGGACAAACTACGCACAGATATTTTCGTGATAAGTTGGCAATGAGACAAATGGCGAAAGATTCGGGCATTAATATTCCTACTTTTACCGCTATTTTTAATGATGAAATTTTACACGAATTTACCCAAAATCATCCAGCTCCTTGGGTTTTAAAACCTCGTTCAGAAGCTTCAGCTAGTGGAATTAAAAAAATTCATTCTACGGAACAACTTTGGGAAATTGTAAATAATCTAGGCGAAGAACGTTATAAATTTTTACTAGAAACCTTCAAACCAGGAGATGTTTTCCACGTAGATTCTTTGGTTTACAAAAAGGAAATTGTGTTTACTTCTTGTTCGCAATACCTCAATACACCAATGGAAGTTTCGCACGAAGGTGGCGTTTTTCGCACCAAAACTTTAGGCACTTATTCCGATGAATACAAAGCTTTAGAGAAAATCAACTCTCAAGTTTTAGAGAAATTCGGATTGGTAAATGGAGCTACTCACACCGAATTTATTCGCGGAAAAGAAGACGGAAAATACTATTTTCTAGAAACTTCGTCTAGAGTTGGTGGCGCTCATATTCCTGATATGGTAGAAGCTTCTACTGGAATTAACATTTGGAGAGAATGGGCGAAAATAGAAAATGCTCTCATTAATAACGAACCCTACAAAATTTCAGAACCAACTGGTTTCTACGCTGGTTTAATTATTTCTTTAGCTAAAGACTTACACCCTGATTTACAAGATTTTACCACCGAAGAATTGGTAAAAACTTTACCAATTGATTATCACGTAGGTTTGGTTTATAAATCTGGAGAAAAAGAAAGATTAAATGAACTTCTAGAAAATGCTGCCAAAATTATTGTAGAAAAACATTTGAGTATTATGCCTCCAAAAGATAAACCAACCACATAAAATTATAAATTATAAACTTTAATCATAATCTAAAATTCAAAATCTAAAATCTAAAATTTAAAAAATGTCGCACATAGAACATCACAAATATTATTCGCATATTTTAAACAGAGACGTAAAAATAGAAGTGACAGGAACTTACGGTTATCCTGTGATAATGTTTCCTACTTCTAAAGGACAATATACCCAAAATCACGATTTCGGGTTGAATGACAGTATTTCGTTTCTGGTAGATTCTGGGAAAGTTAAATTGTACAATGTAGAAACTTTTGACAACGAAAATTTATATGCTAATTGGCTCAATCCTCAACAGAGAATTTGGAATTACGAACAATACGTTCAGTTCTTGATTCAAGAATTTGTTCCTTTTATCCAAAAAATGCACAGTTGCCATAGAGTTGCAGTTGCAGGAGCTAGTTTTGGAGGTTTCCACGCTGCTAATTTTGCGTTTAGGTTTCCAGATGTAGTTTCGCATTTATTTTCGCTTTCTGGTGCTTTTTCTTGCAGAAGTTTAGTTGACTATCACCAAGATATGTTGGTTTATTTCAATTGTCCAGAAGAATTTTTACCCAATGATGAAAGCTGGAAATACAATCATATGCACATTGTTCTAAGCACTTCAGACGAAGATATTTGCTTAGACAAAAACATCAGAATGTCTAAAATATTAGGTTCAAAAGGAATTAACCATTGGTATGACGAACAAAAATGGATAAAACACGATTGGCCACTTTGGAGAATGGTTTTCCCTAAATTTATGGGAACATTTTTCGGGTAAAAGATTTGAAATTGTTTGATGTAGTTTGATTGATAATAACAAAACAATTTTTTCAACCTTTCAAACAATTTCAAACCCTCAAACAATTCAAACAATTTCAAACAAAAAAAACAAAAAACAAACATATTATGAAAAAAGTAGGAATTTTATTCGGAATGGAAGATACATTTCCGTGGGCATTTATAGACAGAGTAAATCAGCTAGGAAACGGCGAAGTAGTAGCTGAAGCTGTTCAAATAAATGAACTAAACCAAGGCGAAGATTATGGTTACGCCGTAATTATCGACAGAATTTCACAAGATGTGCCTTTTTATAGAGCTTATCTCAAAAACGCAGCACTTAATGGAACTTACGTCATCAACAATCCTTTTTGGTGGAGTGCAGACGAAAAATTCTTTAACAATTGCTTGATGACAAAAATCGGGATTCCTGTTCCTAAAACGTACCTTTTGCCATCTTACGAAAGACCAGATGATACTACAGAAAAGTCTTTCAGAAACTTACAAGTAATTAATTGGGAGAAAATTTTTTCAGAAATTGGCTTCCCAGCGTATATGAAACCATTTGCAGGAGGCGGTTGGAAAAGCGTTTATAGAGTAGAAAATCCAGATGATTTATTTGCAAAACACGCAGAAACAGAACAATTGGTAATGATGCTTCAAGAGGAAATCGTTTTTGAAGATTATTACAGAGTGTATTGTTTGGGTAGAAAATACGTTCACATTATGCCTTATGAACCTAGAAATCCGCACCATTTAAGATATGTAACCGAATCGAAATATTCTGGGGAACAACTAGAAAACATCTTAAAAACCATTCACGATTACACGATAAAAATGAATGAAGCATTGGGTTATGATTTCAATACTGTAGAATTTGCTGTAAAAGACGGAATTCCTTATGCGATTGATTTTTGTAATCCAGCTCCAGATGCAGACATTAATTCTGTAGGACAAGCCAATTTTGATTGGATTGTAGAAAATGCAGCAAAATACGCCATCGAAAAAGCAAAAGAACACAAAGATGGTGCTCAAAATATTGATTGGGGAAATTTTGTAAAAGGGAAATTTTAATAGGGTTTGAAGTGGTTTGAAATTGTTTGATTTAGTTTGATTTAGTTTGATTTAGTTTGATTTAGTTCGATTTAGTTTGATTTAGTTACAAATTTCAAACAACTTCAAACATTGTCAAACCTTCAAAAAACATTGTCAAAACACAAAAATATATGGAAGAAAAACACAAATTTACGATTGGTATAGAAGAGGAATATCAAATTATAGATGTAGAAACCAGAGATTTGGTTTCTCACGTTTCTAAAATTATCGACGGTACACAATCTTTGCTCCACGAAAAACTCAAAAACGAAATGCACGAGTCTGTTGTGGAAATGGAAACCAGTGTCTGCGAAAATATAAAACAAGCCAGAGAAGAAATGTATTCTCTCCGAAGAAATCTGGTAGATTTAGCCAAAAAACACAACCTGAGAGTTTCTGGAGGCGGAACTCACCCTTTTTCTGATTGGAAACTGCAAAACATCACCACCAAAGATAGATACGACATTATTGTAAATGATATGGGAGATGTAGCTCGTTCTAATCTTATTTTCGGTTTGCACGTTCACGTTGGCGTTCCTAACAGAGAAGAAGGTATTAGAATTCAGAATATTGCGAGGTATTTTTTACCGCACATTTATGCGCTTTCTACTTGTTCGCCATTTTGGGAAGGCAGAAATACAGGTTTTAAATCTTTTAGACAAAAAATATTTGCAAAATTCCCGAGAACTGGCATTCCTAGTCATTTTAATTCTTGGGCAGATTTCGAACAATACGTTAATATTTTAATTAAAACAGGAACCATTGACAATGCTAAGAAAATCTGGTGGGATCTTAGAGTTCACCCGATTTATCCAACCATAGAGTTCAGAATTTGTGATATGCCTCTCAGAATTGAGGAAACGCTTTGTTTAGCTGCAATTATGCAATGTATTGTTGCTAAAATTTATAAACTCCATCAGCAAAACATCAGTTTTAGAAGTTACAGAAGAATTTTAATTAATGAAAACAAATGGAGAGCTTCTAGATACGGAATTGATGCTGAATTGATAGATTTCGGGAAAGAAATTGCCGTTCCTTACGAAAAGATTTTAGACGAATTATTAGAATTTATAGACGATGTAGTAGATGAATTAGACTGCCGAAAAGAAGTAGAATACGCAAGAGAAATTGTAAAAATGGGAACTGGTGCAGACAGAAAAATTAAAGTTTACAATGAAACTGGCGATTTGAAGAAAGTGGTAGATTATATGATTTCTGAAACAGAATTTGGTTTATTTTAAGATTCGATTAGTTTTATTTACTTTTGCAAAAATTCAAAAAAAATGACAGAGATAAAATTGGCATTGCTAGATATGAACAACAATCATCCTAACCAAGGAATGAGAAATATCCGCGAAATTTCGGCAGCTTTTCAGAAAAATTCTGAATTTGATGTAAAAATTGAATATTTCGATGTTCGTTATAAAAATGAGATGCCAAATGTAGCAGATTTTGACATTTTTATCTCTTCTGGTGGACCAGGAACTCCGCACAAAGAAGGTTATGAATGGGAAGAAAAATTTTCTAATTTTTTAGATGAAATTCTCGCTTTTAATAAAGAAAACGAACAAAAAAAATTCTTATTCCTTATCTGTCATAGTTTCCAATTGGCGAGTATCCATTGGGAAATTGGCAATGTTTGCAAGAGAAGATCATATTCTTTCGGAATTATGCCCATCCACAAAACTGACGAAGGAGACGAAGAATTTTTGTTCCAAAATTTACCCGATCCTTTTTTTGCAGTAGATTCTAGAGCTTATCAATTAATAGAACCCAATTATGAATCTATCTACAATTTAGGTGCAAAATTGGTAGCGATAGAGAAGTTTCGTCCGCACGTTGCTCATTTAGAAAGAGCCATTATGGCGATTAGATTTTCTGATGAAATTTTTGGGACACAGTTCCATCCAGAAGCAGATCCTTTTGGAATGATGGAAAACCTGAAAGATGAAACGAACAAAGAAGCGATGATAGAAAATTACGGCATAGAAAAATACCACGAAACGCTTGACAGAATAGATGATGAGGATAAAATTGTATTAACTCAAGCTCAGATTTTGCCAAGATTTTTACAACACGCCGCAGAACAAGTTCAAAAAAAAAGTGAAATTTTAGTTTGTTAAATCTTTAGCTTTCGGCAATAGCAGTCTGCAATTAGCTCTTTTTTAAGAAGAAAAAACAAACCAAAGCAAATATTTACAAAAGAATTAATTCTTCTTTATTTTCTTTTGAAAAAACTTATTTTCAAAAAAATTCTTTTGTTTCTTTTGTGGTTAAAAAACAAAAACACTATGATCCAAAAATATAGAAAACAGTTTAACGAAGAGTTTTCTCAAGAAAAATATCAAAAACTGATAGAAACTTTAGAAAAAAGCAGCGGAACAACCAATGGTTTCAGGCAATCTGAAAGTCCTATTTTCTTGTCAAAAGATTTTAAAAATAAATTGACGGACGCTTGTGATTCTATCATTTCTCAGGTTAAAACTTTCAGTAATGAAGAATTACAAAAAGCAATTCCGAAGCATCTTTTTGTACCCAATGATACAGAAAAACCTCATTTTCTTGCCATAGATTTCGGAATTTGTAAAAACGAAAACGGAGAAGTAGTTCCGCAATTAATTGAATTACAAGCTTTTCCTACACTTTACGCTTATCAAGAAGAATTTGAAGGTGCTGTTTCGGAGATTTATCCTTTTTTACAAGAACTTAGAAATAGTATCCCAAAACCAGAATATATTCAGTTTTTGAAAGAGGTAATTATTGGTGATGAAAGTCCTGAAAATGTAATTCTTCTAGAGATTTTCCCTGAAGAACAAAAAACTAAAATAGATTTTTATCTTACCGAAAAATACCTTGGCATAAAAACCGTTTGCATCACTAAAATTAAGAAACAAGGCAAAAAATTATTCTACGAAAAAGATGGAAACCTCATCGAAATCAAAAGAATATACAACCGAGTAATTTTTGATGAGCTAGAACAACATCCTAATCTAGAAACTGAATTCCAATTTACTGATGAACTAGATGTAAAATGGATTACACACCCAAATTGGTTTTTCAAGATTTCCAAGTTTATTTTGCCAAAACTAAACCACGAATTTGTACCAAAAAGTTATTTTTTAGCGGATTTTCCAGAGACAGAAAACCTAGAAAATTTCGTTTTAAAACCTCTATTTTCTTTTGCAGGAAGTGGTGTAAACCTCTATCCTACCCCCGAAATTTTAGCAGAAATAGAAGACAAAGAAAACTATATTTTACAAAGAAAAGTACAATACGCATCACTTTTTGAAGACATTAATGGTGAATTTTCGAAAGCAGAAATCAGAATGCTTTATCTTTGGAAAGAAGATGCAGAAACTCCTCAATTGATGGATAATCTCGTGAGAATGACCAAAGCCGAAATGGTGAATGTGAATTTCAATAAAAAAGATGCCATTTGGATTGGAAGTTCTATTGCTTTTTTTGAAAAATAATTTTAATTTACGAATTACGATTTGATATTTAAGATTTAATATAGCTCCTTTTTGGGAGCTTTTTTTATTTCTAATTTTAAAAAATTTATAATATAAAATTTGGACAATTACCAAAAATTGGTAACTTTGATTAAATTTTAAAATAATTTTAATCATGGGACGAAATACATCTGTTTCTTTAGGTGACTATTTTGAAAATTTTGTAGATAGCAAAGTTTCTTCGGGAAGATATAAAAATGCAAGCGAAGTTATTCGTGCAGGATTAAGACTTTTAGAAGAAGATGAAAATAGAATTCAAATTCTTAAAAGTGCCATAAAAGATGGTTTAGATAGCGGAATTTCAAAAGATTTTAATGCCACTGAAAATTTAAAAAAACTAAAAGCAAAGAAATCTCAAAATGACTAAATATTTCTTAACGAATAAAGCCAATGAAGATTTAGACGAAATTTGGGAATATACTTTTGACGAATGGAGCGAAATGCAGGCAGACAAATATTATTTTGAAATTTTAAATTGTTGTCAATTAATTGCTGAAAATCAAAATTTAGGAAAAATATATTCTGAAATTGACAATAATCTATTTGGTTACTTAATCAATAAGCATATCATTTTCTACCAGACAATTTCAAAATTTGAAATTTTAGTAGTGAGAATTTTACATACAAAAATGGATTTGAAATCAAGAATAAAGGAATAAAAAAACAAAAAAAAACGCCCTCAAAAATTTGAGGGCGGCTTTACTAACCAAAAAATGTTATGTAGTTTTTACATATTTTTTGTCTTCAATAGCAGCTTGCGCAGCAGCTAATCTTGCAATTGGTACACGGAACGGAGAACAACTTACATAGTTCATACCGATAGAATGACAGAATTTCACTGATTCTGCATCACCACCGTGCTCACCACAAATACCTACTTTAAGGTTTGGTTTTGTTTTTCTACCTCTTTCTACTCCAATTTTAATCAATTCACCAACACCAGACTGATCAATAGATACAAATGGATCTCCTGATAATAGTTTTAAATCTAAATATTTTGGTAAGAAACCTCCGATATCATCTCTAGAGAAACCAAATGACATTTGAGTTAAGTCATTAGTACCGAAACTGAAGAAATCTGCAACCATAGCCATAGAATCTGCTTTAAGCGCTGCTCTAGGAATTTCTATCATTGTTCCGTACATATAAGGGATTTTTTTAACTTTCATTTTCTCAATGGTTTCATCATAAACTCTATCTACGATGGCTTTTTGGTGAGAAAGTTCGTGTCTGCCACAAGTTACAGGAATCATAATTTCTGGGAACGCTTTTACACCCTCTTTTTGTAATTCAGCAGCTGCTTCGAAGATAGCTCTTACTTGCATTTCTGTAATTTCAGGATAAGAAATTCCTAAACGTACACCTCTATGACCAAGCATTGGGTTGTTTTCGTGTAGCGCAAGAATTCTTCTGTTTAAGATACTCATGCTTACGCCCAATTCTTTACCTAATTCTTGTAATTTTGCTTTATCGTGAGGTACAAATTCGTGTAAAGGTGGATCTAGTAATCTGATGGTTACTGCGTTTCCTTTCATTACTTCTAGAGTAGCTTTGATGTCTCTTTTCACGAAAGTAAATAATTCATTAAGAGCAACTTTTCTTTCTTTTTCGGTGTCGCTCATAATCATTTTTCTTAGTAAGAATAATGGTTTATCACTACCTTCACCGTAGAACATGTGTTCTGTTCTGAACAATCCGATACCTTCTGCACCAAAATAAGTAGCTTGTTGAGCATCTTTAGGTGTATCTGCATTGGTTCTTACCCCCATTGTTTTGAATTTATCTACCAATGTCATTAGTTGTTTGTAAGACTGATTTTTATTCAAATCTACATCAATTAACGGAAGAGAACCTTCATAAACAGTACCTTTGCTACCATTAAGAGAAACCCAATCTCCTTCTTTTATTTTTTTACCATCTTTGGTTAAGAAATATTTTTCTTTATCGTGGATAGAAATTTCGCTACATCCTACGATACAACATTTACCCCAACCTCTGGCAACAAGTGCAGCGTGAGAAGTCATACCTCCTTTTGTAGTAAGAATTGCTTCAGATTTGTGCATACCATCTACATCTTCTGGAGAAGTTTCTTCTCTCACCAAGATTACTTTTTCGCCTTTAGAAGCCCATTCTACAGCATCTTCTGAAGAGAATACCACTCTACCAACAGCACCACCAGGACCAGCAGGTAAACCTTTAGCAATTACTTTATGCGTTTTTTCGATATCTGGGTCAAACATTGGTAATAATAATTCTACCAATTGATTAGGATTTACTCTCATAATCGCAGTTTCTGCGTCTATTTGCCCTTCTTTGTACATATCAGCAGCCATTTTTACCGCAGATACTCCATTTCTTTTACCTACTCTACATTGTAGCATATATAGTTTACCTTTTTCGATGGTAAATTCTATATCTTGCATGTCTTTGTAATGTTTTTCTAATCTTTGTTGAATATCATCTAGCTCTTTGTATTGAGCAGGCATCAATTTTTCTAGAGCAACTAAATGTTTACTTTGGTCGTTTTTAGAATATTGATTGATAGGAGCTGGAGTTCTGATACCAGCAACTACATCTTCACCTTGTGCATTTACTAAGTATTCTCCGTAGAATTTGTTTTCTCCGTTACCAGGGTTTCTGGTGAAAGCAACACCAGTACAAGAGCTATCTCCCATATTACCGAAAACCATAGCTTGTACGTTTACCGCAGTTCCCCATTCATCTGGAATATTTTCGATTCTTCTGTATTCAATCGCACGTTTACCATTCCAAGAAGCGAAAACAGCACCTACACCTCCTAATAATTGTTCCCAAGGATTTTCAGGGAAATCTTGTTTTAGGTGTTTTTTAGTTAATGCTTTAAATTCTTTTACTAATTTTTTAAGATCATCAGCAGACAATTCTGTATCTAGTTCTACTCCTTTTTCTTTTTTAACTTCTTCTAATCTTTCGTCCATAATTTTACGGATTCCGATTCCTTTTGCAGGATCCATACCTCCCGCTTTTTCTATTACCACATCTGCATACATCATTACCAATCTTCTGTACGCATCATAAGCAAATCTTTCGTCACCGCTTTCTGCAATTAGACCTTGGATGGTTTCGTCGTTAAGACCAATATTAAGAACGGTATCCATCATCCCTGGCATAGATTTTCTAGCACCAGAACGTACAGACATTAATAGAGGATTTTTAACATCTCCGAATTTTTTGCCCATTAATTTTTCTACCTGAGCAAGAGCATCTTTAATTTGTTTTTCTAAAGTAGTAGGATATTGTCTTTTGTTTGCATAGAAATAAGTACAAACTTCTGTAGTAATCGTAAATCCTGGAGGAACAGGAAGTCTAAGGTCTTTGTGACCAGCCATTTCTGCTAGGTTGGCACCTTTACCACCTAAAAGATTTTTCATAGATTCATTTCCATCTGCTTTTCCGCCTCCAAATGAATAAACATACTTAACATTTTTTGCTGTTGTAGCCATAATATATTTTTTTTGTTTTTTATCAACTTTCGATGAGCAAAATTACAAAGGTCTGTACAATATTAGCCTTAATGTATTACTGACATTTGTCAATTTTGATAAATATCATAAAAAATTGATAAAAAATAAGGGTAAAAATTTTTGATTTTGTTTTGAATATTTATTTAATAAAGATAATTAAGTACAATATTCACCAAATAAAAAAGCCTCTCAGTAAATCTGAAAGGCTTATCATATTTTTTTAAACTTAAAGCTAGTATTTGAAAAGCACACTTCCCCAAGTGAAACCACTACCAAAAGCAGTAAGACAAACGAGGTCTCCTTTTTTTACTTTTCCTTCGTCTAGCGCTTCGCAAAGTGCAATAGGAATAGAAGCTGCGGTAGTATTACCATATTTTTGGATGTTATTGTAAACTTTATCATCTGGCAATCCCATTTTTTGTTGTACAAACTGAGAAATCCTTAGATTAGCCTGATGCGGAATAAACATATCTAAATCTTCTGGTTTTTTACCCGCTTTGTTTAATGCTTCCATCAAACTTTCTGGAAATCTGGTTACCGCATGCTTAAACACAAAGTTTCCGTTCATTAATGGATAGAGCATATCTCTGGTAATCGCTTCTGGTTCGGTAAGCAATCTGTCTGACCAACCGTATTTAGTTCCACCAAATTTCACAGCTAATTCTTCGGCATATTTTCCTTCAGAATGTAGGTTGATTGCTAAAATTCCTTCTTCGTTTTCGTCTTCTGTAGCAGATAAGATAACTGCACCTGCTCCGTCTCCAAATATTACAGAAACGCCTCTACCTTCATCTGAAAAATCTAAACCAAAAGAGTGAATTTCTGCACCTACTACTAAAATATTTTTATAAGTTCCTGATTTTATAAAAGCATCTGCCACGCTCATAGCATATACAAAACCTGAACATTGGTTTCTTACATCCAAAGCGCCGATGGTATCACAACCTAGTAAATCTTGCAATAATACGCCACTTCCTGGGAAATAATAATCTGGACTTAGCGTAGCAAAGACGATAAAATCTATATCTTTAGCAGTAAGACCCGCTTTTTCTAGAGCTTTTTCTGATGCTCTTTTAGCGAATACCGCAGTAGTTTCTTCGCTGTCATTTCTATTTTTTCTATGACGACGTTCTTTGATTCCTGTTCTCTCTGTAATCCATTCATCATTGGTAGTCATCAATTTAGAAAGATCGTCATTAGTTACTACATTATCTGGGACGTAATAACCATATCCTTTTATTACACTTTTAATCATAAAGTTTTTAAAATTTTGAGGGTACAAAAATAAGATTTTATTTGAAACATAATAATATAAACAAAATGCGTTTAATCATAATTCTTTGTAATACCGATAAATACAATACTCTGTATAAATTTTATTTTGAAAAAAAATATTCTTAGCGCTTTCTACTTTGTAGTTTTTGCTTTATTTTTGATAAAATTTAAAATATGCCTGCAAATCTTATATTCGAAACAGAAAAATTCAAATGGATAGATGTTTTAGATTTACAACCAGAAGAAATAAGAACCATTTCTGCACAATACGATATTAATCATCTTTTGTTAGAAGACTGTATAGACCCGAATCACTTGCCGAAATTTGAAGATTTAGGAGATTTAAAATTTTTATTAACCAGAATCAATACCAATACCGAAAGACTTAACCTAAATACCATAAGTGATGTAAGTACCAAATTGGGGATTTTTTTAAAAGACAATATGGTTCTTACGGTACACCGAACTGAGAATGATGTTACCAAAAGTTTATTAAAAAAATTAAAAGAAGAAAAAATAACCAACATTAATCCTTATAAAATTGCTTTGGAGCTGGCTCAAAATATCTTTAAGTCTTATGAAGAAGAAAACTTGATCTTATTAGAACAAATGGAAAAAATGGAAAACGAAATTTTCCTGAAAAATATCTCTAGCGCTACTCAAATTAAAAGATTATATCGTTTCAAAAGAAAAGTAGGTCTTAACCAAAAAGTTCTCAATCTTTCTTCGGAATGGGTGAATTCTTTTGATAAATTACCTCTGGAAACTGTAGAAATAAAAGATTTAAAAGACAGTTATAAAGATGCGCTAAGTGATTATGATCACCTTAACTTACAAACAGGTAACTTAATCAGTATGTTTATTGCGTTATCTGACCAAAAAGCCAATCAGGTTATGAAAATGCTGGCAATATATTCGGTGTATTTTTTACCAATAACTTTTATTGCTGGCTTATATGGGATGAATTTCAAATTTATGCCTGAGCTACAACATCCTTATGGTTATTTTGCAACGGTTGGTGTAATGGTATTAATTGTAATCATTACTTTTATCTATTTCAGAAGAAAAAAATGGTAAACAAAAAAGACATCGTAGTGATGTCTTTTTTTGATAATGAATTATTGATTGTTATTCATAATATTTTAATGCATTGCTTCACTTAAATCTATGGTTTCTCCACCTTTTTTCTCTTTCACAAAAAGAATAAATGGAATACAAAACAAGAACATAAGACCTAGATATAAAAATACATCCATATAAGAAAGTACGGCAGATTGCTTAGACACCGAAAAATCTAAAACTTTATAAGCGGCACTCAGTGCTTGATCTGGAGTCATTCCTTTTGCAATGAAACTTGCCTTAAGAGTAGCTAATCTTTGCTGCACCATCATACTATTGCTATCTAACTTAGACACCAAATCACTTCTATAAAACATAGATTTATTCGAAATAAATGTAGTTATAGCTGCCACCCCAAAAGAACCACCAAGCTGTCTCATCATCCCTGTAAAAGCTGCACCTTGACCAATCTGAGGCCCTTTAAGAGTGCTCAAAGAAAGCGAGGTAATTGGTATAAATAACAAACCTAAACCAGCTCCTCTCATAATTAGCATCCAAAAGAATGCATCTTTTCCCGTATCTGGTGTTAAGATTTTATATCCCCAAAAACTGTAAATGAAAAATATAAATAATCCTAAAGCTACTAAAAATTGTTGCTTCACACCTCGGGTTAATAATCTACCAATAATTGGCATCATGAATGCTGTAGTAAGTGCTGCTGGTATCATTAAAGCACCAGACTGTAGCGCCGTCCAGCCTAAAACACTCTGCGTATAAAGCGGAACGATAAACGTAGAACCATACAATCCAAAGCCTAAAATAAAAGACATCACCGTTCCTATCCTAAGATTTCCGTTTTTGAGAACTCGAAGCTCTACAATAGGATGTTCACAAGTAAGTTCTCTCCAAATAAAAAATATAAATCCAAAGAATGAAGTTAATGTTAAAGTGGTAATTACTTTACTCTCAAACCAATCATCTTCATGACCTCTTTCTAGAATATATTGTAAAGAACCTACTGTAATTGCTAATAAAAAAATACCTAGCCAATCTACTTCGCTTGCAGATTTTTTATCAGCATATTTAGGACTTCTCACAAATTGCAGCGTAAGTAAAGTCGCCACTATCCCAATTGGAATATTAATATAAAAAATAAATGGCCAACTATAATTATCTACGATATAACCTCCTAATGGTGGCCCCAAAGTAGGCCCTATGATTACTCCTAAACCATAAATTGCCTGCGCCATACTTCTCTTTTCGATAGGATAAGACTCTGTAATAATGGTTTGTGAAGTTACCAAAAGTGCACCACCACCTATACCTTGCATTAATCTAAAAAAGACCAATTCCCAAATATTGGTAGCATTACCACACATAAAAGAAAAAACGGTAAATATAATGACTGAAGCCGCAAAATAATTTCTTCTTCCGAACTGTTGAGACAACCAGCTCGTCATAGGCACAATAATCACATTACCAATAGCATACGCCGTAATTACCCAACCTACTTCTGAGAGTGTAGCTCCCAGATTTCCTTTCATTTCGTTTAGCGCTACGTTTACAATAGTGGTATCTACTATCTCTAGCAAAGCACAGAGAATAGCGGTGATGGTAATAATCACACGTCTGGCGCCATATTCTACTAATGAATCTTGCATAAAAAATTTAGTTCAATTTGTTTGATGTGGTTTGAATTGTTTATGTAGTTTGATTTTGTTTGAAGTTGTGTTTGATCAAAATATTTTCATCTTCTGACTTCCGACTTCTAACTTCATTACTTAACTTCTACATCTACCAAAACATTCATCCCTGCTCTTAGCTTATTTGCGATTTCAGGTTTTAGGTTATTGAATGTAATTTTCACAGGCACTCTCTGTACTACTTTTACAAAGTTTCCACTAGCATTATCTGGAGGAAGTATAGAAAACGTAGAACCTGTAGCCGGAGCTATAGAACTTACTGTTCCTATAAATTCTTCATCAGGAAAAGCATCTATTTTAACTTCTACTTTTTGACCTTCTACCATTTTATCAAGTTGAGTTTCTTTAAAATTAGCAACCACCCATTTTTCATTATTTAAGACAATGCTAAATAGTTGCGCTCCAGCTTGTAAAAACTGACCAACTTGCACTGGTACTTTAGAAACAAAACCATCTTGTTTAGCCGTAATTACAGTGTAAGAAAGATTAAGTTTAGCATTTTGTACATCTACTTCTTTCTGTTTGATTACAGAACTGGCAACCCCTATTTGCTCAGAAGTAGCTTCAGATTGAGAAGTTACATAACCTGTCTGCTGTGACGCCTGATTCTTTTGTTCTACCAAAATTTGCAGTTGCTTATCTGCTACTTGTTTAGCTGCCAATACTTGCTCATATTGTTGTTGAGTAATTGAATGATCTTTCACCAAATTTTCATAACGTTTTAAATCTTGAGTAGTTTTCCAAACATTTACTTTTGCAGCTTCTATTTGTGCATTTGCCGTTCCGATAGCTGCATTAGAAGTATTAATGCTTTTATTGGCAGCAGCAGCGCCTGCTCTTGCGGTATTCAGATTACTTTTGGCAGTTCCTAGTGCTGCTTCGGCTTGCGCCAAAACTAATGCTTGGTCTCTATTATCTAAAATAATGAGAGTATCACCTTTTTTCACAAACTGATTGTCTTTTACCCTTACCTCTGCTACATAACCAGAAATTTTAGAAATTACCGGACTTACGTTAGACGCAATCTGTGCATCGTCTGTTTCTTCGTGAGAATTGCTATAAGACCATTTTTTGAATCCATAAATTGCGCCTACAATAATTATAATTCCTAAAATAATCGCGAAAACTGGACTTTTTTTCTTTTTTGGTTGATTTATCGTTGTATTTTCCATTTTATATTGATGTTGTTTTTTTGAGTTTTACTCTTTTAAATGCTTTTTAGTTACTTTTTACTCTTCCGAAATAAAATTCCATCCACTGAAAGGAGTTAATTTTTTATTACAATTTTTATTTATTTTAAAATACCTGATGATTGCAATAGTTTTTTGTTCGCCAAAGTAGCATCAGCTTTTGCATTAATTACATTTACTTTAGCACCTACCAATGCTGCATCTGCATCTAATAAGTCTGTGATATTAGACAGACCATTATCATATTTATTTTTGGTAATTCTGTAATTTTCTGTAGCTTGCTCTAGCGCTCTTTCGTAAACTTCGATTTTCTTTTTTGCTAAAACTGAGTTTTGATAATCTTTATTAATTTCTAGTTTTATTTGGTCGTTTAACAGTTCATTATTAGCTTCCAATTGCTTTTCACGAGCTTGAGCTTTTAATAAAGATGAATTTTTTTTCCAAAGATTATCTAAATTATATTGTACGCCTACTCCTACATTTATAGCATTGGTTACCGTAAGTAAACCTGGTACATCTGCTGCAAAATAACCACCTGTAATAGCAATAGTTGGTAAATTTTCAGATTTTGCAGCTTTAGCACCTATAGATGCTGCTTTCCTTTGGTAGTCAAGCGCTTGTAAATCTTTTCTATTCTGTAAAGCTTGGTTTAGAAAATAAGTACTTGTTTGGTTTTCAAACATTTCATTGATGTAATTTTCATCAATTTTAAGAACCGTATTTTCTGGTAAACCCAATAATAAATCCATATTAATATTGGCAATACTATAATTATTATTGGCATCTAAAAGTTGAAGTTCTATGTTAGAAGTTTGCAACTGAGCTTTTAATCGGTCGTTTCTTGCCATCAAACCATTATTTTCTAGTTTTAAAAACGTTTCGTCTCTTTTTTTAGAAGCAGCAAGATTTTCTTCTAAAACTTTAATGATTTGTGATGCTTTAAATAAATTATTATAAGCCTGAGAAATATTATATGCGATTGCATTTTTATCATTCTCAGCACTTAATTTAGAAGCTTCTATCAGATATTCTGCTGATTGAATACCATATTTAATTCTACCGCCAGCATAAATAGGATAGCTTAGATTAGCCGAACCATACATTACATTGTTCACCTTTACATTAGATGCTGGTGAATCTCCTGTTTTAAGGTCAACATTCGGGCTAAAAAGATGCAAATAAGATGCTCCTAATTTTAAACCTGGAAGTTGATTGTTCTTTGCTTCTACCAATTGTGCGGCAGTTTCTTCTATTTTTGCGGCATCTAATTTTAGATTTTTACTGTTTTTAATGCCGAGTTCTACCGCTTCATCCAGAGAAATTGTTCTCGTTTCCTGCGCCGATATTTGGGAAAAACCAATAGAAAAAAGTAAAATCCCAAAAATGTTTCTAATTTTTTTGTTCATAACCTAAAAGGTCTTTTAGTAGTGATGTTAAATTAATAGTAAGTTCTTTATAATGATTTTCATAAAACTCATCTGTATAATTACCAGAGAGCTCTTGGTACAAATTCATCCCTTGTTTAGAATAAAAAACAGTACCTATGATAACTGAATGAAGAAAAAATAAATCTGGTTTTTTGCTAAAAACACCATTTTCAAAACCTTCTTCTAATATTCTTTGATAGATTTTGAGATAACCAATTTTAGACGTTCTCAAAAAACTAAGAATCTGCTCATTTCCTACACTTTCTGTAGTATGCACAGATTGTAAGATGGTATAAAACTCTGGTAATGTTTTTACTCTTCTGATATAATTTTCTATTATTCTGATAAGTTTTTCCCATTCATTAATTTCTTTGTTTTCTAAAATTTCTGTGGCATAAGACTGTCCTTCTTTCATTCTTACTTTAAAAATTTCTTCGAAAAGTTTTTCTTTTGACCCGAAATAATAAGAAATCATAGATACATTTACCCCAGCACTTTTAGCAATATCTCTAGTAGAAGTAGCATAAAAACCTTTCTCTGCAAAGAGTTTCTCGGCAGTAAAAAGAATTTTTTGGTCTGTAGAATGTTCCAATGTTTTATTTTTTAACGAGGCAAAATTAAACTAATATTTAAATCAATCAAACGTTTGATTGATTTGTTTCAACTATTGATTAATCTTAGTTTTGTCTATTTATAAAAATCACTATATTTGAGAAACAAAAAAAACGAGAAAAAATGAAAAAATTAATTGTTGCAGTTGCAATCTCTGCCTTTACATTGAGCTTTGCTCAGGAAACTCCTAAAAAATCTTGCTGTTCTGACAAAGCAAAAAAAGAATGCTCTGCAAAAGATAAGAAAGCTTGTTCTGATAAAGACAAAAAGGCTTGCACTGATAAAGATAAGAAAGCTTGCAACGCCAAAGACAAAAAAGCATGTTGTGCAACTAAAAAAGCTGCTTAAAAATAAAAAAAACACCGATTAGGTGTTTTTTTTATGCACTTCTGTGGATATATCTTGTGAGTTTAATCCCTAAATCCGTCCAAACTATTTTAGCATTGGCATTTCTGTAAAGATGGAGATCTGCGGTAGAAATTTCTTCTAAAATATCTACAATGTTTGCTCCGTGAATAAAATTGGTAAAAGCTATCCAATTAAACCCGTTTTTACTTAATTTTTTATAGACTAAATTATCAGCATCATAATTTTGAAGTAAAGCCAATCTGAACATTTCTGAACAAAAATCTAGAAAACTTTTTTGCTTTTCTCTGTTCCAAGAGGATATATTTCTTCCCCAAAAAATAATATTTTTGAGCACTTCTGGTTTCTTTTTTGCCATAAAAGCATTTCTTACCCAATCTATAAAGAGACTTTCGAACTCATCTGCCGTTTCATCAGAATTTAGTAATTGTAATGCAGTATTGTAATTTCCTTGTGATTGATGGATGATTTCTCCCAATTTTTCATCAGAAATTTCAAATTTATTTCGGATGGTTTCAGCCAAACTTTCATCATCTATTCTAGGCACTTCTACCGCTTGACACCTAGATAAAATAGTAGGCAAAATAGTATCAATTTTCTCTGCCAAAAGAAGAATAATTGTCTTTTTAGGAGGCTCTTCTAAGAATTTCAAAAATTTATTAGCAGCCGTTACATTCATCTTATCTACTCTCCAAACAATTAAAATTTTGGTGCCTCCTTCGAAACTTTTTAAAGAAAATTTTTGGTTTAGAGAATCTACTTCATCAGCAGAAATAAGGAATTGCTTGTTTTGCGCATCTAGCAAATCATTCCAATCATTAATAGAAGCATAAGGATTTTCTAAAATCATTTTCCTAAAATCCTCAAAAAGTCTTTGGCTAAGAGAGTTGTTTTTTTCTGTAAAAACAGGAAAACTAAAATGTAAATCCAGATGATTAAGATGTTCTACTTTTTGGGCAGCGTTTTCGTTTTCTCTTTTAAGAATTTCTTTGGCATACGCCAATGCAAGAGGTAAAACACCAAAACCTTCTTCGCCAATGAAGAGCTGAGCATGGCTTACACGTTCTTTATGGATAGCATCTTTCAGAGTTGCTATTAATTTTTTTTGACCTACAATATCTTCCCAATTCATAATTCCAAAGATACGGTTTAGAAATAAAAGTTCAAAAAAGAAGTGAAAAAAGTAATTTAATAGACATTTAAGTAATATCTGTCGATATTTAACGCTTTTTAATAGAAAAATCACTTTCACGTTTCATTAATAATTAAGATATTTGCGCATTAATATTTATACATAATGAGAAAAAGAATTTTTCTTTTACCTTTAATAGCAATTGGATTCGGTTTACAAGCACAAAGTATAGGCAATTCACCTTACGCAGCTTTCGGGATAGGAGAAGTAAAATATGACAATTCTGTAGAAACCAGTGCAATGGGAGGCATTAATACCGCTTACATTTGGGATTTTAACAATAGTTTTAACTTTAAAAATCCCGCTGCAAACACCAATCTAGAATTAACTTCCATAAGAGTACAAGCTACCAACGAAAATCAGTTCTTCAAAACAGACTATAATAATATGGATGTTACCAAGCATTCTACTTATTTATCTAATATTTCAATCGCATTACCTCTTTCTAAAAAATTAAAATTTGGTTTTGGATACCAGCCTTACAGCTCAAAAAGATATGATATTTTAACCAAAATAGAATTACCAGATGGTACTTTTAAAGGAAATCATTTCCAAGGACAAGGTACACTTAATACCATACAAGCTGCCCTTGGTTATAATATTACTCCGAGTTTTGCATTGGGTCTTAGAAGCAATTTTTATTTCGGCAAACTATCAGATGTAGAAGAATTGGCATATTCTAATGCTACTCTAATCAATGGTTTTGAGACTTCTACTAAGATTAAGAGCTTTAATTTTACACTAGGTTCTACCTATCAAAAGAAATTAAAAAATGATAGAAAATTAACTTTAGGAGCTACCTATAGTTTTGGTACTACCGGAGAATTAGAAACTACCTTTGTAAACAGTACCTATTATTATGCGTCAGACCAAAAAGATAATGTGACAGAACTGCAAAAGAAAACCAGTAAAGATAAAAATTTAATTCCTGTAGAAGCTTCATTAGGTGTTGGTTATGGTCATGATGGTAAATGGTTCTTGTCTTCTCAGTTAGATTACAAAAAAGGAACTACTACAGATTTTTTAGGCAATCCTTTTGTTTATAATAATTCTTACAGAGTTGCAGTAGGTGGTTGGTATTTACCAAATTATAACGATTTTAGAAACTATCTGAATAGAGTTGTTTATAGATATGGTGCTTTTTACGAAAAAGGAAACCTAGAAATAAATGGTAAAAACATCAACCAATATGGAGTTACCTTAGGTGCTACCCTTCCTTTCCAAAAATCTAATGTCGTGAATATGAGCGGAATAGATTTAGGAATAGAATTAGGAAGAAAAGGAACTTTACAAAATAATTTAATTCAACAAAATTTTGTTAATTTTAAAATCGGAATTAATTTCTCTGACAAATGGTTCAGAAAAAATGAATACTATTAATGTTTAAAAATAACACACATAAAATTTATAAAAATATAGTCGCCTTCTTAGGTTTGGCTATATTTTTTTCTTTGACCTCTTGCGAAGAAGATCTTACCAAAGTTAATCAAAACAAAAACAAGAATTTCCCTTCTAGAATTACCTATAATGCCAACATTACCAGAATGGACTCTGGTATGGTAAAAGTAAGATTTAAAGCACCTTTGCTAGAAGAATATGAATTTATAGACACTCCCTATGCAGAAGCAAGAAAAGGTCTATATCTAGAATTTTATGATTCTAAAAAACCGAAAGTTCCTGGCAGACTTTGGGCAAAATATGCGAAAATTATTGAGAAAAAACAATTTTACGAAGCTAGAGGAAACGTAAAAGTAATCAATAACGAAGGGCAAACCTTTGTGATGCAATCTATTTTTTGGGACAAAGCAAACCAAAAAATGTACACCAGAGATACTGTTTTTATCACTGATAAAGATGGCTCTACCTCTGTTTCTGCTGGTGGAATGAAGGCTAAAGACGATTTTTCCGAATATGTATTCTACAACAATTCTGGAGATTTTAATGTTAAGAAAATGCCTGAAGTAAAAAAATGACCAAAACTTCTTTTTTTGCCATTGGTCTTATGTCTGGAACCAGCTTAGATGGTTTAGATATTTGTTATGCAAAATTTGAAAAAAAAGAAAACTGGAATTTCCAAATCCTACACGCCGAAACCATAACATACCCTAAAATCTGGGAAGAAAAATTAAAAAATGCCATTCATCTTTCTGCGGAAGAAATAAGTGAACTTCACAGCAATTATGGTTTTTATTTGGGCGAAAAAGTAAATGAATTTATTACAAAATATCATATTAAAAATCTAGATTTAATCGCATCTCACGGGCATACCGTTTTTCATCAACCGCAAAAAAAATTCACCTTACAGATTGGTGATGGCAGAGCCATAAAATGGGTAACTAAAATCCCTGTAATTTATGATTTTCGTGTGCAAGATGTTTTTATGGGCGGTAATGGTGCTCCGCTAGTTCCCATCGGAGACGAGTTGCTTTTTCATCAGTTTGATGCTTGCCTTAACTTAGGCGGATTTTCTAATATTTCTTTGAAAATTAATGACCAAAGAATCGCGTTTGATATTTGTCCGGTAAATGTAGTTCTCAATTTTTTTGCTGAAAAATTAGGCAAAAACTATGATGAAAATGGAGATTTCGCCAAAAATGGAAACATAAATTTAGAAATTCTAGAGCAACTAAATGCTTTAGAGTATTATAAAAAATCACATCCAAAATCATTAGGAATTGAGTTTGTAAAAGCAGAAATTTTCCCTTTACTAAAAAATGAAACGCCTGAAAACATTCTCGCCACTTTTACCGAACATTGTGCGATACAAATTGCAAAAATCATTAATGAAAATCAATTAAAAAGCGTTTTAGTAACTGGTGGTGGAACTTTTAATTCCTATTTAATGGAAAAAATAAAATCCAAAACTTCCACAGAAATCATCATCCCAGAAAAAACAATTATTGATTACAAAGAAGCCCTTATTTTTGCACTAATGGGCGTTCTGAGGATGAACAATGAAATTAATGTACTCGCTTCTGCAACAGGATGTTCAGAGAATCATAGTTCGGGAATTATTGCATAAAAAAAGTTTCGGAAAATATCCGAAACTTATAGTTTTTACTTTGTAATTTGTACTTTGTACATTTTATAGTTGTTCAATTTTATCCGTCAAAGCATTGATAAAACTTTGCAGTGGTTTTTCTACCATCATTTTGATAAAAGGATTAAAATTTCCATCAAAAAGCAACTGAACTTCGGTTTGGTTCTCATTGATAGGATTGATATTTCCGGTAAGAGAAAAATCTAATGAAGAACTGGCAGATTTCAAAACCACTTTTTTATCTTCTTCTAATTCAGCTATTTTAAGCGCCACTTCTGGCATCCCTTTTAGTCCGAATTTAAAACCATCTTCTCTATGTTCAAAGCTTGTTAAACTATCTGGCATTAGGTTTTTATAATCTTCAGGTTTTTTTAGCATTTCAAAAAGTTCTTTTGAAGATTTATTTACTATTATTTTTCTTCCTTCTAAATTCATTTTTTATATTTTTGTAAAAATTAATTGTCCTACAAATGTATAAAGTTTTTATCAACGAAAAAAAATTAAGCATCAATAATTCTCCAACAACTGTTGAGAAGAACATAAGATTTGAAGGTTTCACCACTTTTGAAATCGTTTTTGATTTGCTAGAAAACACCTCTACACCAGAGATTAACATTTATGGTGAAAATGCACAAGAAATCTGGAAAGAATTTAGCTCTATGATGAAGATGATAGAAGCTGCTGGTGGTATCGTAATTAATAAAGATGAGGAAATCTTATTTATCTATAGATTAGGAAAATGGGATCTGCCCAAAGGAAAACTAGAACCCAATGAAAAACTAGACGAAGCTGCTCTAAGAGAAGTAGAAGAAGAAACTGGGCTGAAAGAATTGGTTTTAGAAAATTTTGTGAATACTACTTTCCACATTTATAAGGAGAAGAAAGACGGAAAAGAGATAAGAATATTAAAAGCAACTCATTGGTTTAAAATGAAATACATAGGAAATGAAACACCAAAACCACAAATAGAAGAAGGCATTACAAAAGTAGATTGGATTGCCGTAAATCATATCAAAAATGAGGTATTTCCTAATACGTTTAACAATATAAAATTGATTTTAAAAGAAGTTTTGGCGTTGTAAAAAACTCCTAAAATAGTACTAAAGCTCTATCTTTTTACAGATGGAGCTTTTTTATTTTGATTTTTTTTTGAGAAAAGCATTGTTTAATTAAATTATTTTATAATTTTATCCTAAACACTAAAGCCTTTTTGAATATGAGAACAATAAAACACATCCTCGACAGAAAATCTAGGACTCTAGCTACAATAGATGCCAATGAAACGGTTTTTGACGCATTAAAAATGATGGCAGAAAAAAACATAGGTTCTATAATTGTAATGAACGGTGAGCAATATATGGGGATAATTACCGAAAGAAACTATGCAAGACAAATTGTATTACAAGACCGAAGATCTAAGGATGTTTTGGTAAAGGAAATTATGAGAACAGATTTACCCAAATTCTCAGAATCAGACAAAGTAGAAAAATGTATGGAAGTGATGTCTCAACTCAATATTCGATATTTACCTGTTATCGAAAACGAAAAATTAGTAGGACTAATCTCTATGAAAGATATTTTAGACGAAATTCTCCTTCATCAAAAAGAAGTTATAGAAAATCTTACCAATTATATTTCAAACTAAAGAAAAAAATATACAAAACCTTCAATTTTTTGAAGGTTTAATTTTATAGGCTTCAGAAATAAAAAAAACATTATCAAAATCAAAAAAAAACAAGCTCATTTTTCACTATAAAAAGTCAATTGAAATAAAAATTAAATAAAATTAATAAAAAT
>ERZ650300.144-NODE-144-length-38883-cov-20.713300_pt1 | contig 38883 bp, 33 predicted proteins | sample MGYA00376236_ERZ650300 | MGnify/ENA primary metagenome ERZ650300 (study PRJEB26733, sample SAMN07839303) | wastewater metagenome | biome: urban; feature: wastewater treatment plant; material: waste water | place: USA: North Carolina | collected 2016-04-28 ...
CCTTGTTTGCTGGAATTGCTGGGCAGATCAGCAAACGACGGCCTGGCAAGCCCGCACCGCCACGTAAGCCAAACCGGAAGAAACCACGCCGTCACCGGGCTTATAAATGATCGCAGGGTTATGCGGGGTGGCTATTTTCGCGGCAGTGGAATACCCTCCACCCCCGTAACTATACGAATGACGCCCTTTTCTACGACCTCGTGCGTCAGCTAATGACGGGATAGCTATAGCACACACAACAAAAACAAAAACAAAAATTCTTAAAAGATTTTTTATAGCCACAACTACCCCCCCATTCAAAAAACCGGCCTCATCACATCAAATATGTTTTCAGCCATATTTATAAAAAATTACACGCCCCCCTAACTTAGAACTTAACAACACAACCATGCCGATGCCTTATATTACCCTGCCTTATAGCTCTTGCTGGTAGTAATCATACGTATAGCCAGGATCGCTGCGCATGGTCTTGCTAACGGCTCTTAGATCGATTAAGCATACCTGAACAACAGTGACTGGAGCAAAAAACAGAACATCCAGTACAGCGCGTACTATTCACGAGCCACACAAGAAGTGCCGAGGGTGTATTCGACGGTCTAGACTCCGCGACCTCCAACTAATCATCCCCCCTCCAGCAGCCACAAAATGTACCTACTCCTTGCAAAATAAACGGAGGTAACATAAAAGCATGCGCAGCTCCAACATGAGCAACATGTCTTGATAGCTCATAACGGCAGTACGATACCTGCCCGCGCAGATGATCCACCAGCCGATACAGGCGGTCAGCGCGGCGCATGCTCGGCCTCGTTTGCCGCCAGCCAGCGCGCGGCCTCAGTCAGTTGCTGTTCATCAAACAGCGTCACCCCGGCCGTCGCCAGCGCGGCGGCGGCCACGCCCTGGCCGGCGCGCAGTTGGCCGTCAAACTGGCCGCTGTACACCTGCCGACAGCCGCAGGACGGGCTGCGCGCCTTGAGGATGGCCAGCCGCACGCCGTGTTGTGCGGCCAGCGCGCAGGCAGCGCGGGCGCCGGCGCAAAACGCCGCGCTCAGTTCGTCGCCGCTGGCGGTGCGCACCTGCGCGGCGCCGGCCCACAGCGCATGGCCATCGCCGCCGCACAGCTCGGCCGACGGACGTGGGGTGGGCAGGCCGCCAGCGACTTCCGGGCAGATGGGCAATAGCCGGCCGGCGTCGGCCAGCGCGCGCAGCCAGGGGTGATCCTGGCGGCAGTGCTCGCCGTCGTAGCGCACGGGCGCGCCCAGCAGGCAGGCGCTGATCAGGATGGGGGCGGACATGGCAGGGGCTTTCTTGTGGCGCGGGGTCAACGGCGGCCAGCATACCCGCGCAGCCAGCAGCGACGCAAAAAAACGGCGCACCCAACAGGGCGCGCCGTTTCAGGCTCACGGGGTCACACAGGAAAGATCAAACGGGTGCTCACCAAACTCAGCGCAGCGTGCCTGCCAGGCACACGAGCAGACAGTACACGCAACACGGCTTGGTCAGCAGCGCTTAGCGGTCCAGACCGCCGACCAGCAGGTATTTGATTTCCAGATAATCGTCCATGCCGTAGTGCGAGCCTTCGCGGCCGAGGCCGGATTGCTTCACCCCGCCAAACGGCGCGGCTTCGTTGGAGATGATCCCGGTGTTGATGCCGATCATGCCGTATTCCAGCTGCTCGGCCACCCGCCAGACACGGCCGATGTCGCGGCTGTAGAAGTAGCTGGCCAGGCCGAATTCGGTGTCATTGGCCATGGCCACCACGTCAGCTTCGGTGTCGAACTTGAACAGCGGGGCCAGCGGGCCGAAGGTTTCTTCCTTGGCCACTTTCATCGCCTGGGTCACGCCGGTGATGATGGTCGGCTCAAAGAAGCTGCCGCCCAGGGCATGGCGCTTGCCGCCGGCCACCAGCTTGCCGCCCTTGGCCAGGGCGTCGGCGATGTGTTCTTCTACTTTGCCGACGGCTTTTTCGTCGATCATCGGGCCTTGGGTGACGCCGGCTTCAAAGCCGTTGCCGACCTTCAGCTGGGCCACGGCGGCGGCGAATTTTTCGGCGAAGGCGTCGTATACGCCGGCCTGCACGTACAGGCGGTTGGCGCAGACGCAGGTTTGCCCGGCGTTGCGGTATTTGGAGATCATCGCGCCTTCAACGGCGGCGTCGAGGTCGGCGTCGTCAAACACGATGAACGGCGCGTTGCCGCCCAGCTCCATCGAGACTTTTTTCACCGTCGGCGCGCACTGGGCAATCAGTTCGCGGCCGATTTCGGTCGAGCCGGTGAACGAGAATTTGCGCACAATCGGGCTGGCGGTCAGCTCGCCGCCAATCGCGGCAGCGGAACCGGTCAGCACGCTGAACACGCCAGCCGGCACGCCAGCACGCTCGGCCAGCACGGCAATCGCCAGCGCCGACAGCGGGGTTTGCGAGGCGGGCTTGACCACAATCGGGCAGCCAGCGGCCAGCGCCGGGCCCGCCTTGCGGGTGATCATGGCGTTGGGGAAGTTCCACGGGGTGACGGCGGCGCACACGCCAATCGGGTCTTTCAGCACCACCACGCGCTTGTCGCCCTGATGGGTGGGGATGGTGTCGCCGTACACGCGCTTGGCTTCTTCGGCGTACCACTCGAAGTAGCTGGCGCCGTAGGCGATTTCGCCCTTGGCTTCGGCCAGCGGCTTGCCTTGTTCGGCAGTGAGGATGGCGGCCAGGTCGTCCTGGGCGGCCATCATCAGTTCAAACCAGCGGCGCAGGATGGCGCTGCGTTCTTTGGCGGTTTTGCGCTTCCAGGCCGGCCAGGCGCGTTCGGCGGCCTCGATGGCGCGACGGGTTTCGGCGGCGCCCATTTTCGGCACGCGCGCCACCAGTTCGCCAGTGGCCGGATTGGTCACATCCAGGGTGGCGCCATTGTCGGCATCCACCCAGGCGCCGTCGATATAGCACTGCTGACGCAGCAGCTCGGGGTCTTTCAGATTCAGCATGTCGGGCTTTCCGGTGATGACAGGCAAACGGCCCACCCAGTGGGTGGGCCGGCGGGCGGCAGAATCAGGCGGCGGCGTGGCGCAGCGCGGCTTCCATGATGCCCATGGCTTCATCGAACACGGCGTCTTCGATGGTCAGCGGGAACAAGAAGCGCATCACGTTGTAGTACATGCCGCAGGTCAGCAGGATCAGGCCGTGTTGCAGCGCGTATTGCTGGGCTTTCTTGGTGAACTCAGCATCCGGGGTGTTGGTGCCCGGCTTCATGAATTCCACTGCCACCATGGCGCCCAGGCCACGGGCTTGGGCGATGTGCGGAATGTCAGCCTTCAGGCTGTCCAGCTTGGCCTTGAGCTTGTCGCCCAGCAGTTGCGCGCGTTCGCACAGCTTGTCTTCGGCAATCACGTCCATCACTGCTTCAGCGGCGGCCAGGGCCAGCGGGCTGCCGGCGTAGGTGCCACCCAGGCCGCCTGCGGCCGGGGCGTCCATCACTTCGGCGCGGCCGGTGACGGCGGACAGCGGGTAACCGCCAGCCAGCGACTTGGCCATGGTCATCAGGTCGGGGATCACGCCGGTGTGGTCCATGGCGAACATCTTGCCGGTGCGGGCAAAGCCGGATTGCACTTCGTCGGCGATCAGCAGGATGCCGTGTTCGTCACAGATGGCGCGCAGCGCGGCCAAGAAGCTGTTCGGGGTGACATTAAAGCCGCCTTCGCCTTGCACCGGCTCGATGATGATGGCCGCCACGCGCTTGGGGTCGATGTCACACTTGAAAATCTTTTCCAGGCCCTTGAGCGCTTCTTCTTCGCTCACGCCGTGCATCGGGTTCGGGTAGGGGGCGTGGAACACTTCGCCCGGGAAGGGGCCAAAGCCCAGTTTGTACGGGGCCACTTTGCCGGTCAGGCCCAGGGTCATATTGGTGCGACCGTGGTAGCCGCCAAAGAAGGCGATCACGCCCGGACGGCCGGTGTAGCTGCGCGCCACCTTAACGGCGTTTTCCACGGCTTCGGCGCCAGTGGTGAAGAACGCGGTTTTCTTGGCGTGGTCGCCCGGGGTGATGGCGTTGAGTTTTTCCGCCACCGACACATACAGCTCGTAGGGCACAACCTGATAGCAGGTGTGGCTGAATTTCTCGGCTTGGGCGGCCACGGCGGCGGCCACTTTGTCGTTCAGGTGGCCGGTGTTCAGCACGCCAATGCCGCCGGCAAAGTCGATGTAGCGGCGACCTTCGATGTCCCAGAGTTCAGCGTTTTTGGCGCGGTCGATGTAAAAACCGCACATCACGCCGACCCCGCGCGGGGTTGCGGCTTCTTTGCGTTGTTGCAGGCTGGCGTTGGTGGTGGTGCTCATTGTATGGGTTCTCCCGTGCGGCGGCGGCGCCGCCCCGTGTGTTGGGTCAAGACATCATGATGACAACGCGCGCGGCCACCCGGCTCGCGCGTGGGTTCCGGAGCCTTGCTGCTGGCTCATGCCGCCTGTGGCGGTCTACGGATACGCGCCGGCCAACAGGCCGGCGATTCCCTCTACAAAAAAACCGACAAAAACAGTAAAACAACACTGGCTGCCCGGCGTCAGCGGCCCGCCACGATCCGGGCATAATCCTTGGCCCAGGTAGCATAGGGCACACAACGCGGCTGGCTGGCGCAATTGGCCTGTGGCGTGCGCCAGAAGTGCAAATCGGCAAAACGCTTGTGCTGGCTGTCGTCACACACCGACTCACCCGCCGGCCCGCGCAGGGCGCACGCCTGGGCATTGGCCGGATTGGCGCCATACCATTCAGCCACCATGGCCTGCACACGCGGACGCAGGGCATAGGCCATCCACTGATAGGCGCACACCGGGTGTGCGGCCTGACTGTGCAACATCCAGCTGTCCACCCAGCCAGTGGCGCCTTCGCGCGGAATCACTGTCCGCACGCTGATGCCCTGGCGCTGCAAGGCACGCGCCGTATACCCCCAGCCCGTGCTCAACGCCAGAGTCTGCTGGCGAAAATCGTGCACCTGCTGTTCCGGGTCCTGCCAGTATTGCCACACCCAGTTGCGCTGCTGGCGCAACAGCGCCAGCACTTGGGCATACTGGGTGGGCGACAATTCGTATGGATCGACAATACCCAGTGCCGGGCGCTGTTTCATCAGATACAGCGCAGCTTCGGCAATGGCCATCGGCCCACGGTGCATCTGCACACGCCCCTGACTGGGCTGGCCATCAGCCAGGGTTTGCGGCTCAAACACGGCCGACCAGCCCGGCGCCTGCCGAAACTGCCGACTGTCGTACAACAGCATATTGGCGCCCCAGACAAAGGGCACACCATAGGTGGCGCCAGCCACCTGCAAGCCGCTGCCCTGACGCAGGCGTGGCTCGATCTGCTCCCAGCCGGGCACACGCGCCGGATCCAGGGCGGCCACCTTGCGGGCAAAGATCAGACGCAGGCTGGCGTCGCCTGAGGCGCTGACCAGATCAAAGCCTCCCTGATTCATCAGGTTGACCATCTCGTCAGAATTCAATGCCACCCGCACGCTGACCTTGCAGCCGGTTTCCCGTTCAAACGGCGTCACCCAGTCGTAGCGCAGGTCGGTTTGCCCACGCTCGGCATAACCAGGCCAGACAATCAGTTTGAGCAGGCCTTCAGCCGGTTCGGCACGGGCCGCACCACACACACACAGCGCCAGCAGGGCAAGGCCAGCGCATGCATTCCAGTTCATGGCGATCTTTCATGGCTTCACTGGCGCCTACTATCGGGGAATTGCCGGTGGCTGCCAAGCAGGAATGTCCATGGAATCACGCCAGGGCGCGAGCACCAAGCCCGCGCAGCCATCCGGGCGAGGATGAACGTATTTGATTGTAGGCGTGCGTTTAAGAAAATACCACAGGAAATCGCAAAAATTTAAACACTCTGCCGCAGAAGTGTTGAATTTTTTTGACACCCGATCACACACAAGCCCGGCGCTCAGCCGCGCGAGGCCAATCGGGTCGTAGAGGTGCGCAAGTGGGCGCGAAATACGCCGTCACGCAGCGACAGGGACAATTCCAGCCCACACAGCCGTGCGGCGCGGCGGGCAATCGACAAGCCCAGGCCGCTGCCGCTGGCGCTTTGCCCGGCCGGCCGAAAAAACCGCTCGCCCAGGCGCGCCAATGTCTCGGCATCCAGCGTCTCCGGTGCGTCATTGGCCAGCGTCAGCCAGCCTTGGCCGGCGTCTTCCAGCCACACCCGCCCGCCAGCGGGGGTGTAGCGCACGGCGTTATCCACCAGATTACGCAGCAAAACATCTAGCAGGGCCGGATTCACCGGATGCGGCCAGACAGGCAGGCTGTCTGGCCATTCGCAGCGCACATTGCGCGCGGTGGCGTCGTCGCTGGCGTCCAGCAAATGCTGACGGGCCAGCGCCACCAGCTCGGCATCGCCAGCCAGCGCCTGCGGGTTGTGATCCAGGCGCGCCAGGGTCAGCAACTGACTCACCAAGCGGGTGGCGCGGTCAATACCGGCCAACACCTGGCCCAAGGCTTTGCGCCGCGCCTCGGGGCCGTTGGCCAGTTGGGCGACCTCCACTTGCACGCGCAGCGCTGCCAGTGGCGTGCGCAGCTCGTGGGCGGCGTCGGCGGTAAAGCGCCGCTCGCTGTCCAGCGCTTCGTCCAAGCGTGCCAGCAAGGCATTCAGGGCGTGAACCAGTGGCGCGATTTCATCCGGCACCTGCCCGGCCGCCAGCGGCGTCAGCCGGGTGGGCTGCTGGCTGGCGATCTGGTCGGTGAGACTGCGCAAAGGACGCAAGCCCTGGCGCACGCCCCACCAGATCCAGCCCAACACCAGCGGCATGGTCAACAGCCAGGGGGTAAGCTGGCCCAGCGCCAGCACCCGCGCCAGGCTGGTGCGCTCTTTAAGCTTTTGGCCCACGGCAATCGATAAATCGCGGGCGCGGTCGTTCAGGTAGTACACCCGCCACACGGTTTTGTCGATTTTCACATCGGCAAAGCCGGTGTAATCCATGCGCGCCGGCAGGGGCGTTTGCCGCACATCACTCAAGCGCAGATGCCCTTGGGCATCACGCAGCTGAAAGGCAAAATCATCAGCATCGATCTCGCCGCCGCTGTGATCATCGTCGAATAGGTCTTTGATTTCTTGTGGGCGATGCGGCAGGATTTCTGCCCCGGCCTGACGGGCGCGCAAATCCACCGAGGCCAGAAACTGGGCAAACAGCACCTGTTCGGTGTCGAAGAGTTCGTTGACTTCGTAGCGTGCAGTCATATAGGCCAGCCCGGCGCTGGCCAGCCACAGCAGCGGCAGGCCCAGCGCCAGCAAGGCCAGCAGGCGACGGTGGATGGAACGGTTCAGCCAGGTGATCAGGCGTCGGAACATGGGGCAGGCTTTCGGCAGGATAAAACACAGGCAGAACCGCAATGATGCCAGCCCCACCCGTGCTCATACCATCACGGCCGACCGCCGGACGTCAGGCGCCCAGTTGATAGCCGACACCGCGATGGGTGCGGATGAATTGTGCGCCCAGCTTTTTGCGCAGGTGGTGGATGTGAACTTCCACGGCGTTGCTGGCGACTTCTTGATTCCAGCCGTAGAGTTTTTCTTCGATTTGCTGGCGCGACAGCACTTTATTGCGGTTATCCAGAAACAGCTCAAGCAGCTGGAATTCTTTACCGGTCAGCTCGATGTCCTGCCCCTGATAACACGCCTTGTGCGCGCCAGGGTCCAGGCTCAGGCCGGCGTATTCCAGCGTTGGGCTGGCGCGGCCATGGGCGCGGCGCACTACGGCGCGCAAGCGCGCCACCAGCTCGCCCAAGGCAAACGGCTTGACCAGATAATCATCCGCCCCGGCGTCCAGCCCCAGGATGCGGTCTTCCACCGTATCGCGGGCGGTGAGCAGCAGCACCGGCAAGGCATTGCCGGCGCGGCGGATTTCGCTTAACAGGTCGAGCCCGGACAGGCGCGGCAGGTTGATGTCCAGCACCATGCCGTCATAATCCACCACTTCCAGCGCCGAGCGCGCCGACACGCCGTCTTTGATCCAGTCCACCGTGAAGCCGGTCTGGCGCAGGCCGGCTTCGACCCCGTCGCCCAGCAAGAGGTCATCTTCTACCAGCAGGATGCGCATGGCGGCCTCCGACGCACCCACCGCCGGATCCGGCGAAAAGCGCGAACAAACAGTCAACAAAAGCTTTCATGCGGGCACTCTACGTGAAACGCAAGCGTCATGACTTGAGGCTGCGCAAGGTTTTGCCATCCTCTGCCACGCCAGATGCCGGGCGGCGACGCGGGCAGAATTGAACAGGGTAGCGCGCCAAGATGAATCACGGCTTAAGACTCAAACGCCGTCCAGCGCATGAGAGGACACATCGTGTACGGCAGCGCAACGCACGTACTGCGGCGGGGTAAGACCGCAGGCTACGCGTGGCACGCGTCCGCACAGCGGCTGTCGGCGTAGAAAACGAAGAAGTGAGAGGCAGGCGACACACGGCGAGACCCGCACACAGGCCCCGCCGCGCCGCTCAGCGAATCTGCCCGATATGCAGCCGCCGCCAAGTGGCGGCCACTTCGTCCACGCTGATGTCGGCCACGGTCTGGCTGGCCGGCTGCAGGATTTTGAACGGCGCGCTGCCGCACGGCGCCCACACCTTGGCGTCGCTATTGCCGAACAGGCACACCATCGGCTTGCCCAGGCCGGCGGCCAGGTGCATGGCGCCGCCGTCGCTGCAAATCACCGACTGACACACCGACAGGCCGCCAATCAGTTGCTCCAGCCGTTCGGTCGGGTAGGGCAACAGCGGCAGGTTGCGCTCCTGGCAGGCGGCGATGATCTCGCGCGCCTTGCGGTCGTCGCCGGGGTGTTGCGGGTGGTCTTCGTCGCCAGGCGACCAGAACAGCATAAAGGCCGCGCCAGTGGCTTTGTTCAGCCGGGCGGCCAGTTCGACAAAGCGCTCGGCCGGCCAGCGCTGGCGGGGTTTGCGCGCGCTGATGTGCAGGCCGATCAGTGGTTTGCGCGGGCCGGGCTCGATATTGGCTTGCACCAGCGCCATGCGCGCGGCGGCGCGTTCTTCGTTGCGGGGAAAGGTGCTGGCCGGCGATAGCTTGCCGCGGCGCAGGCCCAGCGCCGGCAGCAGCTTGAGGATGCGCTCGGCTTCCAGCTGCGGCTTGTTGTCAGCCGGCACGGTGACATCCAGGCCCTTGGTCGGCGCAAAGCCGGCCACCTTGCCGGGCTTGATCATCCGCGCCAGCTTCAGCGCGTGCGCCTGGTCACCGCCCGAGGGCAGCAGCACCAGGTCAAACTGCTTGGCGCGCAGGCTGCGCATCAAGCGCCAGGTGTCCCACCACACGCGCAGTTTCGAGCGTTCGCTGTGCTTGGCCTTGGTGTAGACAAACACATCGTCCAGCACCGGGTTGTCGTGCAGCGCTTCGGCGTTGTAGCTGTTCACCAGCGCCGCCAGATAGGCATTGGGCAAGGCTTCGCGCAGCGCCGAGAACAAAGGCGTGGTGCACACCAGGTCGCCAATATTGTCGCGGCGGATAATCAGCACCCGCTTCACGCAGTGGCTCCAAACAGTTGCGCATACCACGGCGCGGCGATATCCAGCCCTTCGGCCACGCGGTGTGTCGGCGCGTAGCCCAGCAGGCTGGCGGCCTTGCTGATGTCGGCTTGTGAGTGGCGCACGTCACCGGCGCGAAAATCGCGGTACACCGGCTGGCACTGCGCTGCCTCGGGCCGCCAACGCGCCACTTGCTCGCGGATGGCGGCGTACAGCTCGTTCAGCGTGGTGCGGTCGCCGACGGCGACGTTGAACACTTCGTGGCCCTCGGGCAGCGACGGCGCAGTGGCGGCCAGCAGATTGGCCTGCACGGCGTTGCCGACAAAGCAGAAGTCGCGGCTGGTTTCGCCATCGCCGTTGATGTACACGGTGTCGTTGTTCAGCAGCGCGGCAAACCACATCGGCATCACTGCAGCGTAGGCGCCGTTCGGGTCCTGGCGCGGGCCAAACACATTGAAGTAGCGCAGGCCCACCGCCGACACGCCGTAGGCGCGGGCAAACACATCGCCGTACAGCTCGTTGACGTATTTGGTCACCGCATACGGCGACAGCGGCTTGCCGATTTGCTCTTCCACCTTGGGCAGGCCGGGGTGGTCGCCGTAAGTCGAGCTGGACGCGGCGTAGACAAAGCGCTTGACGCCAGCGTCACGGCTGGCGATCAGCAGGCGCAAAAAGCCGTTGATATTGTTGTCGTGGGTGTTCCACGGGTCGTCCAGCGAGCGCGGCACGCTGCCCAGCGCGGCTTGATGCAGCACGTAGTCCACGCCGTACACTGCGCGCGCGCAGGCGTCGGCGTCGCGAATGTCGCCTTGGATAAAGGTAAAGCGCGCCCAGGCGGCGTCGCCCACCAGCTGGCGCACTTCGTCCAGATTGCCTTGATGGCCGGTGGAAAAATTATCCAGGCCAATCACCGTCTGGCCCAGGCGCAGCAGGGCTTCCAGCAGATTGCTGCCGATAAAGCCGGCGCAGCCGGTCACCAGCCAGGTGCGCGGCTGGGCGCTGAGTTGTTCACGCAGGGTGTCGTAAGCGGTCATGGTCATGCCGCCTCACAGACGCCAGAAGCGCAGGCCGGCGGCCTGGGCGGCGGCTTTGTCCACCACGCCCTTGACGTCGATCAGCACGCGGGCGTCGGGCTTGAGCAGCTTCTGGTAGCCGGGGATGTCCAGCGCGGCAAATTCGCTGTGCGCCACGCAGACAATCACCGCGTCGGCCGGGGCCAATTCGGCAAACGGGGTCAGCGACACGCCGTATTCTTCTTCGGCTTCGTCGTGTTCGGCCTGCGGGTCGCACACTTGCACTTGCACGCCAAATTCGCGCAGTTCCTGAATCACGTCGATCACCCGCGAGTTGCGCAGGTCAGGGCAGTTTTCTTTGAAGGTCAGGCCCAGCACGGTGACCACGCTGCCCGCCACCAGGCTGCCGCCGTGGATCATTTCCTTGATGGCGCGCTGGGCGATGAACTTGCCCATGCTGTCGTTGATGCGCCGGCCAGCCAGGATCACCTGCGGGATGTAACCGAGTTTTTCTGCTTTGTGGGTGAGGTAGTACGGGTCCACGCCGATGCAGTGGCCGCCGACCAGGCCCGGCTTGAACTTGAGGAAGTTCCACTTGGTGCCGGCGGCTTCCAGCACGTCCAGGGTGTCGATGCCCATTTTTTCAAACAGGATGGCCAGTTCGTTCATCAGGGCGATGTTGAGGTCGCGCTGGGTGTTTTCGATCACCTTGGCGGCTTCGGCCACCTTGATCGACGCGGCCTTGTGCACGCCGGCGGTCACCACCGAGGCGTAGACGGCGGCAACGATGTCCAGCGTGGCGGCGTCCTGGCCGGACACCACTTTTTTGATCTTGGTGAAGGTGTGTTCCTTGTCGCCCGGATTGATGCGCTCGGGGCTGTAGCCAACGGTGAAATCCTCACCGCAGCGCAGGCCGGAGAGTTTTTCCAGAATCGGCACGCAGATGTCTTCGGTGACGCCCGGATACACCGTGGATTCATACACCACGATATCGCCTTTTTTCAGCGCGCGCGCCACGGTTTCGCTGGCTTTTTCCACCGGGGTGAGGTCGGGCTGGTGGGCGTCGTCTACCGGGGTGGGCACGGCCACAATGTGAAAATCGGCTTCGCGCAGCACGTCGAATTGGTCGGTGTAGACAATCTGGGCGGCGGCCAGGTCGGCGTCTTCCACTTCGCCAGTGCGGTCGTGGCCGGTTTTCAGTTCGGCAATGCGGGTGGCGTTGATGTCAAAGCCGATGGTGCGCGCGTGCTTGCCAAAGGCGACGGCCACCGGCAGGCCCACATAGCCCAGGCCAACCACGGAGATGGTGCGATTGTGTGTCATGCTGAATCATCCTGGCGCAAGCACCGGTTTTGCCAGCGCCACGCCCACTGCGATTGAGAGAAAAAAACAAAAAATCGGGCCGGCGTTAAGGCCGACGGTGTTGGCGCTATTGTGGCGTGAATCCGCCAGCCACGCCAGTTATGTCATCAGGGTTTTTACTGATCAAAACGGCAGCGGGCAGACCAGCGCCGTGCTGTTTTCGCCATTCACGCCATCGACAAATTGCGCGCCACGCGCCTGCCAGACGCCGTCTACCGCCACCTTGCTATGCTGAAACGCCAAATGTTTGCCCAGTGCGGCCTGCACTTCCAGCGGCGAGCCGCTAAGTTCAATGGCAAACTCGCCCCCCGGCTCGCTCAGGCTGAGCGTGCGCGTCAGCGCGGTGACTTCCACACCGTGCCAGTCGCCACGGGCAGCCACCCCCAGCAGCCAGGTGTCCTCGTTGATGGCCACCCGGTCCGGCGCGGCAAACGCCTCGCGCAGCTCGGCCGGAGCGGCCACCTGCTCGGGCTGGCGCACTTGCGCCGGCTCGCCCTCGCGCTGCCCCAGCGATTGCAGCAATGTCACCAGGGCCGGGCTGGCCTGGCAGGCGCTGGCCACGCTATCCAGCAGGCCATCCAGAGAATGCGCTTGTGCTAAACCACTGAGCATTGCGGCCGATAACAATAAAGTTCGCCATGCGCGCATCACTGGCCTGCCTTGTGCTTGTTGGCCAGGCGCACATAGTGTGCGGCGGAATAGCGCAAAAATTCGCGCTCTTCGGCAGTCAATTCGCGCGCCTGCTTCACCGGCGAGCCCACATACAAATACCCCGACGCCAGGCGTTTGCCCGGCGGCACCAGGCTGCCGGCGCCGATGATCACATCGGACTCCACCACGGCCTTGTCCAGCACGATAGTGCCCATGCCAACCAGCACGCGGTCGCCAATGGTGCAGCCGTGCAGATTGACATGGTGGCCAATGGTGACATCCTCGCCGATGGTCAGCGGCGCGCCGTTGGGGTCTTTGTCGTTCTTGTGCGATTCGTGCAGCATGCAAAAATCCTGCACATTGCTGCGCGCGCCGATGCGCACCGAATTGACGTCGGCGCGGATCACCGCCATCGGCCACACCGAGCAATCCTCGCCCAGCACGGCATCGCCGATGATCAGCGCGGTGTCGTCAACAAAACAGGATTCGGGCAGCTGCGGGTGGATGCCGTCAAACGGGCGAAGATTGCGTTTCATTCAGAAAGACCCCATATCAAAGCGTGGCGTGAACATTCGCTATCATAACCCGAAGCGCATGACGCCGCGCGCCGCCGCGCCGACCGGCGCGGCAATTGTGCCAAACGACTGATTTATTGAAGGATGCCTGAGGATGGATAACCCGCTGCTCGACTTTACCGCACTGCCCCGCTTTGCCGATGTCCGTCCCGACCATATCACCCCGGCGGTGGACCAGGTGCTGGCGAATGCCCGCGCCGTGGTGGCCGCCGTCACCCAGCCCGACACCCCGGTCAGTTGGGACGCCCTGATGGCGCCGCTGGCCGACGCCACCGAAAAAATCAGCTGGGTGTGGGACCCAGTGTCGCACCTGAACGCCGTGGTCAACACCCCGGAGCTGCGCGAGGCCTACAACAGCAATCTGGCCAAACTGTCCGAGTTTTACACCGAGCTTGGGCAAAACCTGGCGCTGTTCGCCAAGGTCAAGGCGCTGGCCGCCAGCGCCGACTACGCCGGGCTGAGCGCGGCGCGCCGCCAGATCATCGAGCACCAGCTGCGCGACTTCCGCCTGTCGGGCGCCGAATTGCCCGACGCCGAAAAAACCCGCTTTGCCGAGATTCAGGCGCGGCTGTCCGAATTGTCGGCGCGCTTTAGCCAGAATGTGCTGGACGCCACCGACGGCTTTGCCCGCTATATCGACGACGTGGCCGAGCTGGATGGCCTGCCGGATGATGTGCTGGAGATGATGCGCGCCGCCGCCGAAGCCGACGGCAAGCCCGGCTACAAGCTCAAGCTGCACTTTCCGTTTTATTTCCCGGTGATGCAGTACGCCAATCACCGCACGCTGCGCGAATCGATGTACCGCGACAACGTCACCCGCGCCTCCGAGTTTGGCCCGGCCGAGCTGGACAACACGCTGTTGATCAGCGAAATCCTGGCGCTGCGCGCCGAAGAAGCCAGCCTGCTGGGCTTTGAGAATTACGCCCAAGTGTCGCTGGCGCCCAAGATGGCCGACAGCCCCAGCCAGGTGATTGGCTTTTTGCGCGACATGGCCGCGCGCGCCAAGCCGTTTGCCGAGCGCGACCGCGCCGAGCTGGAAGCCTTTGCCCGCGAAGAGCTGGATCTGGACGAGCTGCACGCCTGGGATCTGGCCTGGGCCAGCGAAAAACTGCGCGTGGCGCGCTATGACTTTTCGGAACAAGAAGTCAAAGCCTACTTCAGCGAGGCGCGCGTGCTGGACGGCCTGTTTGGCATCATCGGCAAGCTGTTTGGCGTGACCATCGAGCCGACGCCGGCCACGCTGTGGCACGCCGACGCGCGCTTTTGGACGGTGCGCCGCCATGGCCAGCCGGTGGCGCAGTTCTACACCGATCTGTACGCCCGCGAAGGCAAGCGCGGCGGCGCCTGGATGGCCGACATCCGCGCCCGCCGCCAGCTGGCCGACGGCAGCGTGCAAATCCCGGTGGCGCTGCTGACCTGCAACTTCACCGCCCCGGTGGGCGACAAGCCGGCCTTGTTCACCCACGACGAAGTCATCACCTTGTTCCATGAGTTTGGCCACGGCCTGCACCATATGCTGACCGAGGTGGACGAGCTGGGCGTGTCCGGCATCAATGGCGTGGAATGGGATGCCGTCGAGCTGCCCAGCCAGTTTATGGAGAACTTCTGCTGGGAGTGGGACGTGCTGTCGCACATGACCGCCCATGTGGACAGCGGCGAGCCGCTGCCGCACGAGCTGTTCGACAAGATGCTGGCGGCCAAGAATTTTCAGTCCGGCATGATGACCGTGCGTCAGGTGGAGTTCGGCCTGTTTGACATGCTGTTGCACGCCGAGCTGCAAGCCAAGGGCGAGTTTATGGCGGTGCTGGAGGCGGTGCGCGCCGAAGTGGCGGTCAACCCGACCCCGGCTTACAACCGCATGGCGCACACCTTCAGCCATATCTTTGCCGGCGGCTACGCGGCGGGCTACTACAGCTACAAGTGGGCGGAAGTGCTGTCGGCCGACGCCTACGCGGCGTTTGAAGAAACCGGCCACGCCAACCCGGCGGTGGGCGAGGCCTTCCGCCGCGAGATTCTGGCCGTGGGCGGCTCGCGCCCGGCGATTGAGTCTTTCCGCGCCTTCCGCGGCCGCGACCCGCAAATCGACGCCCTGCTGCGCCACAGCGGCCTGGTCGCCGAGCAGGCATAAGGCGGCCATCAGGCCGCGTGGCGATGTGGGCGCACCAGAAACCGGGGCGCCCACTTTCTATCCATCGACAGGCGCACCTGGTGGCGCAAGGCGCCTTCCTTGCCTGTGCCTACCGAGGTTTTTGTCTCTGGCAACGCGACGCGCCCCTTGAGGGTCACGCGTGCCGACTGCGACATGTTGCCCCCGGAGCAGGAAACGGCTTCAGGCGCGGGCGCGCCGGGGCGTGTGCTCACGGGCGGCATGCAGCGTGCCGACGGTTTCACGAATCACGTCCACCACCTGCTCGCGAAACCAGCGGCCTTCTTCGCCGTGGTGGGCGCGGTCGTGCCACAGCAGATAAAAGCGCACCTTGGGAAACTCCAGCGGCGATTCAGCCATGCACAGCTCGCCCAGCGAACAGCAATGTTCGGCGAACAAGCGCGGCGCCGAGAACAAAATATCGTTTTGCAGCAGCACATACGGCGCCAGGCTGAAGTAGGGCACGCTGGCCACTACCTTGCGCTTGAGCCGCTCGCGCGCCAATTGCAGGTCGATCACCCCACGCTGGCCAACGGCATACGGGGTGGGCACCAGATGGTCGGCGTCCAGATAGTCTTGCGGGGTCAGCGCCCGGCCAGCCAGCGGGTGGCTTTTGCGCATCAGGCACACCACATCGTCCTCAAACAGCGGCGCCAGGCGCAGATGCTCGGGCGGGTTGGGCCAGTTGCCAATCACCACGTCCAGCTCGCCGGATTCCAGCGCGCGGGCGTAGTCGTGATCTGGGCCAAACGAGTGCAGCGCCACCTGGGCGTGTGGCGCCAGCGCGCGCAGACGCGCCACCAGCCGGCCAATCAGAATGGCGTTGAGGTAATCCGGGGTGGCGATATTGAACACCCGTTGGGAGACGGCCGGGTCAAAGCGTTGCTGGCGCACGCCAATGGCTTCGATATGCGCCAGCGCCTCTTTGACCGGCTCCAGCAGCGCCTGGCCGCGTTCGGTGGGGGTCATGCCGTTGCGGCTGCGCACCAGCAGCGGATCACCGGTGATGTCGCGCAGGCGGCGCAGTGCGGTGCTGACTGCCGGTTGTGACTGATTCAGCCGGCGCGCGGCGTTAGAGACACTGCATTCGGTGAGCAGGGCGTGCAGCACCTGCAAGAGATGCACGTCGATGGATTCCCAGGAGCAGCTGACGGCCATGTTTCCCTCGTGTGGCGCTAATTCGGACGTCTGGGACAAGCAATAAGCGGGCCTTGTCTTTGGGCGCGGGCGGGCGTAACCGCTCACCAAACCTTCCGGACGTCGTTGCGCTGCTTGTATTGGCTGCGGCCGCACGCCTTACCAGAATCGCGGCGCGGGGTTGTGTGAGCGACGCTTAGCCCAGCAGCACGGCGCGCGGCTGGCGGGCCTGGCTGATGCGTTCGGCTACCGCGCCGATGTCGTATTCGGCCATCCAGCGCTCCAGCTCGGCAGCCGGCATGGATTTGGCCAGCCACCAGCCTTGCACATAGCCGCAACCCTTGGCCGCCAGGAAGGCAAACTGGGCGTCGGTTTCCACGCCTTCGGCCACCACGCTCAGGCCCAGCGAATGCGCCATGGCCAGGATGGCCTCGACAATCGGCGCGGCGTGCGGGTCGGTTTCCAGATCTTTGACAAACGAGCGGTCGATTTTCAGCTCGCCAATCGGCAGGTGACGCAGATAGGCCAAGCTGGAGTAACCGGTGCCAAAGTCGTCGATGGAGAGTTGCACGCCCAGCTCGTCAAATTCGCGCAGGGTGTCGAGCATGGCGTCGATGTTTTCCATCAGCGCGCTTTCAGTCAGCTCCAGCTCCAGAAAAGCGGCCTCTACGCCGGATTGCGCCAGCGCCTGATACACATCGTTGAACAGCCCGGCGTGGCGCAGTTGCAGGGCAGACAGGTTCACCGCCACGGTCAGCGGCAGATCGCGGGCGTGCCAGTCGGCCATCTGCCGGCAGGCTTCTTTCAGCACCCATTGGCCAATCGGCTGGATCAGGCCGGTTTCTTCGGCCAGCGGAATGAATTTGGCGGGTGAAATCCAGCCCAGTGTCGGGTGACGCCAGCGCAACAGGGCTTCCACAGCGCTGACTTCCCGAGTGTCCAGATTCAGTTGCGGCTGATATTCCAGCAAGAGGTCGCCGCGCTCGATGGCGCGGCGCAGGTCTTGCTCCAGCGCGTGGCGTTCTTCTTCGCCTTCCTGCATGTTCGGGTCGTAGCACAGCGCGCGGCTGCCGCCGGTGCGTTTGGCCTGGCTCATGGCCAGCTCGGCGTGCTTGAGCAGGCGCGAGGCGCTCAGGCCGTGTTCGGGATAGCAGCTGACCCCGACCGAGGCGGCAATTGACAGCTCGTAAGGGCCTACCCGGTATGGCTGGGCCAGCATGCCCACCATCATTTGCCCCAGCTGCTCGGCTTCGCCAGCGGAAACGTCCGGGGCAAACAGGATAAATTCATCTGCCGATTGCCGCGCCACCACCGCCAGTTCGCCCATCACTTCGGTAATGCGTTCGGCTACCCGGCGCAGCAGATCGTCGCCGACTTTATGGCCCATCATGTCGTTGATCGGCTTGAAGCGGTCCAGATCGACAAACATCACCGCCAGCTGGCTGTCCGGGGCGGCGCTGTCCAGCCGCGCCTCCAGCCCTTGCATAAAGGCAAAGCGGTTGGCCAGGCCGGTGAGTTCGTCGTGTTCGGCCAGATAGCGCATGCGCTGCTCGGTAGCGATGCGCTCGCTGATGTCGGAGAACAGCGCGATATAGTGGCTGACCTGGCCATCATCGCCCAGCGCGGGTGCGCAGGACAGCCACACCGGGAAGGTTTCGCCATTGCCCCGGCTCATCCAGTGCTCACCCTGCCAGCGGCCATCGCGTTGCAGGGCATTGAGCATGGCGCTGTTGCGCGGGTCGCGGCCGCGCTCGAAGGCAGGCAGCACGCTGCCGGCCAGCGTCACCGTATCCTGGCCGGTATGCTGCACAAAGGCCGGATTGACCATGCACACCCGGAAATCCGGATCGGTGACCAAAATGGCCTCGGAGCTGCTGTCGTACACGGCGGCGGCCAGCCGCTGCTCGATGGCCGCTTGCTTGCGCTCGGATAAATCGCGCAGCAGGCACCAGCCGCCGCGCCGCACGCCCCGGCTGTCGGCCAGACGCATGCATTTGGTTGCCACGGCCGCTGGCTCGCCGGCAACGGTAAGCAGCTTGAGTTCGAATTCGTCGGTGTAGCCACGGCTTTCCAGCTGTTCACGCATCGGGCCGTTCCAGTCGGCGCGGCTGTCGTCATCCAGCAGGCGATGAAATGCCCGCCCCACCAGCACATCCTGGCTCAGTCCGGCCAGCCGCCGGAAGGTGGGATTGGCGTCCACCACATCGCCCATTTCGTCGATCAGCACAATGCCGTCCAGGCTGGATTCAAACAGGGCACGGTAGCGAGCCGAGGATTCCGCCATGGCCATTTGCTGGGCAGCCAGTTCGCGCTGGTGGGTGGCCAACTGACCGGCCATGTCGTCCACTGCATGCGCCACTTGCGCCAGCTCGTCACGGCCGGGCAGCGCCAGCCGGGTGGACAAATCGCCATCGCGCAGGCGGCCAATGCCGGTCAGCAGGCGCTGGATGCGGCGATTGAAAGAAAAATGGAACAGCAAATAAATCACACTGGCCATCAGGGCAATGGCCAGCCAGTCGGTGAGCGCCGACAGCAGGGAATCCCGCCCGGCCATCTGCTTGGCGCGCTCCAGATCGTAAAGCATCAGCAATACGCCTACCTGGCTGGAGCGCAGCTCGCCGGGTTCTGGGGCAAACAGCAGGCGGGTTTGCGCCACCACCCAGCGGCCACCGGGCGCCAGCCGGATGCGGCTGACGTCAGAAGTGCGGGCATAGCTCAATGCCTCGGGCAGCGCGCCGGGCACTTGCGAGAAAGGCGAGCCCACCCACTCGAAGCGGTTGGCGGCACGCACCACACCGTCGCCATCCACCACCAGCAGCATGCGCACGTCGGCGTCGGCGCTGGCCATGGATACCATGTGCTGCACGGCGGGCAAATCGTCGGTCAGCAGGCTGTCGGCAATCAGGCCGTGCAGTTGATCCAGTTTTTGGGTGACTTGCCCGATGGCCTGCTGTTCGATGCGTTGTCGGCCCTGATAAAGATTGTGTCCCACCGTCAACGCCAACGTGCCGGTCAGCATGACCAGCAGCGTCAGCGGCAGCGCCAGCCGCAGCGAGAAGCGGTGAAACACATTCATCCTGGCAAATCCTCGACAATCCTGCTATCTAGATGGTTGACCGGCTCAAGTGGCCGGTTGATCAGGCCCAGCTCGCGCATCCCCAGGCTCAGCCGGCCAAATACCGGCGCCAGCCCGGGATGTGCGCCCAGCAAGGCGCTACGGTTGCGGGTGATGTCTTGAAACTCCAGCAGGCCCAGCGCCTCGTTCAGCATGCGTGGCGACAGCTTTTGCCGGTGGGCCATGGTCAGCATGGCCTGCGGCTGCCGATCGGCTACGCGGCCAACGCCGTCAAACCAGGCCAGCGCCAGCGCCTGCAAGGCCTTGCCATGCTGCTTATGCTGCTCTTCGCGGTACACCAGCACATCGACAATCTCGCCGGGCATGGCACGACTGTCGAACAATACCTCTCCACCGCGCTCGCGCAGATGCGCCAGCACCGGATAAAACGTCACCACGGCATCCACTTCGGCACGAGAAAACGCGCTTTCGTGTTGATCCAGCGGGGTAGGGACGATGCGGACGTCGTGCACCGACAAATCAGCACGTTGCAGCGCTCTCCCCAGCAAATACGCGCCAACCGCCAGGCTTTCCACCCCGATGGTTCGCCCCTTGAGTTCGCTCAGCCTGCGGATGCCCGGGCGCGCCACCAGCGCATCCGCACCATCCGAGGTATCCAGCACCAGGCCAATGCGCAGGCTGTTGTCGTTTTCGGCCAGACTGATGGCTTCATCCAGCGTGACGGCGGCGGCTTCGATGGCCCGGCTGCGAAAGGCGCTGAGCACCTCGCTGGCTGAAGCATATTCCACCAGCCGAACGTTCTCGGGCAGGCTGCCAGCCTGACGTGCCACATAAAAGGGCTCATAGCCCAGCCAGATATTGGTGCCCACCCGTAGCGGCGCTTCGCCGCCAGGGGCGCAGGCCACACACAGCAGACACAGGCACAGCAACAGCCAGCCGCGCAGGGGTTGCAACATGAGGGGAGCGCCAATCGCAGTGTAGTCTGCGGGATTCTACTGTAGTCTTTGGCCGAATTTCCAATATTTAAGCCAGTTTGGCGTGCAGGGGTCCACACATTTCATGCAGTATGAGTGCCTTGCCGCGCACGGCATCCATCCAGACGCCAGGCCGGCCACGCGGGCCGGATGCATCCGGCCAGTGGCCTAACGCTGGCGCCGCCCCCAGCGCCACAGCCGCCAGCCCAGCAACACCGCCAGCGCCAGCGCGTACAGCAGCGGCTGGGTGAGGTCTTTTTTCACCAGCCAAAAATAATGCAGCACCGCCAGCGCCGCCGCCGGATACACCAGCTGGTGCAACTGCCCCCAGCGCCGCTTGAGCCGGCGCATCCAGCCATCGGTCGAGGTGATGGCCAGCGGAAGCAGCAGCATAAACGCCGCCATGCCAGCGGTGACAAACGGGCGCTTGAGCACATCGCGCCAGATCGCCGCCGCCTCCAGCCCCTGATCCAGCCAGACATACAATACGAAATGCGCCACGGCATAGGCAAAAGTCGATAACCCCAACAGACGACGCACACGCAGCCACGCCGCCCAGCCGCTGAGCTGCCGCAAGGGGCTGACCGTCAACGTCGCCAACAACCCCACCAGCGCCCACGTGCCCGTGCTTCGGGTCAGAAACTCCACCGGGTTCACCGCCTGCGGCAAGCGCCACCACAGCGACACCGCCGGCAGCGCGCACCCCACCGCCACTGCCGCTTTCAGCGCCCACACACGCCAATCACGCGCCGCCATCAAAAAAACTTCCGCAAATCCATGCCGCGATACAGCCCCGCCACCTGCTCGGCGTAGCCATTGAACATCAGCGTTTTGCGCTTGAGAAACTCGCCAATCCGCCGCTCGCTGGCCTGGCTCCAGCGTGGATGATCCACCTCCGGGTTCACATTGCTGAAAAAGCCATACTCGCGCGGATTGGCCTGCATCCAGCTGGTCAGCGGGGCTTTTTCCACCAGCCGGATGGCGACAATCGACTTGATGCTCTTGAAGCCATACTTCCACGGCACGACCAAGCGCACCGGCGCGCCATTCTGCCGAGGCAACACCTCGCCATACAAACCAAAGGTCAGCAAAGTCAGCGGATGCATCGCCTCGTCAATGCGCAGCCCCTCACGATACGGCCACTCCAGCACCGGCTGGCGCTGGCCAGGCATCTGCTTGGGGTCGTGCAGGGTGACAAACTCGACAAACTTGCCCGCCGCCGTCGGCTGCACCTGCTTGAGCAAAGCCGCCAGCGGAAAGCCAATCCACGGAATCACCATCGACCAACCCTCGACGCAGCGCAGCCGATAAACCCGCTCCTCCATCGGCGCCAGCTTCATCAGCGCATCCAGATCAAACGTGCGCGGCGACTGCACCGCCCCCTCCACCCGCACCGTCCACGGCGAAGTGCGCAAACTGCCGGCATTCACCGCCGGATCCGCCTTGTCCACGCCAAACTCGTAAAAATTGTTGTAGCGGGTGATGTCCGACAACTTGTTCAGCGGCTCGTCAGTAGACAGCGGGCTTTTCTGCGCAGCCAAACCCGCCTGCGCCGACTCCGCCAACCACGGCAAAGTCGCCAGAGCCAGCCCGGCCTGCATGAAACGCCGACGGTCACGGTAGACCTCGGGCGGGGTGATCTCGGAAGGAAGCGGGGCGGAAGGGTCGGGGAGATGGATGAGGGGCATGATCGGGCTCCAGAAGCGCGGCGGCGCGGCAGAAGAGGACAATGCCATTCTGTCGCGCCAACCAGACAAAACCTTACGCGCCGCCATGGCGCGTAAGGTTACGTTTGGAGAATAGCCCGCACGCAAGGTTCCGCTTATCTGCTTACCACCACCAGAACATCCACCCCCAGGCCATGCCGACCCAGCCCAGCGCCGCCAGCATCGGCAGGCTGGCCAGGGTGCGGCGGGCACCGTGGCTCCATTGGCCGAGGATGCGCCAGGCCAGCCAGGCGGACCAAGCGCTGGCGGCGGTGAGCAGGGTCAGGCGCAGGGTGTTGGCCCAGTGCATGTCCACGCCTTCGGCCTTGAGCAGGGTGACGGTCAGCGCTGACAGGCCGAGAAACACGCCGCAGCCGGCCAGCGGAATCAGGCTTTGCGCCAGGTGATGCAGGCGCTGGCGGCGCCAGCCGCCGGCCAGCACGACGGCCGCCGCCAGGCACAGCAACAGGCCGCCGCCCATGGCCAGCGCGGTCAGCGCCACGTAGGCCAGCAGGCTGGCGCCGTCCAGCCAGGAGAATACGTCGTTATATTGCGGGTAATGGGTGAGCAGCCACCAGGGGATGTCGGTGTCCAGCGGCCAGAGGATGTCGTGTTCGATCAGCCATTCCGCCGCGCCCTGCTTGAGGGCGACAAACCACGGGCTGACCGTCCAGTGAAACGCGCCGATGGCCACGCCCAGCAGGCCAAACACAATCAGCGCGGTTTGCCAGCCGTCGGCTTCTTTGGCGGCCACCCGCAGCACTTCGTCGGCGGGCGAGCGGGCTTGCAGCTGGATGGCGTCGCGGTGGTCGCTACAGCGGCCGCACATATGACAGCCGCTGCTGCCCTGCATATGGCGCAGGGGTTGCAGCGGGGCGCAGTTGACCGCACTGTGCGTGCGGTGGGCAGAGGCGGCCCAGCGGGCTTCGTCCACCCGGTAGGCCATCGGCGCCAGTTTGGCCAACAGGGCAAACACGCCATTCACCGGGCACAAATGCCGGCACCAGGCGCGCTTGCCCTTGGTGTACACCCAGCCCACCGCCACGGCGGCGACGGTGGAGCCGCCCAGCACCAGCAGCGCCGCTTGCGGGTATTGATAGACGCTGACCATCTGGCCATACACCGTGGTCAGCACAAAGGCGACAAACGGCCAGCCGCCCCAGCGCATCCAGCGCGGAATCGGCCGGCCCAGGCCTTTTTGCGCCGCCCATTCGGTCAGCGCGCCTTCCGGGCACAGCACGCCGCACCAGATGCGGCCAAACAACACCATCGACAGCAACACAAACGGCCACCAGATGCCCCAGAACACAAACTGGGCGAAGATGGTCAGGTTGTTCAGCATGCGCGCGCTGTCGTCCGGCAGCGGCAACAGCGCCGGAATCACCAGCAAGGCGGCGTACACCAGCACCACCGCCCATTGCAGCCGACGCAGCAGCGTGGCGTGGTCGCGCAGCCAGCGGCCCACCGTCGCCAGCCGCCCGGTGGATGGGGCTGGGGCGGCGGGCATGGCCAGGATGGGGATGACCGTGCGCGCTTTCATCGCGCCGCCGCCTGCCGTTTGCCGCGCGCCATCAGCGCCGCCATGGCCAGCCAGAAGCCGGCGTAGGCCAGCACGCTGGTCAGTGCCGGCTGGGCGCGATAGCCCACCAGCGCCGCCAGCACGCCGCCAGCGGGGGACATATCATCAATCAGCGCGCTGCTGTCCCACACCGGGTCGAGCAGGGCGGGCAGGTAGTCCATGGAAATCAGTTTTTCTACGCCAGACAGAAACAGCGAAGCGCCCAGCAGCAAGAGCAAAATCTCTGTCACCCGAAAAAACAGCCGCCACGACAGCACACGCCCGCCCAGTTGCAGCACATAAAAGGTCAGCAAGGCCAGCGCCAGCCCGCCCAGGCCGGCCAAGGCCAGCGGGGCGCTGTCGGCGGCGCTGGCATTGCTCAGGCTGCCATACAGAAACACCACGGTTTCGCTGCCTTCGCGGGCAATGGCGATGGCCGCCAGCGCGGTTACCCCCCACCAGTTGGCCTGTTCGGCGCGCTCGGCCAGGCCGCTTTCCAGCTCGCGCTTGAGCGTGCGGCCATGGGCGCGCATCCACAATACCATCTGCACAATCAGCGCCGAGGCAACAAACACCATGCCCGCCTGAAACGCATCCTGCGCCGCGCCCATCCAGCCGCTGGCGACAAACAGCAACACCGCCAGCGCCACTGCCAGCAACAGGCCCAGCGCCACCCCGCCCCACAGATAGGGCTTGCCAGAACGCCCTTGCGGGTTCTGGTTCATCCAGGCGTGCAGAATGCCCACCACCAACAATGCCTCGACGCTTTCACGCCAGACAATAAACAAAACCTGTTCCATGCTTGCGCCCCACCTGCTGCGCGCTCAGCGTCGCTGACACCACCCGTTTTGCCGTCGCCCGCCCGTCAGGCAAGCGGCGCCGGGTGGCGTGCGGCGCTTATTTGGCGACGATCACGCCTTGCGCGGTGTTCATGTGAAATTCGTCAAAAAACTTGTACTCGCCCGGCGTCAGCGGCTGGATCACCACCGACGATTGCGCGCCGGGGGCCAGCACTTTTTCTTTGCGCAGCTGGGTGCTTTCAAATTCCACCGGCGTCTTGCCGGTGTTGACGATCTCCAGCCGGAACTTCACCCCGGCCGGGGCCTGGATGCGCGCCGGGTTGAGCACGCCGTCCTTGAGCTCCAGCCGCAGGGTGGGCATGTCCGCCGCCTGCGCGCCCAGACAGGCCGCGAGACCCAGGCCGCCAATCAATAAGGATGCAAATTTCATCTGTGTGCCCTCCGGTGCGGCGCATCAGGGCGCGCCGCGCGGCGTCAAGCGGTCAATCGAAACTCAGGCTTACCCACACCGGCGCAGCGCCCCTGGCTGGGCGAGCTGCCGCAGACAGTCGCCCCAATACGCCAGGATGCTGTGCTGAATAGCGCCTTAGAGCGGCTAACAAAACCCAGCGAAGCGATCCTGGCTAGGCGCACGACCGTAGACAGTACAAACAAGTACGGCAAGGTCGGGCAACGACGCCAGGAGGGTTTTGTTGGCGGCTCTTAGTAGCCGCCTTTTTTGCCAATGCCGGCAAAAGCAAACTCATAGCTCAGCTCAAACGGCTTGAACCACGGGCCCACGCCGGTTTCTTTGTCCACATGGCGGCCAAAGTGGCCGTGCGGGTTTTGCGACGGCGGCAGCACGGTGAGCTTGAGCTGATACTTGCCCGGCCCTTGCAGCTTGATGTTGTCGCCGTAGTGCGGGCCATCGTTGGCCACCATCGGCATCATGTCGCCCTTGATCACTTCCTTGCCGCCCACCTTGCTGATTTCGTACTTGATCAGCAGATACGGCATCCAGGCGCCTTCTTCAAAGCCGTTGGGGTTGTTTTTCACCGCGTGGATGTCGGCTTCCAGATGGATGTCGGAATCTTCCGCCTTGCGCATCATGCCTTCCGGCTCCATCTTGGTCGGCTGCAGATACACTGCGCCGATTTCCATGCCGTTCTTGATGGCCGGTTTGCCGATCGGGTATTCCTTGGCCGACGCACTGACGCAGACCGAGGCCAGCAGCGCGGCCAGGGCGAGTTGACTTGCACGATGACGCATGACAATGCCTTTCTGTGTGAGATGAAAACACCGCGCCAGCCGCCGGCGCAGGGAGGTTTCATCTTACTGGACTTCAGTTTATTTTTTCAATGGGATTGGTAACAATTTGTATTTACTTTTTGGACAGGCTTGGGCGGCATGGCTGACTGCACGATGAGCAGACGTTGACAGAGGCGATCAGGATGGCAAGGCAGCCAGCATTGGGCTGCATGTGGCAATGCTGCGTGTCGCAGCATCAGGTGTGGCTGGCATGCAACAGACCAGCACGCATTCGGGAAAACCTTTGGCTACCGGGCATGGCAGCACGGCGGGCAGTGCGAGCTACGCTGAAAAATCAGCCGGGGCCGATATTCTGGCCAACCGGCATATCGGTAGAATTTATTTCTTTTATTACAAGGCATTACAGGTTTGAATTTTCCGGAAACAGCCTGCCGTACACTGGCCCCGGGTGAATAACCGAACGCGGTGCTTACACGATGGCCAAGCCATCTTCCGCCCGCTCTGTCACTGTGTGACACCTCACCTCACGGACTGTGATGTTCCACCATTTCATGTTTCTGGAGACCGCCATGCCCAACACTGTTTATGCATCGTACAACGGCTCGCAAAAAGGCTTCACCGTACGCGACCTGCGACTGAACCAGACGTTCTTCCTGAATACCGGTTTTGACATCAGCGGGATTGCTGCCGGGCCGAACAGCGATGTGTACCTGACCTCGGCCAACAATATCTACCACTACAAGGCAGATGGCACACTCCTCCAGAAAATGACCTTTCCGGACACCGGCATCAAATACATCGGCATCACCGCCACCAGTGACCGCGTGTATGCCACGTATACCGGCTCGCAGGTTGGCGTGACCGTGCGCGACCTCAACCTCAACCAGCTCAGCTGCTTTGGCACGGCGTTCACCGCCAGCGGCATTGCTGCTGGTGATGCCAGCGATCTGTACCTGACGGCGCAAAACCATATTTATCACTACAACGTGAATGGCACGCTGATCAGCGACATGGCCTTCCCGGTCACGTCGATCAATTACACCGACGTAACCGTGCTGGACGATCGGGTATTTGCCTCGTATAACGGCTCGCAACTGGGCTTCACCGTGCGTGACCGTAACCTGAACCAGCTGTCGTATGCCAGCACCGGTTTCAACATCAACAGCATTGCCGCGGGCAAGAGCAATACCGTGTATCTGGCTTCGGCCAATCATCTGTATATCTACTCGGCGGCCGGCTCGTTGATTTACGACATGAACTTCCCTGACCACGGCGTCAACTACACCGGCGTGTCCGCGGTGTTTCTGCAACAGACCTGATATCCGGTAGCGCACAGGCACGGCAAAAGCGGCGAGGGAATTCTCGCCGCTTTTGTTTTGCAGATGCTGCGCGTGTATTACATCGCCGGCACAAACACCCGCAAGCGATGGCCGTCCGGGTCGGCGGCGGTCATGGTCAGGCCAAAGTCCATCTGCGTCGGCGGCTGAATCACCTCCACGCCCAGGCCACGCCAACGCGCCCAGCAATCGCGCAGCGCGGCTTCGTCGGCCAGCGCCGCCGCCAGCTCGACACTGCCGGGCTCGGCGGTTACCGCCGGGGCCACGCCTTCGCGCTGCCAGAGGCCCAGCTTCAGGCCGGACGGCAGCACAAACATGGCAAAGGTGGCCTGGCATTCCACCGGCTCGATGCCCAGCAGCGATTGATAAAAACGCGCGCTCACCAGCGGATCGGCAACGGCCAGAATGGTCATGTCGGGGGACAGCATGGGCAAACTCCTTGTCACAGTCAGGTTCAGAATCATCCGCGTCAAACACCGCCACACGGCTGTGTTTGATGTCGTGACTGTGATGGTAATATCCCCCTGCTGACAGCATGGTGTCAGGAGTGTGCCCCCCCATCTGACATGCCGCCGCACACAACTCACGCCGCCCGGCAACACCTCACACACGGCGCGCCGCCAGCCGCGCCTTGCCGCCGTGGGCGCATATACTCGCTATTCCGATTACCGATGCGTCGCCACCGCCAGCTTGTTGCATACTTGCCAGTGCGCACACCCTGCCACCCAGCCGCGTATGGCCGCAGACACGACAACGCCCCAAGCCCAGCCGGAGCGGCTGAGCCACGCCCCATCTTGAGGAATCCCCATGACCCCTGCCACCGACCCCGCCCTGCAGCTGGCGCTGACCATGCCCAAGGCCGAACTGCATGTGCATATCGAAGGCACGCTGGAGCCCGAGCTGGCCTTTGCCCTGGCCCAACGCAATGGCATTAGCCTGCCCTACGCCGACCAAGCCGCGCTGGCCGCCGCCTACAACTTTGACAGCCTGCAATCGTTTCTGGACCTCTACTACGCCTGCGCCGACGTGCTGCGCACCGCCGACGATTTTCGGGATTTGATGCTCGCCTACCTTGAGCGCGCCGCCGCCGACCATATCATCCACACCGAAATCTTTTTCGACCCGCAAACCCACACCGCGCGCGGCATCCCCTTCGCCACCGTGCTGGACGGCCTGGAAGACGGCCTCCAGCAAGGCCGGGCGCGCTGGGGCATCAGCGGCCGGCTGATCTTGTGCTTTTTGCGCCACCTGAGCGAAGAAGACGCCCTGGCCACCCTGGCCGAAGCCGAACCGCACCTGGCGCGCATCGACGGCTTTGGCCTGGACTCCTCAGAACAAGGCAACCCGCCCAGCAAATTTCAGCGCCTGTTCGCCCGCTGCCGCGCACTGGGCAAGCCGGTGGTGGCGCACGCCGGCGAAGAAGGCCCGCCGGACTACATCATCCAGGCACTGGACCTGCTGGGCGTCAAGCGCATCGACCACGGCGTGCGCGCCAGCGAAGACCCCGCCCTGCTCGCCCGCCTGGCCGCCGACGGCGTGGCGCTGACCGTCTGCCCGCTCTCTAACCTGAAACTGCGCGTCTTTCCCGACATGCACGCCCACACCCTGGGCCAACTGCTCGCCGCCGGGGTGAAAGTCACCCTCAACAGCGACGACCCCGCCTATTTTGGCGGCTACCTGAACGACAACATCCGCGCCGTGCACGCCGCGTTTCAATTTGACGCCGCCACCTGGAAACAACTGGCGAAAAACAGCTTTGAGGCGAGCTTTGCCAGCAAGGCGAAGAAGGCGGGGTGGGTGGAGAGGGTGGAGGTGTGGTTTGGGGGGAGTGTGCGGCCGAAAAGACACAGCTAAATCTGACGGCACCGAACTGTTAGATCAAAAATTAGATCAAATGTAGAAGTTGCAACCTAGTCTTACAATCCAGTGCCATCAGAACGAGGCGCGGCCAGATCGAATCGCAACCTCATACTGATCAGTACACTCCCCCACTTTGGTTCATCCCGCCCACCCTCTATACTGCCGCTTTGTTGAGAGAGGACTTGAAGCATGGAACACAACCCCTACCGCGACGATGTGGTGATTTCCTGGGCGGAGTTGCACCGCGACACCCGTCGTTTGTGTCATGAGTTGATGGCCAAGGGGCCGTTCAAGGGCATTATCGCCATTGCCCGGGGTGGGCTGATTCCGGCGGCCTTGGTGGCGCGGGAGTTGGAGATTCGCTTGATCGACACCATTTGCGCGGCCAGTTATGAATCCAGCGACGACGACAGCGCGCAAACCCAGCGCAAGGAAGTGCGCATCCTCAAGGGGATTGAGCATGATGGCGAGGGGTATTTGCTGATTGACGATCTGGTGGATACCGGCAACACCGCGCGGGTGATTCGTCAGTTGTTGCCCAAGGCGTATTTTGTCACGCTGTACGCCAAGCCGATGGGGCGTCAGGTGGTGGATTTGTGCGTGAAGGAGTTCAGCCAGGATAAATGGGTGTACTTCCCGTGGGACATCGATTATCAGTTTGTGCCGCCGATCAAGAAGCGGCTGAAAGCTGAGCAGCAGGGGTGATGATGAACGGGCCTGAGTCGCGTGGCGATTCAGGCCCGTTTAGCGTGGCGAACAAAACCCGCCTGGCGTTGTTGCCCGACCTTGCCGTACTGTCTGCGGTCGTGCGCCTGACCAGGATCGTGGCACTGGGTTTTGTCAGTGGGTCTTGCTCTGAGCTGCGCGTGGCGAAATCACTCGGCGCAGCGTCAGGCGGCTTAGGCGTTCAGGTTTTTCGACACAATCTCATACACATCGCGCGACAGGCCGTCGTGGGCCAGCACGCGGGCCAGTTCCACGCGCATCAGCTCGGCGCGGGCCGGTTCGACGCGGCTGCGGCGGTTAAAGCAGCTGACCAGCCGCGAGGCCACTTGCGGGTTGATGGCGTCAATCGCCAGCACCTGGTCGGCCATAAAGCGGTAGCCGCTGCCGTCGGCGGCGTGGAAGGCGGCCAGGTTGCGGCCAAAGGCGCCAATCAGCGCGCGCACCTTGTTCGGGTTGGTCAGCGCAAAAGCCGGGTGCTCCATCAGCGCGGTGACGGTGCGCAGCACGTCCTGGCGGCGGCTACTGGCTTGCAGGGTGAACCATTTGTCCATCACCAGGGCTTCGTCGGCAAAGCGCTGGGCAAAGTCGGCAAACAGGGTGTCGCGGGCGTGGCTGTGGCTGTCGGCCAGCGCCGCCAGCGCGCCCATGCGGTCGGTCATATTGTCGGCTTGCTGGTATTGCTGGCTGGCCAGCGCGCCAGCGTCGCCGCCGGGCAGCAGCGCCAGATAGGACAGCGCCAGGTTTTTCAGCGCGCGCCGGCCGGCGTCTTCGTGGCGGAAGGCCAAGCCGCTGTGGCGGCGCCAGGCGGCGTCCCAGCGCTCGGCCAGCGCCTGCGCCAGCTCGGCGCGCGCTTGTTCGCGCACCTGGCACAGGCGGGCGGGGTCGGCGTGGTCTTGCAGCTCCAGCAGCTCAATGTCAGCCGGCAGGGTCAGCGCCAGCGCGGCAAAGGCCGGGTCGCTGTCGGCGTGGTCCAGCAGTTGGGCAAAGGCGTCGATCAGGCAGGCCGACAGCGTGGCCTCGCCTTCGCCCCGGTACAGGCGCAACAGCTCGCGGGTGGCCAGGGTCTGGCCGGCTTCCCAGCGGTTGAAGGCGTCGCTGTCGTGGGCGCACAGAAAAGCCAGTTCTTCATCGCGGTAGGCGTAGTTCAGCCGCACCGGGGCCGAGAAGTTGCGCAGCAGCGAGGGCAGCGGTTTTTCGCTCAGGCCGACAAAGGTAAAGGTTTGCTCGGCTTCGGTCACCGACAGCACGCGGGTGAGCGGGCCGGGGGCGTCGTCGCTGGCCAGGGTGACCGGCAGCTCGCTGCCGTCGGCGGCCAGCAGGCCCACCGCCAGCGGGATGTGAAACGGCAGCTTGTCGGTTTGCCCTGGGGTGTCCGGGCAGTGCTGGCGCACGGTCAGCGAGGCGGCGCCGCCTTCGGCAAACCAATCCAGGCTGACATCCAGCACCGGCGTGCCGGCCTGGCTGTACCAGCGCTTGAACTGGGTGAGGTCGATATGGTTGGCGTCGGCCATGGCGGCGACAAAATCCTCGCAGGTCACCGCCTGGCCGTCGTGGCGGCGGAAGTACAAATCCATGCCCTGACGGAAGCCCGCCGCGCCCACCAGGGTGTGGATCATGCGCACCACTTCGGCGCCTTTTTCGTACACCGTCAGGGTGTAGAAATTATTCATCTCGATGTAGGACTCGGGGCGCACCGGGTGGGCGGTGGGGCCGGCGTCCTCAGGAAACTGCAAGGCGCGCAGGCCGCGCGCGTCTTCGATGCGCTTGACCGCGCGGCTTTGCATGTCTGCCGAGAATTCCTGGTCGCGGAACACCGTCAGCCCTTCTTTCAGGCTGAGCTGGAACCAATCCCGGCAGGTGACGCGGTTGCCGGTCCAGTTGTGAAAGTATTCATGGGCAATCACCGCCTCGACGCCTTCAAAGTCGAAGTCGGTGGCGGTTTCGCGGTTGGCCAGCACAAACTTGGTGTTGAAGATGTTCAGGCCTTTGTTTTCCATGGCGCCCATATTGAAGTCGCCGACGGCAACAATCATATAGGTGTCCAGGTCGTATTCCAGGCCAAACACCTGCTCGTCCCACTGCATGGATTTTTTCAGCGAGCTCATCGCGTGGGCGGTTTTGTCCATGTCCGCCGGGGCGACGTAAATCTCCAGCGTCACCTTGCGCCCGCCGCGCGTGGTGTAGTGGTCGCGCAGCACCGACAATTTGCCGGCCACCACGGCAAACAGATAGGCCGGCTTGCGGTATGGGTCCACCCATTTCACCCAATGGCGCTTGCGGTTTTCGGTCAGCCCTTCGCCCACTTTATTGCCATTGGACAGCAGCACCGGAAAGCGCTGGCGATCAGCAATCAGCGTGGTGGAAAACTTGGCCATCACGTCCGGGCGGTCGAGGTAATAGGTGATTTTGCGAAAGCCTTCTGGCTCGCACTGGGTGTACAGATTGCCATTGGAGGCGTACAGGCCCATCAGCGAGGTGTTGGCGGCCGGCTCCAGCCGGGTTTCGATGTCCAGAATAAAGCTCTCGGGCACGCCGGGCAGGGTCAGCACTTCATCGGCCAGCGTCCACGCCGACGGCGCCAGCGCTTCGCCATCCAGCCGCACCGCCACCAGCTCGGCGCTGCCATCCAGCTGCAGCGTGTCGCAGGCTTCGGCCTTGGGGTTGCGTTTGACCACCATGCGCGCACGCACGCTGGTGTGGCTGTCCAGAATGTCGAATTCCAGATCGACGCGATCAATCAGGAACGGGGCCGGACGGTAGTCTTTCAGGTATTTGGCGACGGGCGCAGAAGCGGACATGGCGAGAAAAATCCAGGCAACAAAAGGGGGGAGTGCAGCGGAAAACCGCAGACAGGCCATCTAGCAGACAACGTGCCAACCGGGGTTTCGTGATGCTGATCCATTATAACGCCGGCCTGACACGCCCGAAATGCATGACTGCACAGAAATCACCACAGGGCCGCTGCCAATCGGCCGGGGCAAAACCACCAAGCGATGCGCGCGCACCGCGTGGATTCCTTTGCTGCGCTAGCGTCGCGGACACAACCCAGCGCAGCGGTCCTGGCTAGGCGGGTGACCGCAGACAATACGAAAGTACCGCTCCGCCACGCCAGGCGGGTTGTGTGAGCCGCGCTTACTCGTCCAGCAGCGCATTCAGCCGGATATTGGCGATGCGCACAATCTGGCTCAGCGCCTCGGCAAATTCGTCCTCTGGCGCGCGCGCCAGCCGCTGGCGCATGGCGGCCAGAATATCCGTCCGGCTCAGGCCGGTGACGGCGATGATGAACGGCCAGCCAAAGCGCTGGCGATAGGCCAGGTTCAGCGCCTGCAACTCGGCAAATTCGGCTGGGGTGCAGGCGTTCAGCCCGGCGCCGGCTTGCTCGCGGGCGGAATCCGCCGTCAGCTCGCCGCGAATGGCCGCCTTGCCGGCCAGCTCCGGGTGGGCGCACATCAGCGCCAGCTGTTCATCGCGGCTGGCGGCGTGCAAGGTGGCGGTCAGCGCGGCGGTGAGCGCGGCGCGGTCGGCAAACGGGCGGCGCGCCCAGGCGCGGCGCATCACCCACGGCGAATGCTCGAACACCGCGCCGACGGCGGCAACAAAACCCTCATTGTCCAGGGCGGACAGCTGAGCAAGAGTCAAAAAAGCAGGCATATCAGTGGCCAGGCTGTGGTTCATGTGGCTAGCCTACGAACTTGCCCGCCCTGCCGGCAAGCGGCGGCGGGATATAATGCTCTTGCCCGTGGCGATATATGACCGCACTGATCCGCTGCAAACGCTTCATTCCGTGGGATTATGCGCAAACCGCCATAGTCCTCATGCCTCCCCGCCCATCGGCAAGCTCCCTATAATCAGGCGCATCGAACACTGTTTTGCGAAAGCCGCCCATGGGACGCCTGACCACCCACGCCCTTGACACCGCCCACGGCTGCCCGGCCGCCGGGCTGGCCTACACCCTGTACCGGCTGGACGCCGCTGGCGCGCGCCAGCTGCTGGCCCACGGCCACACCAATGCCGACGGCCGCGCCGACGCGCCGCTGCTGGCCGACGCCGCCCTGCTGACCGGGGTGTATGAGCTGGAATTTGCCGCAGGGGATTATTTTCGCCGCCGGGGCGTGACCCTGCCCGAGCCGCCGTTTTTGGATGTGGTCAGCCTGCGCTTTGGCGTGGCCGACCCCGCCGGCCACTACCATGTGCCGCTGCTGGTGTCGCCGTGGGCCTACTCCACCTACCGGGGCAGCTGATGGACAGCGGATACTGGCTGGAAATCGCCTCGCTGCTGCTGCGCTGGCTGCACCTGATTGTCGGCATCGCCTGGATTGGCTCGTCGTTTTACTTTGTCTGGCTGGACAACAGCCTGCGCCCGCCAACCGACCCGGCCTTGCGCGAAAAAGGCGTGGGCGGCGAGCTGTGGGCGGTGCACGGCGGCGGGTTTTACAACCCACAAAAATACCTGGTGGCCCCCAAGCAACTGCCCGACGAGCTGCATTGGTTCAAGTGGGAATCGTATTCCACCTGGCTGTCCGGTTTTGCCCTGATCAGCGTGCTGTATTACGCCCAGGCCGGCAGCTATATGATCGACCCGGCCAAGGCGGCGCTGTCGCCCGGCCAGGCGGTGGCGCTGGGCCTGGCCACCCTGGCCGGCGGCTGGCTGGTGTACGACGGCCTGTGCCGGCTGCTGATGCGCCGCTCGATCTTGCTGTTTGCCGCGCTGTACTTTGCCTTTGTGGTGGCGGTGGCCTGGGGGCTGACGCACTGGCTGTCTGGCCGGGCGGCGTTTATCCATGTCGGCGCCATGCTGGCCACCACCATGAGCGGCAATGTGTTTTTCTGGATCATCCCCGGCCAGAAAAAAACCGTGGCCGCCATGCGCCGGGGCGACGCGCCCGACCCAATCCACGGCCAGCGCGCCAAGCAGCGCAGCGTGCACAACAACTACCTCACCCTGCCGGTGTTGTTCTGCATGATCTCCAACCACTACGCGCTGACCTACAACCACCCGCAGGCCTGGCTGGTGCTGGCGCTGATCCTGCTGGCCGGCGTGCTGATCCGGCATTTTTTCAATTTACGCCACCACGGCCGGCTGGCCTGGCACTACCCGCTGGCCGGCATTGCGCTGCTGCTGGGCGTGTTTATCTGGCTGGCGCCCAAAGCCCCAACGCCTGCCGCACAAGGCAGCGCCCCTGCGCCCACCCTGGCCGAAGTGCGCCCGGTGATCGCCGCGCGCTGCCTGGCCTGCCACGCCAGCGCGCCCACGCTGATGGCCGCCGCCCCGGCCGGGCTGAAGCTGGACAGCGACCAAGCGCTATACGCCCAGCGTCAGCGCGTGGTGGACCAGGCCGTGCGGCTAAAAGCCATGCCGCTGGGCAACGTCACCCAAATGACCGACGCCGAGCGCGCGCTGCTGGCGCGCTGGGCGGCCGGCGGCTTTGCCCGCTGAGTTATCCACAGCCCGATTGTTATCCACAGGCCCCGATACCCATGCCCACCTCCGCCACCCAGCTGATTCGCGGCCACATCCTGCACTTTTTGGCCGACCCTGGCGAACACGACGCCGCCGACAGCTACCAAAGCCTGCCCGACGGCGCGCTGTGGATTGTCGATGGCCGCGTGGCCGACCTTGGCCCCTGGCCCGAACTGCGCGCGCGGCGCACCCCCGACGAACTGGCCGGGGCGGAATGCTTTGACTACGGCCAGCACCTGGTGCTGCCCGGCCTGGTGGACACCCACTGCCACTACCCGCAATCCGGGGTGATCGCCTCGTTTGGCCGCCAGCTGCTGGACTGGCTGAACGACTACACCTTTCCCGCCGAAGCCGCCTTTGCCGACCCGCACGTGGCCGAAGCCGCTGCGGAATATTTTGTCGAACGCCTGCTGGCGCACGGCACCACCACGGCATCGGTGTTCGCCACCGTTCATCCGCAATCGGTAGACGCCTTTATGGCCGCCGCCGAACGCCGCCAACTGCGCATGCTGTGCGGCAAAGTGATGATGGACCGCCACGCCCCGCCGGAGCTGTGCGACGACGTCGCCTCCGCCGAGCGCGACAGCCTGGCGCTGATCGAACGCTGGCACCGCCGTGGCCGGCTGCGCTACAGCCTGACCCCACGCTTTGCCCCCACCTCCACCCCCGAGCAACTGGCGCTGGCCGGCGCGCTCTACCGCAGCCAGCCCGACCTGCACGTGCAATCCCACCTGGCGGAAAACCCCGACGAAATCGCCTGGGTGGGCCAGCTATTCCCGCAGCGCCGCGACTACCTGGACGTCTACGCCCACTACGGCCTGCTCGGCCCACGCACCATCTACGGCCACTGCATCCACCTCGCCCCAGAGGAAATCCGCGACATGGCGCACACCGGCGCCGCCGCCGCCTTCTGCCCCACCTCCAATCTGTTTCTGGGCAGCGGCCTGTTCAACCACGCCGCCGCACTCGACGCCGGCATCCGCGTCGGCCTGGCCACCGACGTCGGCGGCGGCACCTCGTTCAGCCTGATCCGCACCCTGGGCGAAGCCTATAAAGTCTCACAAATGCTCGGCCGCCCGCTGCCGCCACTGCGCGCCTGGTGGCTGGCCACCCTGGCCGGCGCTCGCGCGCTTTATCTGGATGAACACATCGGCAACTTCCTGCCCGGTAAAGAAGCCGATTGCGTGGTGCTGAATCCTGCTGCTACGCCAGAACTGGCGTATCGACTGCAACATGGCGGGAGCTTGAGCGAGCAGCTGTTTGCGCTGATGGTGCTGGGGGATGAGCGGTGCGTGGTGGCGACGCATGTGTTGGGGAGGCCGGTGATGAACACAGGAAATGTCTAACTTGCATGCAAAAGGCAAAAAAGTCTAACATGTCGTCGGCAGAGCAACCTACCGCTCTGTCAACCATCAAAAGTCCGAGCAATTACGAATTAATTTCGTTCCTCACTCAATCAGGAATCAAATATGCGTAAAGTCATTAAATAGGGATCTATTGTATTTGCTGCCCTGGTTATAATTGGAGTACTGGCTAAACCAAGTAACGAACCAGAACAAAAGCAAGCAGAACAGTCTGCAAATACACAACAGGCCACGACACAACCAGAAGCAGCAGATGAAAATGAGGCTAAGAATTTAACTGCCCCACAGAAAAATGCGGTGAGAAGTGCAAAGCAGTATCTCAGTATGGCTGGCTTTTCACGCAAGGGGCTTATCCAGCAGTTGTCGTCAGATGCTGGAGAAGGCTACAAAGCAAGCGATGCTACGGTAGCCGTAGACAGCTTGAAGGTTGATTGGAATCAGGAAGCCGTCAGATCGGCTAAACAATACCTCAGCATCCAAGGTTTTTCATGCAAAGCACTGATCAGCCAACTGTCATCCAGCGCCGGGGATAATTATACGACAAGCCAAGCGACTTACGGCGCGCAACAAGCCGGGGCCTGCGAATAAGACCAAAACAGTTACTCTTTTTCCGGCACTCACATACCTTAAGCCCCCTGACGTTTCCAGGGGGCTTTTTTTATTTAAGCCAACATCAATCCACCGAGTTTTCTATCGCCCCCTAAAGCGCAATGACCGACATTAATTTCGAAAATTCAAATTAATTGATTGATATGGTTGAGCTTGGCATGTAAGCGGCAATGAAGAAAAGCGACCCTTTTGGGTTATCCACAACTCACCCCGCCCGCACCCTCACCCCCCATGCCGCCAACGCCGTTACCGCCGCCAGCCCCATCACCGCCGCCCACCCCCAGGCCGCCAGCAGCAGGCTGCCCAGAGCCGCGCCGCTGGCCATGCCGGTGAACATGCCCACAAACAGCACGGCGTTCAGGCGGCTGCGGGCGCCGGGGTCCAGCCGATACACCAGGGTTTGGTGGGCAATCAGCGTCACCTGCACGCCCAAATCAAACAGCAGCGCACCGATGGCCAGCATGCCCAGTTGCCAGCTGTGCGGCGCCCACAGCCAGCTGGCGGTCAGCAGGGCAAAGGCCAGCGTGCTCAGCGCCGCGCCGGCGCGGGTGACGGCGCCGGGGCCGCGTTGGTCGGCCAGATGGCCAGCCAGCGGAGCGGCCAATGCGCCGGCGGCGCCGGCCACGCCAAAGGCGCCAGCCGCGGCGCTGCCCAGCTGAAAACTGTCGTGCAACATCACCGCCAAGGTAGACCAGAACGCGCTGAAACCCACCGCCAGCAAGCCTTGCGCCACCGCCGCATAACGCAACGGGGCATGGGCGTGCCACAGCGTGCGCAACGAGCCCAGCAAGGCGTGATAGGGCAAGGCCGTGCCGGGGGCAAAGCGTGGCAGACGCCGCCAGGCCGCCAGGCCCACGCCGGCAATGCTCAGCGCCGCCAGCACAAACATCCAGCGCCAGCCAAACTGCGCCGCCACCAGGCCGCTGACCACCCGCGACAGCAAAATGCCCAGCAGCAGCCCGGTCATCACCGTGCCCACCACCCGGCCGCGCTGGTGCGGCGCAGCCAGGGTGGCGGCCGCCGGCACGATGTCTTGCGCCAGGGTGGCGCACAGGCCCACCGCCAGGCTGGCGGCCAGCAACAGCTCAATCGACGGCGCGGCGGCGGCCAGTAGCAGCGCGCCAGCCAGCAAACCGGCTTTGACCATGATCACCGTGCGGCGGTCGTGGCGGTCGCCCAGCGGGGCCAGCAGCAACAGGCCCAGCGCATAGCCCAGCTGCGTCAGCGTCGGAATCTGGCCTAATAGCCGCGCGGGAGCGTGAATGTCGGCGCCCAGAATGCCCAGCATGGGCTGGCTGTAGTACAGCGAGGCCACCGACAAACCGGCGCTGATGGCCAGCAGCAAAATCAGGCTGGCGGACAAGGGCCCCGCATGGGCGCCATCGGTATGCGCAGCCGGTGCGGCGGAGGAAGAAGACAAGGACATGATCAGGCGCTCCAGAAACATCGGAATAGATGGCCGCCATCTTGCCCATTCGCCAGGTGAATGCGTAGTGGGGCAAGACGCACAACTGTGATACGTTTCACGCATGACCCTATCCAAACCCAGCCCCCACAGCCTGTCTGGCGCCAGCGGCGACCGCATCGAGTTGCTGCACACCTTTGTGCGCATTGTCGAAGCCGGCAGCCTGTCTGCCGCCGCCGAGCAACTGGCCGCCACGCAACCAACCATCAGCCGGCGCTTGCAGGCGCTGGAGCGCCAGCTGGGCGTGCGCCTGTTGCAACGCACCACCCACAGCATGCGGCTGACGCTGGATGGCGAGCGCTGCTACGAGCGCGCCCGCGAG